>Ga0335082_10008852_pt1 | contig 10946 bp, 11 predicted proteins | sample Lox_Sample_41_FD_206718 | JGI IMG/M metagenome (GOLD analysis project Ga0335082, IMG submission 206718) | Soil microbial communities from Loxahatchee National Wildlife Refuge, Florida, United States - Lox_Sample_4.1 | ecosystem: Environmental > Terrestrial > Soil > Wetlands | place: USA... | reverse complement strand
GATCCATTCGAGCGGGCAGACATCACGTCGAACACGTACTACGACTGGTTCTTAGACCATGCGTACATCCTCGTTCCGGCGCAGGGAATTGTGGGAAAGTTCCTCGCCACGTTCAAGGATTTTCCGCCGAGCCAGGAGGCTGGCAGCTTCAGCCTGAAGCTGGTAATGGAAAAACTCGCGCAGGGTGCGGCTGGCGGCTGCCGGTAACACTCACGCGCCTATATCAATGTCCGTTCGAACCGGCAGCCCACATCGGGCTGCCGATTCGATCATGGCAGTTCTTCCCCTGACACTTTTGGCAGAAGAGGTCGCGTGCCGGCCATCTCCGTGAGTGAGACACCAGAATGGACGGAACGAAGCTTTGATTGTCGATCCCAAAGATATCGAGATATCGAGCCCCGAGGTGGCAAACACCGTCTTCGGCAATCATCGGCGCTTACACGCACTTCTCCTGACGTGGTGGAGACAGGCACAGCAACTGAAGACCGAGGCACATGTTTACTTTTACGCGTTCAGGCACCGCGGCATGCCTTGGTACGCGAGGTTAGTTGCACTCTGCACAGCGGGGTATCTGGTGAGCCCGATTCAATTGATTCCAAGCTTCATTCCGGTCATCGGATTTCTGGATGACTTCCTGGTGCTATTCTGCGGCGCAAAGCTGCTTCAAAGAATTACCCCTCCGGGCGTGTTGGCCGAGTGTCGTGAGCGAGTCAAGATCGAAGAGCAAACTAGCGCGTCCAAGACGACTTCGCTGGCCAGTGCCGTCTCATTCCTTACGATTTCGGTCATCTGGCTACTGGTAGCGGTTGCAGCCACGGTGCTCATGGTCGGCCATCTTCATCACTGAACCGGAACACTGCGCTGCCCTGTCACAGTGGCCCGTCAGGAGCCTCTCTCCGCAACCGGGAATCAGGTTTCAATTCCAGTCTCAGAGGAGGGACTTGAACCCACTTGAATGGGCGACCCGGGCTTGTGAGCATTTTCGGCGAGCCGGCGCGTCTCTGGAGTCGCATTGGGAAGCGTCCGATTTTCGCCGCAGGCAATTCCAACGGCGATATCCCGATGCTGCAATTCACCAACAAGCCGCCGCGCCCGGCGTTCCGGCTCCTCGTCCTCCATGATGATGCTGCACGAGAATTCGATTACGTCTCGGGCGCTGAGAAGTCGCTGGCGCTGGCGAAACAGTACGGATGGACCGTCGTCAGCATGAAGCAGGATTGGACAACCGTGTTCGCCTAGCAGCGATGCAGGCAAGAAAACACGGCCAGGACGGTGCTCCGGACCCCAACCTCATCGCAGCGACATCGCTAACCAGCACCACCTTACCGGCGGCTCGAACCTGAGCCGCCAGTCTTTTGATTCAGCGTATGCTTGAAGAACAAACAAATAACTCACGCATGCCGAATCGAGAACGGATGCGTTGCTTAAAACTCAAGCGAAATCTCACGCTGCTCGCACTGGCACTTTCAGTCACTGCCCCATTGCGGTCCCAGGATGCACCGGGCAGCGAGCCGGCCACTTCATCCAAGTCCATACCGGTTCCGTGGACATACACACTGACGACGAGCGGCTACATTGTGCCCGGAGGCCAATCCTATGTGTCACCGGACTTCACCGCTGACCGCAGGCGGCTCCATTTTGAAGTCCGCTACAACAGCGAGGCCTATCGAGTGGGGTCAATTTGGATTGGCCGCAACTTTAGCAAGGGGAAGAATTGGGTGCTGAATCTGACCCTGATGGGTGGCGCCCTCTTCGGTGAACAGAACGGCTTGACCCCGGGCTGCAACATCACCCTCGCGCACAAAAAATGGCAGCTTTACGCCACGGCGGATTGGCCGTTTGATTTGCAGGATACTTCCCAAGACAATTCCTACTTATGGGCCCAACTCACATATTCGCCGCGTAAATGGATGCAAGTCGGTTTAGTCTCTCAACGCCCCCGGACATATTCCACGGGGCTCTCGGTGCAGCGCGGCGTGTTGGTGGGCTTCACGCACAAGAATGTGAACTTCACAACCAGCATCTTCAATTTCGGGTGGACCACGCCCACCGAGGTTCTGGCACTCGGCTTCAATTTTTGAGTGTGTGCCGGAATAGCTGCACTGCAGGGGCACCAGTTGATGCCGGCGCCAATTCACTTTTTTCCAAGGTTAAGAACCAAACCGACTCCGACTTTCGGGCTTACGTGAGTTTCTCCTGCAACATGAGTGATAGATGCAGTTGCGTCAAATATCCGAATCGTCCACCGATGGCTGACCTCGTAATCGAGTCCACCTCCCCACTCTGTCGCAAAGCCATGCTCCGACTCGCCGGAATCTGATTTCTCGAAGGCAACGCCGAACAGACCGTAACCCACTGGCGTCCATCTCTTGTTCTTTCGAAGTACAAAGTGCGGGCCAACTGTAACGCTGTGCTCACTCGGCCCTCCGGCATAACCACCATCGAAATCAGCCGCTATTCCCAGCCATGAATTCACGTTCCCGACCAGCGTAGCCTTCCACCCATTGAAGTTGGTGCCCGAAGAGTGCAGGTAAGAATACCCTCCCAATATCTCGACTTGAGGTACCTCATGCTCTTGTGACCAGGCCGAGCGCACAGCACAGAATACAAAGGCAAACGCCAACAGTACGGGAATCCGCATTGCTCTTCGCGCGCCAGTCCTCCGTAACCATTCGGAGCGCTGGAAGCGGACATCCAAAGAGTGGCCAATTTCAATAGAGTCTTGAGTCAAAACCGAGCGATTCATATTCTCCACCGTTTGAGCTTCATGCAAAGCACGGTCACCCTAAAGGCCGGTGAGTTACCCCCGGCCGGACAGCCGGATCTATCCACTTGGCGTTGATTGCAGGTGGGTTTCCGAACCGAACCTGAGGAGCCGAATGAAGCTAATGCGTGAGTGTGCATGAACTTACATCAGTGTGACGCGTTGAGGAAAATGTCAATTCGCTGGCCGATGATCCGACATTTCGGAGAAGCTCCGAAATATCGGGCACCTGTCAGTCCACTGAAATGGTTAACTTTCCGCAACAGGTTTGTTCTCTCCTCGTTACGACGGGTGAGAAGGCTCTTGCCGTTGGCACGAGGATTGCATTTAGGAATGGTCACGCAGCGAAGCTCGAGCTGACTGCCTGTCTGTCGGAACTGACAGTTGAGTACGCCGAGGTGATTCTCTAGCCTCAGTGCACTCGGAAGGACCCTATGGCCCTCGCGACATCACGGCCGATCATGCATCTGACGCCCTCCTACTTCCACGTCTTGGCGAAGCCCACCGGGGCAGTGTGCAATCTAGACTGCAAATACTGCTTTTACCTGACCAAGGAATCCCTCTATCCCGACAGCGACTTCCGGATGGCCGACGATCTTCTCGAGCTCTATATAGCCCAGCTCCTGGAATCGCGAACGGAACCTTTGGTAACGATTGCCTGGCAAGGTGGTGAACCCACACTCATGGGTCTTAATTTCTTTCGCCGCGGCGTCGAACTGGCTGAGAAATGCAAAAAGCCTGGCCAGAACATTGAACACACCATCCAGACAAACGGGACGCGCCTTGATGACGAATGGTGTGAGTTCTTCAAAGAGAAGCGCCTTTTAGTTGGCTTGAGCGTGGATGGGCCGCGCCATCTGCATAATGCTTATCGTGTTGACAAAGGCGGCAAGGGCACATTCGATCAGGTGATGCGGGGCTGGGAATTGTTGAGGAAGCATGAAGTCGATTTCAACATACTCTGTACCGTACATGCCGCCAATGTGGACCAGCCGCTCGAGGTATACCGGTTCTTCCGCGACGAACTCAAAGCGGAGTTCATTCAGATTATCCCCATAGTAGAGCGCGTGAATGCCGACCTGGTCCAAATAGAAAGCGTGGGTTCCGGAGCACATTCAGGGGAACCACGGCCCTTGTACCAGCAGTCGGGCAACGGGGTGACGGAGCGTACGGTTGATCCAGAAAAGCTGGGGCAATTCTTCATTGAGATCTTCGATGAGTGGGTGCGACGCGATATCGGCACTGTCTACGTGCAGATGTTCGACACCACATTGGGAGCGCACGTGGGCCAATACGGCGTCTGCGTCTTCAGTCCCACTTGTGGCGATGCAGTCGCTCTGGAACACAACGGTGACCTCTACTCGTGTGATCACTATGTCGAGCCGGATTTTAAGCTTGGTAATATTCGCGAAGTGCACATTGCTGACATGGTGTCCTCGGAGAGGCAACGAAAGTTTGGCACTGACAAACAAGCGACGCTTCCGCGGTACTGCCGTGAATGCGATGTGCGATTTGCGTGTAATGGGGGCTGCCCTAAAGACCGCTTTGCGGCTACTCCCGACGGAGAGCAGGGGTTGAATTACCTGTGTCGCGGATACATGAAGTTTTTCCAGCATGTCGACAAACCGATGCGATTCATGGCCAGCAGACTGAAAGCTGGACGTGCGCCGTCCGACATCATGCAGTGGTATGCCGCTGAGGACAACAAATGGAGAACAGCGGCGGCCAAATCCGGCCGCAATGAGGCCTGCCCTTGCGGCAGTGGCCGGAAAGCCAAGCATTGCCACGCTGCCTGACACGGCTCGGATGAAAAGCGAAGGGAGTGAACGAGCTTGGCAACTCAATGCAAAGCCCATTTCAACTATTTTGCTCAAACGTTCGAAGAAGCCATGGCATATCCGCAACCTTGAACTCGCGCAATCGACTTCACTTGGCGAATTTGGCCGCACCTCATCTCTAGCCGCCTCGCCTAATTTTCGCGAGCAGGGTCAGGTCTATTCGCTGGTTCGCGGATGGGGTCGACTAACTCCACAAGTTCAGTTTCGATACAAGCTGCGCTCGTACGACATTTCGGAGACGCTCCGAAATATCGGGTAAGCGTGAGGCCATCGAAATGCCTGTGCTCTAGCAATCTGTTTCTTATCAGCACTTTGCACAGGGAGTGAAGGCTCATGCTATTGGCTGAAGGATTGCATTTCCAATACAGCGGACAGCAAAAGCTGCCCAAGACAGCAGTCGCATTGCTGGTTGGAGAGCAGGACTTCCAGCGGATGTTCATGGAGGATTTCAATGAAGCGGAACACTCTCACATTCTTCTTATTGCTTGGATTGATTTCAGTCTTGGATCAGCGGGCGATCGCCAAGCCGACTGTGGTATCTACCGGGGCAGAGGCCCAAACCGCCAGTGACGAGCTAATTGCCATTGACGTGTTACTTGAACCGGATCAAGTCATGGTCAGCAAGGCGAACGCGGTGAATGCTCGGCTGCGCCAGAATGATCCCGATGGGTATGCGCTGGACGCGACCCATGCGCCGCACATCACCATGATGCAGCGATTTGTTCGAGTGAGAGATCTTGATGCCGTGACCGCCGCGCTCACCAAGGTCTTCGCGACAGAACACCCCACCGAGCTCAAGCTCAAGCAGAAGAAGATCGTGTATCAGATTTGGGCTGGCTCCGCGCTGACAGCCTACATCGTCGAGCGCACTCCGGAACTGATGCAACTGCAAGAAAAGGTGGCAGACGCTCTGGTGCCGTTTTCAGTCAGCGGAGGCACTTCTGCGGCTTTCATTGACACTCCAAACAATGCTGAAATCGTCGGTTATGTTGAAACATTCGTCCCCAAATCCAGCGGAACAAACTACACGCCCCACGTCACGCTGGGCGTAGCACACGAAGATTTCGTCAAGCAACTCGTGGCTGAACCGGCTGAAGGATTCACGTTCGGTATTGCCGGAGTGGCTATGTACCAACTCGGGAATTTTGGTACGGCTTCCAAGAAGCTCTGGGAGTATACGGGAGCTGACCCTCTGGCCTCTTGGAACGATGGACCCGCGAAGCAATCCATCCTCGCTTTTGTCAAGCGTGTTACGACCGAAGGCAGCCCGGACTTTGTTCCGGTGCCGGAACGCATCGCCACTTTCGACAACGATGGCACGCTCTGGAACGAAGAGCCGCTGCCGGTACAGTTGTATTTTGTGCTTGACCGCGTAAAGGCGCTTGCACCCAAGCATCCCGAGTGGCAGACCACAGAACCGTTTGCCTCGGTGCTCAAAGGCGATTTGAAAGGCGTGGCCGCCGGCGGCGAATCCGGGCTCATGGACCTTATCATGGCCACGCACGCAGGCATGACCACGACGGAATTCGAGCAGATAGTCAAGGATTGGATCGCGACCGCGAGGAATCCGAAGACCGGGAAGCTGTTCACCGAAATGACTTTTCCGCCAATGCTCGAGGTGCTTGCCTATCTGCGGAATAACGGATTCAAGACCTATATTGTCTCGGGCGGCGGTATCGAATTCATGCGTCCGTGGGCAGAGCGGGTTTACGGCATCCCGCCAGAACAGATTGTTGGCAGCAGCGTCAAGACGAAGTTTGAAATGCGCGACGGCCAGCCGGTGTTGGTGCGCCTGGCGGAACTGGATTTCAATGACAACAATGGCGGAAAGGCGATAGGCATCAACCAGCACATCGGTCGCCGTCCCATAATGGCCTTTGGAAATTCCACAGGCGATAAGGAGATGTTGCAATACACGCAGGCCGGCAGCGGTCCGCGCTTCGAACTCCTGGTACTACACGATGATGCGGAGCGTGAGACGGCATACGGCCCAGCTCGTGGTTTGCCCAGTGTGCCACTGGTACATTTCACGCCAGAACTGGATGAATACGCGAAGCAGAATGGCTGGATTGTCGTCAGCACGAAGAGCGATTGGAAACGTATCTTCGCGTTTTGAAGAATGGAAGCTTCTCCTAAAGCGGAGGAGAGAGGCAAGGAGCATTCGGCAGTTTAGAAATGCAACTCTGTTAGCACATAAATGTTGGATGAGTCTAGAAAAGAGGAGAAGTTTCATGGAAACCCGGGCAGACAATCCCAAGATCCCTCAGAATGGCCCGACCGTGGAACCTTCTCCTTCTATGGACCGCCGCGGTGCACACGAGATCGGTGAGTCCGCAGTGAAAAGCTTCTCGATCGTGGTGGGCGGACCAGTCTACGACTTACTGCGTCGATTCCATCTCGTAGAACAAACGCTACCGAATGTGAGGCGCAGGATTGTCGGCTTGCTGACCATAATGTGGTTGCCACTTCTGCTGCTTTCCCTAAAGGACGGACTGGCCTTTGGTCACCAGGTGCGGATCCCTTTCCTTTATGACTTGACCGTGTACGGCCGCTTTCTGATTGGATTACCCCTACTGCTGTATGCGGAACTCTGGATCGATCCAGAGGTTCGGCAGGCGGTTGCGGAATTCATGAATGCTCGCCTCGTGCCAGATCAAGGATTACCCGAGTTCGAGAACGTCCTGCGAAGAGTGCAACAGATGCGAGACTCGTGGATTCCTGAAGTCAGTCTGCTTGTCCTCGCTTTCTTTCCTATACTGATCTTCCACCACGAGTGGGTACCCGGTGTGGTCACAAGCTGGCATACAACGGCAAATGGAATGTCCGCTGCGGGATGGTGCTATGCGTTCTTTAGCGCCCCGATACTGCGCTATATCACCTACCGGTGGGTGTTCCGGTACCTTCTCTGGGGGGTCTTACTCTGGAAAATCAGCCGGTTGCAGCTCACCCTCGTGCCTACCCATCCGGACCGGGCTGCAGGCCTGAACTTTCTCTCAATCACTCAAAAACATTTCGGAATCCTTGCTTGCGCGCTAGGCTGCTCAGTTGCCGGTCGTGTTGCGAACACGATGCTGTTCGAAGGTGCGTCGCTGTCGTCTTTCGAATACCCATTGATGGGTTTTGTTGTCTTGTCAGTAATCGCCGGTCTGCTGCCTCTGGCCTTATGGATTCCCAAGCTCAAGAAAGTAAGAACGAAGGGGCTGCTGGATTACGGCAGGTTCGCCAAAACGTACACAGAAGATTTCGACGGAAAATGGGTCCATTGTGCCGCAAGCCCTTCAGCGCTTTTGTTGGGGACTCCCGACCTTCAATCTCTCGCCGATCTGGGAAACAGCTTCTCCTTCATTGAGAAAATGAGGTGGGCGCCCATTTCGAGGAAGCTCGTTCAAGAACTTGCCGGGTGGACGGCAATCCCACTCATCCCCATCATCATCTACGGCACGCCTACTGCGGAACTGGTTCGCGAAGTAATGAAATTGGTAATGTAGATGGCGCCGGTGATCCAGTTTTGTGATTCAGAAGAGTTGTTTTTCAGATCAACAACGAAACCGTGATCTTTGGCTCAGGCGGATGATACGGCAACTTCACTGAGCGTAGGCGGACTCTAACTTGGAGGAACTCTTGACAGGCGACTCAGTTAACTCGACGAAGGTCCTTGGTCGACTGTGCCCGGACGTGAACGCCAAGAGATCAGGGACCGTTCCTGCGCTTGCCACGAATTTGAGGCAACAGGCGAAACAAGTGCAAAAGGAGGCGCATGTTTTCTATTTGGTATTTAAGCATCCCCGCACTCACTGGTTCGCGAAGCTGGTTGCCGCATGCTCTGCGGGGTATCTTCTTAGCCCCATTCAGCTCATTCCAAGCTTCATTCCAGGAATCGGTTTCCTCGACGATCTATTGGTTCTTTTCCTCGGGGCAAAACTCGTCCGAAAGATCACGTCAGCAGATGTGATGAATGAGTGCCGCGAGCTTGCTGAGAAAGCCGAGGTGCAGAGGAAGGAGATCAGAACGAAAGCTGCGGTCCTCCTCCCATTCGCAATTGTCGCGTTGTGGCTTCTCGCAACGGTCGCGGCCGGTGCTCTGATGGCAGCTTACATTCCCCATCATTAGAGATTGCTCAAGCCCCAGCAATGCCCGAGGAGCCAGTTCTGCAAATTCAATGGCCAGTCCGTGGCCTCCGCTTCTCCCCATGTCGGGTTTACTACGCTTGATGCTGCGAAATTGCTTGCACGAGACTCTTCGACCACTAATATAATTGCACCTGCTCGGCCTAGGAGTTCACCTTGCCGTGGGTAGCAATCAAGACGGGTCTAACGACCCCGGACGGCTACGAGGAAGAACTTACCGAATATCTGTGCGATCATAGGGGCTGTCCCAATCAAGCTACCCAAATGCTCGGCTGCATTGCGGAGTTCCGCCTTATCGCAGCCGTTTGTGAAGAACACGCGCCAAAACGTGAGTCCAAATTCCCCTCCTCCACGGAGGACGTTTGATCTGAATTTCTCGCTCCTCACGCGACAGCGTCGCCTGAACTAATGAGCGACAAATGTGAGCTCGTAGAAAAGACCGCATTGTGACTCTGAGCACTGGACGATACGCGATGGGAGGCATTTAGGTAGATCATTCTGGCCTGTGACGTTGAACCATTGCGAACAAGACTGGATTCCGAGCAGGATCTCAGTATCCGTTTGGTACTGCCCTTAAGGGCAGTTGCGCGGCCAAGGAATAGCTCATAGAGTGTGTGTGGCAAAAGCCGATCGGTCCGGGGGGAGCTCAAGCGCGAATTCTGGCCAACGACATCGGATCTGAAGCCTGCCTTGGAGGAAATATGACTGAAACAGTTCTTGGTGAAATCAAGCGTGCGTCGGGGTGGTCTATAGCTCTTGGCGTGCTCATTATCCTACTCGGGATCATCGCAATGATGGCCCCGCTCGCATCCGGCGTCGTGGTCGTGTCCATACTCGCTTGGACCGCGATGATTGGCGGTGTTGCCCAGATTGTCTACGCATTTCAAACCCATTCTGGCGGACGCACGGTCCTGGAAGTGCTCCTCGGGGTGGTCTATCTGGCCGCCGGCATCTACCTGATGTCACATCCACTTGCGGGCCTCATGGGCATGACCCTGCTGCTGGGTTGCATGCTGGTTGGATACGGAGTTCTTGCGGTAGTCCTGGCGTTCCAAATTCGTCCATTGCAGGGCTGGGGTTGGGTGCTGTTCGATGCAATAGTCACCGCCGTCCTTGGCTTGATGATCATCGGCCATTGGCCCTCGAACTCGGTGTGGATTATAGGCACTCTGTTCGGACTCAGCATCCTCTTCAGCGGAGTAACCCGTCTGATGGTCTCGCTGGGAGTTCGACAGGCCGCGGCGTAGGAGTGGAGCAGTCGCGGAAGTCCAAGGAACGGCCTCTCGTCTAGAGGAGAGGCCGTTCTTCTGGAGCGAACTCCGTGAAGTGAGCGACCGAATCCACGGCTGACTACATCACGCTGTCAAAGAGTTAAGGATCCTGGACCGCAAAGCAGTAAAACCTCTTCTTGTAATGGGACGTCGTTGACAGGCCAGGTTCAAACATTGCCCAGCCAACATTTCCAAGCGAACTGAGAAGAAACGAAAGACAACATTACGGGTCAGTACGGCCAAGATGGGGCGGGTGTCGAAATGAAGTGGAAAACGGTTGCCATTCTCGGAACTATTTTGTTCGTTGCCGGTGTCCTCTTAGGATTTGTTCCCCAGTATCAAAGAGCTTCACAACTCGACAAGCAACTGAAAACTGCACGATTGGAAAGCAAGTTGAGCGAGATTCGAGAGTTGGCTTCGCTCAGCTACATCGACGCTGCGAAGATGAATTACGGATCGGCAGCAGAAGATTCTGAGCGAATGTTTGACCTTACTGCAGAACTGGCTAACGACACCAAAGACAATGGATTGCGGAGCAGCCTAAATAGCTTGTCAGCATCACGAGATACGATAATGGGCCAGCTGAAAGCTGGCAAGGTGAGCGTATTGGAGCCGCTGCAGCAAATTGTGCAAAAAACGCAGAGGGAACTGAAATATTGACCTGGCCCTACCCCAAAGGGCAGTAGTCGGTGTCACCGATGCCCGTCTATAGTGCTCATCGAATGACAATGAGAGGCTTGCGATGCTGAGCAGGGCTTAGCTCAGTTAAAAGTCCGTCCAAAGGAGACCGCTTCCGATGAGCCCGGCCAAAGCTTTTCTGAGCTCTTTGAGGGTTGCACGATGATATCCGATAACGAGCTGAGAGTTCCTTCTTATGCCATTCTCGATGGCGAGAACACGAGACTTGGCGACGCATTCAAGGCAAAGGTGAAGCAACACGGAACGC
>Ga0335082_10008844_pt1 | contig 10950 bp, 9 predicted proteins | sample Lox_Sample_41_FD_206718 | JGI IMG/M metagenome (GOLD analysis project Ga0335082, IMG submission 206718) | Soil microbial communities from Loxahatchee National Wildlife Refuge, Florida, United States - Lox_Sample_4.1 | ecosystem: Environmental > Terrestrial > Soil > Wetlands | place: USA: Florida... | reverse complement strand
GTTTTTGCCCCTTCACCCCCTGGCCTCCCCCCCCGCGGGGCCGGGGGTTTCTCCCCCCCCCCCAAAAACCCCCCACACCCCATGCTTGTTTGTCCGTCGTTCATATTCGTAAGAAAGACACAGCTTTGCAGATTAAACATTGCGGCGTAAGGTTTACGTGTTGAACGAGGGGGCGCTAGCGTGTTCGCATCTGCACAGGATCTCCGATTTGCGTATCGCCAATTGCTTAAAGCGCCCTGGTTTGCGCTCGTCCTAGTTCTTACCCTTGGTCTGGGGATTGGCGGCACGACGGCGATCTTTTCCCTTGTTGAAGGCATACTTTTGCGTCCGCTGCCATTCAACCATCCTGATGGCCTCGTCCTTTTAGGAGACCATTTGGGGAATAGCCCTAGGACTTCTGTGACTGCTCGCGAGATCGGAACCTACGCGAGCGCCACACAAGCTTTCTCCGACACGGGAGGCTACATCGACGCAAGCTATGAGGTGTCCGGCGGGGCGATTCCAGAACAACTCGATGGTGCACGCTTCACCGCGAGTGTATTCCCTACGCTGGGTGTTACTCCTATCCTTGGCCGTACATTTACGCAAAAGGAAGAAGACGCGCATGAACCCGTAGCGGTCATCAGCTACGGCCTGTGGCTGAATCGGTATCACCGCGATCCTCACGTCATCGGCACCTCGATCATCCTTGATCGCAAGCCTTATTCGATCATCGGCGTGATGCCGCGCAGCTTTGATTTTCCCCCAACCGCGGGCTACCTTGACCGGGCGCAGCTCTGGATACCGATGAGCCTGACTGCCGACGAACTTTCGGACGAGCATGCTGGGTTTTGGGGATATCAGATCATCGCTCGTCTAAAAGACGGCGTCAGCCTCTCGCAGGCCTCGCAAGATGCTGACCGCGTTGCTCAGGAGATCATGCGCCATCTTCCGGTCGCTCAGTCAAGGATTCACATTCGAGGGGACGTCACTCCATTGCTCGAATATGAGGTTTCGGAAGTTCGGCCGTTACTCAGAGAGCTGTTCCTTGCCGTTTCCATTGTCCTCCTTATTGCTTGTGCGAATGTGGCCGGACTCATGTTGCTCCGAGCCATCCGGCGTCGTAATGAATACGCCGTTCGGCTTGCGCTCGGCGCACCGCCTGCCGCGATTATCCGTCAGTCAGTATTAGAAGGCATGTTGCTCGGTGCGACGGGTGCGTTGCTGGGTGTGACATTCGCTGCAGTCGCGATTCGCATCACGTTGGGAACCCTGCCTGACGCCATGCCGCGTGTCGACTCCATTTCCATGGATGCCACGGTTGCCGGGTTCGCGCTGTTGCTCGCTCTCGCAACCGGCGCTCTCTGCAGCCTCGCACCCGCTTTTGCTGCCCTTAAAACGGACCCGATGGAAAGCCTCAAAGAAGGCCTCCGAACCAATACAGGTGGCTCCAGTCACGCCTGGCTCCGCTCAGGGCTCGTGGTCTCAGAAATCGCAGTAGCCTTGATGCTGCTCACTGCGTCCGGCGCACTGCTGCGCAGCTTGCAGAAAATGCAGGCTGTCGATCTCGGATTCGATCCCGAGCATGTCCTTGTCGCCGGATTCCAACTGCCACTCAATCAATACTCAACCAGCGCTTCTGCGAAGACCTTTCGCCGAGAGGTTGTGGACCGGCTCTCTACTAAGCCCGGGGTTGTGGCTGTAGGTATGATTAACGCTGCTCCCGAAACCGGCGGATACGCAAAGACCGCATACACCATCGAGGGGCTGCCCACAGACACGTGGAAACCTCAATTCGCAATATTCTCTGTTATCTCTGTTGACTACTTTCGTGTCATGGCCGTTCGGTTACTGGAAGGGCGTTACTTCAGCGCAGAGGATCGCTCCGATTCTCAACCGGTGGTGATCGTGAATGAGTCCATGGCAAAACATTGCTGGCCAAGCCAGTCTGCCGTGGGCAAACGGATGCATGTTGGCGGTCCGCCGATGAAGAAACCGTGGGCTACAGTGGTTGGCGTTGTTGCTGATACAAAAATGGGTCCGCGCGATGAGGCTGGCAGCGATCAATGGTATACGCCGATGGAGCAGGCGGATGTTTTGTACTTCTCCGATAACACCGGCAATCTGACGGATCCCGCCGGTGCATTCATTACCGTCCGTTCTGCGCTTCCTCCGGAGCAGATTGTCCATACTCTGCGGTCAACCGTTGCCGGAATTGATCCTTTTCTCGCGCTAGACCAAGTTCAAACTATGACGGAGGCTATCGCAAACGTAGAGGCACCGCGTCGGTTCAATACTGGTCTAGTCTCTGCATTCGCTCTGGGCGCTCTCCTGCTTGCCCTCACTGGCATTTATGCGCTGGTTGCTTTCTCTGCCTCGCTGCGCACACACGAGATTGCCATTCGCATGTCCCTTGGTGCCCAGCGCATCCGAATTGCAAAGCTAATTTTGCTTTCTGCCGTGAAACTTGCACTGCTCGGATGTGCACTCGGTGTGCTCGGCTCATTGGCGGTGGCGCGTATCATTGACTCTCTACTTTTCGAAGTCAGTGCGTCGGACCCATTCGTTTATTTGGCAGCTGTTGTGATCATGGTGATTACAGCAGTCATGGCAGCGGCGCTTCCTGCGAGGCGTGTTGCCTCTTTGGATCCAGTCGTATCTCTTCGCTCGACTTAGGCAAAGCACCTTAGAATTTACCTTCGGTTCAAACGAGGGCTCCTATGCTTCGACCTGTTCTTGCTGCTTTGATCCTATACGCCGTTTCGCTGATTCTTTCGACCTCAACCCATGCGCAGACCGTGAGCTGGTCCAATCGCCAGTGGCGCGTCACAAACGGCGGGATGGCTGGCGTAGCCCGCGGGAATCCCGAGAACGTCCACATCGACGCCAACGGGTACCTGCATCTTGCCATCACCCAGCGCGAGGGGAAGTGGACGTCGTCTGAACTCTTCACCACCGACCGTCTGGGCTTCGGCACTTATCAGTGGGTAGTTGAAGGCGATGTTTACGCGATGGATCCATCGACTGTGCTCGGTCTGTTCACTTATGGACCTACGGCGCACATCGGCGTCGATGCAGAGAATGAGATCGACATCGAGTTCTCACAGTGGGGAAACACATGTGGCGATTGCAATGCCGACTTCACCGTCTATCCTTCGACCGGACACCGCGTCAAGGAAGGCAAGTCAGCATGGGAAGACAACTTTCATGTGACCGGCGGGAACGTCACGACAGCGCGGATGGAATGGAGCTCAACCCGAATCACTTTCACGCTGATGAAGGGAACCCAGCCGATCGGGTCTACCGCCAACGTGATCAAAACGGAAACCTACGAATCAACCACAGAGAACATTCCGCAAGTCCCATTACCGGTAGGGATCAATCTCTGGTGCTTCAAGAAAACGCCGTCGAAGGATCAAACTGTGATCATCCGCAGCTTCGAGTACACGGCGAAATGAAGAGTCTTCCTCTGTGAACCTTCGTGCCTCTCTGTGGTGAGCCCGACAACCCACCACAGAGAGTCGAGAATTCCAACTACATCGACACGTCCTTGATGTGGGTGGCGATGTACCACGTGTTTCCGAAAGCGTCTCGCACGCCGGCGCTGCGGTCGCCGTAAAACTGATCCGTCGGCTCCTGGAATGATGTTGCGCCCGCCGCGACAGCCTGCTTGTAGACCTGATCGACATTCGGCACGTACAGGTAGAACATTGCCGCCATGGTTTCGTATTTGTCGTGGGCCTCGCCCATCTCGATGACGGAGTCGCCCACGCGAACAACGGCATGATTCACGACGCCGTCGGGAGACGCGTACTTCGCCACTTCTTGCGCCGAGAACGCCCGCTTGAGGAAGCTGATCAGCGGCTCCGCGCGGCGCGGATGCAGATAGGGATTCACACTGAATAGTCCCTTCGGGACGGGGCTCTCGCCCTTGGTGGTGGCGATGTACCAGAAGTTGCCGGCTTTGTCCTTCACGGTGCTCGACCGCTCGCCATACTCCTGATCTCGCGGCGCATCGATCAAGGTCGCGCCTGCGGCGACCGCCTTCGCCGTCGCACCGTCAGCATCTTCTACATAGACGTGCAGAGCATTCTGCTTCAGTTGGCCAGGGAAGTTCTTTCCCGGGATTCCGCCGCCAACCATCATGATGGAATCGCCAATACGTACTTCGCCATGAACCCCGCCCGCCGGCGTTTCGGCGCGCATGATTTCTTCCGCTTCAAAAGCTTGCTTCACAAAGTCAATCAGCGCATGGCCGTCTGCCGCCACCAGATACGGCGTCACCGTGCGGAAGCCGCGTGGCACCGGATCGACTCCCTTCTGTTCCGATGCGCCCTGGGGTGCCGGCATCTCACCTTTCATCCGGCGATGCATCTCGTCGACCGACATCTCTTCGGTCACGCTGAACACGCCCCAGGTGTAACCAAACGGGTCTTCCAGGGTGGCGTCGCGGTGTCCATAGAACTGGTTCTTCGGCTCGCGCACAACCTTCATCCCTTCGGCAGCGGCGTGCCTGGTGAAGGCATCGACATCGGGAACCTGGATCGTCATCCAGACCGGCGAATGTCCCAGCGTCTCGGCGCTGAACCGGCCACCCTCGGGCCATTCTCCGGCGACATTGATGGTAGAGTCGCCAATCAGCAACTCGGCGTGCGGGATGTCATTGCCAATCTGGAACCGGAACTTTTCTTTCGCGCCCAGAGCGCGCTGGTAGAACTCAATCGCTTTGGCAGGATCCCGAAACGCTAATCTCGGGGATGCAGACATTCGGACGGCTGTGACGGGCTCGGCAATGGCGGACATACGCTTCTTTCCTCCTAATTCAGCTTTCAATCGTGCCTTGAAGTTCGCACTCGGCAGATTGCGCAATTCCGCCGCGATGCGTACCAGTGGCTCGATCTGAGCTTCCGCCTTCGTCGCTCGACCGTCATTCCGCGCCAGCATCTTCTCCAGCGCCTGATTCAACTGCTCGATCTTCTTCGGATCGCCGCTTCCGGGTTGTAGAGAGCGCTTAGGCATTCGCACCCTCCATGCGCGCTTTCAAGGTGCTGAGCGCGCGAAACTGTAGCTGCTTCACTGCCCCCTCGGTCTTGCGAACTTCTTTTGCGACTTCTTTGATGCTCTTCTGCTCGACGAATCTCAGCACGACCACGCGTTTTTGTTCGGCAGGCAGAGTCTCAACCAGACGGAACAAAGTGGCCTTGCGCTCGACATCTCCGATCTCGGCCGGACTGACCTGCGCCGAACCGATGGCGTCTTCATCCGTAATCTCGCGTCCGGACTTCTGCCACCGGTCTGAGATGAGATTTGCCGCGATTCGGAACAGCCATGCCGCAAATGGAATCCCGCGCCACTCAAAGCGCTTTAAATTCGCCAGCGCCTGGTGAAAGACTTCCGACGTCAGATCTTCGGATTCAGCCCGATCCTGCACACGTTTCACCACATAGGCGTACACACGCTCGAAGTTGATCTCATAGAGCTCCGCAAAGCGGGCGGGATCCCGCTGCGCAGCCTCGATCAGAAGCCGCTCATCCGCTTCTTTCTTCAGAGCCTTCAATAAGTTCTCCGCGGTTTGGCCTTACACAGGGATAAACGTCCGAAGAGGAAAAAGGTTACGGAAAAGGTCCTACTCGCCTTGTGTGGCTGCGTAATACAGCTGTTCCAACTCGACCTGCACCCGCTTCGACAGCGTCTCCATATCCCGCAATGTCAGTCCGGCGGTCGAGATCGGTGCCCCCACCCGCATCTCCAGCGGACGGCACTTGATGTGGTAGGTGTCCATCGGCAGCAATTCGTAGGTTCCCACCAGAGCAATCGGCACGATATCGACCTGCGCCTTGATCGCCAGGAAGAATGCCCCGGGCAGAAACGGCTTGATCTCTCCGTCGGGAGTGCGGCCGCCTTCGGGATAAATCACCAACGGCAGGCCCTCTTTTAGGCCCTTCAGAGCCGCTCGGATGCTGCTGATCGAGCGCGACGGATTCTGCTGGTCGATGCAGATCTGCCCCGATCGCTTCAGTTGCCAGCCCACTACGGGATACGCCAGAAGCTCTTTCTTGAACGCGATGCGAAACAGAAACGGCAGGTTGACATAGAGCACCGGAATGTCGAGTGCGGAAGCGTGATTGGCCGCGTAGACGTGCGGTTTCGATGTGTCGATCTTATCCAGGCCCGTAACTTTCACGGGCGAGAAGATCGTCTTCATGATGAGCCACGACCAGGCGTAGGAGAACCAGTGCAACCGGCGCCCATTGCGGTCAAAGAATCCACCCGGTATTGCCAACAATCCCAACACCAGCGTGTAAAGCCAAATGAGTGGATCGAGGATCAGGTACGACCGCAGGGCGCTGAGCCAGCCATACGTGCGTCCCGGGAGGGCATGCGGACTCCTTCGCGTGGGAGCCACGGTCACAGGCTGCGGCCCGTTCTGCCCCACCTGCTCGTTTCCAACGTGATCAACCGATGAATTCAAATCCTCCACACCTTTCATTCTAGAAGACGCCCGGTCACGTGCCCCTCAAGCCGCTGTATCGAGCAGTCCGATGACCTCGCCCACCAGATAGATCGAGCCGGTTACCACAACAACTGCCCCTGGGCGGGCGAGTTCACGAGCGCGATTCAAGGCCGCCGTCACATCCGGAACCGCCTCAACCTCGGTCCCCGTCCGGCTGCCGGCCTGTTGAATCTCCTCCGGCGAAGCAGCCCGCGGATTGTCGGGTCGGGTCGCGATCACGCGCTGCGCTAGCGGAAACAAAATCTCCGTCATCTCTGAGATTGCCTTGTCGCGCATCGCCCCGAAAACAAAAATCAGCGGACGGTCGTCGTAGCGCTCCGAAAGGGCGGAGCGCAGAGCCCACGCCCCAGCCGGATTGTGTGCCACGTCGAGCACGACCTCTGGCCCATCATCCGCGGGAAAAACCTGAAAGCGTCCCGGCCAGTGTGTCTCCCGGATCCCATGCTCGATCGATTCCGCAGTGATTCCCTTCAAACCCTTCTTGCCAACTTGCTCCGCAGCCGCAATCGCCAGTGCGATGTTCCTCAACTGATGCCGCCCCGCAAGCGGAGATTCAACCAAAATCTCTTTTCCGAGAACCTGCAGAGGGTATCGGGTATGCACTCCTGATTTGTTTTCGGGGCTCAGGACGCGCGACTCGGGACTTCCAGGAGATACCGGCGGTACATACTGCACCGCATTGACGCCTACCGCATTCAAATCGAGAATTGTGTTCCCGATGACGTCGTTCGCTTCGGGCTGCTGCGGCAAGGTCACTACAACTCCGCGCGGCCGAATGATCCCCACCTTCTCTCGCGCGATTTCGCCCACGGTATTGCCGAGAAATTTCTGATGATCGAGTGATATGTCGGTGATCACGCTGACCAGTGGCCCGACAACATTGGTTGCATCCAGTCGCCCGCCCATTCCGACTTCCAGCACCGCAATGTCCACGCGCCGTTGCGCAAAATACGAGAAGGCAATCGCCGTCATCATCTCGAAAAAGCTTGAATGCCAGGGCAGGTCACCGTTCTCGACCAACTGCTCGGCAACGTGGTCTATGTCCGCATGCAGCCCGGCGAATTCGTCATCGCTGATCTCAACGGCATTCACTTGGATACGCTCGTTAATGCGTACGAGATGCGGCGATGTATAGAGACCGGTCTTCAAGCCCGATGCCCTCAGAATGGAAGCCAGAGTCGCCGAGGTGGACCCCTTGCCGTTTGTCCCCGCCACCAGCACGCTGGGAAACGCGGATTCGGGATGATCCAGGCCCCGCAATAGCACCCGCATGTGGGCCAAGTCGAACTTGTGCGACGGCGTCTGGGCCAGTTCATGCCCAAGCGCAAACATGCTCGCCACTGCGGTTTCGTAGGACATAAAGCGGGCGTCGGGCATCAGACCATCGGCCCTCAGTTCAATTCATCAGATTACAGCAGATGCGAAAGAAGCTACCGCCACCTGGTTGGTTTGCTGACGCCTGAGGTCCGACGCCTGACGCCGGTTTTTCACGCTGCCATGAAATCCAGCGCCCGAGCGATGTAAGGCTTGAGTTGCTTGCGCGGGACCACGGCATCCAGCATTCCGTGCTGCAGCAGGAATTCGCTGCGCTGGAAGCCGGGGGGAAGCTTTTGACGGATCGTCTGCTCGATAACGCGGGGCCCGGCAAATCCGATCAACGCCCCAGGTTCCGCGATATTCAAATCTCCCAGCATGGCGAACGACGCGGTTACCCCGCCCGTCGTGGGATCGGTTAGCAGCGAAACATAGGGAACCTTGGCCTTGTCCAGCTTGGCCAGCGCCGCCGAAATCTTGGCCAACTGCATCAGACTGATGACGCCCTCCATCATCCGCGCGCCGCCGGAAGCCGAAACGATAATGAGCGGCGTCTTTGTGCTCGCAGCGCGCTCCACCGCCCGCGTGATCGCCTCCCCCACCACGGCTCCCATGCTTCCGCCGATGAATGAATACTCCATCACGCTTGCGATCACGGGCCTTCCCATCAGCTTGCCCTGGGCATTGATCACTGCGTCTTTCAGCCCGGTATCGCGCTGCGCCTGCTTCAGTCGAGACGAATATGGCTTCAAGTCTACGAACTTCAGAGGATCCGTCGAAGCGATATCGTCATCGAAAACTACGTACTCATTGTCGTCGAGAAGCTGTGCCAGCCGCGTGCGCGCGTCGATCCGGAAATGCTTATCGCATTTGGGACACACGTTCAGGTTCTCTTCCAGATCCTTCTTCCAGATGATCTGGCGGCAGTTCTCACACTTCACCCACAACCCTTCGGTGCGGACTTTCTTTTCGCCCGAGGTATCCAGCTCAGCGGATTCGCGCTTAAACCAAGCCATAAAGCAGTTTTCTGTTGCCAGTACCCAGTTGCCAGTAAGAACCGCTATTCCTGAGAACTGAACACTGGCCACTCACCACTAGTACTCAATCCCCCTCTGCGCCATCACGCCCTTTTCGTACGCGTGTTTGATCTGGCGCATTTCTGTGACGGTGTCGGCGATATCGACAATTGTCGGGTGCGCGTTACGGCCCGTCAAGATGACGTGGACCATCTCCGGCTTCTTCTTCAGACTCTCAACCACCTTCGCCGGATCGAGCATGCCATAGCTGATAGCGTAGTTAATCTCGTCGAGCACCACCAGATCCCATTGGCCCGACTGGATTGCCTGATCCGCCTCGGACCAGGCCCCTTCCACCATCTTCACATCTTCCGAATCGGGCTTCTCGGCTCCCACTTTCACGAAGCCGCGCCCCATCTGCTTCATCACAAACTTGTCGCCGAATGCCTGCACCGCATCCAGTTCCCCGTAGTGCCACGAACCCTTCAGAAACTGCAGCATCAACACCCGCATTCCCTGACCGACCGCACGCAGTGCAGTCCCCATGGCAGCCGTGGTCTTACCTTTGCCCGGCCCTGTATTGACGATGATGAGTCCGCGACGGACATCTGGCATGTCGTGATCTCGACGTTCGATTCTACTAGAAGCGCGCGCCTCTGGCGGGAGAGCCAGCGTCACCTTCAAGGACTACACGTGTCCAGTTGTGGACAGTGACCTGCCGAAGTGGACATGAGCCAGATCGGCACCCGACGCTTCCCCCATCTCCTCAATGAGTTAGGGTTCTATGACCTGGCAGAACACTTGCATTTGATCTAGAACCGGGGAATCCTGTCGATCCAGTGAACGGACCGATGCCTGGAAGAGTTATTGGGAAAGAACCTGTAATAGATTGCCGGAGACGGCAGTCTGTGTTACTAGCGGCGTGATTTGTGAGGGCGTGGATATGGAGAATTCGGGTCGAGAAACAATTCTTCTCGGGAGAGAACTTTTTCACGGAACTCCAGCATCCAATGTTGCGTAGCTCGGTCAGGCGGATCTCTGTCCCCTCGCAAACCGCGGAGGTCTCATCGTGATCAACAGGTGTGCAGTGTGGTTGTCTTTCCTGCTGCTGGCCGTGCCGGCCTTTTCTGCCCAGCGCGTGTCTGTCCGCCCTCGGCCCATCATCGATACCGGGGACCAGGAGACCATCCGCGAGATCATCGAGATGGAGCGCCAGGCGAAGGAAGCTAGCCTGCACCGCGACTTCGATTTCTCACAGCGCGCTCTTGCCGAAGATTACGTTGCCATTACTCCCCTGGGTCAGGTTACAACCAAGCAGGACACGGTCTCCGCCCGCAAGAGCGGTCAACTTCGCTATGAGGCCATCAACGTGACTGACATGGTCGTCCGCATCTACGGCGACACTGCGGTCGTCACCGCTCGCGCCGACGTCAAAGGTCACCAACTCGGTGAAGATTTCAGCGGACCTTACCGCTACACCCGGGTCTGGGTCCGGCGCACCGGTCACTGGCAAGCGGTGAGCTACCAGGCCACAGTAACGCAATAAGTCCCTGCGTTCCTCGTTGCCTCTGTGGCCCATCGGGCTCACGGACTATAATCGGCGGCAATTCGGACAAACCCATGAGAATCCTTCGCCGCCCTGTTCTGATGTCTGTCGCCGTCCTGACTTTCTGCTCTTACTTCGGTGCACAAGAATCCAAACTATCACCGGCCAAACAGACTCTGATCGAAGCGGCCGTCGCCAAGTTCATGGCGACGACGCACGTCCCCGGCCTCTCAGTCGCTGTCGTTGAGAACGGAGAATACGAATGGGCCAGCGGCTTCGGCCTCGCGGACGTCGAGAACAATGTCCCGGCGAGCGAGCACACGCTCTTCCGGTTGGCTTCCATTTCAAAGTCATTGACCGCGGTCGGCGCCATGCAGCTTCAGGAGGCAGGCAAGCTCGACCTCGATGCCCCGGTCCAGAAATACTGCCCGTCGTTCCCTCAGAAACAGAAGCCGATCACGACCCGCGAAGTCATGGGACACTTGGGCGGCATCCGCCACTACAAGGAAGGACCGGGCGACCTCGAAATCGGAAACACGAAACATTTCGACAACCCGATCCAAGCCGGGCTCGATTTCTTC
>Ga0335082_10008843_pt1 | contig 10950 bp, 9 predicted proteins | sample Lox_Sample_41_FD_206718 | JGI IMG/M metagenome (GOLD analysis project Ga0335082, IMG submission 206718) | Soil microbial communities from Loxahatchee National Wildlife Refuge, Florida, United States - Lox_Sample_4.1 | ecosystem: Environmental > Terrestrial > Soil > Wetlands | place: USA: Florida... | reverse complement strand
TCAACACCGATGCGGAGCCCACGCTCGCCGGTGAATTCGCAATCCGCGGTATTCCCACCCTGATCTGCTTCAGGGCGGGCAAGGAAGTGGCGCGCCGCTCGGGCGCGATCAGCCGTTCAGAGATCGTGCGCTGGGCGCTGTCGCAGGGCTGAGAACACAGCGAGGAGGGCGAGGAGCGCCAGCTCGAGGGCGTCGAGCGCACCGCCACCGCCACCGCTGCGACTCGCCGCCGGCGCGACCGGGGTGGCGCTGACTTCCGCGGATGGCCCGGATACGCCTCCCGCGTTCACCGCCGCTACCTTGAAATAATAAGCGCTGCCGTTCGTGAGCCCGCTGAGCGCAGCAGTCGTGCCATTGGCGGAGGTTGCCGGCGCCGCGCCTTCGCCGCCTGCCGAGGTTCCCTGATACACGTTGTAGCTCGCAGCGCCGGTCGCAGCGCTCCAACTCAGCATCACCGTACCGTTGCCCGCAGAGGCGGACAGTCCCGCGGGCACCGCCGGGACGGCCATCGCAGAGGCCTCGTTTGAGTTGGGCGATGTGCCGAAGCCGGTGACGGCCGCAATCTCAAAGTAGTAGGTCTGGCCGGGCGTGAGGCTCGCCTGGGCGACGACGGTCGAAGTGCCGGTGGCGCCTGTTTGCACCGGGCTGGCCCCCTCCTGGCCGGATGCCGTCCCCTGATAGACATTGAAGCTGGTCGCCGAGGCGTCGGCACTCCACTGCAAGGTGATGCCGCTCGCTCCCGAGGTCGCGGTCAAGCCGCTGGGCGCCGCGAGCGCCGACATGGCCACGACGAGGTTGGCCGCATCGATGCTGCCGAGTCCGCTCGCCAGGTCGTAACCCTGTCCGGCGGGGTAGGAGCCGGCGCCGCTGGCCGAGCTCGCTGTCATGAGTCCGGTCGTGAATGCGGCATTGCCTGCGTTGTCGCAGACACTGGTCGGGGCGCTTCCCTTGTCGGTAAAGCTCGCGACCGAGCACGGCTCGGCGTTGCTGCCGAGAGTGATGTCGTAGAACACGCATGCCCTGCTCGTGATCGCGCCCTGACTGGCGTTGCAGGCCGTGAGATTCGCCGCGGACGAGTACTCGGCCGCCGCGAATTGATAGAGCAGCGGGTTGATCAATCCCTGGCGGCCGTCGGCGTAGGCCGCGCCGGGCTTCTGCTGCGATTGATCCACGAGAGCCACGATGGCGGCGACGACCGGAGCCGCTGCCGAGGTGCCGTAGAAATCCCTTCCTCCGGGGAGCGTCGGTTCCACGGTACAGGGGTTATCGCTGTAGGAGCAGATGATCCAGCGGGTGGCGATGGCCGAGACGTCGGGTACGGCTCGGCCGCCGAAACTGGAGATGCCGAGGACGTTCTGCTGCCAGGCGGGCTGCGCGTAGCCGCCGGTGCATGTGCCCGCATTGAGGGAAGTGCAGCTGCTGATGCCACCCCCGCCACCCAACACCTCGATGTAGGGGTTTGCGTGGGTGCCAAAACCCGGCGCGGAGAGGTTGGCCTGGTTGCAGAAGGCCAGCGTGCTGGCCATCGCGAAGTATTGGCTCCACTCCTCGTTGCCGCACGACGTGTTCCAGACCATCTCGGGCACGTGGGCCGCTGCGCTATAGAGAGTGGGCCCGGTGTTGGACTTGCTCCAGTGGGCTCCGCCCGCGGAGCCCTCGAGGTTCGGGTCGAAGTCCGTGCCTCCCACTGCGAGTGCGTAGGGTGTCGAGGCAAAGGCGCTCACTGCCAGACCGGTCGAGGCGACATCACCCTGATTGGCCTGGTCCGAGGAGCTCATGCAGCCCGCGGTCGCTGCGGGAGCCGTCTGATCGGCCCCGGCATCCCCGGCCGACACCGTAATGGTGATTCCCTCGGTCGCAGCCTTCTGGAACATCGAGTTGATCGCGGCATTCGCGGCGCCCTGGGCGGCCTCGCAGGCACCGAAGGAGATGTTGATGATGCCTACGCCGCTCGTTGCCCCCGCCGCCTGGCCGCCGCTCGCGGGGAAATCCTGGTCGATGATGTATTGAGCGGCGATTCCGGCACTCTTGTCGCGCACCAGGAGCAGCGTGGCGCCGGGGGCCAACCCACCGATGATTTCGGTGTCGAGGTAGGCCTCGTCCTCGTTGCCATCATTGGTCTGGCCCGGATCATGACCGCCATCTGCGGCGGGCACCGGGATACTCGAAAACGCCTGCCCCTGGTCCACGCCGAATGCCGTCCAGTAGGCCGTGAGCTGCGACGCGCTGACATCGCTCTCGGCGACGATCGCGACGGTGACGCCCTTGCCGGTGATGCCGTTGGCATACAACGGCGCCAGATCGTAGATGTTGGCGGCGTCCGCGGGCCCCACGAACCCGGGAATGGCATAGTCGAAAGCGCCAATCGTTCCCTCGTACACATTCGGCTGCAGCGCTGGCGCGGCGCCCGTTGGCGGAGTCGTCCGCTGCGTCCTCACGCCCGGAGTCGGATGGAAGTCATTCAGCCCGCCGATGGCCGCGATCACTCCCTTGAAGCCCGCCGGGACACTGGGATCCGTGATGTTGGAATAATGCCGGGCGCCTCGGATGTTGAAGGCGTGAATCTCGGTGCGCAGGGCGGCCTCGACCTGCGCCCTGGTGCCAGTGAAGGGCAGATAGTCGCGGCCGGCAGGGATCCCGCCCACCTTGAGCCCCTGAGACTGCAGCCAGTTCGAGAGCGCCGCGATGATGGCGTCGCTCGCGCCGAAGCGTGCGCCAAACTCGACCGCGGTGAGCCAGTGGTGGTATTGCGGCGAGCGCGGGTTCTGCTGGTCAGCGATGAGCTTCGTGAGCGCTGCTTGCTGCGCGGGCGTCTTCGCGAGGACGAGCTGCAGCCCGCTCATCCTGAGAGACGGATCAGCTTCTCCAACATCATATTCCGGGCGCGCCAGCGTGCTCACGTGACCGGGCAGGCGCACCACGGCAACACTCGGCCCCGCCAGGGCGGCCGCGCACACCATCAGGGCTCCGAGCAAGGAGCCACGTGCGGCTACGCGCCGCCAGGGGCGATATCTGGTCGTTAGGTTGGGCACTCCTCAGCCCCCTGTCCGTCGACTCCGGGCCGATATGTAAACAGAGTTCACCGACATCACGAAGGGAGAAGGTGCAGAATTGTGTGCTTTGACTCACTTCGCTCCAGGGACTAACGCGTATGCGCACCCAGCCGTCGATGCAGCAGCACTCGGGCTCGGACCTCAGTCCGAGCGATTCATGAGACAGACAATCCTCGGCGTTGCAACGACGCTGCTGGTCCTGGCCACCTCGGGTGACGGTGTGGGCCAGCCGGTGCCCTCTCCGGGCGGTGCCGCGCAGCCCGGCTGGAGCACGCACTGGACTCCAGCGCAGCTCGAGCAACTCGTCGCTCCGGTCGCCCTTTATCCCGTTGCGCTCGCGCACGGCATCAACGAGTACGTGCCGGGCGCCGCCTCAGCTCAGATCTGAACCTCGTCATGCTCGACCTGGCGGACGCAGCCCGGGCATTGCTGCTGCTGATCCTCGCCAACTCCCTGCCGTGGGTTGCGGCTCGCGTGCTCGGCCACCGCTGGGAACTGCCTCTCGACCTCGGGATCGCCTGGCCGGACGGCCGGCGCGTGTTGGGGAGCCACAAGACCTGGCGTGGGGTCGTAGCCGCCGTCGGCGGCTGCGCGCTCGCCGCGGCGATGGTGGGTGTCCATGGGTCGAGCGGCGCCACGTTCGCGCTGCTGGCGTTGCTCGGGGATGCATGCTCCAGTCTTTGCAAGCGGCGATTGGGAGTCGCGCCGGGCCTGGACGTTCCGCTGCTCGATCAGCTTCCTGAAGCGCTGCTGCCGCTGCTCGGATTGCGCGCCTCACTGGCACTGGACTCGACCAGTATCGTCGCGGTGGCCGGCGTCTTCACGCTGCTCGATATGCTGGCGAGCGGCATCCGGCGCCGCGGCTCGGCGCATGCCCGGCGCGACTCGCGCCGCTAACCGCCGATCCAGCGATCGCGTACCCTGGCCGACTCGCGTAGCTGCTCGCGGGAACGCGGGGTGCGTGCCATGATAGCCGCCCCCCAGGAAGAGCTGATGAGGTGATTCATGGACAAGCGGCGATCCGTCTTACTGCTCGCGTGCCTCGCCTCCCTGCCGGCGATGGCCGCGTTGCAGGCGGGTGACAAGGCGCCCGAGTTCACCACGCAGGCATCTCTCGCCGGCAAGCCGTTCACGTTCTCCCTGAAGGACGCGCTCGCGAAGGGACCGGTGGTGGTCTACTTCTATCCCTCCGCCTATACCTCGGGCTGCGACCTGCAGGCTCACACCTTCGCAGTCAACAAGGACAAGTTCACCGCCGCCGGAGCAACCATCATCGGCGTATCGCTCGACAGTATTCAGCGCCTCAATGACTTCTCGGCCGACCCCGCCTACTGCGCCGGAAAGTTCGCCACCGCCTCGGATGCCGACGGCAGCATCGCGAAGTCCTACGATCTGAAGGTGAAGGAAGGGCCGCCGGGATTCAAGGACGTCCGTGGTGTGGAGATCGGGCATGCCTTCGTCGAGCGCACGACATTCGTGCTGACCAAGGACGGCAAGGTCGCCCAGACCATCACGGGAGTGGCACCTGACAAGAATGTCGAGCAGGCACTGGATGCCGTCGAGCACCTGGGCAAGTCGAAACCCGGCGGCTGAAGCAGAGTCCGCTCGAGCGGCGCCGCCGGACGGCGACTTCACGCCTCCGGACGAGCGGCGCCGCGCCCTGCTGCGCGCGGGCGCGCGGCCAGACCCGGGGTACTCGCGAGCTGGTCGTCCTGGGCGGTGTACGCGCCAGGCGCGGCGGCGCCGAAGGCAAGCGCGAGCGCCTCGTCGACGTCCTCCACCCAGATGAGCTCGAGCTTTGCGCGGACGCTCTGCGGGATGTCCTCGAGATCACGCCGGTTGCGCGCCGGCAGAATCACACGCTTGATGCCGGCGCGCGCAGCGGCGATGGTTTTTTCCTTGATGCCGCCGACCGGCAATACCAGCCCACGAAGGCTGATCTCGCCGGTCATCGCAACATCCGGGCGCACTGCCTCGCTCTTCATGAGCGAGGCGAGCGATACGAACATGGCGACGCCGGCGCTCGGTCCGTCCTTCGGTATGGCGCCCGCGGGTACGTGCACGTGGATGTCGGCCCCCTCGAACAGCTTGGGATCGATGCCGAGCTCACGCGCCTGGGCCTTGAGCAGACTCAAGGCAGTCTGGGCGCTCTCTTTCATGACCTCACCGAGCTGCCCGGTCAGAATGAGTTTGCCGTCCCCCGGCAGGCGTGCCGACTCGATAAAGAGAATGTCGCCGCCGACCGGCGTCCATGCCAGCCCGGTCGCGACGCCGGGAACGCTGGTGCGGGATGCAACCTCGCTCTCGAAGCGCGCGGCTCCGAGCACCGCCTCGACATCAGCCGCATCGAACGCGACCTTCCCGACTTTGCCCTCCGCGATCTGCATGGCGGCGTTGCGGGTCAGGGCGCCGATCTGGCGCTCCAGATTGCGGCAGCCCGCCTCGCGGGTGTACTCGCCGATCAGACGGAGCAGCGCCGCATCGGTAACGCTGAACTGCCCGGCATCGAGGCCGTTGGCCTGCAGCTGGCGCCGTACCAGATAGCGCTTGGCTATCTCGAGCTTCTCCTCCTCGGTGTAGCCGCTGAGCTCGATGATCTCCATCCGGTCGCGCAGCGGGCCGACGATCGTCTCGAGCACATTCGCGGTCGCGATGAACAGTACGCGGCTCAGATCGAAGGGCTGCGCCAGGTAGTTGTCGCGGAAGGTCGCGTTCTGCTCGGGATCGAGCACCTCGAGCAGCGCCGAGGCCGGGTCGCCGTGAAAGCTCGCCGAGAGCTTATCGATCTCGTCGAGCATGAAGACCGGATTACGTGTGCCGGCCTTGCGCAGCCCCTGGATGATGTTGCCGGGCAGAGCGCCGATGTACGTGCGGCGGTGCCCGCGGATCTCCGCCTCATCATGCACACCGCCGAGACTCACGCGCACGAATTTGAGCCCAAGCGCCCGGGAAATGCTCTGCCCGAGCGAGGTCTTGCCGACGCCGGGCGGACCGACGAAGCACAGGATAGGACTGCGGCCCTGTGGGTTGAGCTTGCGCACCGCCAGGTACTCGAGGATGCGGCGCTTCACTTTCTCCAGGCCGTAATGGTCCTCATCGAGCACGCGCCGTGCACGCTCAATGTCGATATCCTCCACGTCCGATTTGCTCCACGGCAGCGCCACCAGCCAGTCAAGATAGCTGCGCACCATGGCGTGCTCCGGGCTTGCCTCCTGTATCCGCTCCAGGCGCTTCAATTCCCTGCGCGCATGCTCCTCCACCTCGGCCGGCATGCCCGCGGCGCTGATCTCCTTGGCGAGCTCGGCGAGTCCCGCCTCCGCCCCCTCGCTCTCGCCGAGCTCTTTCTGCAGCTGGCGCAACTGCTCGCGCAGCACCGCCTCCCGCTGGCGCTCGCCGAGAGCCGCCTGGGTCTGCTCGCTGATGTCCTTGGTGATCTTCAGCACCTCGAGGCGGTGGGCCAGCTGCTTGAGGACCTTGTCGATGCGCTCCGTCAGGTCGAGTGTGGCGAGCACCTCCTGCTTTTCGCCGGGTGTCAGATCCATGAAGTTGGCGATGAGATCCGCGAGCTGTCCCGCCGAGTCGATGTTGGCAATCATGCGCTGCAGCTCGGGCGGTGCCTGCGGCAGCAGGGCGAGCGCAGCCATGGACCGTTCCTTGAGCAGCGTGAAGCGCGCTTCTATCTCAGGTCCCGCCGTCGTGGGCTCGGGCAGCTGCTCGATGCGCGCGGCGAGAAACGGCGTCTCGCGCAGTATCTCCACCACGCGGAAGCGGCTCTCGCCCTGACAGACGAGGTGGTGAGCACCGTCGGGCGAGGTGACATAGCGCAGCAGCGTCGCCAGCACGCCGATCTCGTACAGGTCCGCGGCGCGCGGCTGTGCCGTGCCGGGATCGCGTTGCGCCAGCAGCGCGACTTTGTGGCCGCTGCGCACCGCCTCCTGTGCGGCGGCGATGCTCAACTCGCGTCCGATAGTGATCGGCGCTACGGTGCCCGGAAACAAAGCGACGCTGCGCACAGGCACGATCGGAATCGCATCCGCGGGCAGCGGCGGCAGCTCGAGGGTCGGCTTCGAACCGGGGCTCGCTGTCTCGGCAGTCATGATCATTCTCCGCTGACCGTCGGGACGAGGCGGATCTCGAGACAGCCGTTGCGGTACCGGGACTCCGCGATGCGGGTCGGCCCGGCCAGCATTATGCGGCGCACGAAGCGGCCGTGCGGGATCTCCAGGCGGCGGATGAGGCTGCCGTCAGGCGGGCAGGACACGAGGCGTGTCGCGCTCACGGTGAGCGCCGCATTCTCGAGGCGAATCTCGATGTCTTCGGGAGCGACGCCGGGCAGCGCCAACAGCAGCACGACGCCTTCGTCACACTCGTAGATGTCGACCGGCGGCTCCCAGCTGACGGCCTGCTCTCCGCGTCCCAGGTAGCGCACGAAGCCGCGCTGCAGACGCTCCGCCTCCTCGGCGATGGCGAGTGCCTGGAGCCACATCCAATGCGGCCCCTCAACGTTCATGCGCGCTCAGGACGTTCCCGCGACCACGCGAGTTCACGCCGCCGCAGAGTCACCGCAAGCGTAAGCGCCAGCGTCGCGAGGCCAGTGAAGACGACGTAGGCCATGGTTCCTTTCCTCAGTTACGCCGCCGCCGACGAAATCGGGGCCAAGTTACCGTGCCGGGGGGCGCGCGCAATCAGTAGAGGTACGCACCCCGGCCGGGGCACGTCGCCCGCTGAGGGGTCTTCTACCTAAGCCGGCGCGTCTTTTGCGCATGGTAATGGGCGCCCGCGTCCTGCTGAAATGATTGGGTGTGAGAGAGCGGAGATGGAGATGAACACAGTAGTACCCGTAGGGCGTCCCGAGATCGGACAGTGGTATCTGCATCAGGACAAGGGCGAGATGTTCCTCGTCACGGCCTTCGATGAGGAGACACGCACCATCGAGATCCAGAATTTCGACGGTGACCTGGACGAGATCGATGCGGCGGCATGGGGCACGATGCCGCTCGAGCGGGCGGAGCAGCCGGAAGACTGGACCGGGCCCCTCGACGATGTCGAGGTCGATGACCTGGGTCTCTCGGAGACGGCCATGAGCGCTGCCGACTGGGTGGAGCCTTTGCAGTCGTTCGAGCCGCAGAAGGAGGCCTGGGAGGACGAGACACCCGAGGAGGAACGCGATCCGGAGGGGGAGGGAGTCCCGGAGGAGGAGCTGTCGGCGGACAGCCCGGATTCCCCACACTGAGCGCGCACACACACCTCCCGTGAGGGAAGAGCGCTGCATGAGCCGCGCCGCGGCGCCGCCGCGGAGCCAAGCCGTTCCGAAAGCCGCGCTCACGGTGCCGCCACGCTGTGCGGCGGGCGCGCTTTCGGTCGTCGCCGCGAAAGGCATATATTCGCGTCAACGCGAGCCTCGAAGCGGGTGCAGTCATGCGATATCGACTGAACGTCAATGACGCCACCCGGGAAGTGGACGTTCCTCCCGAGATGCCTCTGCTGTGGGTGTTGCGGGACGAGCTCGGTCTGGTCGGCGCCAAGTACGGCTGCGGCGCCGGGCTCTGCGGCGCCTGCACGGTCCATGTGAACGGCGCCGCGCAACGCTCCTGTCAGCTCAAGGTCGCCGACATCGGTCAGGCAAAGATCCATACGATCGAGCACATCGGAGCGACTCCGGTCGGCGAGCGGCTGCAGCAGGCATGGCTCAAGATCGATGTGATGCAGTGCGGCTACTGTCAGGCCGGTCAGATCATGTCGGCGTGCGCACTGCTTGGCCGGAACGCGCGGCCGAGCGATGCCGAGATCAACAGCGCCATGGTGGGCAATATCTGCCGCTGCGGCTGCTACCACCGCATCCGCAGCGCCATTCGCATCGCCGCCGGCCTGGCGGAGGAGGACGGCCATGCCGCGTGAGCTCCTCGCTGGCCGCCTCGACCGGCGTGCCGTACTCAAGGCCTCGCTGCTCGCCGGCGGGGGCCTCGCACTCGACGTGCTGATTCCGTTCCCGGTGAACGCGCTCGAGGCGCAGGGCGCGGGAGCCGCTCGGCTCTCGGCCTTCGTCTCCATCGCCAGTGACGGAACCGTCACCATCATGTCGAAGAATCCCGAGATCGGGCAGGGGATCAAGACCTCGCTCCCGATGATCGTCGCCGATGAGCTCGACTGCGACTGGGGCCAGGTGCGCATCGCACAGGCCGACCTCGACCAGGCGCGCTACGGCGAGCAATACGCGGGTGGCAGCACGGCGACGCCGAGGGACTGGATGCCGATGCGCCAGACGGGCGCGGCGGCGCGCGCCATGCTGCTGCAGGCAGCCGCGCTCAAGTGGGGCGTGGATGCGGGCGAGCTGGCCACGTCGAAGGGACGGATTCACCACGCGGCGAGCGGGCGCTCCGCCGGCTACGGCGAAGTCGCATCCGCCGCCGCGGCGCTTACACCGCCGGAACTCAGCACGCTCACACTCAAGCGGCCCGATCAGTTCACCGTCATCGGCCGTCCGGTCGTGGGCGTCGACAGCCACCGGATCGTGCGGGGCGAAGGGATCTTCGGTGTCGATACGCGTCTCCCTGGAATGCTGTATGCGGTCTACGAGGTGGCGCCCGCGCACGGCGGCCGCCTCGTCAAGGCCGAGATCGCGGCGGCAACGCGCTCGCCCGGCGTCAAGCACGTCCTGCCGATCGTCGGCAACGGCGATGCCGATTCGGGTCTCGCGGATGGCATCGCGATCGTGGCGAGCAGCTGGTGGCTCGCGAATGAGGCGCGCTCGAAGCTCCAGGTCGAGTGGGATCTGAGCGCTGCACAGGGACACAGCTCGTCGGTGTACCGGGCCAAGGCCGACGCCGCGATCGCCTCCGGCGCGGGCGCGGACCTGCGCGTCGATGGCGATCCGACCGGGCAGCTGGCTGCGGCGGCCCGGCGTATCACGGCGCGCTACGACTATCCCTTCATTGCACACGCGCCGCTCGAGCCGCAGAACTGCACCGCGCGCTACGCGGACGGCAAGCTCGAGATCTGGGCGCCGACTCAGACGCCGCAGCGCGGACTCGATCAGCTGCACAAAGTGTTCGGCATCGATCCGCAGGCGGTGACGCTGCACCTGAGGCGCTGCGGCGGCGGCTTCGGCCGGCGGCTGGTCAACGACTACATGATGCAGGTCGTGGCGATCGCCAGGGAGTTACCGGGCGTACCGGTGCAGCTCCTGTGGTCGCGCCACGATGACATCCGCCGCGATTACTATCGCCCGGGCGGCTGGCACCACTTCGAGGCGGGGATCGGCGCAAAGGGCGAGCTCGTCGCCTTTAGCGATCACTTCGTGACCTTCGGCGACGGCAAGACCACGGCGCGCGCTGCCGGCTTCAACGCGGCGATGCCGCCGGCGGGGCTGGTCGAGCACCTGCGCTACAGTCAGTCGATGATGCCGACGGTCGTGACGACCGGCGCGCTGCGCGCGCCCGGGTCGAATGCCCTGTGCTTCGCCTCGCAGTCCTTCCTCGATGAGGTCGCGCTCGCGGCGGGTACGGACCTTCCGCACCTCATGCTGACGCTCCTCGGGGCCCGCCGCGAGATTGCGCCACCGGGCGGCGGCGTCCCCTTCGACACCGGCAGGGCCCGCGATGTGATCGAGAAGGTAATCGAGACCTCGGACTGGGCACGCCGGCCGGCGCAACCAGGCAGGGCCAAGGGGTTCGCCTTCTATTTCTCGCATCGCGGTTACTTTGCCGAGGTGGTCGAGGCGAGCGTCGCGGGCAGCGCCGTGACGGTCCACAAGGTGTGGGTTGCGGGCGATATCGGCAGCCAGATCATCAATCCCATGGGTGCGGACAACCAGGTGCGCGGCGCGGTGATCGACGGCCTGGCCCAGGCGCTCGCGGGTCAGGCGATCGAGTTCGTCGACGGCGCAGTGCAGCAGAGC
>Ga0335082_10008842_pt1 | contig 10950 bp, 9 predicted proteins | sample Lox_Sample_41_FD_206718 | JGI IMG/M metagenome (GOLD analysis project Ga0335082, IMG submission 206718) | Soil microbial communities from Loxahatchee National Wildlife Refuge, Florida, United States - Lox_Sample_4.1 | ecosystem: Environmental > Terrestrial > Soil > Wetlands | place: USA: Florida... | reverse complement strand
TCCGCAGCGAAACCCGTGCTTACGCTCTGGCTCGTGCTGAGCCACCGGACCATACGGTCGATGACGTCCGCGACGCCCTCGTCACCCAGCCTGAACCCCCCGACCGCCGCCATCTCGCGCCGCAACTACCGGAAGTCGTTGAGGTCCAGACCACGCTGCTCGAGCGCTTCGCGGGCGGCCCTGTTCACCTCTTGTTCGTTGCGAAGCTGCTCTCGCATGAACGAGGAGAGGGAGAGCTCCAGCTCAGAGACGCGGTCTGGCTCGACCTCGATGTCCCCATCTTCCAACAGCCGCTGGACCACCTCTCGCGATGACGTCGACAACGTGGCCCTGAAGCCTCATCGAGCGCCCTCTTGCGAGGCATGGTAGCGAAACACGATCGTGGAAATACCGGCGAGCTGGCCAAGGCAACCGCACCTGACGGAGAACGACGAGCGACGACGGACGTCGACTTCGCCAGATCCGATCCCGAGCTGAACAGGGCGCACAGAGCCCTCAGGCCCGCGCCCAGGCTTCTCCCTCAACGCGTGCCTCGCCCTCGGCGAGGAGCTTTTCGAGAATGGCCAGCGTGCTCCGCTCGGCCACAGGCGGCCAGGCGGTGGGGGTGTCCGCGTAAGCCTCGGCAGAGATCTCCTCGAGCGGTCGAGGCTCGGACTGGAGCGCGGCGCGGACCCGCTCCTCGCGGGCGGCCCGATGGGCGAGGTAGCCCTCCAGCGCGGCAGGGCCGTCCGGCAGCGGCGGGCCATGGGCCGGGTAGAGCGCCCGGACGGGCAGGTCGCGCAGCCGGCGCAGCTGCCGGAGGTACTCCGCCATCTCGCCCTCCGGGGGGTCGATGAGGATCGTCCCCACGCCGGCCACCATGTCTCCCACCACCGCGGCACGGGTCGCCTCGTCGACGAGGCAGAGATGGCCCCGCGCGTGTCCCGGGGTGTGCAAGACGCGCCACTGCATGTCCGGCGAGCCCTCCAGGGTGAGCACCTCGCCGTCGGCCAGCACCCGCCCCGGACGGAGCCCGATGCGCTCCGCGGTGAGCGGGTGGCACCAGATCGGGAGCCGGAGGCGCTCGGAGAGCTGGCGCACGCCGCCCACGTGGTCGAGATGATGGTGGGTGAGGAAGATGGCCCGAGGCACGAGGCCGGCGCGGCCCAGGCCGTCGAGGTGAGCGACCAGGCGATCGATCTCCGAAGGGTCGGGGGCGCCCGGGTCGACCACCAGGAGCTCTCCGTTGCCCAGCACCCAGCAGTTGGTGTGCGTCGCCGGCAGGAGGGTGGGTGTCCGCAGCGCCAGGACCCGCACCCCTCGCTGGAACTCGATGGGACGAGCGCCGGGACCCTCCGAGGGCGGGGCCTCGGCCATCCGTGCCCGCGCCGCCTCCACCGACGCCGCGTCGAGCAGCGTCTCCAGGGTGAACTGGTTCGGCGGGTGGAGGAGCGCCCTCCCCTCCGTCCAGGCGAGGAGCGCGTCCTCGGGGCGCACCCACGCTCCCTCGGCCAGCTCCCCGGGCCAGACCTCGGCCGCCGTCCCGGGCGGGACCTCGACCAGGAAGAAGCGGGCGTCGAAGCGCACCGGCAGGAAGGCCGGTGTCACCCAGCGGCCGGCGAACGGGAAGTCCTCGGCGTGGAGGGTGAGGCCGAACCCGGAGAGGATCTCGCCGAAGGGACGCGAGCCGGCGAGCAGCGCGGCACGCGCCTCGCGCAGGAGCTCGGCGCTGCCCACCGCTCCTCGCGCCCGGAGCACCCCCGTCTCCTCGAACAGCTCCCGCGCCGCCGCGACGCGCAGGGTGGCTTCCTCTCCGTCGGCGCCCTGCACGGCGACCCTCCGGTCGGCCGCATCCACCCGGCCCCCGGGAAAGGCGTAGAACCCGGCGGCGAAGGAGAGGGTCATCTCCCGGCGGAGCCAGAACACCTCCCGGCCCTCGGGTCCGGCGCGGACGAGCACCACCACCGCCGCATCGCGGGGGGGACGCGGAGGGGGCGGCTCGGGCATCCCGGGGAGGGCCTCGCTCATCCGCCGCCTCCCATCACCCGGGCCAGCACCGCGCGAGCCGCCTCGAGCTCCTCCGGCCGGACGTAGACCCGCGACAGGCGCACCGCTCCGGCATACCGCTGGTAGAGCGGTGTGTAGCGGGCCACCGGGGTGAGGCGCCCGCTCGACTCGTCGAGGATGTAGAGGCTCGGGCCCCCGCCGCCGTCGAAGTAGCGCGAGAGCGCGCTCTCCGACTCGACCTCGAAGTGCTCCACCCCGGCCTGGGTGAGCGCCGCGGCCAGCGTGCCCAGGTCGTAGCCCTCGTCGCGCTCGGTGAACTGGGCGATGAGCTTGAAGCCGGCGCGGCCCACGATGCGCTTCGCCCAGCGGTTGGAGGACCGGCGGAGGGCGTGCATCAGCGCCACGTCGTCGCAGTAGAGGAAGGCCGCCGGGTCGCCGGGGATCTCGAACTCCCCGGAGGTCTCCCGGTAGAAGGCGGCCAGCATCCAGTCGAAGGCCACCGCGGTGTGGTGTAGGTAGACGGAGAGGAACATGTGGTAGCGGCTGAGGAGGAAGTCCTCGAAGGCGAAGGCCGCGCTGCGGGAGAGGGCGAGCTCCACCCGGTCGCCGACCCGGGCGGGGTGAAGGTTCTGGATCAGCCAGTCGAGGTCGAAGCGGCCGTAGTTCACTCCGGTGTAGAAGGAGTCGCGGAGCAGGTAATCCATGCGGTCGGCGTCCAGCTCGCCGGAGACGAGCGAGCGCAGGAGCGGCGTCCAGTCCGCCCCGCCGTGGGAGAAGTCCAGCCCCGCGGGCGGCGTCCGGCCGCTGACCAGCGCCACCAGGGCCTCGGGCCCGAGGCCCTGATCGGCGAGGCGCTCGCCGAGCAGGTCGGCCAGGCTGCTCCCGAGCAGGAGCTGGGCGGTGAAATCCTCGTGCGTGGCCTGCCCCTCGGGCTCGGCGACCCAGCGAGGGAGGCCGAGGCGAGCGCGCGGCGGCGCGATGCGCTCCGAGGCGTGGCTGAGCGGCATGTGGCCGAGGTCGTGGCAGAGCGTGGCCAGCCGCACCGCGCAGCGGAACCGGCCGCGCGCGGCGGCCGGCAGATCGGCCCGCGCCGCGATGCCGTCGAAGAGGCGACCCACGACGTGCATCGCGCCCAGCCCGTGGGCGTGCCGGGTGTGCGTCGCTCCCGGAAAGGCGAGCTCTCCGAAGCCGAGCTGCCGCACGTGGCGCAGCCTCTGATAGTAGGGGCTGTCCACCACCGCTGCCTCGTCGGCCGAGACAGGCAACGTGCCGTGGATGGGGTCGCGGATGCGCATCGGATCGCTGGTTCCGCGCTCAGGAGAACCGTGGAAGGTGGACTCTCGCACGACGACCCGGTGCGAGGCACCCCCGCTGCGAGCGCCGGAGCGCCGGTCATGAGCGAGACGACTCTTCGCGGCTGACGGTGGGTCGTGGTAGCGTTGCTTTTCGCATCGCGCGCATGCTCATCGCCCTCCTCCACAACGCCGACCACGACGCGCTGGAGGATGACCCAGGACGTGAGGCGCGCCGGGACGTCATCAACGTGGCCGAGGCGCTGGCCCACGCCCTGACGCGGGGGAAGCGGGTGGCCGTTCCGGTTGCAGTGGGCGATCAGCCGCTGGCCGATTTCATCGCCCTCGGGCGCCATCCACCGGACCTAGTGGTCAACCTCTGCGAGTCGGTCTCCGGAGACAGCCGCGGAGAGATGGCGGCCAGCGCGGTGCTCGAGCTGCTCGGGCTCCCCTACACCGGCTCGGCCCCGCTGGCGCTCGGGCTGGCGCTGCACAAGGACAAGGCGAAGGAGGTGCTCGTCGCGCGCGGGGTTCCCACTCCGGCCTTCGCCGTCGTTTCCTCCCGGGACGAGCTGGCCGGCGTCGAGCTGCCCTTCCCGCTCATCGTCAAGCCGGTGCGGGAGGACGCCTCGGTGGGCGTGACCTTCGACTCGGTGGTGCACGACGCCGGCGCGCTCCGCTCGGCGGTGGAGGCGGTGCTGGCCGAGTTCCGGCAGCCGGCGCTGGTCGAGCGCTTCATCCCCGGCCGCGAGGTGTACGTCTCCTTCCTCGGGAATTCCCCTCGGGAGGTGCTCCCCCTCTCGGAGATCCGGTTCGGGAAGGCCTTCGAAGGGCGGCCGCGCATCGTCAGCTACCGGGCCAAGTGGGAGCCGGGCAGCCCCGAATGCCGGGACAGCCCGTCGGTTCCCTGCACCCTGCCCCAGCCGATCCAGGCAAGGGTGGTGGACGCCGCCCTCTCCGCCGTCGCCGCCCTCGGCTGCCGGGACTACGGGCGTGTCGACCTGCGCCTCAGCCCGGAGGGCGAGCCGTACGTCATTGACATCAACCCCAACTGCGACTTGCATCCGCAGTCTGGGTACGCGCGCTCTGCCGCCGCCGCGGGGATGGACTACGCCGCCCTCGGAGCCCGGCTGGTGGAAGTGGCGCTCGAAAGGACTCATGGACATCCGTCTCATCGCTCCGGCCGACCGGGCTCCGCTCGCCGCCCTGCTGGACCGGATCGAGAACTTCTCCCCCGAAGAGGTGCGGTGCGCGCTCGAGGTCATCGACCTGGCGTTGCAGCCGAATAACCCCGACTACCTGGTCCTGGTCGCTCTGATGAACGGGGAGCTGGTGGGCTACGTGGCCTACGGCCCGACGCCGATGACCGATGGAACCTACGACCTGTACTGGATCGCATCCGAGCCCTCGCTGCGGGGCAAGGGCATCGGCGCCGGGCTGATCGCCTCGATGGAGGCCGACCTGCGCCGCAGGAAGGCCCGCCTGGTCCGGGTGGAGACCTCGGCCACCGAGGACTACGGCCCGGCGCGCGGCTTCTACCAGTCGATGCGCTACTTCGAGGAGTCCCGCTTCCGCGACTTCTACAAGCCCGGGGACGACCTCATCCTCCTCAAGAAGAAGCTCTGAGGTGCGCCCGGTGACGCGGGTCAGACTCCCCGGCCGCCGCCGTGGTGCCTGGGGTACGGCGCTCGGCCTGTGCCTCCTCGCCCTGGGCGGGCCGGCGGCCCGCGGCCCGTTGCTCAGCGACGCCCTGCGCGCCCACCGGCCGGCCGGAGGCGAATGGTTCGGCTTCTACCTCCTGGACAAGAAGGTGGGGTGGCTGTTCACCGACCTGACGCTCGTCCCCGGCACCCCGGCCCGCGCCCGCTCCGTCCAGGAGATGGTGATCAAGGCCCAGGTGGGCCAGGCGATGGCCGAGCGGCATCATCGCGAGGAGCGGCTCTACGAGGCGCGACCGGGCGGACGGATGCTCTCCTTCGTCATCGAGGACCGGGGCGACGGCGGCAACCAGACCCTCACCGGCAAGGTCACCGCCCGCGGCATCGAGGTGCTGCGCCGGCGCCCGGGCCACGCCGACGAGACGCTCTCCCTGCCCCCGATTGCGGAGACGGTGGAGGATGCCGACCAGGTGCGGGTCGCCCTGCAGAGGAACAAGGCGGTCACCGGGACGGTCCTCGACGGGATGGACCTCCAGCCGTACACGCTGACCACCACCCCGGGCGGCACCGAGCAGCGGACGCTGCACGGCGTGCTGGTGACCCTGCGCCATGCAACCACCGTCTCGGAGAAGGACAAGGTGCCGGCCCTCTCCACCGTCGCCTCGGACGGGGCGATCCTCGAGACCTCCTTCGGAGGCACGGCGGCCGTCCGGGCCGAGGCGAAGTCGGTGGCCCAGCGGCTGGACCGGGTGGAGATCTTCGGGCTGGCGCGGCTGCTGCTTCCCCGCCAGCTCCCGGCGTCGGTCCGCGACGTGCCGGGCGAGCTGACCTTGGTGGTCACCGGGCTTCCGCCGGGCTCGAGGCGCCTCACCCCCCGGCAGACCTACCGCGAGCTGGACTCGGACCGGGTGGAGGTGCACGTCCGCGCCGCCCCGCCGGATCCGTCGCAGCTGCAGACCCGGCCGCTCCGGACGAAGGAGACCGCCGAATATCTGAAGCCCACGCTGTCCGTCGAATCCGAATCCCCGGAGATCGTGGCCAAGGCGCGGGAGATCGCCGGCGCCGAGACCGACGCCTATGCCGCGGCCAAGAAGGTGGTGGCCTGGGTCTACGCCCACATGAAGAAGGACTACGGGTACAACGCCGACCGGGCCACCGACGTCCTCCGGCAGCTGCGGGGCGACTGCACCGAGCACTCGCTGCTCTCGGTGGCGCTCCTCCGGGCCCTGGGCATCCCCGCCCGCCGGGTGGACGGCGTAGTCTACACCCACGGCGGCGACGGGGTGGCCGCGCTCTACTGGCACGAATGGGTGGAGGCGTGGGTGGGCTCCACCTGGGCCCAGCTGGATCCGACGTTCGGCCAGCCGGTGGCCGACGCCACCCACCTCACCCTGGGCGAGGAGAGCCAGGCGGACATCATGCCGCTCCTGGGCAAGCTGCGGGTGGTGGACGTGCGCTGACTCAGCGGCGCCGGTTGATGAACCAGAGCAGCGCCAGCGACCCGAGCACCGAGCCGATCCAGCCTGCCGGGTGGACGGACATTCCGCTCAGGCCCCCGGTGAGGAGCGAGCCGACCACCCCGCCCACCAGGGAGCCGGCCATGCCCAGCACGGCGGTGGCCGCCAGCCCCATGGGCTGCTTTCCGGGGAAGAGCGCCCGCGCGATGAAGCCGCAGATCAGCCCGACGATGACGAACGACAGCAGGAAGACGAGCATGGCAACCTCCAGGAAGCGGATCCGTCACGCACCGGGGCGGACTCTGCTCCCGGGCCGGCCGCCTGTCATCTCGTTGCTGGGCGGCCGCCGTCGAGGACGAGCGCGGCGGCGAGCGCCTCGGGCTCGGTGATCGGCGGGCCGCAGGCGAAACTGCGGCAGAGGTACGCCGTCGCCCGCCCGCCGGCGCGGGCTCGCCCCTCCGCCGTCGCGGCGAGCAGGGGCGGGACCTGCCCCGGGTCCACCTGCGCCAAGACCACCGTCGGTGCCCAGGTCCCGTCCACCGTCCGCCGGAGCGGCTCCACCTCGGTGCGGCTTCCGACCAGCATCACCTCCGCCGCCCCGTCGAGGGCGGCGTCGGCGGCCAGCCAGAGATGGCCGAAGGCGAAGGGATTGCGCAGCATCGGCTCGCGCATCCTCCTCAGGTAGCGCATCGCCGACTCGAGCAGGGCGGTCCGTCCGGTGAGCGCGGCCAGGCCGATCAGGGCCTCGCTGAGCGTGCTCGCGCCCGAGGGCACGGCGTTGTCGTGCAGGGCGTAGGTGGGAACGAGCAGGTCGGCCGTCCCCTTCGGCGCGCTGAGGTAGGCCTGCTGCTCCGGCTCCCAGAAGCGCTCCGCGGCGGCCTCGGCGATGGCCAGCGCCGGCTCGAGCCAGCGGACGTCGAGGGTGGCCTGGGCCAGCGCCAGGAGACCCGCCGCCAGGTGGCCGGAGTCCTCGAGAAATCCCTCCTGGCCTCCCGGCCCGGCGAGCCGGAAGAGCCTTCCCTCGCGCCACTGCTCGGTGAGCACGGCCGAGGCGGCGCGCGCCGCCAGCTCGGCCCAGGCCGGCCGCCGGAAGACGCGGGCGGCGAGCGACAGCCCGCGGATCATCAGACCGTTCCAGCCGGCGAGGATCTTGTCGTCCCGGCCGGGCCGGACCCGTCCCTCGCGCGCGGCGAGGAGGCGCCGGCGGACCTCCTCGAGCTGGCCCTCCACCTCGGCCAGCGGCTCGCCGAGCCGCGCGGCGAGCGCCTCGGCGGGAAGGCGGACCTCGAGGACGTTGCGGCCGTGCTCGAAGTTCCCGTCCACGGTGGCCCCGAAGTGGAGCGCGGCCAGGTCGGCCAGCGGCGGCCCGAGCACGGAGCGCATCTCGTCCAGCGTCCAAGTGAAGAAGCGGCCCTCCTCGCCCTCGCTGTCCGCGTCCTGGGTGGCATGGAACGCCCCCGAGGGGGCGGTCATCTCGCGCTCCAGCCATCCCACCAGCCCCTCGGCCACCGAGCGCCAGAGAGGCCGCGGGTCGAGGAGCTGGGCCTCGGCATAGAGGTGGAGGAGCTGGGCGTTGTCGTAGAGCATCTTCTCGAAGTGCGGCACCCGCCACAGGCGGTCCACGCTGTAGCGGTGGAAGGCTCCGCCGAGCTGGTCGTGGATGCCGCCCAGGGCCATCCGCTCCAGGGCGAAGAGCACCCCGCGCAGCGCGCCCTCCTGGCCGCGGCGATGGGCGCGGAGCAGGAGCTCCAGGTCCATGGGGTTGGGAAACTTCGGCGCCGAGCCGAAGCCGCCGTGCTCGGGATCCAGCTCGCCCGCCAGCGCGGCGCCCGCCCGGCGGATGTCCTCGGGCAGGAGCTCCCCGGCCGCGGCCTCCAGCCCCCAGGTGGAGAGGTGGCGCAAGCCGGCGGTGAACTGCTCGGCCTGGGCACGCACCTCGGCCGGCCGCGTCCGGTAGGCGTCGGCCAGGGCGAGGAGCAGCTTCCTGAACCCGGGCATGCCGTACCGGTCCTCGGGAGGAAAGTAGGTGCCGCCGTAGAACGGCTCCAACTCCGGGGTGAGAAAGACGGTGAGCGGCCAACCCCCGCCCCGGCCCATGAGCTGCACCACGCCCTGGTAGAGCTGGTCCAGGTCCGGCCGCTCCTCGCGGTCCAGCTTCACGTTGACGAAGTGCGCGTTCATCAGCCGCGCCGTCTCGGCGTCCTCGAAGGACTCGTGGGCCATGACGTGGCACCAGTGGCAGGCCGAGTACCCCACCGAGAGGAGGATGGGGCGGTTCTGGCGCCTGGCGAGGGCGAGCGCCTCCTCCCCCCACGGAAACCAATCCACCGGGTTGTGGGCGTGCTGGCGAAGGTAGGGCGACGTCTCGCGCTCGAGTCGGTTGGGGTGTTCCACGACAAGGGCCACCTACCCTGCGGCCGGGCCGGGCACAACCGGCGGCGGCCGGCCCGGGGGCCTCTTTTGCGGCTCCGCGCAGAACCGGGCACGCTCCGCCCCAGCGCCACCCGTGCCCCTCGACGCCGAGCACTTCGAGCACCTCCAGGCACTCCTTCGCCGGGAGCGCGCCTTCGTCCAGGAGCGAGAGGCCGAGGCCCACCGCGCGCTGAGCCAGCCGGAGCGCGAGGCGCGCGGTCTGTCCGCCTCGGACCTGGAGGGTGTGGAGGAGGCGGTGGGCCTGGGCGGACGGTTCGTGGTGGCCCTGGAGCGGCCGGGAGGAATGCCGCTCGGGGCCCGCTTCACCCCCGGCGACGTGGTCCAGGTCCGCCCGCGCCGCGCTCCGGGGGTGACGCCGGAGCGCGCGGTGGTGCTGCGCGGCCTGCGCACCAGGGTGGAGCTGGCCTTCGACAGGCCCCCGGCGGACTTCGTCCGCAACGGGCGGGTGGTGGTGGACGTCCTGCCCGACGACGTCACCTTCGAGCGCGCTCTGGCCGCCGTGTCGGAGGTCGCCGGGCTCGAGCGCGGGGCCGGCCACCGGCTGCGCGACGTCCTGCTCGGCCAGCGCGCCCCGGAGTTCGAGCGGCCGAGGAGCCTTTCCGACGACGGGCTCAACCCGGAGCAGCAGGAGGCGGCCGGGCTGGCGCTCGCCGCTCAGGACCTGTTCTGCCTCCAGGGTCCGCCCGGCACGGGGAAGAGCACCGTCCTGGCCGCGGTGGCCTCGGCGGCCGTCCGCCAGGGCCGGGGGCAGCTGCTCTGCACCGCGGCCAGCAACGCGGCGGTGGACCACCTGCTCTCGCTCTGCCTCGAGGCGGGCCTGCGTGCGGTGCGCATCGGCCATCCCGCCCGGGTGGGGGAGAAGCTCCAGCCGGCGGTGCTCGACACCCTGGTCGAGGCACATCCGGATCGGAGGCTGGCCCGCGAGCTGTTCGACGATGCCTTCGCCCTGCTCGGCCACGCCCGCAAGCAGCGGGCGCGCGGGAGGAGCCGGGAGCGCTTCGCGCATGCGCGGGCAGCCCAGGCGGAGGCGCGCGCCCTGTTCGGCGAGGCCCGGGCGCTGGAGCGCAAGGCGGTGGACGCGGTGCTGGGAGGCGCCGATGTCCTCTGCGCCACGCTCTCGGCGCTGGGGACGCCGCCCCTCTCCACCATGCGTTTCGGGCTGGCCCTGGTCGACGAGGCCACCCAGGCCACCGAGCCCCTCACCCTGCTCGCCTTCCTCCGCGCCGACCGAGTAGTGCTGGCCGGCGACCACCGGCAGCTCCCGCCCACCGTCCTCTCTCCGGAGGCCGCGCGGGACGGGCTCTCGCGGAGCCTGTTCGAGCGTCTGGTCGACACCCACGGGGAGGCGGTGCACCGGATGCTCAGGGAGCAATACCGGATGAACGAGGCGCTCATGTCCCTCGTCTCGACGGAGTTCTACTCGGGCCAGCTCCGCGCCCACCCGTCGGTGGCCCGGCGCACGCTGGCCGAGCTGGTCTCGCCCGGGGCCGCGCTGGACGCGCCGCCCTTCCTCTTCCTCGACACCGCCGGCAAGGGCTTCGAGGAGAGGCGGGAAGTGCGCGCCGAGAGCTTCGATAATCCGGGAGAGGCGGCGCTGGTGCTCGCCCGCGTGCGCGCCCTCCTCGGCGCCGGCATTCCCCCGGATGGCGTGGCGCTGATCACCCCCTACCGCGGCCAGGCCGCCGTCCTCCAGGCGGCGCTCGAGGGAAGCGGCGTGGAGGTGGACACGGTGGATGCCTTCCAGGGGCGCGAAGCGGACGCGGTGGTGGTGAGCTGCGTGCGAGCCAACACCGAGGCAGAGGTCGGGTTCCTGGCCGACCTGCGCCGGATGAATGTCGCCCTCAGCCGTGCTCGGCGGCACCTCTTCGTCGTCGGGGACTCGGCGACGCTGGCCGGCCACCCGTTCTACGTCCGGCTGGTCGAGCGCTCACGGGCCGTGGGAGGCTACCGGAGCGCGTGGGAATGGACTGAAGGTTGAACATCGCAAGAGTTGCATAGCAGATGGTGCCGGCGACCCATCCAGGCCATGTCCCATCTCCCTGAAACTCCTGGGATGGGTGCGTCAGACCCCTGCGGCATGTTCACTGCTTGCGGATTTCGGTGACGCGAGGAAAAACGTGAGCC
>Ga0335082_10008840_pt1 | contig 10951 bp, 9 predicted proteins | sample Lox_Sample_41_FD_206718 | JGI IMG/M metagenome (GOLD analysis project Ga0335082, IMG submission 206718) | Soil microbial communities from Loxahatchee National Wildlife Refuge, Florida, United States - Lox_Sample_4.1 | ecosystem: Environmental > Terrestrial > Soil > Wetlands | place: USA: Florida... | reverse complement strand
CTGCTCGGCGCACTGGTAGTTCACCCAGATCAAGTCGACCGACGCGTCGCGCTCGTTCGTGAGCTGGAACTGGATGCTCGAACCGGCGTTGCCCGAGCAGACGCCGCCGTCTTCCGTGAGCAGATCGTACGTGCCGGGGCCGATCTCGAGGATGGGTCCCGCGTCCTTCACCGGCGCGTCGATCCCCGCGTCGAGCGCGCCGTCGGCCGTGGCGTCGCCCGTCGCGTCGAGCGTCGCGTCGCCCGGCGCGTCGCCAATTGCGTCGACCGGCGCGTCCGGTGGATTCACGTCGGGCGCGCTCGTGTCGAGCGTCGCGTCCAGCGCACCGCCGTCGTCGCCGCCCGGCGCGAGCCCCACCTCCTCGAGCGCGCACCCGGACGCGAGGAAGATGACGCCCGCGATCCAGCGCATCTCAGTGCACGGGCGGCGGCGGCGGGACGTAGATCGCATGGAGATCGAGCCCACCCGGATACATGTAGCTCGTGCGCGACCCGTAGCCGTACACGAGCAGGCCGAACGGGAAGACGCCGTGGATCTCGTGTCCCTCGTTCGTGTTGTCGAGCATGACGTGCGCCGTGTAGAAGGGCTGCCCGCCGACTTGCGTGAACGACGACTGCGGGATGTCGGTGCCGTCGAGCGTGACCGTGTTGCCGACGGGCGAGATGACGTCGATCCAGTTCTCGGAGTACGTCTTCGGCGCGAGGAACGTGTAGGTCGAGCGGTACTGCTGGAGCGGCACCGCGGGGCACTCGCTCGGGTCGCCGAGGTCGGGCGCCGGATCGCCCGCGTCGGCCGGCCAGTTCGAGTACTCGCCCTGGAGGTACTCGACGACGTTGATGCGCCCGTTCGCGACGATCGCGAAGCTCGTGTCCACGTCGGGGAGATCCATCACGTCGCCCGTGTTGAGGAGCGCGCCCTGGTAGCCCATCACCGGCGGGTCAAACCCGACGAGCGTCGAGTCGTAGAGACCCATGATGCGCACCCAGACGTGCTCGCCGTGCGGCGTGTGCGGGAGCGTCGCGACGAACTCGGTGCCGAGCGCCTCGATCGGGAACATCGACGACTCGAGGTGGTCGCACGCCTTCTTGTTCTCGGGGATGAACGTGCAGCCGTGACCCGCGAACGTCATCACCGGCTTGTCCGCCTGCAAGATCGAGCCGGAGAGATCCGACGCGTACTTCGCCTTGTTCACGTCGCCGAGCGCGGAGAACATTTCGAGCACGTCGCCTTGATCGAGCGTGTACGTGTAGCTGTCGCCGCGCACCATCACGCTCGGTCCCGCGTCGGGCACGCCCTGCGTCTGATCCGACGGGTACACGGTGACGTGCGTCCCGTCTTGCGTCGCGGTGACCGAGAGGAAGCCCGGCGTCCCGCCGAACGACGGCCACCCGACGATGCCGTAGTCGCCGGTCATCACGTTCGTCGGGAGCAGCAGCGACGCGTCGTTCGAGTACGAGTAGCAGTGCGCTCCGGCGCCGGCGTCGCCGTAGCCGGGACACGGCGCGCCCGCGTCGATCTCGTACTCGAGCGCCGAGAACTGGTAGACGCTCACCGGAAAATCGGTCGTGAGGTGATACGCGCCCTTCGGCACGATGCGGCTCGGGCCCGGATCGCCGACGACCGTGTTCACGTCGAACTGCGGACCCTTGAGCGCGGGCACCCACGGCAGCGTGATCGCCTGCACCGAATTCGCGGGGACCTGCACGACGACGTTCTGGCTGAGCGCGCCTCCGGTGACGGTGACCGTGACGACCTGCGCCGCCTGCGGGTTCGACACCGCGACCGCGAAATCGAACTGCGAATAGACCGGGTTCAGCGTGACCGTCGGCCAGTAGTCGCAGCCGATGTAGCTGTTGCGCGAGATCGACTCGGAGCACGTCGTGGGAATGGGCGAGACGGTGCCCGTGTCGGTGCTGAGCGAGACGTCCTTGAAGAGGTTGTTGACGTCCTGGGCGCCGCCGTCGGTCAACGTCGCGTCGCCGTTGCCGCCGTCCGTGCCCCCGTCGTCCGTGCCGCCGCCGTTCGACCCGCACGCCGCCACGGCGCCGAGCCCGCACACCGCCGCGATCGCCGCCGCGAAGAGGTACCTCATCGCATCACCTCGCCGTCACCGGGCTCGACAGCGTGGTCGAGTGCCAGCGGAAGTTGTCGAGGTCGATCGCCGAGTCCCTGAGCCCGTCGCCCTCGTCGTAGATGATGAAGCTCAGCGTGAACGTCTCCCCCGGTTGGATCGGCGCCGTGGTCTTGAGCCAGTCGGTCGCGCCGCTGCCCCAGTTGCCGTTCCCGAGCGTGAACGACGTCTGGCCGTACTTGAGCTCGTAGCCGGTGCCGCCGAGCAGACTGAGCGCGCCCGAGCACGTGTGCGTGTAGCCGAGATTCGATGGCTGCGTCGTGGTCACCGTCTGGCAGTCCGCGAAGAAGCTGTTGTTCACGTTGATGCGGTGGCCGTTCCCGTCGAACGCGATCTGCGTCGGCGTCGTGTACTGCTGCGAGGTGAGCATCGCGAGGAACGTGTCGTTGAACCCGTGGCACACGTACTCGGGGTACTCCTCGCTGAAGAAGTTGAAGTCGAACGTGAACGAGCCCGCGTTGATCGGCGCCTTCAGCGTGAGGCGGAGCTCGGTGTAGTCGTGCACCGTCGTCGGCTCGTCCTTGCCGGTGCCGCACGGGTTGACGTTCTGGTTCGCCAGCAGCTGCGACGGGTTGTTGTACGTGTTCTGGAGGTCCGTGCCGTCGCCCGGCGTGTACGTCGACGTGTCGACGTCGTCGTCGGCCGTGCCCGTCGAGAGGAACGCCATGTACGTCCCCTTGTGCGGATGGAAGAGCGTGTTGCTGCCCATGTGCTTGGTGATGCGGTGCGCGTATTGGTCGTTCGGGCCGTACCACGCCGCGTTCATCACCACCGAGCACTTCGCGTTGTCGCAGATGTCCATGGCCGACGCGTAGTCGGCCGCGCTCGTGTCGTGTCCGGCGCTGAGGCTCGCGTCGCACGTGCGGAGGTTGTCGATCTGCCCGTCGCAGTCGTTGTCGATCCCGTCGGTGCCGACGGGATCGTTCGGATCGTTCGTGTCGAACGCGCACGGGTTGATGGTGGAGTCGTGGTCGTTGCAGTCGCCGTCGCACGTCGTCCAGCCGTCGCCGTCGTCGTCGAAGCAGTTGTTGCCGTCGCCCTTCGCGAAGCCGTCGAACTCGAACGAGGCGTCGCTCTCCGCGTCGCCGCTCGTCGACGAGTCGTCGCCGTTTCCGGAGTCGAAGGTGGGGCCGGTCTCGGGGCCGGTGCCGGTGTCGGTCGCGCTCGAATCGGTCGAATTCCCCGAGTCGCTTCCACCGTCCCCGAACCCGTTGCCGCCGTTACCCGACGAGCAAGCCACGACGATCACCGCCATCGTCGTGGCGAAGAACCCGAGAGGCCGCATGGAATACTCCTCGATTCACCAGCATAGCAGCGGCCCGTCGAAAGGTGGTAGACGATGTGCCGTGGCGAGCACCCTGGTCGTCGCACACGATGTGCGGAAGTCGTTCGTCCACATGGGACGGACGCTCGAGGTCCTTCGAGGCATCGACCTCACCATCGACGAAGGGGAAATCGTGGCGGTCGTGGGGCAGTCGGGCGCGGGAAAGTCCACGCTCCTTCACTGCATCGGCACGCTCGACGTACCGACCAGCGGCTCGATCACCGTCGGCGGCGAGGAAATCACCACCCTCCCGAGCGCGCGGCTCGCGGCCCTCCGGAACCGTCTCATCGGGTTCGTCTTCCAGTTCCACCACCTCCTGCCCGAGTTCAATGCGCTCGAGAACGTGATGATGCCCGGTCTCATCCAGGGCAAGGCGCGCGGGCCTCTCGAGACGCGGGCGCGCGCGCTCTTGGAAGAAGTCGGCCTCCGCGAGCGCGCGAGCCACCGGCCGGGGGAGCTCTCGGGCGGCGAGCAGCAACGCGTCGCGCTCGCGCGTGCCCTCGTCCTCGAGCCGAAGCTCATCTTGGCCGACGAGCCGACGGGCAACCTCGACTCGGCGACGAGCGGCCAGATCCACGACCTTTTCTTCCAGATCAACGAGCAGCGCGGCACGACGCTCGTCATCGTGACGCACAACGTCGCTCTCGCCGACTCGATGCCGCGCAAGGTGACGCTCAAGGACGGGCGTGTGGAAAAGGACGAGCGGCGCTGACCCCGCGCCACGGCGGGCAGTAGGAACGTCGCGGCGTCATTCGACGTATGCTCTCGGGCGATGGAGTCTCCGCTCACGCTCGAGGTGCTCAAAGCCATCGGCCAAAAGGACTACGCCGCCGCGATCGCGATTTGTGATCGCGCTCTCGCCGGCGCTCCCTACGACTCTTCGGCGCTGATGTACAAGGCGATGGCCCTCACGAGCGCCGGACGTCACGCCGACGCGATCGCCGTGTACGACCATGCCATCGCGGCCGCGCCGACGCCGAAGATGAAGTCGTCGCTCCACGGAACCAAGGCCCACGCCCTCGTCAAGCTCGGGCGCGCCGAGGAGGCGATCGCTTGCGCGCAATGGATCCCGTACCTCGAGCCGAACGATCCGCTCGCGTGGCGCTCGCTCGCGGGCATCTACATCGCGCTGCATCGCGCGCAGGACGCCATCGCGACGTTCGACGCGTGCATCGCGCGCATGCCGAACGAGCCGCACGCCTACGGTTGCAAGGCGGACTACCTCCTCGAGGCGGGTTACCCGGGCGCCGCCGTCCCGCTGTACGACTACGCGATCCGTCTCGCGCCGCAGAGCTCGCACTTCTACGTGAACCGCGCGTGCGCGTGCATGAAGGCCGGCGACCGCCAGGGTGCCCTCGCCACCGCGTGGCACGCGATCCAGATCGACCCGAAGGCGCGCGACACGCTCAAGACAGTCTCCGAGCTGAAGCCGCTGCACGCCGATCCGGAGTTCATGCGGCTCGTCGGATGAAGTGTCCCGTGTGCGCCGTCGCGCTCGACGCGCCGGTGGCGGCGTGCCCGATGTGCGGCGTCCCGCTACGACGAGACGGCGGCGCGTTCGTAGCGGTGATGCCGGTGATTCGGCCGGGCGAGGCGCTCGTGTCGAGAGACTTCACCGAGCACGCGCTGCCGGGACAGACGCACCGCGTGTGGTCCCGGCTCGACGGCTCGTCCGCCACGGCGCACCCGCACGGTCTCGTCGTCGCGACGCAGAGCGCGGAGGTCTTCTGCGAAGACTGGCTCCGCGCGCGAGACGTGTGCGTGCGCGCCTCGCTCGGTGCGCTCGACGACGCGTCGAGCCTCGGCATCGTCGCGAGGCGCGAGCCGATCGACGGCGCGCGGACGTTCTACGCGCTCGACGTCTTGCCCGCCGCGCGCAAGGCGCGCCTCGCGCGCTGTTTTTCGACCAAGAAGGAGACGGGCGTCACGCCGCTCGTGGACTTCACGCGCTGCGACGCGATCCGTGGAGGCGGCGCGCTCGAAGAGCTCGAGCTCCGCGCGCAAGGCACGGCGCTCGAGGCGTGGGTGAACGGACATCGCTTCGCCGCGCTGCACGATCCCGTGCTCGGCATCGGCTTCGTCGGGATCCGCATCGAGCGGCGCGACGCGAAGGCCGCGTGGACGCGCGTGCTCCTTCGCGGCTTCGAGGCGCGGCAGGTGACGCCGTGAACGCGCCGCTCGCGCGGACGCTGCGCTGCGCCGCGTGCGGCGCGCCGGTGGAGTTCCAGTCGCCCTTTTGCGCGTACTGTCGCGTGCCGCTCACGTGGGGCGCGTCGCTCGACGTCGAGCCCGGACGCACGCTCTGGACGGTCGACTTGCGGCGCGAGCCGCTCCCGAGCGAGGCGACGTTCGGCGCCGACGTCACCGTGACGCCCGAGGGCCGCATGCTCACGCTCGACGGAAGCGTCACCTTCCGCGGCCTCATGACGACGCCGCCTCTCCGCGACGCGTGCGCGAGCGTCGTCGCGACGTGCTGGGAGCCGAACCTCGGCTTCGGCGTGACCGGTCGCACGCACACCGAAGGCCACGCGCAGAGCGCGTACACGCTCATGGTGAACCCGACGGCGCGCGTGTACCGCGTCGACCGCCGCCTGTGGACGAAGACCGAGACGCACATCGAGGTGATGCGAAACTGGGAGGTCACGTCGTCGCTCGCCGGGCTCGGCGCGCCGAACCGCGTGGAGCTGCGCTACGCCGACGCCGTCTTCCAGATCGTGATCAACGGGGCGCACGTCGCGTCGCTCGTCGACGCGCGCTTCGGCTTCGGCCGAGTGGGCTGGCGCGCCGTCTCGTTCGACGACCTGCCGCAGCGGAAGCGCATCGTGCTCCACGCGATGGAAGCGCGCGCCGTCGCGTGACGGCTACCAGCGCACGACCACCACGTCCGGCGTGACGTGGACCTCGCACTTGTCCACGCCGACGATCACCGGACGCGTCTCGCTGCCCGTCGCGCTCGTGGAGCTCTCCTCGACGCGCGGGATGATTTGCTCGGGCCGGAGCGCGTGCACGATGTCCGGCGGGCCGGAGATGCGCACGTCGACGTCGGTGGGCGTGGTCTTCGCCTTGGCGATGCCGACCACGACGACCGGGAGCTTGGTGAACGTCTTCTCCGCGAGCTCGCGGGTGATCTGCGTCGTGACCGAGACCGAGCGGATGTCGAACGTGAGGTGCCCGGTGGGCCGGTCGATCGCGAGCGCGCGCGGGTAGACGCCTTCGGTGAGGCCGCTCACGTCGAACGCGTCGGCGCGCGCGTGTTGCAGCACGACCACCTCGCCCTTCGGCCCGTGCACGCGCACGGTCGGCGGGTCCGAGACGGGCACGCCCTTCACGATGAAGCCGGGCGCGGGCGTGCCGGCGACCGTGACCTGGACGGGCACGTCGCGCGTGATCACGTCGTCCCACTGGAGGTTGTCGATGCCCGGCGGGTCGATCTGATCGACGGTGACGCCGGTCGGAACGTGGATGCTCGACTTGTCGAACGTGACGTGGCTGTCCTGTCCGGCGTGGAGATCGACTTGGAGGTTTCCGATGTCGTCGGCGTGGAGCTCGTCGAGCGTCGTGCGCGGTCCGCGCAGCGTCACGCGCACCTGGGGCGGGATCTGACTCACGAGCACGCGGTTCGCGTCGCTCGGCGGCAGCAGCAGCACGAGGTCGACCGACACGATGCGCTGCGCGTCCTGCGAGCCGTGCACCAGCGAATAGAGGACGAGCGTGAAGCCGATGCTGAGGAGCTTCAGGTTGATGTTCTCGGTGAACGCGCTGCGGATCGTGTCGGAGAGCGCCATTTCAGTGCTCTCCGGATTCGGGCGGGGTCTCGATCTTCTTCGCCGGTTCCATCGGCCGCGGCGGCTTGGGCTCGACGTTCGGCAGCGAGGGCTGCGGGGGCGGGATCGCGGCGGGCGCGCCGCGCGACGGCGGCGTCTGCACGAGGACGCGGTACGAGCCGGTGCCGGCCGACGCCGGCGCGACGCTCACGCGCTGCGAGCTCGAGCCGGTGCCGCGCTTGCCCTTCTTCTGCGTGCGCGTCTTGCCGAAGAGGCCGAGCAGGGCCTGACGGAGCGAGGCGCCGTCGAGGTTCGAGATGATGTTGCCGTTGAAGCAGAAGCTGATGGTGCCGCGCTCCTCCGACACGACGACCACCACCGCGTCGGTCTCCTCGGTGATGCCGAGCGCGGCGCGGTGGCGGGAGCCGAGCGACTTGTCGAGGCCCTTCGCCTCCGGCATCGGGAAGAAGACGCCGGCCCGCGCGATGCGCAGGTTGCGGATCATGACGGCGCCGTCGTGGAGCTTGTTGACGCCCTCGGGCACGAAGAGCGAGACGAGCAGGTCGCGCTGCACCGCGGAGTCGATGGCGGTCCCCTGCCCGACCACGAACTCCTCGAGGTTGGCGTCCTGCTCGAAGCAAATCAGCGCGCCCATGCGGTGGCGCGCGAGCTCGGTCGCGGCGGCGACCACCTCGTCGACGACCTTCGTCTCCTGCTGGGCGCCCAGACGCCCGAAGAACGTGCCCGCGCCGACGCGCATGAGACCGCGCCGAATGTCGTTCTGGAACACGACGACCACGATCAAGATGATCGACGAGAGCAGCGTCGAGAGCAGGTTGTAGAGCGTGACCAACCCGGCGTACTTCGCCGCGACGTACACGAGGAAGATGATGCCGAGGCCCGTGCCCATCTGCATCGCGCGCGTGCCGCGCAAGACGAGCAGCGCGCGGTAGACGAGGTACGCGACGAAGACGATGTCGACCACGTCGATGGCGACGTCGCTCCACGGGCGCGACTTGAAGAGGTGGAGGAGGCCTTCGAGCATCTATCCGCCCTCTCCGGTGTCGGCGTCCTCGAGAGAGCGCTCGGTGTCGATGGGAATCGGCGCGCCGCGCGAGAGCGCGCGATACGCGGTCACGGCCTGGCGCGTCGCGCGCACGTCGTGGACGCGGAGCATCTTCGCGCCCGACTGCGCCGCGAAGATCGCCGACGCGAGCGACGCGCCGAGTCGCTCGTTCGGATCCGCCGCGGCGTCCCACGCCTGGAGAAACGACTTGCGGCTCGCGCCGATCATCACCGGCGACGGCGAGGCCGCGACCAGCTCGGGCACGCGGCGGAGGAGCTCGGCGCTGTGACGCGCGTTCTTCGCGAAGCCGAGGCCCGGGTCCATCACGATGCCCTTGCTCGTGACGCCGGCTTCGCGCGCCCGCGCCGCGGCCTCGCTCCACTCGCCGAGCACGTCGATCACGACGTCGCCGTACGCGTCGTCGGGATACGTGGAAAATGCAACCATCTCTTCTTGCGTACCACGCGCGTGCATGAGGAAGTACGCGGCCTCGTGCTGCGCGGCGACGCGGAAGAGCTCGGCGTCGCGACCGCACGAGACGTCGTTCACCGCGCACGCGCCGGCCTCGAGGCACGCGCCGGCGACCTCGGCGCTCGTCGTGTCGATCGACACGGGGGCGCGGTGCGCCGCGTAGCGCACGACCTCGAGCACGCGGGCGAGCTGCTCGCTCGGAGAGACCGGCGCCGCGCCCGGCCGCGTCGACTCGCCGCCGACGTCGATCATGTCCGCGCCCTCGCCGACCAGCGCGTCGACGTGAGCGCACGCGTCGCGCAGCGAGAGGTGATCGCCGCCGTCCGAGAAGGAGTCGGGCGTCACGTTGCAGATGCCGAGCAAGAGCACGCCGTGATCATCGACGGCGCGACCCAGCGCTTGCAAGAAAACGTCCACCTTCGCAGTCACTCAATTTGGCCTAGCAATAGGGCGAGTCCTCGGCAAAAGTTATTTCCCCCCATGGCATCGTCCGAGTCGTTCATGAAATCGGCCTTCTTCGGCGACATCGCGGAAGGCCTGCTTTTCCCCTATCCGGACATGAGCGCCGCCGAGGTGGACCAGCTCCACCTGGTGCTCGGGAGCGTTCGGAAGTTCTTCGCTCAGAACGTCGACTCCCGAACCATCGACCGCGAGCACGTCATCCCGAAAAACGTCCTCGACGGCGTGAAAGAGCTCGGCCTCTGCGGTCTGCTGGTCCCGCAGGACCGGGGCGGCGTGGGCCTCTCGACGACCGCGTACGCCCGAGTCATGGAGGAGGTGGGCGGGCTCGACGGCTCGCTCGCGGTCACGCTCGGAGCCCACCAATCGATTGGGTACAAGGGCCTGCTCCTCTTCGGCACCGAGGCGCAGAAGGCGAAGTACCTGCCCCGCCTCGCCACCGGCGAGCTCATGGCCGCGTTCGCTCTCACCGAGCCGAGCGCCGGGAGCGACGCCGCCGCCATCCGCACGCACGCCGAGCTCCAGCCGGACGGGACCTACAAGCTGAACGGCTCGAAGATCTGGATCACCAACGGCGGCTTCGCCGACCTCTTCACGGTCTTCGCCCGCACCTCGCCGCGCGACGAGGGCGTCAAGCCGAAGATCACCGCCTTCCTGGTCGAGCGCGGCTTCGGCGTGAAGACGGGCCCGAGCGAGCGCAAGCTCGGCATCCGCGGCAGCTCGACGACGGAAGTGTTCTTCGAGGACGTGATCGTGCCGGCCGAGAACGTGCTCGGCGAGGTCGGGCGCGGCTTCAAGGTCGCGATGGAGGTGCTCAACAGCGGCCGCCTCGGCCTCGCGAGCGGTTGCGTCGGCCTCTGCAAGCACCTCGTGAAGATGTCGACCGAGCGCGTGCAAGAGCGCCGCGCGTTCGGCCGCGCCATCGGCGAGTTCGGCCTCGTGAAGGACAAAATCGCGCACATGCTCGCCGACACCTACGCGCTCGAGAGCATGGTCTACGCGACGACCGCGATGGTCGACCGCGGGCTCGACTTCTCCGTCGAGAGCGCGATCTGCAAAGTGTACGGCTCGGAGACGCTCTGGCGCGTCGTCAACGAGACGCTCCAGATCGCCGCGGGCATCGGCTACATGGAGGAGTATCCGTACGAGCGTCACCTCCGCGACGCGCGGATCAACCTGATCTTCGAGGGGACGAACGAGATCCTCCGCTGCTTCATCGCGCTCTCGGGGATGGCGGGGCCGGGCGAGGCGCTCGTCGAGGTGTCGAAGGCGATGCGCGAGCCCATCAAGGGCTTCGGCGTGCTCGGCGACTTCGCGATCCGCAAGGCGCGGACCGCGCTCGGGCGCGAGCGGATGACGCGCGCCCACCCGATCCTGAACCGCGAGGCGGTCGTGTTCGAGGAGTACGCGACCGAGCTCGGCAAGAACGTGGAGAAGGTGCTCCGCAAGCACGGCAAGAACATCGCCGAGATGCAGTACACGCAGCGGCGCGTCGCCGACATGGCGATCGACTTGTACGGCGTCGCGTCCACGGTCTCGCGGACGACGCGCGCACTCGACCGGCGCGGCGAGGAGGGCGCGCGCCGCGAGGTGGACCTCACGTCGATGTTCGTCGCGATGGCGCAGCGCCGTCTCGCCGCGAACGTGAGCTCGTTCGAGCGGAACGACGACGAGCTGAGGAAGTCGATCGCGGACCGGGCTTATGTGGACGGGGGATATCCGTTCGACGTGCTCTG
>Ga0335082_10008839_pt1 | contig 10951 bp, 5 predicted proteins | sample Lox_Sample_41_FD_206718 | JGI IMG/M metagenome (GOLD analysis project Ga0335082, IMG submission 206718) | Soil microbial communities from Loxahatchee National Wildlife Refuge, Florida, United States - Lox_Sample_4.1 | ecosystem: Environmental > Terrestrial > Soil > Wetlands | place: USA: Florida... | reverse complement strand
TGCGCTCGAACAGCGAGCGGTAGCGTTGTTCGGAAGCCTGCAGTTCTTCTTCGCTCCGCTTCCATCCGGTGATGTCGGAGAATAAGCCGTTGGCATAGAGAACGCCGTTTCGCCGGAGAGTGGTCATTGCCCGGCTATGTCCCCAGATCCACTCGCCATTGCAGCCGCGGACGCGGTATTCCAAGTCGAAAGGCTCGCCCGTGGAGAGCAGCCGCTCGAATGCTTCCGTTACTCTCTGCGCATCGCCGGGATGCAGGGACTCAAACCAGACGCGTGCGCCCAACCGGTAGGCGTCGGCGGCGCTGAAACTGAGCACCTTGTCGACGTTGGGGCTAATATACGCGACGTCGCCGTTGGCGGACACCAGCCAGACAATGTCGGGAATGTTCAACAACAGCGACTGGAAGTTCTCCTTCTCTTGCCGCAGCGCCTCTTCGATCCGCTTGCGTTCGCGGATATCGCGGGCGATGGTCGCAATCCCAGTGACTTCGCCGGCCGCGTTCGTGATGGGAGAAACGGTCAGTGAAACGTCGAGCGGCTCTCCGTTCTTGCACAGGGTCACCGTTTCGAACTGCGAGATCGTCTCTCCCCGGCGGATCGTTCCGAGCACCGTCGGCATTTCCGCGAGCCGGTCCGGGGGGATCAGAATCGAGATAGACTTACCCAAGACTTCCCCCTCGGCATAGCCATACATCTTCGCCGCGCCCGCGTTCCAACTGAGGATCGTCCCGTCGAGCGACTTGCCGATAATAGCGCTGCTGGAGGACTCCACAATGGATGCGAGCAGCGCTTTCGCCTGTTCGGCTTGCTTTCGCGCAGTGACGTCGCGTGTAATCGCCGCGCGCGCTATAACCTCCCCAACCTTGTTGACAATTGGAGACAAAGTCAAGGAAATGTCGATCCGCTTTCCGTCTTTCGTTTTGCCGGCGCCTTCGAATGGCGCGATCTTTTCGCCTCGCTTGACCTTCTCGGTAACCTCGCGGAGTAAATCCATCTTGTCTGGCCACACCAGCATCGACACTGGTTTGCCGATCACCTCGCTGGGGCCGTAACCGTAGAGTGCCTGGGCGGCACGATTCCAGGTCATGATGGTGCCATCGGGCGTTTGACCGATGATGGCATCCTCTGACGATTCCACGATCGACGCGAGGAAACGTTCCGCTTCCTCGGCGGCTCTGCGCTCACTCACGTCTTGCTTGATGGCGATGAAGTTTGTGATTGTGCCGCTCGCATCGCGAACCGGCGCAATGTTCATTTCCTCGATGTAGGTGCTGCCATCCTTGCGACGATTGATCAGTTCGCCATGCCAGACCTTTCCACTTAGGATTGTCGTCCACAGGTCGTCATAAAACGCCGGGTTTTGCCGGCCGGATCGGAGCAGACGAGGATTGCGGCCAATCACTTCTTGCGCGGGGTATCCGGTCATGTGAGTGAAGGCTCGATTGATGTACTGAATGTTGCCTTTCGCGTCGGTGATCACCACGCCTTCGACAATCTGCTCCATGGCAGTAGCGAGCCCGGCGGTTCCGGGCTGGATGGGAGCGTTGCCGGTGGTGTCCGCTCGGCGCGGACGCGAACCGGCACTAATCCAAGCGAATGCAGCTACCGGCAACGCCACGATCAACAAAGCCAAGTCCAACTTCCATGCTTCGACGGCCAGTTCCAAGCTTGCGACTAGCCTGGCGGCTGACCCCACGGCGATACACAGCGTTAGAGTGCACAGGAATCCGGCCCCGTGGTAGGAAGCCTCGCGCTTCCCGCTCTTGTGGGGTTGTTCGCTCCGGCCACTTTCGCCTACATCTTCGTATGCAACCATTTCAAACTGAGTACCAGCATTCGATCTGACACAATGCCAGCTACAAATAAGAAATCGGCAAGGGCTTACGTTCTGTTAACCGGATACGGTTGGCAGCCTTTGTGCAATGGGAGTGGAGTAGCGAGTTGATTGTGCTACTGATTCAAGGCTTTAGCTCGAAGAGAAAGGCCCAAGTGGGGCAAATACCCCATTCCAGCTTGCAAAAACAACCATAAACCCAAGTGGAGAGATTTCGTTTGCCGCCATTGACTAGAGTTCTCGCAGACTATGCCGAAGATCACCGCTTCCAAAGATGGAGTGCGCGTTTCACACCACAGTTTCGCTTCGTCTATGCCTATGAATACGGCACGATCTGGAAATTCACCCCGAAAGAATGGTGGCAGTTTGTGAGCAAGACGGTCCGCAATAATGGCAACTACGATCTTCCGCTTTCGCGCGCGCTAGGAAATCGCCCGAGACATATCACTACCGGACCCCACGGCCGGTTTCGTTCCTCCGACGACACAGTCCGCTGTGTCCATCTTCAGGACTGGACCTTATCGGACTGGCAAAACGAAGTTTCCGAAACCTAAGCCAGCTCTCCATTTTTGATTGGTTCGCGATTCTGGTTCCAATGACGGTAATCGACAAAGCTATGAATTTATCGGAATCCATATCTCGCGACCACCCATCCCCGTTCTAGAATCGAATTCTTCGCCGTAGCGTTCGAAGTCGGAGCGTCGGCGACCTGGTATCCCGATTCCCGTAGTCATTTGTTCCAAACCGCGTCCACGTACTCCTGATCGTGGAGATCTGAGTCGCGATCGCTTCCCGCGTCAATTCATCGCCGAAGTGGCTTTCAATAAACCAGAAAGCTCTTCCTACGGGATTCATTCAGGGTCCGGCGCGACTTCAGTATGGCCGCTCTCGGGAATGGCCACTTGATCGGAATTGCGCTGGACCCGGGCGCTAGCGCCGAACGTCGAGCGGCCTTGTAGTGGAACTCGTCGTTCCTATGGGCATACCGAGAATCTCGCCGGAAACTACCAACTCGACGCGACGGTTTACCTGCCGTCCAGCGGCCGTACTGTTGTCGGCAACCGGCCGGGTTTTTCCGAGCCCGGTGGCTGTTATCTTGTCCGAGCTAATGCCCTGTTCCACAAGATAGGACCGGACCGAGTTGGCGCGGTTTTCAGAGAGCTTCTGGTTATAGTCGTCGCCGCCGATGCTATCGGTATGACCCTCCACCTCGATTTTCAACCCAGGATGAGAGAGGATGATGCCGGAGACTTTGGCGAGTTTTTCGCGCGCGCCGGGCTTGAGGGTGTAGCGAGCCGTGTCGAACAGCACATCGGACATGTTCACGATCAGGCCGCGCGCGGAATCTCGGGTTTGCAGGATTTGGTTGAATTGCATCAGCAGTTGTTGGCGCAGCTCGGCTTGTTGTCGTACCGCATCCTGACGGAGGCGCTCGGCCTCATCCGCAGCCTGCTTGGACTTCGCCGCGGCGTCGGCAAGCTGCTGTTGTTGTAGCAACGCAGCCTGGCGAGCCTCTTCGGCCTGTTTCTGCGCGGCTTCCGCCGCCAGCCGCTCACGCTGCGCACTCTGCGCCGCCGCCAGCGCATCGGACTTCGCTCGCTCCGCGGCAGCCCGTTCCGACTCTGCTTGAGCACGCTGGTTTTCCGCTTGCGCACGCTGACGCGCTTCCTCCGCGGCTTTGGCGTCCGCGGCCGCTGCTTGGTTCCTGGCAACTTGCGCGCGTTCTCTTTCTGCGGCTAAGCGCGCCTGTTCCTCCTCGTCGCGGGCTCGACGGATGGCAACGACCCGGGCATCCTCGGCCCGAACCACGGCTTCGCGCGCCATGGTGATCACAGGCTTTTGGCCGGGTTTCTGCGCCTGATATTTCTGCGCCTGGTCGAGCGCCGAGACTGCGTTGTGAAAACTGTCGGCGGCGTACTTTTCGGCCCCGGCGATACGCGCGAGTTGCACTGCGTTCTCCGCTTCATAAAGCTCGAACGGGTCCTTCTTGCCCACACGAATCGCCGTGAATCCGGATGCGTGCCCGTGGCTGGTGTACATGCCGCGAGGCAGTAATTCGTATCGCGCATTGATTTCTTCGCGCACACCCTGTGTGTCGGGGCGCACGATGTTTTCCATCACCACGACATCGCTGGGCTGTGTGACGCCGTAGTATGGCTCGGCGGTAACAATCATGCCGAAAGTCTGAATATCGCTCGTGGTTTCGATCTTACTGTCCGATCCATTGCCGTAGTCGCTGAGCGTAAGTTCGCCAAGATTCACGGGCCGTCCATCCGGCGAGATGGCCCACAAGACGTACGTCAGGTACTCTGGACCGAAGCTGGAAGGCGGCTTTATCCGCTTGAAGTCGGCATTGATGTGGATCACGCCGCGCTCGCTTTCTACTTTGGCTTGTCCCTTGCCATCAGCCATAAGAGGCGTGCCTTGAAAATCGACTCTGGTAGACCCGCCTCGATGCAGATAGTTGATCGCTGCGGTCGTGCGTTGAACCACTTCGACGCGGAAGATTGGCGTCGGAGTGATGGTTTGCACTTCGGCCTGCGAGGGCCGCTGAGTTGGATTCGGTTCCTGGGCCGGCAACAACATGCCGGCCAGCATCGCGAGCGTCGCTGCAAGCAGTCGGAGGGTGGATAGCGGTGACATGCCGTTAGATAGGGGCATTCCGGTTGCCACTAGATTGATTCACGGCGTCAATAAGATAGACGTGCCAGGGCCGTCGGGACGCCCGAAAACATTACTTGGGCCTGGAGAAATTTCCGGGAGCCGCCTCTGGCTAGCGCGGTAAGCAAACGACGCTCATTCGTATCTCAGCGCAACTATCGGTGAGACTCGAGTCGCGCGCAGAGCTGGCACAAAAGTGGCCAGCAGCACGACCAGCATCAAGATGATTGGCGCGGCCGCGAACGTAAGGGCGTCCGTTACGCCGACGCCGAACAGTAGCGTCTTCAACGAACGGGTCAGCGCGAACGCGCCACCCAGGCCGATCGCGATCCCCACAGCGGCGAGGGATGCGCCCTGTAAGATCACCATCCGTAACACATCACCCCGCGCCGCCCCCAAGGCCATCCGTACGCCGATCTCTTGGGTGCGCTGCGCGACCGAATATGCAACTAGCCCGTAGATTCCAATCGCAGCCAGCAGGAGTGCGATTCCAGCAAACAGCGCCAGCAGCAATGTATTGAACCGCGGTTGCGAGATAGACACGTTCATCGCCTGCTCCATGGTGCCGATCTGCGCGAGTGTCACTCCCATGTCGATCGATTGAATATCCTGGCGCAGTGCCGCAGCGATTCGCGCTGCATCGCCCGACGATCGCACCACAAGGAACGATCGCGGACTATAGGACTGGGCAAAGGGCATATAGTAGGCGGGATCTGTTTCAACAGTTAGCCCAAGATATTTCAGATTGCCCACGACGCCGACAATCTCCATCCAGTTGTTGCCGAACCCCGGCCCACTCTGCTTGATCCGTGTGCCGATCGGATCCTGATTCGGGAGGAAGCGCCGGACGAAACCCTCGCTCACGATAGCGACCGGCGCAGACTTCTGATTGTCATGTTCGGTGAACGCCCGCCCCTTGAGAAGCGGAATGCCGAGCGTTCGAAAGAAGTCGGGGCCCACGGTACCGCGAGTAATCACGGGGTTCATTTCGCCCGAAGCCAAAATCTGCCCGTTCAACATGAATGAATCGGCGTCACCTTGACGATCAGGCGGTAGCGAGTCGGTGAGCGCCGCATATTCCACGCCAGGCACGCTCCGCGCGCGCCGAAGCACCTCGTCGTAGAAGCCCAATCCGGCGCGAGCGTCGCTGTACTTGGCATTGCCGGGTGAAATCAGCATGGTCAGGAGCTGCTTCGGAGGGGCGGAGAATCCACTGTCGACTCTTTGGAGGTTCGCGAAGCTCCGAAGCAGGAGTCCGGCTCCGACCAGCAGCGTCAAGGAAACTGCGATCTCAGCAACCACAAGAACTGCTCGCGACCGCCCGCGCGCTCTGCCGCCGGAGCCCGTGCGGCCGCCCTCTTTCAGGGTCGAGTTCAAGTCGGCGCGCGCGCTCTTGAGTGCCGGCGCAAGCCCAAACATAACGCCGGTCAGCATGGCGATGAGCAACATGAATGCCAACGCGGCGCCGTCAAGCCGGACCGCATCGATCAGCGGAAGATTCCCCGGATTCCAGGCGCGGATAACTCGGATGGCGCCCCAGGCGAGCCCCAAACCCAATACGCCGCCGGCCATCGAGAGCAGCGCGCTCTCAGTCAGCAGTTGGCGCACCAATCGGCCGCGGCCTGCTCCCAGACTGAGCCGGAGTGTCATCTCTCGCTGGCGGACTGTAGCCCGCGCGAGCATGAGATTGGCGATATTGACCACCGCGATCAGCAGCACCAAACCCACTGCGCCGGCGAGTACCAGGATCGCCGCCCGCAGTGTTGGACCAAGCAGTGCATCGCGGAGACTCAATACAGGCAAACTCAGTTGTTTGTAATAACTGTTCTGCTGCATCATCAGACCGCCGATACTGTTGAGCTCGGCCTGCGCACGTTCGAAGGTCATGCCCGGCTTCAACCGCGCCAGCCCGCGATAGAACCACGGGCCGTATCGAGTGGGGGGAATCAGACGCAAGTTTGTCCAGACCTCGGTCGCCCGGTACGGAACAACGAACGTGCCGGGCATCACTCCGATCACCGTTGCTGGCCCGCCGTTGACCAAGACGACCTGGCCGATCACCGCGGGACTCGCGGCGAAGCGTCTCCTCCAGATCGACTCACCGAGAACAACCAGCGAGCCGGCCGCCGGCTTGTCCTCCCCTTCCACAAACGTGCGGCCAATCAATGGTTGAACTCCGAGCGTCGAGAAGAATCCCGTAGTGACCAGCGCGCCTTGTACCTGCTCAGGAACAGCTTCCTGCCCTCCGATGTCCATGCGCATGCCGCGGAACAGCGACGGCTCCTCAAAGGCGTGATTGTTGTCCTTCCACATGAGATAGTCGCGAACGCACATCGTGCCGAAAGCGAAGTCGCGTGGAAAGTAGCGCATGAATACGACGGCCACGCGATCCGCGCCGGCGTAAGGTAATGGCCGAAACAGCATGCCATAAGCTACGCTGAACATGGCTGTATTTGCGCCGATACCCAAAGCCAGCACCAGGACAGCGACAATCGTGAATACAGGATTGTGTCGCAGCGTGCGGAATCCGTATCGGAGGTCTTGCAGAAATTCGTCCAACATTTGGCCGGCCCTCACTTGCCGGACTTCTTCTTTGACTTGCTCCACGCCGCCTAATTCGAGAAGAGCTGCACGCCTCGCTTGAGCCGCGTCCATTCCGGCGCGTCGATTCTCGTCGGTGAGTTGGTTTAGATAAACGCGTAATTCATCACTCAAGTCCCGCTCAATTCGGGAGCGTGCGAAGAGATTACGCCGGAGCCTAGACAACCGCGTTAAGAACGACATGAACTGAAAGCGCTCCCCGGCATGCTCGTATCGAAATTCTACAGGTGACTCCTATAGAATGTCAATATGTTCGACGCTAACGGATGCTTTTGGTGCCGTAGCGATGCGAAATCAGGTGAGTGATTCGGTAAGCGCGTTCGTTGTCAAACGCTCGCCCGTCTCCGAATGGACCACCTCAAGGAGGTTTTGCAGGTCAGCGGACTCAAACATCTTCACAAATGTTTCGGCTAAGTTCGGATCGAAATGGCGGCCGCTTTGGCCACGGATCTCCTCCAACGCCTGTTCCACCGATTGCGACACCTTGTACGGCCGCGCATGGGTGAGCACATCGAAAACATCGGTGATCGTGACAATCCGCGCGGGCAACGGAATGTTATCGCCCTTCAGCCCTTTGTAGCCGGTTCCATCCCAGCGCTCGTGATGGTACAGAGCGATCTGTTCCGCCAGCCGCAGGAGAGGAAACCGGTCGCCGGACAGGATCTTCGCGCCGATTTCAGTATGGCTCTTGATGATCTCGTACTCTTCGGGAGTGAGTTTGCCTTGCTTGAGCAGGATGTTGTCGGAGATTCCGATCTTGCCGAGATCATGGAGGGGCGCAGCTTCGCGGATTAGTTCGACCTCCGGCTCCGGAAGACCGATCTCGCGCGCCAGCAGCCCGGACAAGTGTCCGACTCTTTGGGTGTGCTGACCGGTCAAATCGTCGCGAAACTCCGCCGCGAGTGCCAGCCGGCGCAGAATCTCCACGCGAGTCTCTTCGAGCTCCCTGGTCCGCTCGCGCACCTTCTGCTCCAGAGTACGGTTGTGGTTCTGCAGCTCGACGTGCAGAAATCGCGTCTCCAGCAGGTTGTAGCTTCGCAGCACAACCTCTAGCTGGTCGAACGGCTTGGTGAGAAAATCCTTAGCGCCCAGAGCGAGCGCCTCCTTCTTGGACCGGTCCGATAGGTCCGCGGTGAGAATCATGAACGGCAGGTAGGCGTCCTGCGGGACACGGCTCCGGAGCTGCTTCAAGAGCGACAGACCGTCGACATGCGGCATGCGCAGATCGAGTAGCACCAGATCCGGATCGATCTCGCTAAATAGTTGCAGGAAGCGCCTGGGATCGGTAAACCCGTGAAGGCCAATGAACCCATGGTGCTGCAGGATCTGACGAAGCAGTTCGACATTCGCCTGCTGGTCGTCGACAATAATGATCTTGCTATTCTGAACGATCTGTTTCCGCATAGACGAGAGTTCCGCCCGGCGAGGAATCCTTAGACGATTCCAGAGTTTGTTCGATCAATTCCAGGACCTTCAAAATGTTGAGGGGCTTGGTAAGGTAGTCGTTCGCTCCCGCTTCGATGAGCCGCTCGATTTGGCCAGGAGTGGCATCGGCACTGACCATCACTACCGGAATCGAGCGCGTACGCGGGTCTTGCCGCAAGAGCCTCAGTACTTGGTCACCGCCCAGGTCCGGCAGATGCAAATCGAGAAGAATCAGGTCGGGAGAGTGCGCGAGAGAGAGTTCCAAACCTAGTTGGCCCTGCATCGCCGCCATTAGTCGAATCTCCGGCCGGTTGGCCACGATGTGTTCCATGAGCCGGAGATTGGAGAGATTGTCTTCGATGTACAGAATGGTGCCGGAACACGATGTAGTCCGCGTGGCCAAAGCCCCGAGGTCCGATTCCGAAGAGTGTTGGATATCCTTGAGAGGATCTTCTAACGTAGAAAGCTCCAGCCAAAACGTGCTGCCCTGCCCAACGATGCTCTCGACGCCGATCGCGCCGCCCATCGCTTCGATCAAGCGCTTGGAGAGCGCCAGGCCCAAGCCCGTGCCTTCGACTCCGGATTGTTCGGCGTCCAGACGTTCAAACGGGGAGAATAGCCTCTCGATACTCGCCGGCGCGATGCCCACTCCGGTGTCGCTGATGCTGATCCGGAAGCGCCCTGGCGAAGCCAGCCGGCAGACAATGTCCACGCGGCCGCCGTGGCGATTGTATTTGACGGAATTCGAAAGGAGATTCAACAACACTTGCGCCAGTCTTTGGCGGTCGGCCAATACATGCTGATCGCGATGGTTGCCGTTTGCAATACCGATGGTGACTCCATGCTCCTCGGCGATCGGCTGAACCAGGCTTAGCGCCTGCTCGAGGGCATCGCCTATCCGAACCGGCTCCGGGGACAGCGCCAGCCGTCCGGCTTCGATGCGGGCAATGTCGAGGACCTCGTTGATGAGGCCGAGCAAGTGGTGTCCGCCCTTCAGAATGTAATCCACACTCTCGCGCTGACGAGGCGGAAGATCGGCGAGCTGCAGCACTTGAGCAAAGCCCAGGATGGAATTCAGCGGAGTCCGCAACTCGTGGCTCATCCGCGACAAGAAATCGCTCTTGGCGCGGTTGGCTTGTTCAGCCGCGGCTCTCGCGGTCCTCTGATCGTCGTTTGCCCGCTTGCTCGCGGTAATATCACGAAACACTGCCACGGCGCCTTTGGATACGCCGCCCTCATCTCGAAATGGCCGCGCAGTAACGGTGATCCATGCGCCTTCCGGCTTCCGTTCATGGCGCACAAATAGCTCAACATCATCGGCGGCGCGTCCGCGCAATGCGCGAGCCAACGGCAAATCGTTGTATGGATAGGGCGTGACCGTATCGGGCAAATAAAGGCCGAAATGCTCCGGCCACTTTTCTATGGGTGCGTCTCTGTGGTCGACGCCTAGAATATCCTCGGCTGCCGCATTGAAGATCAGGACCCTTCCATTCGCATCCGTCACCATAACACCCTCGCCGATGCTGTGCAGGATCGCTTTTTGGATTGCGATTTCGTTTTGAAGGTGCTGCTCGGAAGCAACCAGCTTGCGGTCCCGTTCCTCCAACGTCCGGCTGAGGGCCAGTACCGCATCCGCCGTCTTCAGGTGTCCTTCATATATCTTCCCTACGGCTCTGGTCACCGCCATGAAGAAGCCCATTCCGAGAGCGGTCTCAATCAGGACATAAATGGAATGGTTCGGCGCCAGGATCCAGCCACTGAGGGCGGAGGCGAGGATCGATGCCAGCACGGCCGGGCCAGTGCCACAATACCATGCGCTCAGCATTACCGCGATCACAAAAGGTAATGCCGGCGAATGTTGGATGAAATACAACTTGAAGGGTATGGCGATCAGGACCAAGACGACCGAAGTACCATAGCGGATCGGTCCGGAACTGAGTAGTTTCAGCATGTTTCGCCTTTCCAAGAATTACCGCCTGAGTGGGTCACGACAGGATGCAAGCTAGATGTATGGTTACCGCGTAATGATCGACGGATTAACGCACCACCTTTAGTAATTGATAAGCGATTCAACCGAGTGAGGCTTGCAATTTCTGGAAGGCAAATGCTCATCGAAGCACCGGAAAGAACCGAGGATCTCATGCCAACCAGAGCGGTTGTCGGTTACGCGCTGTTAGCGGAGTAATGATCGGAATTCTCTTTAATCTGAGGGATATCACAAGGTACGTTCACATTTCCCGAATGTAACGGATGTTGCACTGCGCGGTAAATCTTGCCGCGCCGTACTCCCCGAGCGGCGACTGTCGAGGGAGCCAGCTGCTCTTTAGCGCCTGCCGCCTCTTTATGTGGGTGGGCGTTACCGGAATGTTACGGGGAGTCTCGAAACGGAGCGATATGAAAAGCGGACTGCTGACGCATTGGAGTGGCTGG
>Ga0335082_10008838_pt1 | contig 10952 bp, 12 predicted proteins | sample Lox_Sample_41_FD_206718 | JGI IMG/M metagenome (GOLD analysis project Ga0335082, IMG submission 206718) | Soil microbial communities from Loxahatchee National Wildlife Refuge, Florida, United States - Lox_Sample_4.1 | ecosystem: Environmental > Terrestrial > Soil > Wetlands | place: USA... | reverse complement strand
TGGCGCCCTGCACGGCGGCGATCGCGGAGGGGTCGATGACGCGCCACAGGCGGTGGCGCGTGCCGTCGCCGTCGGTCACGTCGGCCCACGGCTCGCCGGCGGTGGCCGGCGCGAGGGCGGCCCAGGCGGCCTGCTCGGGGTCCGAGTAGAGCGAGAAGATCGGCGAGATGTTGGCCTTAGTCGCGCGCGTGAGCCGCAGGCGATCCTCCTTGGGCCCGGGGTGCGTGCGCTCGTGCGGCCTGACCCGGCCGGGGCCGTAGCCCTCGATCCGGACGCGGCAGAAGAAGCCGCTGCGGGTACGTGAGATGCCGTCCGGGCCGGCGTAGTCCTGGGTGTGCGCCCACAGCGCGGGCCGCTCGTCGCGTACGACGGCCCCGTCGCGCTGCCAGTCGGCGAACGTGTCGCGGGCGGCCTCGTAGGGGTCCTGGCCGTCGCCGCCGGGCTTCGGCAGGTCGACTGCCACGACGTTGAAGGGCGAGCGCGCCAGCAGTCCGGCGCGCTGGGAGTCGTCGATCACGTCGTAGGGGGGAGCGACGACGTCGCCGATCTCGCCGACGACGGCCGGGTCGTAGTGCAGCGCGCGGAGAGGCTGGATGTCGGCCATGGCGGTCGCGAGGCTAGCAGCGGGCCCGTCCGCGCGTTCCATCGCAGGCCGCGACGAACATGTGTTCGCATGGCTCATCCCGCCTACCTGCGCGAGAAGGCCCGCAAGCTCCGGGCCGAGCGACGGCTCACGATCGACGAGCTGGCCGAACGGCTGGCCCTGCCCCGGACGACGATCTACTACTGGGTCAGGGACATGCCGATCCCGGGGTCCGGACCGGGAGGAGGGTTCTCGACGGCCGCGCAGCGCAAGGGGACGCGGGCGATGAAGCGCAAGTACCGGCTGCTGCGCGAGGCGGCGTACCGGCAGGGAGTTGAGGAATACGCGTCGCTTGCCACGGAGCCGACGTTCAGGGACTTCGTGTGCCTCTACATCGGAGAGGGTTACAAGCGAAGCCGCAATCGGGTTGCGCTCTCCAACTCGGACCCGCTCGTCGTGCTCCACTCGACGCGCTGGATGCGTCGGCTGTCCGATCGAGCTCCGTTCTTCTACCTCCAGCACCACGCCGATCAGGATCCTGAGCGGCTTGTCAGCTTCTGGAGCGAGCTGCTGGATGCTCCACCAGAGGATTTCCGCGTTCAGCGAAAGTCGAACAGCAACCAGCTCGCGGGACGGACCTGGAGGTCGCGCTACGGAGTTCTCAGCGTCGCGATCTCCGACACTTACCTGCGCGCACGCCTCCAAGCGTGGATCGATATGACACAGCGCAGTTGGAAGTAGAATCTTGGACCGCGGGGCGTGGCGCAGTCTGGTAGTCGCACCCGGTTTGGGTCCGGGAGGTCCCGGGTTCGAATCCCGGCGCCCCGATGAAGTGCACAGAGCTCAGCGGTTCGAAAACTCGTCGCGCGGACCGGCGGGAGCAGCCGAAGCCCCGACCAGCAGCAGCCCCGAACGACACTCCCAGGTCCCGGCCACCGCTGTCTCGCGCCCGGATCCCGGCGCGACGACGGCCTCGAACACGGACGAGCTCTCCTCGAAGCGGACGTCGACCAGCCCGATCGCGCTCGCATCGCCGACCAGCGGGTAGGCGGCCTTCATCGCCGCCTCCTTCGCGCTGAAGAGCAGCCGGTCCCAGCGCGTCTCCGGCCGTTCGGCCCGCAGTCGTTCCACTTCGTCCAGCTCCCGCTGCGAGGCGACCCTCTGGAGGACTCCGTCCCGCAGCGGCGCATCGAGCTCCGCGTCGATCCCGAGCCCGGCGAGATCCCGGGCGCGCGCGACGGCGGCGGCCCGGTAGCTGCCCTTGTGCGTTATCGAGCCGACGACGCCGCGCGGCCAGACAGGGGCGCCGTCGGCTCCGGCGGGCAGCGGCACGGCGTCCACGCCGAGCATGCGCAGCGCGCGGCGGGCGCACTCCCGTCCGCCCGCGAACTCGCGCCGTCGCCCCGGGCTCGCGCCCTCGATCGCCGCCAGCTCCTCTGCGTGCAGGACGGCGGTGAAGTCGTCTCGATCGCCTTCCCGGAGCTCGGCGCCAACCGCCGCCGCCGGCAGGATCGCCGCGAGAGTCCGGATCGGATCGCCCACGAGCCGAGGGTACTCGAGGCCACCGCCCCGGTTCCGGGCCTGGGAGCGGTGCCGGCCCGACACTCGGCGAACGCGCGCAAAGCTCGTGTTCTCGAGCACGGGAGCCGATATGAGGCACATGACGCCCTCTCCAGGGAGGCTTTCGCGCAACAAGAGGCTGATGGCGTGGACGGCAGCCGCGATGTACGGCGGCGCGACGTTCGACGGCGCGATCGAGGGGCTGATCCCGGGGGACCCGAGCTTCGCCGTCGCGCCCGCCGTGGCGGCGGCGGCGATCGTCGCGCTGATCGTCGTCTGGGGTCCGCGCCTTCCTCGGCCCGTGCTGGCGCTGCTCGGGCCGGTCGGCGTCGCGTTGATCGCGGCCGCGCTCGCGACGACGCCGGCGGCCGGCGACGGCGCGGTCCTCTACATGTGGCCCGTCCTGTGGAGCACCTTCTTCTTCGGCCGTCGCGGGGCGATCGGGATCCTCCTCTGCATCGCCGCGGCGCACCTGGTCGTGCTGCTCGAGGTCCCGCCGCCGAGCAGCTTCGCCGCCCGCTGGATCGACGTGATGGTCTCGACGACGGTCGTCGCGATCGTCGTGCTGACGCTCGTGCGCCGCAACGACGAGCTGCTCGCCTCGCTGGAGAGCGAGGCAAGGACCGACGCGCTGACGGGCCTGCTCAACAGGCGCGGCTTCGACGAGCGCGCCTCGCTCGAGCTGGCCCGCTCGCGACGCGAAGACGAGTGCATCGCGATTGCGGCCTTCGACCTCGACTGCTTCAAGCGGATCAACGACGAGTGGGGCCACGACGTCGGCGATCGCGTTCTGATCCGGGCCGCCGAGGTGCTCCGCGGAGAGGCCCGCGAGATCGACGTCGTCGCCCGTTTCGGCGGCGAGGAGTTCGTCGTCCTGCTGCCCGGCGCGGACGCCGTCGAGGCTCAGGGCTTCGCCGAGCGCGTCCGCGCGGCGCTGGCCGCCGGCGGGCAGCCGTCGCTGCCGGTCGCCCGAGCGAGCGCCGGCATCCGGGCCGCGCGCGGCCCCGGCTCGGTCGAGGAGCTGCTGCAGGGCGCCGACTCGGCGCTCTACGCGGCGAAGCGCGCCGGCCGCGACCGCGCGCTCGTCTTCGAGCGGACCGCGCCCCCGGGCGCCACCTCGCTGCTCACGCGCTGACGCGCCTCGCGTTCTGCGCCTCGCGCCCTGACGCGCCTGGCTCTAACGAGCGTCGCGCTCGTGCTTGCGCGCCCAGGCGACGTCGAGCTCCGCATCCTCTCGCGAGGACTCGCTCCCGTCGCGCTCGCCGGCGCCGAGGTCCTCCTTGCGCTCGCCGAGCGTCCGCGACCACGCGTCTCTCGTGCCGCCGGGCTGGACGACGAGCATCGCCAGAATCACGACGAGCACAACGGCGGCGGGCGTCTGCTCCCCGGGCGGTCCGACCGCGAGCACGCCGACCGCCGCGGCGGCGACCAGCAGCAGCCCGCCTCCGGCCGGGCTCAGCCGGTATCCCCGCGGGCGCCTCATCGCGTGACCGTGTCGGCCGGCTCGAGCGGGTCGGCGAGCGGAGGGCCGTCCGCGGCGGCGCGCGCGCCGAGCGTGAACAGCGGCCAGCGGCCGGGGACGCCCTTCAGCTCGTGGAAGCCCCGGTCGGTGAACTCGAAGGGGCCCCCGACGACGGTGCCGAAGACCGTGCCCGAGACGAGCACCTCGGCCGGCCCGGCGAGCGCCGCGACCCGCGAGGCGATGTGGACCGCCATCCCGCCGACGTCCTCGCCGATCAGCTCGCACTCTCCGGTGTGGATCCCGACCCGCACCTCGACGCCGAGCTCGCGGGCCGCCTCGGTGATCGCCAGGGCGCAGCGCAGCGCGCGCGTGGGCGGGCCGTCGAAGGTCGCCAGGAAGCCGTCGCCGACGGTCTTCACCTCCCGGCCGTGGAAGCGGCGGAGCTCTTTGCGGACCGCGCCGTCGTGGCGCGCGAGCAGGTCTCGCCAGCGCCCGTCGCCCAGCGTCGCCGCGCGGGCCGTCGCGTCGACGATGTCGGTGAACATGACCGTCAGCAGCGCCCGGTCGAGCTCGCCGCCGCGCCGGCCGCCGGTCAGGAACTCCTCGACCTCCTCGACGATCGCGTCGCTGTCGCCGACGAACGGGAAGGAGTCTTCGCCCTCGAGCTCCACGTAGCGGGCGCCGGGGATGTTCTCGGCCAGATACAGCGAATGGCGCACGTCCCACACGAGCTCCTTGGGACGGTGCATCACGAGCGTCGGGACGCGGATCCGGGGGAGCTGCCGGCGGACGTCGAGGTCGGCCATCGCCCGCGAGATCACGCGTGCCTCGGTTGGGCTCGCGGCGAGCCGCTGCATGCGCGCGAACCACCGCACCAGCGACGGATCCGCGGCCATCGAGGGCGCCCACGCCGCCATCGCCTCGGCGTTCGCCTCGCCCCACGTCGAGACGGTCCGCTCGGCGAGCTCCTCGCGTTCCTCGACCGTCATCGCCCAGTCGTAGTCGGGCGCCCAGGAGGTTCGCGATGCCGAGGCGTACATGATCAGCGCGCCGATCCGCTCCGGGTACTCCGCCGCGAGGTGCGCGCCGACGAGCCCGCCGAGCGCGTAGGTGATGATCGCGGCGCGTTCGCTGCCGGCCGCGTCGAGCACTGCCAGCGCGTCGGTTGCCTCCTGCTCGACGGTGTAGCTCTCGAGCACGCGGTCCGACAGCCCCGTGCCGCGGCTGTCGAAGAGGATCAGGCGGCCGAACGCGGCGAGGCGCTCGAGGAAGCGCTGGTTGGCCGGCGCCTCCCAGAGATGCTCGATCTGGGCGATCCAGCCGGTCAGGAAGAGCAGGTCCAGCGGACCGTCGCCGACTACCTGGTAGGCGATCGACGCGTCGCCGCTGCGCGCGTAACGAGTCTCTGGGATCACCGCTCGTCCTCCAGCAGCGCGCGGAAGGGCGCAGCAGGGTCGACGCTCGCGCCGGTCGCGCGGGCTCTGTCCGATAGGAAGATGTCGGAGGTCACGACACGTATCGAGCCGGGGTCCGGCTCGGCGTGCAGGAGTCGGATGATCTCGTCGTCGGCCGAGTCGCGGCGTGGCTTGGGGGCGTGGGCGACGACGATCACGCTCGAGCGGATCGGCGGGCGCGGGGGCTGCTCGAAGACGACCGTCACGTCGTCGCCGGTGACGGCCGCCCAGCGCTCCAGCTTGTCGACCAGGGCGACCATCGCCCCGTGGCGGTCCTTCCACCATGCGTCGGGCCTGGTGCCGATCACGTTCATGCCGTCGACGAGCCACCGCACACCGCAGAGCCTAGAACCTGACCGCCTGGTCACCGGTTCACACCGGTCGCGGCCGGGAGCCCGCCCTGCTATCTGCTGGAGTTCACGGCCATGAGGCTTGAGGGCATCCAGACGGGCGACATCGTCGAGGTCGACCGCAAGGGGCGGCGCTTCCACGCCGTCGTGACCGGGACCGCCCCGGGCGGGCTGGCCCTGCAGCCGACCGACCGGCGCGTGAACTACTACAGCTGTCGCAGCCGCGAAGTCGTCGGTCATTGGGCCAAGCGCGGCCGCCCACGTGAGACCGCCGAGCCGCTGCTGCCCTCGCCGCGCCAGATGGAGCTCGACCTCACGCCCCGCCTGACCGACGCCTGAGCGCCGCCGCGCCTCAGAGCTGCTGGAAGGCCCGGAAGGCGTCCGCGGCGCGCTCGAGCGTGTCGTCGCCCCAGTAGAGGTCCTCGCCGATCAGGATCGTCGGGACCCCGAAGACGCCCGCGTCGAGCGCCTCGTCGGTGCGCTCGCGAAGCCTCTGCTTGACCGCCTCGGACTCGATCGCCTCGCCCGTCCGCGCCGGATCGAGGCCCGCCCGCCGCGCCGCCTCCAGGACAGCGTCGAGCTCGCCCAGGTCGGCCGCCTCGAGGAAGGAGAGCCGCATCGCCGCGAGCGCGAAGTCCCGCAGCGAGCCGAGCGCCTCGGCGTGCATCATCGCGCGCGCCACCGTCAGGTCGCTCGTCGGCCACGGGTCCGGCCAGCGGATCGGCCCGAGGCCGTGCTCGGCGGCCCGCGCCTCGCAGTCGGCGATGCCGCGCTCGCGCTCGTCGGTCAGGCCCCAGGAGGTCCTGCCGTTGGCCTTGAAGACCGCCCCGGCGAGCACGCCGCGCCAGCGGGCCTCCGGCAGGAGCGCCCCGATCCGCTCCGCCGCGAACCACGAGTACGGGGACATCGCCCCGAAGTAGAAGAGCGGCTGAGGCACGCTCACCGCACCGATGATGGCGCATCGGCCCGTCGGAGCGGGAAGCCGGGTGGTCAGCACGGGAACGGGCCGTCCCGCCCGTGGGAGGTAGGGTGCCTCGAGTGAGCGACCGCGTGCTCGTCCTCTCCTGGGAGTACCCGCCGGTGATCGAGGGGGGCCTCGCGCGCCACGTGCGCAAGCTCGCCGAGTCGCTCGTGCGCCAGGGCGTCGGCGTCGACGTGCTGACGCGAGGGGCGGCGGACGCTCCCTCGGCGGCCCGCGGAGGCGTCCTTCAGGCCGGCGTGAGGGTCCACCGCGTGCCCGAGCAGGACTGGCCGCGCGACCTCGACCGGTTCGTCGCCTGGGTCGAGCAGATGAACGAGGACATGCTCGCCGCCGGCGAGGCGCTCGCCCAGGACGGCGGTTACCGCCTCGTCCACGGGCACGACTGGCTCGTCGCGAGGGCCGCCCGCACGCTCGCCGACCGGCTCGGGATCCCGTTCGTGACGACGATCCACGCGACCGAGCACGGCCGCCACCAGGGCTGGGTGGCCGACCAGCCGCAGGCCCACATCCACGGCGTCGAGCGCTGGATGGCCCAGCGGGCCGACCGCGTGATCGTCTGCTCTCACTACATGCGCGGGCACGTCGCGGACATCTTCGACATCGACGAGGAGCGCGTGAACGTGATCCCGAACGGCGTCGACCCCGCCGACCTGCGGCCCGTCCGCGACCTCGCGCGGCTGCGCAGCCAGTTCGCCGAGTCGCACGAGCGCCTCGTGCTGCTGGTCGGCCGGCTCGTCTACGAGAAGGGCTTCCAGCTCGCCCTCGACGCGATGCCCGGCCTGATCGAGCGGGTCGGCGACGTCCGCTTCCTGGTCGCCGGCAGCGGCACCCACGAGGCTGAGCTGAAGGCCCAGGCCGAGCGCCTCGGCCTCTCAGAGCACGGCACTTTTCTCGGCTGGATCGGCGACGACGTCCTGCACTCGCTCTACCGGATCGCCGACCTGTGCGTGATCCCCTCGATCTACGAGCCGTTCGGGCTCGTCGCGCTTGAGGCGATGGCCTCCGGCTGCCCCTGCATCGTCGCCGACACCGGCGGCCTGCGCGAGGTCGTGCCGCGGGGAGAGCGCGTCGGCCTGCGCTTCAACGGCGGCGACGCCGAGCACCTCGGCGTGATGATGGAGCGGCTGCTCGTCGACGAGGCGCTGCGCGACCGGCTCGTCACCGAAGCCTCAGAGCACGTGCTGCGCTTCGACTGGGAAGACATCGCCGAACGCACGCGCGCGATCTACGATGCCGTTGCGCGGCCCGTTGGGGCCCGCCGGGCCTGAGGGACAGGCACAGGCGCAAGGCGACAGGGGACCAGAGGGAGGGACTGAAGGGAATGGCCGAGATGCTCGAAGGGCTGATGCAGAACGACTTCCAGCTGACGGTGCACCACATCCGCCGGGCGCTGCTCGCCAACCGCCCGGACGCGACCGTCACGACGCTGCTCGAGCCCGGCAGGGTCGAGAAGGCGACCTACGCGCAGGTCTCAGAGCGCGTCGACCGGCTCGCTCGCGCGCTCGGGAAGCTCGGCGTCGAGCAGGGCGACCGGGTCGGGACGTTCGCCTGGAACAACCAGCGCCACTTCGAGCTCTACTTCGCGATCCCGTGCGTCGGCGCGGTGCTCCACACGCTCAACATCCGCCTCTTCGAGGAGCAGCTGACGTACATCGTCAACCACGCCGAGGACAAGATCGTGTTCGTCGACGGCTCGCTCGTGCCGCTGCTGGAGAAGCTCGCCCCGAGCTTCCAGACGGTGAAGCGCTACGTGGTCATGGGCGACCCGGCCGCCGAGGTGGACACGAGCTCGCTGCCCGGCGCGATCCACTACGAGGAGCTGCTCGAGCAGGCCGGCCCCGGCTCGTTCGACTACCCGGAGCTCGACGAGCGCCAGGCGGCGGCGCTCTGCTACACGAGCGGCACGACGGGCAACCCCAAGGGCGTCCTCTACTCGCACCGCTCGATCGCGATGCACTCGACGGCGACGATGTTCAAGGACGGCCTCGGGCTGAGCCGCTCCGACAAGGTGCTCGCGGTCGTGCCGATGTTCCACGCGAACGCCTGGGGCCTGCCGCACGGCGCGGCGCTGGCCGGCTCGGACCTGCTGCTGCCCGACCGCTACCTCGGCGCCGAGCCGCTGGCCGGGCTGATCGCCTCCGAGCGTCCGACGCTGATGGGCTGCGTGCCGACGATCTTCCAGGATCTGCTGCGCTTCGCCGACGAGCACCCCGACGTGGACCTGTCCTCGCTGACAAACGCGACGTGCGGCGGCTCGGCCGTGCCGCGGCAGCTGATGAAGGACTTCGAGGAGCGCCACGGCGTGCGCATCTTCCAGGCCTGGGGGATGACCGAGACGAGCCCCGTGGCGACCTTCTCGCGGCCGCCCGAGGGCGAGCACGACGACGCCTACTGGGACAAGCGGGCCAAGCAGGGCAGGCCGCTGCCGTGGGTCGAGCTGAGGCTCGTCGGCGACGAGGGCGAGGTGCCCTGGGACGGCACCTCCACCGGCGAGATCGAGGTGCGCGGACCTTGGATCGCCTCGCAGTACTTCCGCGACCCCGACCCGGACAAGTTCGACTCGGGCTGGCTGCGGACCGGCGACATCGCCTCCGGCGACGAGGACGCCTTCGTCCAGATCACCGACCGGGCCAAGGACGTGATCAAGTCCGGCGGGGAGTGGATCTCCTCGGTCGAGCTGGAGAACGAGCTGATGTCCCACCCGCAGGTCGTGGAGGCGGCCGTGATCGCCAAGCCGGACGAGCGCTGGGCCGAGCGGCCGCTCTGCTGCGTCGTGCTGAGGAGCGAGGGGGCGGCGAGCGCCGAGGAGCTCGTCGAGCACCTGCGCAGCCGCGTCGCCAAGTGGTGGCTCCCGGACGAGTTCGCGTTCGTGCAGGAGATCCCGAAGACGAGCGTCGGCAAGTTCGACAAGAAGGTGCTCCGCGGACAGCTCGCCGAGGACAGCCTGCAGGGGCGCGTGAAGCTGTGAGCAGAGCGCGGTTTGCCCCGCTTTTCCTGCGGTAAATGCTGGAGAGCCAGGTTATGTCGACCGCATCAGCTGATAGGCATCCTGCAAGAAAGGCAGGCACGGGCGCCTCTGCGGCGAACCAGAGTCGATAGCTTGCGGTCTGCATCCCTTCGACCGTCACTAAGGAGGCCCTCGTTGAGGGTCGAGAAACCCACACACCACCCACAACGGAGGTTGGCATGACTCGGACCGACGTCATGGCCTCGAGCAGGCCACTGACAGCAGGCGCAGCGCCCAAGAACAGACGATCCCGCACGGCACGCGCGCTGCTCGCGCTCCCCGTCGTGCTGCTGATGGCGCTGACGCTGCTGGCGCCGGCCGCCGCCGTGGCGGCGGAAGAAACGTCCGGCTACGGCCAGACGCCGACCACTCCGACCACGACCCCCACGACCGGGACGTCGCCGTCGAAAGAAGAAGGCACGCCGACGACGACCACGCCGAAGGAAACCGAACCTACGACGAGCTCGAGCCCGGCCAAAGCAACGGAAGCGAAGACGCTGCCGTTCACCGGATTCGACCTGCGCTGGAGCTTCGGCATCGGCCTCGTGCTGATGGCCGCCGGCTTCTCGATCGTGACGGTGCAGCGTCGCCGTCGCGAGGGCGGCCGCTAGGCAGCTCTCAGCCGGGCCTCGGCCCGGGAGATGAAGTTCTTCTGAGGAGCCACCGGCTGTCACGGCCGGTGGCTCTTCTCTTTTGCGGGCGCGGGGACGTTCGATCGCCCCGCTCGTGTGCCGGTGCGGGCGGGCGGCTACGCCGCCTGAGCCGCGGAGGCTCCGCGAAGGAACAGGCGGGCGGCGGTCGCCGGGAGCGACCGGACGCTCGGCCAGCCCGTCGCGGTGGCCTGCAGGAGCAGGCCGTTGGCGAGCATGATGAAGCCGAGCGCGAGGTCGGCGGCGGAGTCGCTCGCCGCCAGCTCGCCCTGGCGCTGGGCGCGGTCGATGACAGCGGCGACCTTCTCGACGCAGGGAGCGGAAGCCTCGAAGATCAGCCGCCGCGTCTCGGCGGTCCCGCCGAGCATCTCGCGGGCGACGAGTGCCGCCAGCTCCGGACGCTCGAGCGCCCAGGCGATGTTGCCGGCGACGAACGCTTCGAGCCGGGCGCCCGTGTCGGCTTCGTCGGGCACGGCCTCGGCCGAGCCGGCCGCCAGGGCGCAGGCTTCGCGCAGGACCTCCTCGAAGATCGCCCGCTTGGAGGCGAAGTGGTTGTAGACGGTGCCCTTGCCGAGCCCGGCCTGCTCGGAGATCCCGTCGATTCCCGCGGCCTCGTAGCCGCCGGCCGCGAAGGCGCGCGCGGCGGCCGCAAGCAGCGCGCGGCGATGCTCGGCTCTGACCTCGGGCTTGACTCGCACGGCCACCCGATTATAGTGGGCGAACAGTCATATGGGTAATCGGTCACCTTAATTCTGGAGGCGGAGATGGGCGCTGAGGACAGCAAGGTCGTCGTCAACCTGGCAACCGGTCACGAGGACGCCGACCGGGTGACGGTCGCGTTCCTGGTCGGCAACGCGGCGCTCGAAAAGGGCCGGCCCGTCGCGATGTTCGCGACCAAGGAGGC
>Ga0335082_10008837_pt1 | contig 10952 bp, 6 predicted proteins | sample Lox_Sample_41_FD_206718 | JGI IMG/M metagenome (GOLD analysis project Ga0335082, IMG submission 206718) | Soil microbial communities from Loxahatchee National Wildlife Refuge, Florida, United States - Lox_Sample_4.1 | ecosystem: Environmental > Terrestrial > Soil > Wetlands | place: USA: Florida... | reverse complement strand
GTGAAGGCAGGCAGCTAGGACCGCTTCGAGACTCATGGACGTCATTCCCAATCCGCCGGAGACCGACACCCCGGAAGTCCGCCGCTACAACCGCATCCGTCGCTGGCTGGGCATCACCGACGCCGTGATCGGCTTTCTGTTGCTTGTGGTTCTGCTCGTCACCGGCTGGACCGGCCGGCTGCGCGACTGGTCGTACCTTGGGGCCCGGCAGAATTACTTCCTCGCCGTCTTTCTCTACGTGCTGATGTTCTCCATCATCGTAAAGGCGTTGAGTTCACCGGTCGACTACTTCGGCTTCCGCCTCGAGCGCCGCTATAATCTGTCGAACCAGAAGTTGCGCTCCTGGCTCTGGGACGAGCTGAAAGGCTGGCTGGTCGGCCTCGTGATGGGCACTGTCTTCGTCGAGGTCATCTACGCCATCATCCGCATCGCGCCGCAGCGCTGGTGGATGATCGCCTGGGCCGTCTTCGTCGGACTGTTTTTGCTCATCGTGCAGCTCGCTCCCGTGGTGCTGTTCCCGATCTTCTACAAGTTCGAACCGCTCAATAACGACGCGTTGCGCGACCGCCTCACCCGCCTCGGCGAGCGCGCTGGCGCCCGCGTGCGCGGAGTGTACGAGTGGAAGCTCTCGGAAAAATCCAAAAAGGCCAACGCGGCGTTGATGGGAATGGGCCGCACCCGCCGCATCATCCTGGCCGACACGCTGCTCGAGAATTACAGCGACGATGAGATCGAGGCCGTGCTGGCCCACGAACTCGGTCATCACGTTCGCAGGCATATCGTGAAGGGAATCCTGATGCAGGTCGGGATTACCTTTTTCGGCTTCTGGCTGACCGACCAGGTTTTGCGCTACGCCCTTACGCGCGACTGGTTTCCGGCGCTCGATCCGCGGCTCTACGACTTCGCGAACCTTCCGCTCATCATTCTGGTGGCGACCGTGCTCGGCTTCCTGCTCATGCCGGCGATGAACGCGATTTCCCGCAAGCACGAGCGCGAAGCCGACCGGTATGCGTGGGAGAACATTGCAGCTATCGGTCCGTTCGTCAGCGCGATGCAGAAGTTGGCCGACCAGAATCTGGCGGAGCGAACGCCCTCGCGGTTTGTCGAGTGGTTCTTCGAATCCCACCCCTCGATCCATAAACGCATTGCCGCGGCGAAAGCGTGGGCGCAAGAGCACCAGCACGTCAATTAAGAAAAGCTTTTGCAGCGGTTGTTTAGAATCAATGGGTTCGGGGAAATTTATCGCTAACTGATTGAGGTAAAAGCCAGTTATACGTATCCAATACAACCAATTAGAGTTAGGACTGGCAATCTTCGCCGTTTGTTCTCTTCCGGCTGCCGAATATGTATGACAAGTATGGAAAGTATGACTGTTTCGACGCATACAATCCATACAAGTATGGCATAATCCGGATAACTCTTTTATTTATAGAGTCTTATAGCTGATACGACGCTGTTCGTCGGCGGATGCCCGGGGCCTTTCGCGAATTTTCAAAGAGCCACAATGTTCCGCAGCTAAGCGGAGAGCGGGCAAGAAACACAACTCCCTCCCCTCACACAGGGGGGGCTTTACAAAATGGAACAGTCGAGCGAAAGGACGCAGGACACATGACTCTGTGACATGCGGGCCAGGCTCGGAGTGAAGAGGCTGCTAAGGAACTGTGCCGTCCCTAACGGGACTCGGTCGGGTTTCGCAGCTTTCCCGGGTCTGACGACCCGGGCTACGATTGTTCCGCCCTACGAGCTCAAGTATCTGCCGAAGTTCGATACCCATTTTCCACCGCGCATTCTACGTGATGAGTTTGGTAACAGCCTCTAAAGCGTGGTGCTTCCACCCTGACCCCGGTTGTCACCTAGGTCTGCGGTATGGGCAGCGCAGCGGTCGTGAGGATAGCGAAAAGCCCCACCCAAGCTCGCTACCCACGCTTGATGGGCTACTCTCGTGAAAGCTGTTCGTGATGGAGAGCTCACCGTGGCCACAACTGTCAAGCTTCATGGGTAGAGGAATCAAAAGACCCACACGGCTTACGGCTCCTCCCAATCCAGCGAGTAGATGTCCTGGGTTCCGGTGTCGCGTAGAAGCAGCGGAGAACCGTCGGGCGCGACGGAAAGCGTAGTAAAGCCGAAGTAGCCAGCACCAACGAAGTTGGCAAGGTCTACGACTTTTTCTTTCTTTCCATCGCTAAGGCGAACCTTCCATACACTGCCGGATCCCGTCCCATCAAGAAACTGCAGGTATTGTCCGTCAGGCGAAAAACCCCCGCCTACGGCCTGAGCTTTCACAAGCTCGGTCCATTTCCCTGTCTGGAAGTCAAATAGAACAAGCCGTGTCATATCGAATGAGCTGGCAACGATGTGCCGACCGTCTGGCGACCACATAGGGCCGAACAGGCCTTTCGACCCGGGCAGCACTTCGGCTTTCTTGGTTGCCACATCCGTAATATGAATGGTCCCCTCAGGATTGTTGGCTCCGCCCCCGAAGGCCATTTTGCTACCGTCGGGTGACCATACTCCGCCAAGTTGTGTCTCGTGCAATGACGTCCCGTCAGGCGATATTTCGAAACTCTTCGAGGTGCTATCGGCCTGAATTTCGCCAAACACGATTTTCTTGCCGTCGGGAGACCATTGGGGCGCCCAAGCATACCCCGGCGGAAAGAGCCCAGCTGACGGATAGGTCAGTTGCAGGCGCTCGCTTCCGTCCACTTTGCTGCGCCACAGGGCCCCGTCGGGATAAGACACATACGCTACCCACTGACCGTCCTTGGAAAAAGAAGCAGTTTCGGCGGGTACGCCTCCTAAGAACGGAACGAATCGTCCGGACTTCGCGTCGTAGCGCACCAATTCGGCGCTATATTTCCTGCCGACTACGAAGAGATTTTTGCCATCGGAACTTAGTATCGGATTGCTCAGAGCCAAAGGGCTAAAGGTCAATTGCACGGGCTTCGGTTGGGGGGAAAGAAGACCTGCTTTTCGAGGAAGTGCCCAGACCTGCCGCCGCGAATAGAAGACGAAGTACCTAGCATCAGCTGTCCAAGTGCCACAACATTCAATGTCGGGCGATTTGGTCCAACCCGGGAGCAAACGATGGAGTCCCGTACCATCCGTTGAGACCTCCCAAATCAAGGAGTGACCACCGAGACTCTCAACGACGCTGAAGGTCAGATGACTTCCGTCGGGAGACCAGACCGGCCTGTAAACAACGGCGGGCTCTCCCATCGTGACCAACTTGCGAGGTTCGGTGCCGTCAGCTTTAGCGATAAAGAGCTCGCTGCGGTCCGAGTAAGCCAGCCATTTGTGGTCTGGAGACCAGGCTGCGCCTCGCCCAACCGCGCCGCCTAGCCGACGAGGAGAACCACCGATCAGCGGCAGACTCCAGATCGGTCCCGTACCGACACCGGACTGTCCCTCATAGGCGAGAACGGACGAGCCGTCGGGCGAAAGACTCAACGGATAAAACGCCGCTGATGGCAGGACTGGGATCTTTTTCGGCTCGCCGCCTGAGGTGGACATCTCAACCATACCCAGATACTCCGGGCTGGTCTGCAAGTAGTAGAGTCTTGAACCGTCGGTTCCAACCAAAACCTTCTGCGTGCCGTCGTGGGTGAGCTGAACATAGTTGGATACAGTAGGCGCTGGTTCGGGCCGCAACCGGAGATAGGCGAGACCCACGGCGCCGAGCACAACCGCGACCGCTATTCCGGTGACCAGCTTTTGGCGCCCAGTCCAAACTACTCCGGCTGGCGCGTGACTGCCCGTGGCGGTAGTAATGGTCGAGTCCGACAAGGCTTCGAGGGCAAACGCCAGATCGTGGGCGGAGTGGAAGCGCTGCTCCGGATCCTTCTCCAAGCAGCGATGGACCACACGCTGGAGACCAGGCGGCGCAGTGGGTGCAAATTGAGATATGGACGGCGGATCTTCATTGAGAATGGCCGTCATGGTTTCGGCAGACGTGGGTTTGCGGAACGTCTGCTTACCCGTGACCATCTCGTAAAGAACGGTTCCGAAGGCGAAGATGTCGGTACGGTGGTCAATAACCTTTCCTCGCACTTGCTCGGGAGACATGTAGCCCGCGGTGCCCAGCACCACACCGGGTTCGGTCTTTTCTGTGACGGTGGCTTCCTGTCCGGAGGCATCTTTCGAGGGACCCAGCCGGGCGAGGCCGAAATCGAGAATCTTCACGCGGCCGTCTTTGGTGACGAAGAGATTCTCCGGCTTGAGATCGCGATGGACGATGCCTTTGTCATGGGCCGCACTCAGACCATGCGCGATTTGCACGGCGTAATCGATGGCTTTGCGCAGCGGAATCGGGCCCCGACGCAGGCGCTCGCGCAGGGTCTCGCCGTCCAGCAACTTGGTCACCATGTAGGAGACGTTGCACTCCGTCGCCATCTGGTACACGGCAAGAATATTGGGATGATTGAGAGCTGCTGTGGCGCGGGCTTCCTGCTCGAAGCGGCGCAAACGCTCGGGGTCAGAAGTGAGGTATTCGGGTAGGACCTTGATGGCCACGTCGCGGTCGAGGCGAGTGTCGTGGGCACGGTAGACCTCGCCCATTCCGCCTGCACCGAGCGGAGAGCGGATTTCATGCTGCCCCAGGATCGTTCCGGCAGACAGGGCCATGGTTTGTGGCGAGGATTATATCCCGAGTTTTTCGCGTAGGATTCCGAAAGTTGGTCGGGCAGGTTCACTGGGCCTGAGCCCGGACAGTTAATTATTCTTCAGAAGTTGCTCCGCCCGCTTCAAATCCTCCTCCGTGTCCACCCCTATGGTGTCAAACGGCGTTTCGGCCACGTGAATCGCAACACCATGGTCGAGGAAGCGGAGCTGTTCGAGGCGCTCGGTGCGCTCCAGTTGCGACTCGGGCCAGGTGCAGAAGGCGTCGAGGGCAGACTTGCGGTAGGCGTAAAGGCCCAGGTGCTTGAAGTAACGAACGTCGCCGGTGTGCTCGCGGTCGAAGGGAATGGTGGCCCGCGAAAAGTACAGCGCCCGTCCATCGAGCGCCGTCACGACTTTCACGGCATCTGGCTTGTTCACGTCCCCCGGGGCGCAGGGCGTCGCCAGGGTCCCGACCTGAACGTCGCGGTCCGTCATGAGCTGCAGGAGCACGTCGAGGTGCTCGCGGCGGGTCATGGGCTCGTCGCCCTGCACGTTGATGTAAACATCGGCGGCGACGAATTGTGCGACTTCGTGGACGCGGTCGGTGCCGCTGCTATGAGTGGGAGAGGTCATCCGGACGCTCCAGCGGTGCGAGCGGCAGACTACCGCAATCTCTTCGGAGTCGGTGGCTACGATGACGTCGTCGAGCAGGGGACAAGACCGCGCGGCATCGTAAACGTGGGCGAGCATCGGACGGCCATTGATCTCGCGAAGGATTTTTCGCGGCAGGCGAGTGGAGGCGAGGCGGGCGGGAATGATGGCGACGGATTTCACGACGCTAGTGTGCGGGGTGAATTCGGGGAAAGCAAGAGAGCCGTGGCCCGCACCCCGCCCTACCGCCAAAGGACGGCGGTAGAACGGGGCACCCGCTGCCCGGTGATTCGCGTTGACCTGACCCGTTCGGGACACATAAAATCAATGGGTTACACCGGCCCCCGGGACAATCGTTGTGCCCTTATACGAATATCAATGTAAAAGCTGCCATAGCCTCACGGAGCGCATACAAAAGTTCTCCGATCCGCCTCTGTCCATTTGTCCGCATTGCGGAGGCGAGCTTGAGCAGCTGATCTCCGCTCCTGCCGTGCAGTTCAAAGGCGCCGGCTGGTACGTGACCGATTATGCAAAGAAATCGGGCGCACCTCCGGCCGGCGGGAACAAGAGCGATTCTTCATCTGCGCCTGCGTCCGAACCCAAGTCCTCGAGTGAACCCAAGTCGGGCGCTTCCAAATCCGAAGCTTCTACTGGCAACGATGCCACGTAGGCCCAGAAGGAGAGTAAGGTCATGCCCAAAGATGCTTTGACCATCACCGATCAACGTACTGATAAAACCTACGAACTGCCCATCGAGCACGAAACCATTCGTGCCATGGACCTCCGCAAGATCAAAGTCAAGCCCGACGATTTTGGTCTGATGACGTACGACCCCGCCTACATGAACACGGCATGCTGCAAAAGCAACATCACGTTCATCGATGGCGACAAGGGCATTCTTCGCTACCGGGGATATGACATCGACGACCTGGCCGAGAACTGCACGTTTCTGCAGGTCGCCTATCTGCTGCTCTACGGCGAGCTACCCAATCCCGAACGCGAGAGGGAATGGGTGCACGACATCACCTTCCACACCATGCTGCACGAGACCACCAAGCATTTCATCGATGGCTTCCGTTACGACGCCCATCCCATGGGAATGCTCATCAGCACGCTGGCGGCGCTCTCCACCGTATATCCGGAGGCACGGCACGTGCGCGACCGCGAAGTGCGGCAGCGCCAGATTGTCCGCCTGATCGCCAAAATGCCTACGCTGGCAGCGTATTCCTACCGCCACCGCAAGGGCCATCCGTATATCTATCCGGACAACGATCTCAGCTATACGGAAAACTTCATGAACATGCTTTGGCGCATGACCGAGCCCAAGTATGTCGCCAGCCCGGTGCTCGCCCGCGCGCTCGATATTCTGTTTATCCTGCACGCCGACCACGAGCAGAATTGCAGCTCCACCACCATGCGTATTGTAGGGAGCGCTGAGGCGGACCCGTATGTTTCGATGGCGGCCGCAGCGGCTGCGCTCGCCGGTCCGCTGCACGGCGGCGCCAACGAAGAAGCCTTACGCATGCTCGACGAAATCGGCTCGGTGGCGGCCATTCCGAATTACATCAAGCGGGTGAAGGCGGGCGAGATCAAGCTGATGGGCTTCGGGCATCGGGTCTACAAAAACTACGATCCGCGCGCCCGCATTATCAAGGAAGTCGCCGACCAGGTCTTTGAAGTCACCGGACGCAATACCAAGATTGATATTGCGCTCGAACTGGAACGCATTGCTTTGAGTGACGATTACTTCGTCTCGCGCAAGCTGTATCCCAATGTGGATTTCTATTCCGGGATTATCTACCAGGCGATGGGGTTCCAACCCGATATGTTCACCGTGCTGTTTGCCATTCCCCGCGCTGCGGGATGGCTGGCGCAGTGGAGTGAACTGATGACCGATGCCGAGCAGAAGATCTCGCGTCCGCGCCAGATTTACCTCGGCGAGGGCCTCCGCAAGGTGCCCACCCGCAGCAGGTCGGCCGACGCCATCGCCGTCCACAAACAACCGGTGGGCGCCACGTAATCGGCGCATCTTCGGGCCATGATCAACGGGGTGTTTCAGAGATCGAAGCACCCCTTCTTCGATGCGTCAAAGCCGCGCCTGGCTCTTCGCTACCGCGAGCACTTGCCTGCCCATTGTGGTCAGGCGAACGATCCAAGCTCGGGCGTCGCCGCCAGCAGGGTGCGCGTGTATTCGTGGCGGGGAGCCTTAACGATCTGCTCCGTTGCACCCACCTCGACCAGTTCACCCTGCTTCATAACCGCAATGCGGGTAGCGAGGTAGCGCACCACCGGCAGGGCGTGGGAAATAAACAGGTAGGTGAGCTGAAATTCCTTTTGCAACTGACGCAGCAGGTTGACAATCTGCGCCCCTACACTGACGTCGAGCGCCGAAACCGGCTCGTCGGCCACGATGAACCGTGGCCGGAGCATGAGCGCGCGGGCGATGCCGATACGCTGGCGCTGGCCTCCGCTGAATTCGTGGGGATAGCGGCGGAGGGCTGACTCTTCCAGTCCGACAGCGCGCATCATTTCGGCGGCGCGCTTGCGGTGGCCGCCACGGGACTCGCCGCCATGAATTGCCACCGGCTCACAGATGATTCGCTCTACGGTCATGCGCGGGTCGAGCGAGCCGTAAGGGTCCTGAAAGATGATCTGCATGTCGCGGCGGAGGCGTCGCAAGTCTGTTCCGCGAGCGGCCAGTACGTCGCGGCCTTCGAAGCGAACCCTTCCCGAATCAGGCTCGACCAGGCGGAGCAGCATCCGGCCCAAGGTGCTCTTGCCGGAGCCCGATTCCCCCACCAGACCTAGGGTTTCGCCAGCCTCGATGGCCAACGAGACGTCATAAACGGCCCGGACTGGCGCCCGGGAGGCGGCCCCGAAGAGATTATTTCCTGAGCTGAATGACTTGGTGAGGTGTTCGGCCTGCACTAGCAACATGGCTGTGATGGTAGCAAATGCTCCGGCCGCGGATTTGCAGAACTCGCGGAAGCCGCATAAATCAAGGGCGTTGCACGATTGTCACAACGTACTGAAAAGCCCCGGAGCCAAACGATCAAGGTAACGGAGTACTGTTCGCCGCGCAAATACTGCCTTTTCTGCGGTTGGCTGCGGTGCGTCCTGTGAACTTGCACCATTTCCCGTCACGCGCCTGTGGATGGGCTGCACTGGATTGAAAACAAAGAAGATAAAAACACACAATTTTCGTTGACTTCAAACCCAGGAGGAGTAAAAACACACTCGTTCTTTGACAGCTTCCGAGGTTTTCCGGTTGGTGGTAAGTCCGGGGCTGAAGCTGGTTCACTACGCCGCGCCTGCAGCGCAACGGCAGTAGAGGGACGGTAACGGTCAATAGCGAACCGCTGGTTGAGAAAACAAGAAACGAGTCAAGGGCAAGATAGGATCCCGAGGCGTTGATCAGTTTTTCCGGTTAGAGGCGAGCCCGGAGCCCAAGTCAAGATCGTCCGCCGCGTACGCAAGTATCCGGCGACCACAGGTCGGCAAGGGTCTAAAGCGAGCTTCTGGTTGAGAAGAACCAGCCAACACAACCTCGGGATTCTTATTTGCTGCTCTCTCCCCATTTTCCGTGAACAGGTCAACCCCTCTCCTGTGGGCGCTATTGGATGCCGAGACTCTTGCACGGAACGCGCCCACAGCTACCTCGCAGACCCGCAATTGCCAGCGTCGGGCAGTTGTGGGCCAGGGGCATGAAACTCCCTACTTGTTGTCGGACGGTTCCTGGGTGGCGGAAGCGCCCGCGATCAGAGCCGTGATACTGGTCTGGAGCAGCGGATTGGAGACGACGTAGAAGGTGCCGCCTCGGCCGTTCTGGCTGCTGGCGCAGTTCGGCCCCGACAGCGTGCCCTGCTGATTCATGTCGCCAAAGATGGCATAGTGGTCGTTGGTCGAAGTCGAGACCCCCAGTTTGGCGTGATTGAAGTCAGTACCCAGACCGCCTTTCAGCCCAAATTCTTTCCCCGACCAGTGTCCGGTGGTGGCGATATCGACCGGGCCAGGTTTGCCGAGCGTACTGCTCCAGCAAGCAGGCACGGGAGAGGATGCGGTGGTGGGAGGGATCTCCGGACTGGCCCACCAGGTTGCGGTACGCAAAGGAATTCCTCCCAGCAACGCCGAGATCATCTGCCACGGTGGAACGTGCAGTTGAGAGGGTTTGGAAATCAACTCGATACCGCTGGAAAGTTTTGCCGTGAGGACATCCGCGCTCGTTGATTTCACCCCCAGGCTGGCAACCAGTGCCTGCACATCCGCCGGCCCGCCGTTGTTGACAATCTGCGGGTTCGACGGGTCGGTGACGACGCTGGCATTTTGCAGCGCCTTCAACACCTGCACCAGGTCATCTTTGTTTAGCTTGAGGGCAAAGAAGTGCTGGCTGACCTGAACATCGTTGTCCTTCACGCAGCCGAGAGTGTTGCCGTCGCTCTTGCGGGGGGACGATGCGCTGCCGGCGGCAGGCCATGACGGCGTGGAAACCTGCATCACCACGCCCTCGCCGATGTCGTTCCAAGCGACGATCCCTTTGGAGTGGCCCCAGGGCCCGCCGCACGATTCGCTGCAGCCCCGGATCTCGGGATCGTCGTAAAACTGGTCGTTCCACACTACGTAGTGGTAGGAGCCGTGGTAAATCTCGTCGAAGGTGGCGCCGATAGGGTCGTTGGTTGTATCGCCGGCGCATCCGTTGCCCTGTTGAAGAGTCGGCGAATCGCTGCTCGCGAAGACGTATTGCTGGCTGGAATTTTTGTAGCTTTGCGCATCGCCGCCGAACGGGCACTCTACCTTGGCGTCGCCTGCGCAGCCGGGAAACGCCTTGGAATTGAATTTGAACACGAACCACCACGTCACCGGGCGCGACTTCTGCAACAGCGGCGACGGGGTGGGGCATGGCGGAAGGTTCGGCCCTCCGCAGGTGGGAGCGGCCACTGTGACTGCGGCCTTCGCAGCAGGTGCCTGAGCGGCGGGCCTCTGGCTGGGAAGCTGCGTGCTGGCCAGGCCCAACGCCAAGGGCAGCAGCGCTCCCGCCGTCACCGCCCGCCGTCTTCTGGCGGCAGGTGAGGAGGTGGCATGTGTCGTCGTCGTGCGTCGCGTCGCCATGTCGGACCTCAGACCAGGGTTACGACAGCCAAGTCGTAAGCGTCGGGAAATGCGTCGGTAGTGACTTGAATCGTAGCGTGGGCTCCCGTGCCCGATGGCAGAGGTGGGGAAGGAGGAGGCGGTGCCACATAAAGCCCGGTTTGGTCTATCGTGCCGTCTCCTGCAAGTACGAGCCACTTCACCGCCGCACCAGGTTTGTTGGGCACTTGTGCCGTAAACTGTTGCTTCTGACCATAGCCGACCGATATCTTGCCAGGGCTGACTACGATGTCCTGGCCACGCGCGCTTGTTATCCCGGCAGGATCGCTGAACTGGATGCCCTTGCTGACCAGATAGGAGCTGCCGCTAATGCCCAGCAGGGTCAGGACTGTGCCAGGAATATTGGGAACTTCCTGGGTCGCAACCACCACCAAAAACAAGCTAAGGGCGATTACGAACGTAAACACCAGCAACTGAAAGCGCGACATGCTGGCATCACCGGTCGGCTCACTAATGAGCTTTGAAAGGTCGATATTTCCGACCCAGATTTCCCAGAGGATCAGGAAGCCAAATCCACCCACCAAGAGACAGAGCACGGAGCCCGTCACCAAAGCAAGAAT
>Ga0335082_10008834_pt1 | contig 10954 bp, 13 predicted proteins | sample Lox_Sample_41_FD_206718 | JGI IMG/M metagenome (GOLD analysis project Ga0335082, IMG submission 206718) | Soil microbial communities from Loxahatchee National Wildlife Refuge, Florida, United States - Lox_Sample_4.1 | ecosystem: Environmental > Terrestrial > Soil > Wetlands | place: USA... | reverse complement strand
CTCGCCGTCGCCGCCTATATCGCGGCGAGCCTGCTGATCGACCTGGCGCTCGCCGCGATCGACCCGCGGCTGCGGCGCCAGCCGGCCCGCCGCACCCGGCCGCGATCCGCGCGGGCGGCGGCGTGAGCACGGTCGTCCCGGCGGCGGGCGGCGTTCCCGGCGTCGACGTGGCCCCGCCGGCCGGACTGCTCAGGACCCTCTCCCGGCACTGGGGTTTCCGGGTGGGTGCCCTGCTGGCGGTCATGCTCGCCGCGCTGGCGGTGATCGGGCCGCTGCTCGTGCACGGGCCGAACGTCACGGATTACGCCAGCCAGCTCGCCCCGCCGGGCGCCCGGCACTGGCTGGGCACCGACGGCGCCGGCCGTGACGAATTGGCCCGAACGGTCGCGGGTGCCCGCACCACACTAGGAGCAGCGGTCCTGGTGTTCGCGCTGACCACGGTGATCGGTATCACGGTTGGCACCGCGGCGGGCTTCCTCGGCGGCATCTTCGATGCCTGCGCCAGCCGCCTGATCGACCTGCTGCTCGGGCTGCCGTCCCTCGTCCTGGCCCTGGCGGTGGTCGGCGTGCTCGGTCCCGGTTTCGGCCACCTGATCCTCGCGATGACCCTCACGGGGTGGGCTGGCCTGGCCAAGGTGTCCCGCAGCTACACGATCGGCGCCCGCCAGCGTCCGGATGTCACGGCGGCCAGGATGGCCGGAATCCGCACGGCCAGGATCTTCGCCGGTCACGTCCTGCCCGGTGCTACCGTCCAGGCTCTTATCGCCGCCACCCTCGGACTCGGCGACACGATCCTCGGCCTGGCCGGGCTGTCGTTCCTCGGCCTGGGCGTGCAGCCGCCGACCGCCGAGTGGGGGAGCATGCTCAACGACTCCTCGCTGTACGACACGGTCGCGCCGTGGCTGGTCATCGGGCCCGGGCTGGGCATCATCGCTGCTGTCACCGCGGCCACCCTCATCAGCGACGCGCTCCGCGACTGCACGGACCCGAGCCGCGGATGACCGAGCCGAACATAACTGGCCCGCTGCTGCGGATCCGCGGCCTCGCCGTCCGCTACAGCTCGGGCCCCGCCGTGCTCGACGGCCTGGACCTCGACGTCGATGCGGGCGAGTGCCTGGCCCTGGTGGGCGAGTCGGGCTGCGGCAAGACCACCCTGGCCCGCACCATCCTCGGCCTGCTCCCGCGCCATGCGACCGTTACCGGGACGATCGAGTTCGGAGGGAACGACATCAGCCACGCGTCAGCCAAGAGCCGCCGGGCGCTGCTCGGCCAGCATCTCGGGTACGTCGCGCAGGACCCGTACGCCGCCTGCGACCCGATCCGGACCGTCCGTCACCACATCGAGGAGGCTTGGCGCGCTCACGGCGCGGCTGTGCCGCCGGGCGTCATCGAGCAGCGGATGAGCGGGCTCGGCATCGGCGCGGCACCGGCCCGGCTCCGGGACCGCCCGCACCAGTGGTCCGGCGGCATGCTCCAGCGGGCCAGCATCAGCGCGGCCACGGCCCACGACCCGGAGCTTGTCCTGGCCGACGAGCCGACCAGCGCCCTGGACGCGGAACTCGCCGACGGCGTCCTGCACGCGGTGCGCCGGGCCAGCCGCAGCCTGCTGCTCATCAGCCACGACCTGCGCCTGGTCGAGAACCACGCGGACCGCCTCGCCGTCCTGCGGGACGGCCGCATCGTCGAGACCGGCCCGACCGGCTCCATCACCACAGCGCCGCAGCACGAGCACACCAGCCAGCTCCTCACCGCGGCCGACAGCATCAGGTCCGCCGCACAGCAGGCCGGCGACCCGCACCGCCCGTGCGCCACGCCCCCGGTCGTCACCATCGACCGGGTGTCGGTGACCTACCGCAGCGGAACCAGCACGATCCCGGCGCTGCGCGACGCCAGCCTCACCGTCCACGCCGGCGAGATCGTCGGCATCGCCGGGCCCTCCGGGTCCGGCAAGTCCACCCTGCTGCGCATCGCGAGCGGGATCGAGCACCCAGGTTCGGGCCGCGTGACCTTCGCCGACGGGCATGCATCCGCGCCCCGCGGGTACGTCATGCCGGTCTTCCAGGACCCGGTCGCGTCGCTCGACCGGCGCTGGCCGATCTGGCGCAGCATCACCGAACCCGCCACGGCTATCAGGCGGCTGAGCCGTCCGGAAAGGCTGCGGCTGGCCCGCGAGGCACTGGCCCAGGTCCGGCTCGGCCAGCTGGACCCGCACCGCCTGCCCGGCCAGCTCTCCGTTGGGCAGTGCCAGCGCGTGGCCATCGCCCGGGCGCTGATCGCCCGCCCGGCGCTCATCATCGCCGACGAGCCCACCGCCAGCCTCGACGTCACCACCGCCGCCGAGATCGTCGGCCTGCTCCGGCTCACCCGCCAGTCCGGGCTGGCGATCGCCCTGGTCAGCCACGATGAGGCGCTGCTCGCGGCCGTGGCCGACCGGATCGTGCGGATCCGCGACGGAGTGATCGCAGCCGGAGGCGTCGGCCCATGACCCGCCCGCCCACGGCTCACGCCCAGGCGAGCCTGGCCGCCGCCCTGGCGGCGATCCCGGACGCGGCCCGCATGCTGCGGCCGCACCCCGGCAGCACCGAGCGCCACGCGACCGTCATCCAGGATCCCGGCTGGCTCGCCGAGCAGATCCGGCTCCGGGGCCTGATCTGGGGCATCGGTGACCGGCGCACGCTCGCCACCCTGTGGTGGTACTCGGCCGGTTCGGCGGCGCGCACGGCGCTCCGGCGCTGCCCGAGGATGATCTCGGCACATTCGCCGCCGAGCTGCGCTCCACCCTCGGCACCGTCATCGGCCGGCTCGAGCCGTACGTGCCGTGGCCACGGCCGTTGTGGGCTATCGCGGCGGACTCGATCGCCGACCGATTCCTGTGGGCGGAGCACCAGACGGGCAGCCGGAGCAGGCAATGTCGCTGGCCACACGCGTCATCGCCGCGGCCGGCGCCCCGATGCCGCCGCCACGCTTCGTCGGCCGGCCGCTGCCGCCGGGAACGGACGCGGAAGAGGCCGCGGAGGCACGCTTGCAACGCTGCTCGTGCTGCCTGCTGTACCGCATGCCCGGCCAGTCCCCGTGCGGCAACTGCCCGCGCGTCACGACGTCCGGCCGCCGGTCACCCGCCCGCTAGCCAGCCGACCCGGCCAAACCGGCATTCACCGCCAGTGAAAGTAGCCAGGACGCTGATGCCGGAGATGCTGGCCGGGCTGACCGCCGTGGGGTCATCGGACAGGACCACGAGGTCGGCCAGCCGACCCGCAGCGACCGTGCCCCGGGTGCTCTCAGCGTGGCTGGCGTAGGCCGAGCCGGCTGCGTATGCGCGCACGGCCTGCTCGGTGGTGATCGCCTCACCGGAATTGAACGGCGCGTCGGCGGCGGTGCGCCGGTTCACCATATCGTGGATCCCGAGCAGCGGCGCCCCGGTGACGACCGGCCGGTCCAAGCTGTCAGGCAGCGTCAGCCTGGCCGCCAGCAGCGACCGCTGCCGGTACAGCCACGGGTGCCGTTCCGGCGCGATGGCGGCCAGCATGCCGTCACCCAGCTCGGTGGCGAACCGGCCCTGCGGGACAGGGATCACGCCGAGCTGCGCGGTGCGCGACCTGGTCCGGGCGGGTAACGGCGAAGTGCTCGATCCGGTGCTGGAATCCGCCCGCGGATACCGCCGCTGCGCCTCCGCGTAGGCGTCGAGGACGAGGTCGATCGCGCGGTCACCGATCGCGTGCGCGGCCACCTGCCAGCCGGACCGGTGCGCGGCCAGGGTGCTGTGAGGTCTGCGTTTACTGGCAGTTCGCGCAGAGGCCGGTCACGGCGAACCGGTGCGGGTTGATGGCGAAGCCATACCTGGTCCGGGCGGTGCGGACCAGGGCCCGGAACATGTCATCGGGAACCTCGGTCATCGACCCGCATTTCTCGCAGACCAGGTGCCCGTGAGCAGCCGAGGCGAGATGGTAGGTCGCTGGCCCTTCGCCCATCCGGGTGCAGTCGATGACGCCGAGCCGTTCCAGTTCCTCGAGGTTGCGGTAGACGGTGGACATGTGCACGTCGGGGGCGTGGGAGCGGACCTCGGCGGCCAGTTCCTCGGCGCTACGGTGCTCCTGGGTCCCGAACAGCGCCTGCAGCAGCAGCCGCCGCGCGGGTGTCGCCCGCCCTGCCTGCGGACCAGGGCCAGAACGTCCTCGATCGCCGCGTGGCTGGGGTGCTCGGCGGGCCGCGTCTGGACATCTCGGGGCACGGCGCCAGCATACCGCAGAACGTGCAGTTGCGACTTAGAAGCAATTGCGAATCCGGTACCGGCCGGAGGCGGCAGGAGCTGCTACGGGGACGCATATACGTATGAGACGCTATTGCAACTTATTCGCAGGCCTTTCTAGACTGAGCGCTGACGAGCAGTTCCCCTGGAAGGTGGCTCTGATGGCCAATCTGAGTGCGCGTCTCGTGCGGGTCCGCGAGGGGCTGACCCCGTCGGAGTGGACGCGCGTGGGCGGGATGGCCGCGGTGGTCGTCGGGCTGAACGTGGCGGGCTGGGTGATGCTGGCGGCCGCGGTCGGCGGGCATTACCGGATCAGCTCGACCGAGGTGTTCGGGTTCGGGACCGGGATCCTGGCCTACACGCTGGGGATGCGGCACGCGTTCGACGCCGACCACATCGCGGCCATCGACAACACGACCCGCAAGCTGGTCCAGGACGGCAAGCGGCCGCTGTCGGTCGGGTTCTTCTTCTCCCTGGGCCATTCCACCATCGTGTTCGTCATGGCGCTGCTGCTCAACTTCGGCATCCGCGCGCTCAACAGCGAGGTCAAGAACGACAGCTCCGGGCTGCACCAGGCGACCGGGGTCATCGGCACCACCGTGTCCGGCACCTTCTTGTACCTGATCGCCCTGCTGAACCTGGTCGTGCTGATCGGCATCATCAAGGTGTTCCGCGAGATGCGCACCGGCCGGTACAGCGACGAGGAGCTGGAGCGCCAGCTGGACAGCCGCGGGCTGATGAACCGGGTGTTCGGCGGGTACGCCAAGCGGATTGACACGCCGTGGAAGATGTACCCGGTCGGGGTGCTGTTCGGCCTGGGGTTCGACACCGCCACCGAGGTCACCCTGCTGGTCCTGGCCGGCACCGCGGTGGTGTCCGGGCTGCCGTTCTACGCGATCCTGTCCCTGCCGATCCTGTTCGCGGCCGGGATGTGCCTGTTCGACACGGCCGACGGGTGCTTCATGAACTTCGCCTACGACTGGGCGTTCGCCCGCCCGGTCCGCAAGGTGTTCTACAACCTGACCATCACCGGCCTGTCGGTGTTCGTCGCGTTCTTCATCGGCACCATCGAGATCCTGAGCCTGCTCGGCGATGAGCTCAACCTGACCGGCGGGTTCTGGGACTTCATGGCCAACTTCGACCTGAACAAGGCCGGGTTCGTCATCGTCGGCATCTTCGTGCTGACCTGGGCCGTGGCCCTGGCCGTCTGGCACTTCGGCCACATCGAGCAGAAATGGGAAGCCCGCACCGCCACCGCCGGCGACCCGGACTGAGCCTTTGCCAGGGAGCCCGCCCCCGAGACCAGCCGTGGTCCAGGCTGTTAGGGTGATGCAAGAAGGACGCGGTTGCAACCAACATGCAACTAGCAGTCCCAGCCCGGAACGTGACGGCCCCTCGGCGACGGGTCCATCGTCCTGGCCTACGCCGTCGCCCCCGATCCTGTACCCGGCGCGACCGCGGCACCCATCCCCCGCCTGGAGATCCCGCACGGCCCGCGCGCCAGCCGGCCGTCGCCGCCGGCGCCGGGCCCGCGGGAGTTGGTCGCGGCGCACGCGGCCCGGCACCTCGCCCTGGTCGCCGACACCAATCCCACGTCGGCCGGTGCTCGCCGCCTACCCCGAGCTGGCCCGGTCCCTGGGCACGCTAGCGCGCGCGGCGGCAGGCCAGCTGACTGCCAGCTACTACATCAGAGCTATTGCAATCTATTTGCATTAGCTTCCAGGTTTCGAGATCACCGTTGCGGACCAGGTGCGGCTCGTATTTCGACTGACTACTCGTTCATGCGCTATCCCCGCCCATCTCGGGTGTTGCGAGACGATGACTGGACCGGGAAGCACCTTTGTTCACAGGTGTTCGGTGGAGGTCTTGTCGGTCAGGGCCTTGTCCATGGCATGCACCTCGGCCAGCATCCAGGACTGGTAGTCGTAGCCGGGTACTGGCATCGTCTCGTATACGCCGACCACGGGGATGCCGTTGGCGTGGGCCAGGTTGATGTACGACTGGGTCAGCGAGTCCGTGACCTGCTGGTTGTAGAGGAAGATCTTGACCTTGTGCTCGGTGAACAGGGACTTCTGCACGGCCACGTCCTGGGCCGAGGGGTCCGTGCCGTTCATGACGTCGGCCTGGAATGACCAGGGGGTCACATTGTTCGTGCCCGCGGCCTGCAGCATGTAGTCGGCCACCGGTTCGGTGGTCGCCACCGGGGTTCCCGGGTACTTGGTCTTGAACTGAGCGAGGGCTTGGTACCACGGGGCGAGGCTGGCGGTGAACCTGGCCGCGTTCGCCTTGAAGTAGGCCGCGTGCGCGGGCGCGATCGCGGCGAGGTCGGCGGCGACAGCGCTGGCCACCGCGGGCATGGTGGCTGGCTTATACCACAGGTGCGGGTTCGGCGTGCTGTCCGGCAGGCCGAGCAGATGCTGCACGTTGATGACCGTGCGGCCGGGATCGGGGGCCGCCTTCTCGATGCTGGTCATCCAGTCGTCGTAGCCGATGCCGTTCTGCACGACGAGCCTGGCCTGGCTGATCTCGCGTGCGATGGACGGGCTGGCCTGGAATGTGTGGGGATCGGTATCCGGGTTGCTCATGATCGCCACGGCGTGCACGTACTTGCCGCCCACCTGGCCGATGACGCTGGCGTATTCGTTCTCGGCGCCGATGGCGGTTATGGCGCCGGTGGCACCGGCCGCGGCACTGCCAGCCGCAGCTGACGACGATGAACATCCGCTCGCCAGCACGATGGCTGCCAGCGGCAGGACGGCGGAGACGACGCCGAAGCGGATTCGCATGACCTGGGGACTCCCGATCCAGTCAGACGCGCCGACGGCGCGCAGGAGTTGAGATGAGTAAGATTACGATAATCATTCTCATTAAGCCGGGCAAGCCGTTTCCCGCCACGATCGTCGCTTACCGGCGGGTACACGCAGGTTGGCGCGTTCAGGGAGTCCCGATGCCGAAGCCGGACCAGGTCACGGTGCGCTCCACCAGGCAGGCCAGGGCCGTGGCGGAGGTCTTGCCGACGCTGCCCGGCTTCCGCAGCGCGCCCGAGATCCACGCCGCGCTGCGCGGCGCGGGCGAACGCATCGGCCTGGCCACCGTGTACCGGCAGCTTCGCGTACTGACCGGGCAGGGCCGCGTGGACACGATCCGCGGCGTCGGCGGCGAGATGCTGTACCGGCACCGCCGGGTCAGCCCGCCGCACTACGATCTCGCCTGCCGCGCCTGCGGGGTCAGCGTGGAGGTCGATGCCAGCGAGGTCCGGCGGTGGGCCGAGCGCGTCGCCGCCCAGGCCGGCTTCACCAGCGTGGCCGGAACCGTGCAGCTGTCCGGCCTGTGCCCGCTGCACGCGGGCCGGTGACCGCTCGAGCCGGCCGGCTGGTCCTCAGCGGGCGGGCCTGACGTCGAGCCAGAGCCGCGGGGCGAGAAGCGCCGCGTCCAGGTCGCCGAACGCCAGCCATTCCGCCGCCGCGGCCGCGTCCGCGTCGGTCAGAACCGGGCCGACGCCGATCACGGCTCCGCTCGGCCGCCGGTCCGCGTCGCACGGCTGCACCAGCAGGTACGCGCCGCTGTCATGATCCGGCGCTCGGCAGCGCGCGGCACGCAGCAGGCACCCCGCGCTGATCAGCACGCCATGCGGGCAGCGGCGCGTAGCCGCGCGGAGCAGCGGTACCAGCCTCCGGGCGGAACCAGCGCACGGTCCCGACCGGCAGACGGCCGCGTTAAACGGATGATCATTCACCGGCTGGATCAGCAGTCGACCAGTTCGGGCCGCTGGTTGAGGATCTGCGACCGGACGGTGGTGAATTCGGCGTGCGCCTCAGTCGCATCGGGACGGAAGACCGCGGCCCGGTGACAGTTCTGGAATGCGAGCCGCACCCCGTAGTGCCGTTCGACAGCGGCGCGCATCGCGTCGCTGGCCATCAGCCGCAGCAGCTGGCCGCGGGCCGCCTCATCCGGCGGCGGGACCTGGTTGTCGGCGAACTCGGCCTCCCCGGCGTCCAGGTCGGCGACCAGGCCGCTGATCACCCCCCACGCGTACGGCAGCGAACCGCGGATGCAGTCGATGAACACGGCGTCGTCCACCTCGCCGTGGCGCGCCCGGTCAAGCAGGTCCGCCGGAACGGTCAGCGACATGCTCGTATCTCCTTCCCCTGGCCGCCAGGAAGCGGCACGTGTGGTTGCCGCCCCATCTTCACATGAAAATGATTATCGTTCCAGTATGGTGAGCGATGACTGGCCGGGAGGACAGGCCGGAGACGAGCTCAGCACCAAGGCGGAGTGGATGAAAATCACGTTCAGGCCTGGGCGGCAGCGGCAAGATCACGCTGTCATCGCTGTTCGTCCGGCACCTAGCCGCCAGGCCGTTCGGCGATGATGACCTGGGCGTGGCCTGCTATCACGCCAAGACCGGCGCGGTCGAGCTGTACCTGAACCACCTGATCGACGGCCCGGCGGAGTACGTGGTAACCGACTGCACCGCCGACGCCGATTCACCGTAGGATTCCGGCGCGACAAGTCCCGTCAGTACAATGATCCGTGCTATCTGTGCTGGTAGCGCACTCGCTGCTAGGTAGCGCCCCTCGTACGCGCCGCTGGCTGGTTTCGGTTGGCGGTTCATGGTGCCGGGTGGGCACTGGGCCCCCCTGACGGCCCGATGCGGACGGCCCGGCTGGGGCTGGCGGGCGCCACGCGGCCCGCTGCGCCGGTCATGAAGCCGGGGCCTGGCTTGAGCTTGACGGTGTCGCCGGGTCCGGGTACTACGGCAAACTGCGGCCCGAACGGGAACGTGTACATGTCATGGAAGGCCCAGCCGCCCAGCCCGAACAGCGTCACGACGACCGCGATCACGGTGATCGCGATAAACGGCTGCCTGCGCGGCACGCGGACCAGCAGCCAGGCGCCGAGCAGGGAGATGGCGCCCAGGGCCGGCACGTAGAAACGAACCGCCTGCAGCGTGCTCAGGCGGGGCGCCGCAGTCCAGGTATAGGTGGCGTACAGGACCCAGATGCCGGCCCAGCAGGCCGCCAGCGCGAGGGCAACCGCCAGGTCACGCCTGGCTGCCGCGGCCCGCTGGCCGCCTGCGCGGCGGCCGCGCAGCCAGGCTAGGGCGATACCCGCGAGCGCACCCAGGCCGAGCACCAGCACGGGCATGGCCTGGATCAGGTGGGCTGGCATGTACCGGAGGTTGGGACCCAGGGGCTGAGGCTGAACCTGATCTCCCCCGGCTGGTAGCCGGACCGCAGCGGGCCGCCGTAGATGAGCGTGCCGAAGACCGCGGCGCCGGCGGCGAACACGCCCACCGAAGCGAGCCACCAGGCGACCGCGCTACCGGGCAGCCGCCCGGCCCGTAGCCGCCACGCTGCGAGTACCGCGATGACCGCGCAGCCCAGCACCACGAGGTTGGTGTACCGGCTGAACGTGGCGGCCTCCAGCGCCACGAAGCCGGCCAGCCCGGTCCAGGTCCTGCGCCTGGTGCTCGCCCCGGCCGCCAGCACGACCCACAGCAGGGCCCCGGTACCCGCCGCGATCTGCGAGGCTTCGGTGAAGGTCGGCATGTAATCTCGCCAGGCGAAAAGGATGGCCGCACCAGAGGAGCAGTACAAGCCGACGGCAGCCGCGCCGCCGAACCCGCCGAGCCAGCGCCTGCCGCCGACGTGCAAACCCAGGCAAGCCAGCGCGCCGTAGCAAAGCGGTGCCAGCCGGATCAGGCCTGGCGCCTGGAACGCCACGGCCAGGTACGGGTAGCCCGGGTCCTTCTCGCTGATCCACCTGCCTCCCGGCAGTTGCACCCACTGGACCGGGCCGCCGCCCGGGCCGGGACTCAGCCGGTACTGGCCTAGCTGAGGCGCCAGCCGTTCGGCGAGCGCATGTGCCTGCGCCCAGGGCAGGGTGAAGAAGTGCCCGTCGGTCATCGCTACGATCGAGGCACGATAGGCGTTATCGTCTGGCTCGGGAAGGTACGGCGTGGCCCTGAGCACCAGGACGCACAGCACCGCGAAGGCGGCAGCAGCCATGCACCCCTCGGCGACATCCCACACGGACCTGACCGGTGGCCGCGCCACCTCCGGGGCCTGCGCGGTTCCTGCCATGCATGCAGACTATGGGCGCCTGACCCTAGCCGACCGCGCGGACCACACGTGAATTCGATGTGAACTACGGCAGACCCGAGCCCCGGCAAAACCTAGGCGCAGATCGAAACGAGCCCCTCGCCATGACCTAGCTGTACGCGGCGGCGCAGGCGATCGAGTCGGCGGCCCGGCTGGCGGCCCTGGACGTGGCGCGGATCGAGCGTGGCATCGCCGAGACCAGTCACCCGCTGTACCTGGAGGCGGGGGTCCAGGGCATCACCGTCCGGGACCCTACGCGGGTAGCCAGTGCGGCGCGCATGTTCGATGACTTGAGAGACGAAGCGCTATCTCGCTCCAGGTCCTTGGAGCTGATAGCCGAAGTGGAGAAACCATGAACGGATCAGATGGCCTCCGCTGGCGTAAGAGCACGTTCAGCGGCGCCAACGGCGGTGGTTGCGTCGAAGTGGCCGACCACGACGGCATGATCGTCGTGCGAGACACCAAGGACCACGGCCGGGGCCCCGTCCACCGGTATACCCCAGACGAGTGGCGCGCGTTCATCGCTGGCGTGCGCAACGGCGAGTTCGACCCAGACGAGTCGGGCCGTCTGCCTTAGCCGGCTTCGACGCGGCGGTAGCCGACC
>Ga0335082_10008833_pt1 | contig 10954 bp, 11 predicted proteins | sample Lox_Sample_41_FD_206718 | JGI IMG/M metagenome (GOLD analysis project Ga0335082, IMG submission 206718) | Soil microbial communities from Loxahatchee National Wildlife Refuge, Florida, United States - Lox_Sample_4.1 | ecosystem: Environmental > Terrestrial > Soil > Wetlands | place: USA... | reverse complement strand
TGGCCTGCGTGTGGTTTCTCCTGTTGTTGAATCGCTTCGCGGAAACCTACTTAGTCAAACGACGACCCAGCATGAGCGGGTCCGAGTCCGTGGTGCGGTTGTTTCGCCGAACGATCGATGGGCTTCTCATATTCGGAGGTCTGCTGTTTGTCCTTTACCACTTCGGTATTCAGCTCACCGCTGCATTGGCCGGCCTCGGCGTAGGCGGCATAGCAGTCGCACTCGCGGCACAAAAGACACTCGAAAACGTCATCGGCGGCGTCTCTCTTATTGCGGACCAGGCGGTACGCGTAGGAGATTTCATAAACCTGGGAGACGTTCAAGGAACTGTAGAAGACGTGGGGCTCCGCTCAACGCGGATTCGAACGCTCGATCGCACTGTGATAAGTCTTCCGAATGGGCAGGTCGCCGGCATGCGGTTGGAAACCATTTCCCTGAGGGATAAGTTCTGGTTTCATCCCATCATTGGATTGCGTTATGAAACGACGCCGGCTCAACTTCGTTCAGTATTGAACGGAATACGCTCCTTCTTAGGGCAACACCCAAACTTGGAGCCCGCATCTGTTCGCGTTCGCTTCATACGTGTTGGCACGTATTCGTTCGATGTAGAAGTCTTCGCCTATGCTTTTGCGCACGACTGGAGCAATTTTTTGGAGATTCAAGAGGAGATTCTTTTTACCATCATCGACATCATTCAGAAGGCTGGCACAGCAATTGCATTCCCATCGCAGAACCTGTACGTTGCCGACTACACTTCAAAAAAGGTGCTCCGCTGGCCCGAAACGTCAGATAAGGACGGCAACACTGAGGGCTTAGGAGATCAAGAGCTTCTATCCCGTACGCGCTGAGCGGACTTTGACTTCACCGACGCTGCCTGCGGCGCGAAGAAAAGAATGAGGATGTTCGGATCGGATTTATCCGACCCAGATTTGTTAGGCTCTAAGTGCACTCGGTGCGATCAGAGCTGTTGATCAGGAGCAGCAACCGCCGCCAATGAATGGTCGGTGCAGAATCCGTCACTTGCGATCTTCGGCATCGAGTTGCGCAACTAACTCTTTGAGTTCTTGTTTCTGGTCTTTGCGAAGCTGCTGCAGCTTCTGCCACTGGGCCTCTGTCAGAATCGGTTTCATCTTGGTGTCAGAAGAACGCACGATCTTCTCCCACTGGGACAATCGCTCTTTTCGAGAGACCACCGGAGTAAAAATGACACTGCCAGCCTCGGAACTCTCCTGATCAGCGATGGGCTTGATCTTCGCCTGCTGGTCTTCGCTCAGGTTCAAGGTCGTTGAGAGATTCTTCATCTTCATGCTGAAGTAGTGGCCAGGCGCCTTCGACCAGTCAAATCCCGGTTGGGAAGGAACTGTACTTGTTCGAAGAATCGGCAAGTCGATGTATGCAAAATGATCTGGATATCTCAGAGAATCTTTTCCGACTGCAAAAAGCCGCTCGATCCCTGCAGAGTACTCCACGGTGTTCGATCCGCCTCGTGGCGCATATAGAACTACATACACTGTATCGTCGATTTGTATAGAGACGTCGTATTGGGCCGCTGTCGAAGAAGACTCCGACGACGCATTCTGGTGTGGTTCCACCGCCAAGATTGTCCCTGGCTGGTACTTTGGCGAATCTGTCTGGCACAGGGCCAGATTAGTCGCAAGAAGCGTCAGTAACACAAATAAGAATGCACGCATATTTCCCTCAAGAGAGGCGGTTTAACCCCCTCAGCAACCTGCTGCTTCGCTCAGAGCCTATGACTCCGAAGCGCAGGCTTGTACTGTCAACACTGTCAGGCCTCGCGTACCAAGAACAGAAGCCAAGACAACGGTTGTTTTGTGCTGAATCGATTCGGATGGAACCAAATAAAGGGGTGCACGCGATCAAAAACGATATGGCTGATTAGGTGTTGTCTTGTGCAGCCACAGTATTCAAGTACTTGATCAACAACACCTCGTTCCCTTGCTCCCCATAAATTAGTTCATCGACCAACCTGCTGGTCATGAGGACGCCGAATCCGCCCGGTCGCAGGCCGCTAGCATCGCGGTATTCCTGGTGTCGAAGAGGTTGATCGGGAGGATTGCAGATTGCCGCATGCTTGATCTCCTCGAAGGAAAACCCCTCTCCTGGATCCTTTACACGGCACATCACCGCGTGTTGTGCTCGCAGATACGAGATCTCTACATACTGTGTTGGATCGAAATGTCCTCCGTGTTCAATCGCGTTCAAGAGCATTTCGCGAAACGCGGTGGCAACATTCTCTCTTTCCGGCTCAGGCAGGTCGATGATTTCATGAAAAAATTGGAGCAATCGGTCGGCAGTTCCCTTATCACAACTCGCAAGCAACTGGATCCAAGCGGGCGTCGCTGAAAGTACTTCGATACCATCGTCCCAGCATGGGCCTTCTGCCGCTAGGCGAATCATGTCGCCAAGTGACCCTGAAGAATACGGTGTTGAAAAATAGCTGAACGCGCCCTCGCGCATTGACGCGATGACATCCTCGGGAGTGCTCTCGCGTGTAAGAATCAGCAATCGAGTGTGCGCCCTAACCCGCCGCATCTGGCGAAGCAGTTCCAAATCATCAGCTCCAGACGTGTTTTCGCCAGTCACAACGAGATCGAAGTTTCTCGCTTTGAGCATCGCCAATGCGTCGGAGTTACTGGGCGTTCGCTCAATTTTCCAAGCCGGAAGCGTGGATCCAACTTGTAATGCGAGCTCAGAATCTGGACCGACGACGAGAGCAGATCGCCCTGGCCCGGCATGGGACTCGGGTGGGTTTGATGACGCGAACTTGACAGATTCCAACAAGAGTCGTTTCCCCAATCTTGAAGTTTGATCAGACGAAGGGAATCACACTAGCGCGAGAATATCGACAGTCGGTTGAGCACACGACTGCAAAAAAGCACAGTGGAAGACTCTGATTTCTTCGCGCCTGACAAAAGAGGATAAGTTCGCGAGACAGCTCAAGACTTCAGACGTGGGCACGATGGAAGTCAGGGGGTCGCGTAGTACCCTCTCCGGTAATGAGACTGCAGTTGGTCCGTTTGAGTCGGATTCCTGACAGTAACTCTCACCTTTCGCCACTTTCCGACCGTCAACTTGTCGCTCGGTTGATACCCGAGAATGTATTGGCTTCGCAGTTCGCGACTGAGGTGCGCACACTCTTCGGGAAGCTGGTTGATATTTTTGACCGTACTCGTCCGGCCTCCCGTAATATCCGTTAGACCTTTCAACCATCGTTCTCCCATTACTTCTTCGAATGCTTTGAACGGGCTCGATCCGAAGATACCGATGGCGTAAACCATGACATCCGATTCCGCGACGAGATCTTTAATTTCCCTGAAGTTGTAACGACTCGCATTATCGCCGCCATCGCTGATGATCACGAGGGCACGCCGCGAGTAACGCGCACTGCGCAACTTGGATAGGCCTAAATACATGGCATCGAGCAGTGCCGTAGAACCGCTTGGCTCTACAAGGCCGAGTTCGGTTTCGATTCCAGCGGTCGACTGAGTTACGTCAGACAAAACACGAGGAGTGTTGTTGAAGGTGATGACAAAGTAATCATCTTCTGGATTTGCATTCCTGAAGAACTGTTCGAGAGCGGTACGCTCCGTATCAATCTTGTCCCGCATGCTGCCGCTCACATCCAGTAGAAGACCGATTGAAATTGGGGAGTCCTCTGTTGAAAAATATCGGATTTCCTGGGTTTGACTGCCTTCGTAGACAGTGAAATTCTCGCGAGTGAGGTTCGTGTGAGGATGATTCAGTGCATCGGTCACAGTAACCGGAATGAGCACGAGATCGACAGACACACGCAGAGGCTGCTGCCGAGTGCCCCCTCCAGCATCTGAGCGATCTAGGCCCACTTTGATTACCTGCGCGGAATTGGGGGGTAGTGTCCGGGCTTGAGCGAGCCCCTGAGGACTGTTAAAGATGACAGTACTGAAGGCGAGACATGGAAAGAGAGCGAGGAGCCGGATCGCCTGCGTCATTGAGGTTATCACCCCAGCAAGACGCAAGGATCCTATCACACAGGAGTGTCCTTCACACTCGGTGCTTTACGTCAGCTCTTAATGGAACTCCTTGTAGATCTATGGTTTGTGTTCTATGGCACTCCTTTCATAAATCGCTTCGCTTCGCCACTCACCGCAAGATCTGAAACAGGACGGCTGTCGTACATGGGACCATCCAGCCGTCCTACGTTCGCGCGCTGCTTGTGCCCCTTGTTCCTCACTAGAGGGTTCGACGGAGAGCTCTTCAGCTAGTAGCTAGTATGGTGCAGATTGAACACCAATCCGGCCGAATAGCGGAAATTGCTCTGATTCGTATTCGCAAACTGGTTCGTGAACCGGGTCAGCAGATAGTCAATCTCGACCGGTCTGAACTCGACCACCTTGCCGATCGGAATATCGACGCCTCCACCAAACGCCATGGCAAACGCATCTTCGGCAGGAGTTTTGTTGAACGAACAATTCCCCGCGATCGGCTGGCAGATCTGCTTGAACGCATTGGCGTACACATTGCTGTGGGCAGCTCCAAACAGCAGATGCCCAAAGGGGTGGAGTCCATGCGCTCGAACTTTGAGTTGCGGGCCAAACATGTACGTGAACAAGTCACCCGAAACAACACCCGACGCTCCACCCGGGAAAACCGGGTTGACTGGAATGTGGAAATTATTCGTTGTGCTTTGATATCCCTGGAAATCTGCCTTGATTCCCAGATACTCATTGATGTTTATGACGAATGATCCACCACCTCCATTAAGGCTGTGGCCCTGGGTATAGGAAGCGCTCGGCGCAAAGCGGGCAAACGAGTAGTCGAGTCCCAGCTCATACCTCGGGAATTCCTGCGCCGCCGCGGTCAACGCGAGAAGCATCAGTACCATTACAAGCTGGATTGTTTTTACGCACTTCATCTGTATTCCTCCACAATTGAATCGGACGACCGAACTAAACGTGATGTAGACAAGCTCTGCCGAGAATATGAAAAGCTTTCGTTCACAGTTCTCGGAGTGGGTATGTACATCATCAGGCGTAAGCGATCGAATCGAACACTGGTAATTCGCACAGATCTATTTTGAAATGTTTGCCGCTAGGCAGAGGGCCTTTAGAAACACACGTAGCAATGCCTGAGAGTGCAGTTTCGAAACAGGTGTATGAGGTAAATGTTGCGAGCTTTGTGGTGGGTTCCCTTCTTCTCTCGCTTGTTCGAGACGTACACACAACGTCGAAGTACTCCGCCTACTCAATGCCGACGGCGTTTGACGTTCAATTGTGCGACTGCACGCGTGAGTGAAGCGTTGACAGACGCGACCTCTTCGGCTGATAGCTTTTCGTTAAGGCGGGCAGCAGCTCGCTGACGCGCTTCTTCGACGACAGCCTCGTCGATCTTTTCAGCGGCAATCGCCATGTTCGTCGCGATCAAAACTCGATCGTTCGTTACCTCTACCAAGCCTTCTCCTACAGCCATGAACTGATCGCGTCCATCTTTGCGGACGATCATCTCGCCTGGAACGAGATAGGTCATCAGTCGGGTGTGCTGCGGCAAGAGTCCCATTTGTCCTTCGACTCCCGGGATCGTCACCATTTCGACATCATCGGAGTACACCATTGCTTCGGGTGTCGTTATCTCGAGTTTGATTGTGGTGGCCATTTCTTATCGAAGCAGGGACTTTCGTCCTTCTCTACTTCGCCCTCAGCTTTGCCGAACTTCCTCGATCGACCCCTTCATGTAGAAGTTGCCTTCAGGAACATCATCATGCTTACCGTCAAGAATTTCTTTGAAGCCACGGACCGTATCCGCAACTGGGACCTGTTTGCCCTCACGGCCAGTAAACACTTGTGCAACGCTGAATGGCTGACTCAAGAATCGCTGAATCTTCCGCGCCCGAAACACCGTCAACTTGTCTTCCGGAGACAACTCGTCCATTCCAAGAATGGCAATGATGTCTTGGAGATCTTTGAATCGCTGCAGCACCTTCTGCACTCCGCGTGCAACTTCGTAATGCTCTTGCCCAACGATTTCAGGAGCCAGCGCGCGAGAAGTCGACGCCAACGGATCCACCGCCGGGTAGATACCCAATTCCGCAATCGACCGCTCAAGCACGATCGTGGCATCCAAGTGCGCAAACGTGGTCGCCGGAGCCGGATCGGTCAAATCGTCTGCCGGAACATAAACGGCCTGGAACGACGTGATAGATCCCTTCGTGGTCGATGTGATCCTCTCTTGGAGTGCACCCATTTCCGCCGCAAGAGTTGGTTGATATCCGACGGCGCTCGCGGTCCGGCCGAGCAGCGCAGAGACTTCGGAGCCCGCCTGCGAGAAACGAAAGATGTTGTCGATGAAAAGAAGCACATCCTGGTTTCTCTCATCGCGGAAGTATTCGGTAATCGCGAGGCCAGCCAAGGCGACGCGCAGCCGCGCTCCTGGCGGTTCGTTCATCTGGCCATACACAAGTGCGATTTTCGATTTTGAAAGATCATCTTGCCGGATCACTCCCGCTTCTGACATTTCCTTATAAAGATCACTGCCTTCACGCGTCCGCTCGCCAACGCCCGCAAACACTGACACGCCACCATGGAGTTTGGCGATGTTGTTAATCAGTTCCATGATGACGACGGTCTTGCCCACACCCGCCCCGCCAAACGCACCGACCTTGCCACCTTTCATGAACGGACAGATGAGATCGATGACTTTAATTCCCGTGGGCAACACCTGTGGAGAAGTTGATTGCTCGATTAATGGAGGCGCGGCGCGGTGGATCGGATAGTACTTTTCTGCGTCTACCGGTCCTCGCTCATCGACGGGATTCCCCATAACATCAAACACTCGCCCCATGACGGCGTCGCCTACAGGCATCGAAATGGGCTTGCCTGTGTCCGTCACTTCAAATCCGCGTTTCAACCCCTCCGTCCCGGACATCGACACCGCTCGGACCCATTTGTCTCCCAGATGCTGCTGAACTTCCAGCACGATGCTGACGGGTTCCCCGGCGATTTTGCAATCGCAAGTGACGGCGTTGTAGATCCCGGGCAGTGCGTCCGGAAATTCAATGTCGACCACGGGACCGAGCACTTTTACAATCTTGCCCTTAAGTGCTCTCTCAGTTGGTTCAAGTGTTGTCTGCAGCATAGTTTTCCTCACTCGGATTGCCCACCGGCAATCTCAAGCAGTTCCTTGGTAATGTTTCCCTGCCTCAATTTGTTGTATTCCAGGCTCAGATCCCTGATCAGACCCTCGGCATTGTCGGTCGCGTTCTTCATCGACACCATGCGGGCACTCAATTCGCTGGCCTTCGCATTCAGCATGACCTGATAGATGTAAATGTCCAGATAGTGCGAGAACATGTATCGCAAAACCGCCTCGGGGCTTGGCTCGAATAGAGTCTCTGTAACATCAGTTGTTAGTTCTACTTCCGGTCTCGCACCGGGGATCTTCATCGTCTTGATCTCCCCGATCGGCAGAAACTGCAGGCACAGAGGATATTGAGTGAGAGTGTTCTCGAAACGTGTTGCGATGACCTGAATCTCGTCGACTTCTTTTTTCAAGAAGAGGTCACGCGCAAAAGTGGAAAGAGCCCTCGCCTCGGAAAATTGCGGCGTATCGGCATAGGTAAATTCCGCCGCAAGCTGCCGATGAGTGCGCGCAACGAACTGGGCAGCTTTCTTTCCTGCTGCTATGAAGATCGTGGTCTGCGGATCGAATTCGGACGCCATGCGAAACAGGTTCGTATTGAGAGCTCCGCAAAGACCCTTGTCGGCCGCGATCAGGATCACACCGCGTTTCTTAACTTCCCGCACTTCCAACAAAGGATGCTTGAACTCTCCCATACGGCTGGTCGCTTCGCGCTGAATGCGATAAATCATCTGGACAAAGGGTCGACCAGCCAGCGCATGTTGTTGGGCCCGCCGCATCTTCGATGCCGCGACCATTTGCATCGCTTTGGTGATCTGCGCGGTGCTGCCAACAGATCGAATGCGGCGCCGCAAATCACGAGGGCTGTTCATGATGTCTTCCTATTCACCGAGTCCTTCAGTCGTAACATCCAAGCGGGTGAAATCAACTCCAGGTCTCTTTGAACTGATCCGCTGCTGCCTTTATCTCTGCCGACAAGGTCGCATTCAATGCCTTCTCGGCAGCGATCTTCTGGAGCAGTTCCGGTTTACGGGTGCTAAGGATCTCGGCCAACTTGAGCTGAAACTCCTTCGCCCGGTTCACCGGCACGTCATCGAAATACCCGTTCTGCACGGCCCAAAGAATCGCGATCTGTGTCTCGACTGGAATTGGGCTGTATTGAGGCTGCTTGAAAACCTCCATGATCCGTTTGCCGCGGTCGATTTGTGCCTGGGTCTTCGCATCCAGCTCGGAGCCAAACTGCGCAAAGGCCGCGAGTTCCCGGAACTGTGCGAGATCGCCCTTCAGTTGCCCCGCCACTTGTTTCATGGCCTTCAGCTGGGCGGCGGATCCGACGCGCGAAACTGATAGCCCAACAGAAATAGCTGGACGCATGCCTTGGTAGAACAAATCCGTTTCCAGATAGATTTGCCCATCTGTGATGGAGATTACGTTCGTCGGAATGTATGCGGAAACATCTCCCGCCTGCGTTTCAATGATTGGCAGGGCTGTCAGAGATCCATTGCCATACTTCTCTCCAACTCGAGCAGCCCTTTCGAGCAGCCGGCTATGCAGATAGAAGACATCTCCCGGATAAGCTTCGCGACCAGATGGCCGTTTCAGCAAGAGTGAAACTTGGCGGTACGCAACGGCGTGCTTGGATAGATCGTCATAGATGATCAACGCATCCATTCCGTGATCCATAAACCACTCGCCTATCGCTGCTCCAGCGAATGGGGCCAGATATTGATTGGTCGCAGAATCGGAGGCGGGGGAGGCGACGACAATCGTGTACGGCATTGCGCCTTCTCGCTCAAGGACGGACAGGATTCGGGCGATATTTGACTGTTTCTGGCCGATTGCAACGTAAATGCAATAAAGGGGTCGGTATTCCTTGTCGCCGCTGGCCTCGGCCGCTCGGTTGAGACGAGCCTGGCTGATGACCGTGTCCACACAGATCGTGGTTTTACCGGTCGATCTGTCACCGATGATGAGTTCTCGTTGGCCTCGTCCGATCGGGATCATTGCATCGATGGCCATGATTCCGGTTTGTACGGGCTGACTGACAGAACGTCGTCGAATAATCCCCGGGGCCATGCGCTCCACCGGATATGCGACGTCGCTCTTTACCGGTCCCTTTCCATCCACAGGCTCTCCGAGTGTGTTCACTACTCGGCCGAGCAAGCCCATGCCGACGGGTACTTGCAGAAGTTTTCCCGTGGTTCGTACTTCGCCGCCTTCTTCGAGCTGCGTGTAGTCACCCAGAACAATCACTCCGACTTCGGTCTCTTCCAGGTTTAGCGCGAGTCCGGTGATGCCATGGCCCAGATCAAGCATCTCGTTGAGCATCGCATCGCTGAGTCCTTCCACACGAGCCACTCCGTCGCCAACCTCGCGGATGACGCCAACATTTTGTTTGGTAGTGGTGGCTTTGATACCTGCAATTTGAGACTCAAGTTCTTCGAGTAGCCCGGGCATATCTTTTCACTCCATTCGAAAGTCGCAATCTTCAGGATGCTGAAGCGGTGATTCGCTCCTAGGCGCTGGGAATGCCGAATTTCGCGGCGAGCGCCGCCAATCTCGATTTCACACTGCCGTCATAGACGTCGTTGCTCACTTGAATTCGGATGCCACCTATCAACTCCGGAAGCTCCCCGAATTTTGTGTTCATCGTCTGGCCGTACACTCGTTCTACGCTTTCGCGGATTTGTGCCTGCAGATCGCTCTGTAGCGGAACGGCACTGTCGATTTTGGCGGTCTGCCTGGCTTCTTGAAGCTTGACGAGACGCTGAAATTCGCTAAGCACGGTGAAATAGCCACGGCGCTTTGATTGCAGGACTTGTTGCACAACCACGCGGGCACGACCTTCATCCAGCGTTTCATTCACGACAGACCAACGGAACAGCATCTTCGCTGTACGCTTCAATTGGGAAACAGTTGCCGGCACAAATTCTCCTTTGCCTGCGACTAAGCGGCTCTAGCCAGACTCTTTACGGTCTCCTCAGCCAATCTTCGCTGATCGTCGGGAGTCAGCATTTTGCGCGTAGCCGCAGCCGTAGCCTCAATAACTAACGCTCCGATCTCACGCCTCAGCTCCGCGAGCATGCGGTCATGCTCCAGCAGGGCGGCTTCCTTCGCTTTAGCGATGGTCTGTTCTGCGACAGAAACCGCTTTCTGCATTTCCTGTTCGAGCAAACGAGCAGCTGCAGCGTGCGCTTCTTCGATCACTCTGGTTGCTTTCGCGTCCGCTTGCACCATGATCCGTCGACGTTCCGCTTCGGCCTGCTCCAACTCGACCTTGATCTTGTCTCTGTCGACGACGTCCTGGGCAATCTGCGTTCGCCTCTGATCCAAGGTCTTCAATACAGGCTTGTAAGCAAAGCGGTGAAGAAGGAAACACACAATGCAGAAGCTTATGATTTGCGCGACAAGGTGAGGCCAGTCCACACCGAATGTTGTTGCAATCTGTTGGACTTGGCTTCCAGGATCAGCTGCTGCGAGCAAGATCAAAGCATTCATGGCAATCACTCTCGACTACGTTTGTACTGCCTTACGACCTCGCATCGAACCGAGGCCGACGCATCTACTTGACCAGGAACAGCGCGTAGAACACGATCGCCTCTGCGAAGGCAATGGCCAGAATCGACTGGACCAGAATCTTCGTTGAAGCAACAGGATTGCGTCCTACTGCTTGCGACGCCGCCATACCGATTAGTCCTACGCCGATTGCTGCTCCTAACGCTGCCAAACCAACGTGAATACTTCCGTTCATGTGACTGTCCTCTTCTTCTCCGCCAGTTCCCGCGATTGAACACGGTCGAACCACCGGTTATTAATCCTTAAC
>Ga0335082_10008831_pt1 | contig 10955 bp, 8 predicted proteins | sample Lox_Sample_41_FD_206718 | JGI IMG/M metagenome (GOLD analysis project Ga0335082, IMG submission 206718) | Soil microbial communities from Loxahatchee National Wildlife Refuge, Florida, United States - Lox_Sample_4.1 | ecosystem: Environmental > Terrestrial > Soil > Wetlands | place: USA: Florida... | reverse complement strand
ACCGAGGGGAGGCGTCCGCCGTCGCCTCGGCGAAGCCGGAAGCCGGTGACCCGGACGCCTTCGACGAACGTCGCGCCGCCGGCGTGCGCCCCCGTGGCCAGCGCCAGCGCGGCGTCGCCGGGATTGACGGTCCCGTCGGTCGGGAAGAGCGTTCCGCCCACCACGTCGTCGGTCGCCGCCGGCGGCCAGTGGCGCTTGACGTCGGCGGGCCCGAGCACCTCCGCGGGGATGCCGGCGTCGCGCGCAAGGCTGATCGCGTACAGGAGCTCCTGCATGCGGGCCTCCGTGCGCGCGACGGTCAGCGCCCCCACCCGGCGAAAGCCCGTCTCGACGCCCGTCTCCACCGGCAGCCGCTCGTACAGGTCGGCGTTCACCTTCGACAGGTCGGTGAGGGCGTGCGTCCCGCGGACCTGCGCGACGAGGCCGGCCGCGTGCCAGGTCGTTCCGCCCGTGAGGTGTCCTCGCTCGGCCACCACCACGTCGCGGACGCCCAGCTTCACCAGGTGGTACGCGATGCTCGCACCGACGATGCCGCCGCCGACGACCACGACCCGCGCCGACGAAGGCACGTCGGCGGCCACGAAGGGCGCCCGCAGGTCGCGATTGGCCAGCCGCTCGGCGATCACGGGCGGTATTTCACACGATTCGGCGCTCGGTCGCCCACCGCGTCAGCTGGTACCGGTTGGACAGCTGGAGCTTTCGGAGCACCGACGACACGTGCGTCTCGACGGTCTTGACGGAGATGTGCAGCTCGGCCGCGATCTCGCGGTAGGTGTAGCCGCGCGCGATCAGCCTGAGCACCTCACGCTCGCGGCCGCTCAGGCGGTCGAGCTCGGGATCGAGCTCGGCCGGCTGCGCGTCGGCGAAGGCGTCCAGCACGAACCCGGCGAGGCGCGGGGAGAACACCGCGTCGCCGCCCCGCACGCGGCGCACGGCGTCGACGAGCTCGTCGGTCGATATCGTCTTGGTCACGTACCCACGCGCGCCGCTGCGGATGACGGCGATGACGTCCTCTGCGGCGTCCGACATCGACAGCGCCAGGAACCGGACGTCGGGCTCCGCCGCGACGACCCGCTCCACCACCGCCGCCCCGCCCCCGCCCGGCATGTGGACGTCGACGAGGGCCACGTCGGGCTTGGTCCGGAGGATCCCCTCCACGGCCGACTCCACGTCCCCGGCCTGCCCGACGATGTCGAACGCCGACCCGAGCTCGGCGCGAACCCCGGCGAGGAACAGCTGATGGTCGTCCACGACGAAGACGCGGATGAGGCTCTCTGCGGCCGGCGTCATGCGTCGCTCCTCGGGAGGTCCAGGCGGATCTCCGTTCCCTCGCCGGGCGCGGAACGAACCTCCGCGCTGCCGCCGTTGCGGGCCATCCTGCCGAGGATCGAGTCGGCGATCCCCCGCCGGTCGCTCGGGACGGCGTCGGGGTCGAACCCGGCGCCCTGGTCGCGCACGAACGCGGTGACCTCGTCGTCGGTGACCTCGAGGTACAACGACACCACGCTGGCGCCCGAGTGCTTGGCGGCGTTGGTGAGCGCCTCGCCGCACGCGTCGACCACCGCCTGCAGGCGTGGGTCCACCGGGCGGTCGCCGACGACGACCGTGTCGATCCGGATCCCATGCGCCAGCTCGATCCGTTCGGTCACCGCGTCGACGGCGTCGCTCACCAGGTTGCGAGTGCCGTCGCCGCCGCCGTCGTCGCGCCGGTAGAGCCACCCGCGAAGGTCGCGCTCCTGCACCCGCGCCAGCGCGCGCATGCGTGCCGGATCCTCCGAGCGCTGGATGAGGGCCAGGGTCTGCAGCACCGAGTCGTGCAGGTGCGCGGCCACCTCCTCACGCTCCTCCACACGAACGCGCTCCGTGCGCTCCGCGCCGAGCTGGCGGATCAGCCGGGCGATCCACGGACCGCCGATCAGCGCGAGACCGGCCACGGCCACAGCGAGCGCCACCAGGACCGCGCCGACCGTGCCGCTCGAGATGTTCGACGCGAGGAACACCGCGACGCCCGCCACCACCAGCAACCCGCCCCCGGCGAGGCGCCCGAACGAGATCGACGTCGTCGCTCCCGCGGCGCCGGACCGGTCGCCGTTCAGACCGTTCGCCCGGCCGTTGCGATCGCGATCGCGCGAGCGCGACCTGTCGACCCGCACCCAGATGATCGCCGATCCGACCGCGGCGAGCGCCACCGGCCAGACCAGCGCGTCCCCGAACCACACGTGCATGGAGCGCAGCACCAGAAGCACGCCGATCACGATCGAGACCGCCGCGACCGTTCGCTGGGCGTCCCCGCCGGCGCGCCAGGCCGGGCGCGTCTCGGTCTCGGCCCGCCCGATCGTCCACAGGAGCAGGTAGAGCACGATCCCGACCCCGCCGGCGAGCGCGAGCACCACGAACGCCAGCCTGACCACGACGGGATCGACACCCAGGCGCTCGGCGAGACCGCCCGCCACGCCGGCGATCACGCGGTCGTTGCTGCTGCGCGCGAACACGGGGCGCGAGCCGCCCGCGCCCGCGTCGCCCCCCCCGCGAGGAGTTCGCGTGGCTTCGGCTCGGCTGATGGGTACCACCTCCGAACTCTGGGGCGATTCCGCCGGTCGGCCGCCCCGGATTCCTTCACGGATGGTCGCACACGGGCAGCACCGCCGACATCGGGGAACCCCCCCGAGGTCGGCCCGAGTCACTCAGGGTGAAAACCGGGGCGATCCCCGATGTCGGGGCCTCCGCGGACTCGGAGGATCGTCTCGACGATCGCACTCGAACGACCGCATCGACCAAGGGGGAGCAGCCATGACGGATGAATGGGGCCAGACGGGGGCGCAGCGAGACCGTGGCGGCGTCCGCCGCCTCCAACGACGAACCGACCACAGGGTGGTCGCCGGCGTCGCGGGCGGCTTTGCCGACTACACGAGCATTCCTCCGTGGGTGGTGCGGCTCGCGTTCGTGGGGCTGACCTTCGCGGGCGGCGCCGGGGTCCTTCTGTACGTTGCGGGCTGGCTGCTGATGCCGGCCGAGGGCGAAGAGGAATCCATCGCCCAGGCGATCTCGCACCGCGCCCTGGCGGGGCCCGCGTGGGCCGGAGCGCTCCTGCTGTTCATCGGCGCGGCCCTGCTCGCCAACCACGCCCTCTTCATCGCGCCCGCGATCGTCTGGGGCCTCGGGTTCATCGGCCTCGGCATCTACCTCTTCTTCCGCGCCGATCAGGCGGGACGCGAGCCGACGCCGGGGCCGGGATCATGGGCGTCGAGCGAGACTGGAACGTCTCGGGTGGAATCCGCCGCCGCGGCGTCGGCCGTCGCCGCGCCCGGAATCGCGCCACCGCCTCCGCCTCCGCCGCCGGGCACGGCCGAGGCCGCGTCCTCTGGGGTCGCGCCCGTGGAGCCCGGCCGGGTCGCCGTTCGTCGCCGACCGGCCCGGGAGCGGTCGCTCCTGGGGTGGTTCGTCCTCGGGTTGATGCTCGCGGCCGTCGGCGTCCTCGGCTTCCTCGACGAGATCGGCGCCGTCAGCCCTCGGCCGGTCGTCTACGCGGCGCTGGCCTTGACCGTCGTCGGGGCGGGCCTCCTCGTCAGCGCGTGGGTCGGGCGCGCGCGTTGGCTGATCGCCGTCGCGCTGCTTCTGGCGGCGCTCACGGCGGCCCTCAGCCCGATCCGCGTTCCGATCGAGGGCGGGTTCGGGGATCGCTTCTACGCGCCCGTCGCGTCCGCCGCAACGACCTCGACGTACCGCCTCGTCGCGGGGCAGATGACCGTCGACCTGCGGGCGCTCGGCACGGAGAGTCCGGCGCCGACGGTGACGGCGAGCGTGGTCGCCGGACGGCTCCGCGTCTTCGTCCCGGCCGACGTCACGGTCGCGATCTCCGGCCACGTCTCGACGGGAGTCGCCACGGTCTTCGGGCGGTCGATCAGCGGACGGAACCTCGACCTGGCGCAGCTCCAGCCCGTGTCGGCGACGGCGCCCGAGGTCGTGCTGAACCTCGCCGTGACGTACGGCGACGTTCTCGTGACGCACGTCCCCTCGGATTCGAAACTCGTGCCCGCGATCCCATCACCGCCGGGGATTCCGTGACGACCCTCGGCCGGCCTCGACGAGAAGAAAGGTGGTCACCATGAAGCGTCACCCGCTCGATCCCATCGCGTTCGTGGCCGGTGCGCTGTTCACCGCCCTCGGTGCCTTCGCGCTGTACGGCGGAGACACGACCCGGCTGAACGCGGGGTGGGTCTGGCCGGCGGTGCTCGCGTTCGTCGGCCTTGCGCTGATGGCGCTCACCATACGGTCGACGATGGCGAGCCGGCGCAGGGAGCCGGAGCCCGGCGACGAGCCGGCGTTCCCTCCGGCGACCGACGACTGACCCTCGACCGTCAGGCCGCGCTCGAAGCCCGTCGCGCCGTCTCGGAGCGGGAGGGCTCCGATCGAGCGCCCTCTTCGTTCAGGACGCCCTGCATCCACAGCGGCTCGCCGGCACCGTCGCGGACGACCGACGCCGTGTCGCGGACGCGGATCCACGTTCCGTCGCGCGTCCGCATCCGGTACTCGAGGTCCATCGGCGCTCCCGTCGACCTGCTCAGGACCTCCTGCTGCATGATCCACAGATGGTCCTGCGGGTGCACGTGTGAGCGGAACGGATGCGGATGGTCGAGCCATTCATCCGGGGTGTAGCCGAGCAGGCGCTCGATGCCGGGGCTGACGTAGAGCCAGTCTCCGTCGCCGCCGAACTCGCACATGTACACGACGCCGGGCAGCTGTTCGACCAGGCTTCGGTAGGCCGCCTGCGCCGTCTGTAGCCTTTGCTCGGTCCGGCGACGGAGCTCGATGACCCACGCGGCGAACAGCCCGATGCCGACGTAGAAGAGCCCCCTCAGGAACCACAGCGACGGCGGCTCCCAGATGTTGAGTCGGACGTTGGCCGGCGTCAGCGGGCCGGCGATGACCGTCGCGAGGACGGCGGTGAGGAAGGTGCCGAAGGGTCCGAGCAGCATCGCCGACACGAGGATCGGGATGTAGAACCAGTTCAGCGTGACCTTGTCGCTCCCCCCGCCCCAGATGGTGATTCCCCAACCCAGCCCGAGCAGGGCGAACACGAGGAGGGCGGAGAGGCTCCAGCGGAGCCACCCCTCCTCGGGGCCCCGACGGGGTCGGATGCCGGAGAACACGTCCACGTCGTCTGATATCGGACCGCGAGGACGGCCGGTTGATTCAGCCGGCGACTCGCGCCATTCGGACAACCCTTGACTGGTCGTTCAGATCGCGGATACCCTCCGTGCTCTCACCTGGGGGGACGCCGATCGTGCGCACCGAGAACCGCCCGCCGCCAGAGACCGCTGAATCCGGCCGATTCGGCACGATCCTCGACGCGATCGGGAACACCCCGCTCGTCCACGTCGAGGGGGTGTGGGCCAAGCTCGAGTTCATGAACCCCTCGGGGTCGGTGAAGGCCCGTCTGGCCAAGTACGTGATCGAGCGCGCCGAGGCGGAGGGGCTGCTGCACGCGGGCGACACGATCGTCGAGGCCAGCAGCGGCAACACGGGGAACGCCCTGTCGATGGTGGCCGCGGTCAAGGGCTACAAGATGCTCGTGGTCATGCCGACCGGGGTCAGCCGCGAGCGCGCCGCGATCTCGCGCGCGTTCGGCGCCGAGGTCCTCGAGATCGGAGACTTCCACGTCAACGACGCCCTGGCGAAGGCCGCCGAGTTGGGTGAACAGCCCGGCTACTTCGCGCCCGCGCAGTTCGAGTCGGAATGGAACGTCGTCGAGAACCGCGAGTGGCTCGGGCCCGAGATCCTGTCGCAGCTGCCGGTGGGAATGGTGCCCGACGCACTGGTGTCCGGGGTCGGAACCGGCGGCACGCTCGTCGGTGTGGGACAGGCGTTTCGCGCGGCCAACGCCGCATGCCGGCTCGTGGCGCTCGAGCCGGCCGAGTCGCCGACCATCGAGCGCGGCGAGGTGGGCAAGCACCTTCTGGAGGGGATCTCCGACGGGTTCGTCCCGGCGATCTACGAGCGGTACCGCGCCATGATCGACGAGGTGGTGCTGATCCCGAGCGAGGACGCCGTGCGAGAGATGAAGCGCATCGCCCGTGAGTACGGAATGCTCGTCGGGCCGAGCAGCGGCGCGCATCTGCTCGCGGCGCACCGCATCCTGGACGAACACCCCGAGCTTCGCACGGTGGTCGCGCTGTTCCCCGACGAGGGTGAGAAGTATCTCGGCGAATCCGAGTTCTATGGCTGAAGCGCCCGCGCCCGGCGCTGAAGCGTCGCCGGGCGAGGTGGCCGACGCAATCGCCACGGCCTTCGACAGCTACCGCAGCGGCTTCTCGTCGATCACGCGGCGCGCGCGCGACCGGTTCCGGCGCCGAGACTGGCACGGCGAGGTGGCCGACGCGGTGCTGCGACTCGACCTGTACGGCCACGCGGTGAACTCGATCGAGCGACGGGTCCGGGCGTCGCTCGCCGGCCGCATCACCGACGAGGCGCTGTGGACCGCCGCGCGCAGCGCCTACTCGACGCTCGTCGCGCACCGCGACGACCGGGAGCTGGCGGAGACGTTCTTCAACTCCGTCACGCGCCGGATCTTCACGACCGTCGGGGTCGACCAGGAGATCGAGTTCGTCGACTCCGACTTCGCCGAGCCGCCGCCGTCGTCGTCGGCCGCGGAGGGCGTGACGCGAACGTACCGTGACTCGTCCACCGTGGGACTGATCGAGGCCATCCTGCGCGACCCGTGGTTCGACGCGCCCTACCGCGATCTGCGCGGCGACGCGGCGCTGGTGGCCGAGCGCATGGACGAGTGGATCGCCGGGAACGGCGGCGCGGCCGGGACATCGTTCCACGAAGCGGAGCTCGTCCGCGCGCCGTTCTTCCGTCGCAAGGGCGCGTACCTGGTCGGCGCCGCCCGGGGCGGCTCCGAGGTCGAGCTCCCCTTCGGGCTCGCGTTCCTGAACACCCCGGACGGCGTCGTGGTCGACGCGGTGCTGACCGGGCAGCAGGACCTCTCGGTGCTCTTCAGCTTCACACGGTCGCACTTCCACGTGGACACCGGGCCGCCGGCGGAGCTGGTCGCGTTCCTCAAGCGGCTGATGCCCGAGAAGCGGATCGCGGAGCTGTACATCTCCATCGGGTTCCACAAGCACGGGAAGACGGAGCTGTACCGCGACCTGTTGCGGCACCTGGCGACGACGACCGACCAGTTCGAGCTGGCGCCGGGGACGCCCGGGCTGGTGATGATCGTGTTCACCATGCCGGGGTTCGACATGGTGGTGAAGGTGATCCGTGACCGGTTCCCGCCGCCCAAGTCGGTGACGCGGGACTCGGTCATGCGCAGCTACCGGATGGTCTTCCGGCACGACCGCGCCGGACGGTTGGTCGAGGCGCAGGAGTTCGAGCACCTGGAGTTCGATCGGCGGCGGTTCTCGGAGGACGCGTTGCAGGAGCTCGCCGAGCAGGCGGGCAGGACGGTCGAGATCGGGGACGACTGGGTCGTCCTGCACCACGCGTACGTCGAACGGCGCGTCGAGCCGCTGGACGTCTACGTGCGGACCGAGCCCGAGAGCGCCGCGCGGGCCGCGGTCGTCGACATGGGCCAGGCGGTCGAGGACCTCGCCGCGACCGACGTCTTCACGGGGGACCTGCTGCCCAAGAACTTCGGCGTGACGCGCCACGGGCGCGTCGTCTGCTACGACTACGACGAGCTGTCGCTGCTGACCGAACTGAGCTTCCGGGCGATGCCGGCGTCCGCGTCCTACGACGACGAGTTCGGCGACGAGCCGTGGTTCGGCGTGACGCCGCTCGACGTGTTCCCGGAGGAGTTCCCCACGTTCATCGCCCTGCCGCCGGACCTGAAGGCGCTGCTCGGCGAGACGCACGGGAACCTGTACGAGCTGTCGTTCTGGCTGGAGATCCAGCAGCGCGTTCGAAGCGGCGAGATCGTCGACATTTATCCATACTCGGCAGAACGGCGTCTCTACCAGTAACAGCAGCGGTCCCGCCGATGCCCTCAGTGCTCCCCCGACGAAACGCCGAGCAGGCCATGCAACAACGGACGAGACCACGGGGTTACCAGGCGCTGGGTCATGACTATCCCGACTTGGTTGGCGAAGAGTCGCTCATGCGGCGCTGTACGCGATCGTTGCGAAATCGTCTTTGGAATGCAGGCCTGGATCTCCCCCGGTCACGTAGACCTGCGACCCATCCGGGCTCACCCCAATGCTTGTCGCCGATTCGTAGCCGCGTCCCGGTCCATTGAAGGACCGAGCCCAAACAAATGTGCCGGCGGTCGTGTATCGCAACGTGAGGAACGAGCTATAGGTGCTGGCCAGGGCAAACACGTTCCCCCCATTGGGGCCGGCGACGATGGCCGTATCCCAGCCTCCGCCGTTCGGGACGTCCCCGCAATGACTTCTCTCCCACCGCAACGTGCCGGTGAGAGCGCCAAAGGCGAAGGTGTCCGGGCAGGACAGACCGATTTGACCACCAGCGTAGACGACCTTGCTGTCTGGACTAAGGGCCATCGTGTAGAAATCCACACCCTCGTTCTCGCTGTGCCACAGCAATGATCCATCCTTCGCGTAGGCAAGCAGGACTCCATTCTCTGTCGGCCCCATGTCGCACTCCGAACATCCGTCGCCGCTAACGATGACTCGCGATCCGTCGTTGCTCACGGCGATGGCGTTGGAGGAGGCCTCGTCACTCGACGGCTGGTACGTGTTTGTCCAGACCTCGGTCCCCGTGGCCGCGTCGTAGGCGGCTGTCAGGAATGCGCTTCCGCCCGTTTGAGCGGTAACGTACACGCGCGATCCATCTGGACTCACCGTGACGTAGGAGTGAGCGCCCGTTCCCGGGCCGAGACTCGCCGACCAAAGTTCGGTTCCATCCTGCCCGTACGCAATCGTCTCGTACACCTGGGCCCCTCCCGTGCCGATGGCCGGCCCCGACACGAAGACCTGGGATCCGTCTGAGCTCACGGCGATCGCCGTTGCCTGGTCGTCGCCGCTCGCCGGACCGTCGTAGCGCTGCTGCCAGAGAGGCGTTCCGCTCGACGTATAGGCAAGTGTCTCGAAGTCCTGGCCGGTACCAGTGCCGGTACTCCAACCGGTGACATACACGCGACCCGGCGCTGCCGTCACTGCTGTCGCTGCGTCCGCTCCGTTGGCCGGGCCATTGAAGCGGCGGACCCAGTACGCGTAGCCACCCGGTTTGTAGGCGATCGTGGCGAAGTCCTGACCGGTCCCCCCGCTCGAGGGAGATCCCCCCCAACTCTTGCCTGTGACATAGATGTGGGATCCATCGGGGCTGACGCGGAGCGCCGCCGCTATGTCTTGGCCATTGCCCGGACCGTTGTAGCGTCGAACCCACACCTGGCCGGACGAGTCTGCGGGAGTCGATCGGAGACCTGAACTTCCCGAGTTGCTGTTGGCGGCTGCGACCGAGTTGGAGCCGGCGACGCAGACTCCGGCCAACAGCGCCACTCCGAGTACCAGCGACGCTGGACGACGCATAGCTCTCCACCCCCTCGTGTCTCCTTGGCCCCACAGGGGGCCAGATCACTTAGCTACTCCCTGCATCCGCCCTTCACCCTCTTAGACGCACGAGAGGGTCCGCACACTTCGGTTCGATACGAAGGGGGTGGCGTCAGGTCGATTTGGTGGGCGCGGGTCGTTTTGAATCACGAACGTGAATCCATCGGCACAACAATTCTCAGGATCAGGCAGGATCCGGAAGCGAAACGCGGCCGAGAACCCTCCAAGCGCGGAGACCGGCTGAGCCGACCAGGCCGCGCCGGCCTGCCCCAGCCCGTCTGTCAGCTGAACGATATTGCCGGGTAGTGCCTGCGCTGATCCCCTCACGACCAGCTGGGGCGTGACTGAGGACCCAACACGACCAGCGGTCCCGACTCCTGCAGGCCCCGTCGCCGACGCAACCGTCGACGACGCAACAGAGACTCCGACGACGAGCCCGATCGAAGTCAAGACCTGAGCTGCCTTGCGAACACTCAGCACCCTCACGCCCAATCCTCCTTTCGATCAGCCGAGATTGACGAGTCGCACGTCGTCGATGGCCGGGCCGGCGCAGTTGTGGTGCGTCGTGCTGAGGAACTCGATCTTCGTTCGCCCCGGGCTGGAAACGGTGAAGTCTTTGTGCTCCTGGGCCCATGCGAGTCTGAGGCTTGGACCAGTCGTGTCGATGGACCACGTGCCGATGCGGTGGCCGTCAATGAGCAGAGCAAGCGTCTTGATTCCCTGTCCACCGCAGCGCTTGCTGGTGTTTCCTGCGAAGGCGAAGCGCAGCCCGTAGGTCCCGGCGGATAGTGGCAGCGTTTGTGTCATTGAACCCGGGCGTGCCCATTCGCTGTCGTTCAGATCGATCCATTGATTCCCAGAATCGCTCCCACCGGTGCTCAGATTCACGCACCCACCGCCGATGACCCAGGCCGGAATCATCCTCCTGCACTCGGTCGACCACGTGCCCGCAGGGAGAACGGGCTCCTCAAACGACCCGTTCGTCAGGCCCTGGCTGATGGTCGCGCTGAATGCCCCCGAGTTGTCGCCGTAAGAGCTGTCGTTGAATCCGAGGAACAGCTCGCCGGCAACAGGAGCGTCCACATGGAGGCTGGGGCCGACGTAGAAGACCACCCCACTGGTCCCGATGCGTCCGATGAGGGACCAGCAGCGGAGTCCCGGGGCGGTCAACGTGACCTTGGACTGAGCGTACGCGCATGCGGGCTTCTTGACGGCGACACCCTGGGGGCCGATGGTGTGACCGACGCGGTAGGTCGCGGCCCCCGTCGCCGTGACGCTGAAGACCTCACCTTGGCTGATCGTGGTTCCCGTGTCGGTGAACGCGTGGTCCGCCGGCACATTCACGGCGGGGCTCGAGATGTTGCTATCGCTATTGCCCGACGGCCCGACGGCCGGCTTGTCGGCGGGGATCGTGGGGGAGCTTGCGAAGAGTCGCGCCCCTGC
>Ga0335082_10008829_pt1 | contig 10957 bp, 11 predicted proteins | sample Lox_Sample_41_FD_206718 | JGI IMG/M metagenome (GOLD analysis project Ga0335082, IMG submission 206718) | Soil microbial communities from Loxahatchee National Wildlife Refuge, Florida, United States - Lox_Sample_4.1 | ecosystem: Environmental > Terrestrial > Soil > Wetlands | place: USA... | reverse complement strand
CAGGTGCCGGACAATCGATGAAAACGCCGAGCGCTTCAACGAACCGAGCACAGTTCCCCTCTCTGGGCTGCGGTCTACGCTTTACCGCCGACGCCTTCAACTGCCCTACGATTCTTGGTCCCGACCGATCTATCCTGAAACGGCGTTGATAGTAGGCTCGGTCCACATTGTGTGTCAAAGGAATTCCGCAGGTTCGGAGGTTGGGGCGTTTCCCTGGTACTCCTACCTGACCCGCGCCTTCAACGTATCCCCGCTCTCGACGGACCGTCTCAACGTAGGTGCGGTCGAGAATCTGGAACGTGAGCCCGAAGCAGGACTCCAGCTCGTCCTTCCACTGCTGCAGCATCCGCAGTCTTGCCTGACCCGTTTGCGGCACACCGGCGCCATTGGTATGGTTCGCGGCACAACGCAAGGCGAGGTCGTGCGATGGCAACCGTGATCACCAGCGAATGCATCAACTGCGGCGCGTGCGAGCCGGAGTGTCCGAACACCGCCATCTACCAGGGCGGGGTCGAGTGGGAGCTCAACGGCGTGAAGCACGCGGCGATCGCCACGGACATCTTCTACATCGTGCCGGAAAAGTGTACCGAGTGCGTCGGCTTCTTCGATCACGAAGCCTGCGCGGCGGTGTGCCCGGTCGACTGCTGCGTGCCGGATCCGAAGATTCCGGAGACCGAGGACGTGCTGATCGCGCGGGCCAAGCAGCTGCATCCCGAGCAGACGTTTCCTGCAGAATTCCCGTCGCGCTTCCGCAAGGAAGGTGCCGCGCCGGCGCCCAGTGCAGGCGCAGCGCCAGGCGGCGCGCCAACACCGGCCGTCCCGCCGCCCGCCGCCCCACCGGCTCCAGCCGCCGCACCGGCACCTACACCGACACCTGCACCCACAACAGTTGTCGAGAGCGCGGTGAGCATTCCGGAGATCGAGGAGTGGGAGGTGCCGATCGAATGCTTCCGCTGCCGCGGCACCTATGCGGTGGCCTTCAGGCACTTCCGCAGCGGCGTGGTCTTCTACTGTCCGTTCTGCCAGGGCTCGTACGTCATCAACACCGCCATGCATGGCCACATCAGCCGCGCCCTGCGCGAGTTCCATGCCAAATGGCGCGCGGACTTCGACACGTTCCAGGAACGTCGGCAACGCGAACTGGAGGAGTTCGAGGAACGCCAGCGCGCCCGCCTCGAGGCGTTCAACGAGTCATTGAAGAACGCGAGCCACGAGTTCAAGCCACCCGGGGCGCCGCGCAAACGCGCTTGGATCTTTGGATGAAGAAGCTGTCAGCTGTCAGCTCTGAACCTGATCTCTGAAGCTGAAGGCTGACGGCTTCCTACGGCAAGCGTTTGATTTCACGCCCCACGGGCGGAGGTCCTGCCGCGCCAACCGGGGGCGGACCGGCCGCGCCGACCGGGGGCGGACCGGCTGCCCGCCGCGGCGCGGGCCCCGCGGCGCCGACCGGCGGCGGTCCCTGCGGACCTACGACGATGGGCCGTTGCAGTTGCCTCCGGCACGCCGCGACATCGTTGGTGGTCAAGCCCGTCGCTCCGGCGATCTGTTGGTCGCTCAGCCCCTGCTGGAACAGGTTCAGAAACGCCGTGCAGTCCTGGGCACTTGCCATGCCGCTCAACCCTACGCTCGGCGCCAGGATCACGCCAAACACCAGCACGAGCATCCAACTACTGACGCCGGTCCGCGCCTTGATCATGCAAGCCTCCTCAGGAGATCCCAGGACGTTGTTCATTCCCGTACCCGTAGCAGCAAACGGCGACCCCTTGATTTTGTTGCGCAGGAATATGCTGCATCTCCACGGCAGTATACGAACACAGCGCCGTTCGGGCAACGGGATTGCCTGCCATCCTGCCATCATGTGCCTTCCGCAACCGCAGCCGCTGCGCTATAGCCACAATTGGCCTCAGTCACCTCACCCGTCGATCGCTCCATGCCTTATCCAGCTCAATGAACACCGGCGCAAAGCTTGTCGTTCCATGCCTCGCTTTCCACCTGCTGTCCGTGGCCGCGGTCGCGCAACCCTACGCCTACGTCACCGAGAAGCATGCGGACTCTGTGACGGTGATCGACACCGTAACCAACAGCGTGGTCGACACGGTCGACATCGGCCAAAGCCCGTCCGGAGTGGCAGTGAGCCCCGACGGCAGCCTCGCCTATGCGGTCAATGCCAGCAGCCACTCCAACAGCGTCTCGGTCATCGATACGTCCACCAACGACGTCACCGCCACGGTTCGAGTCGGCACGAATCCTCTCGGCGTGGTGGTGTCGCCGAACGGCACGCGCGTGTATGTGACCAACGCCGGTGCCAACTCCGTGTCGGTGATCGACGCCGCAACCAACGCGGTCGCCACGACCATAGCCGTGGGGCACAGCCCAGCAGGCCTCGCGGCGGCCCCCGATGGCGGATTCATCTACGTTGCCAATAGCCAGACTTTCGCCACCCCGGCTGCCGGCACCGTTTCAGTGATCGACGCTGCGCAGAACAAGGTGGTGGCCACCATTGCCGTCGGCAGCAACCCGTTTGGCGTCGCCGTCGCCCCGAACGGACGTTTCGTGTACGTCACCAACAGCAACTCGCTCGATGTGCCTGGTCCCGGCACGGTCTCGGTGATCGAGGTTGCAACCAACAAGCCCGGTTTGCCGATTGCGGTTGGTGGCAACCCTCTCGGTGTCGCCGTCACGCCGGACAGTCGTTTCGCCTACGTCACCAACTTCAGCTCCAACAGCGTCTCCATCGTCGACACGATGACCCAGAGCGTGGCGGATACCGTCCAGGTGGGCAGCGGCCCGCTCGGCATCGCGCTCACGGCCGACGGGCGCTTCGCATACGTGGCGAACCGGCAACCGTTCAACGTCACCGCGCCAGGGACGGTGTCGGTCATCGACACGGCGACCCATGGCGTCGTAGCGACCATCCCCGTCGGCGAGAACCCCACGTCGATCGCCATCGCCGCGCCGGTGCCGTCCGCTTGCGTGGGCGACTGCGACGACGACGGCAAGGTCTCCGTCGACGAACTGATCCGTGGCGTGGACATGGCGCTCGGCACACTGGCAGTGAACGCGTGCGCGGCGTTTGATCAGGAGCGCGACGGCGTGGTGAGCATTGCCGAGCTCATCACCGCGGTCAGTAATGCGCTCAGCGGTTGTCCGTGATCGCTACGATGCGATATAGCGATCACCAGGAGGAGCACCGATGAGCGATCATTTCTATCACCCTGATGACATGAAGCGGCTGCGGAAGCTGCGCGAGCTGAAGCCCGATCTGTTCAAATCCTTCGTCGACTTCGATTCCAAAGTGTTCGAAGAGGGCGCGCTGTCGGTGAAGACGAAGGAGCTGATCGCCATCGGCACGGCGCACATCACGCAGTGTCCCTATTGCATCGACGCGCACACCAAGCGCGCCAGGAAGGCGGGCGCGTCGGACGCGGAAATTGCCGAGGCGATCTTTGTGGCGATGGCGTTGCGCGCCGGCGGTTCCTGGGCGCACAGCGCCATCGCGATGAAGGCGCTGGAGGAATAACGTCCGCGGGGAATGACATACTCGGGATGACGCGCAAACCGGCTCCGTTGCGCCAGGGCGATGTGATCGGGGTGGTGTCGCCAGCCGCCGCGGTCGATGAGGCGAGTCTGCGCGCAGGCGTGCAACGCGTGGAGGCGGCGGGCTTCCGCGTGCGCATCGGTGCCGCGACGCTGAAGAAGGCCGGCTACCTCGCCGGCACCGACCGCGAACGTCTCGCCGACCTCGACGCCATGTTCCGCGACCCCGAGGTGAAGGCGATCATTGCCGCACGCGGCGGTTACGGATCGGGCCGCTTGTTGCCGCTGCTCGATCCGGCGGTGCCGCGCACGCATCCGAAGATCCTGGTCGGTCACAGCGATCTCACGTTCTTGCTCAACGACCTTGTGCAGCGGGCCGACCTCCTGACCTTCCATGGGCCGATGATCGCCTCGCTGCAACAGCGGCCCGACGCTGCCGCTGCGCTGTTTGCGTTGCTCAGCGGCGACCGCGTCGGGTGGCACCAACCCGCGCAATCCGTCGTGCAGCCGGGCATGGCGGAGGGCGCGCTGGTCGGCGGCAGCTTGTCGGTAGTCGTGTCGATGCTCGGGACGCCATGGGCGCTGGAGACACGCGGCCGCCTGCTGTTCCTCGAAGATGTAAACGAAAAGCCGTACCGCATCGATCGGATGCTCACACAACTCCGGCAAGCCGGTGCGCTCGACGGCGTCGCCGGCGTGATCTTCGGCGAGATGGCTGGCTGTACCGCCGGAGACAACGAGCGCGTCACTGTGCACGACGTGATCGCCGAGGCGTTTGCCAGCGCCCCCTATCCGGTCGCCTTCGGCCTCCCGAGCGGCCATGGAGCCGGCACGCTCACGCTGCCGCTCGGCGTGCGCGCGCGCCTGGCTGGTGAGCGGCTGACGTTGCTCGAATCGCCGCTGGCAGAATGAGTGCTGAGTGCGCACAATCTTCCAATGAGTTTCGAAACCGTCGAACACGAAATGGAGGCAGCGGTGGGACGCCACGTGTTTCCGGGCGCCGTGCTGCTGGTGCGCGAGGGAACGCGCGTCTTCTATCATCGAGCCTTCGGCCATCGCAGCCTGGAGCCGGAGGTGACGCAGATGTCGGAAGACACCATCTTCGACATCTCGTCACTGACCAAGGCCTTCGCCACCAGCGTCGCGATGATGCTCATGGTGAAGGATGGCCGGATCAACTTGGACGACCGCGTGACGCGCTTCTTCCACAACTTCGGCGTGCACGGGAAGACGCACATCACCTTCCGCCACCTCCTCAGCCATAGCTCGGGACTGGCCGCGTGGCGGCCGTACTACAAGGACGTATTGCAGGTCGAACGTGCCGGCCGCATCAACTTTCTCGGCAGCCACGGGGCCAAGGTGCACGTCTACCAGGAGCTGCAACGCGAACGCCTCGAAGGCCAGCCCGGGAAACAGGCCGTGTACAGCGACCTCGGCTTCATGCTGCTCGGCGCAGCCGTCGAAGAGGTCAGCGGTATGACCTTGGATCGGTTCTGCCACGACCGCATCTTCCGCCCGCTCGGTCTGCGCACTACCGGCTTCATCGATCTGTCGCTGCTGCGCACACGGCGCGTGCAGCCGGTGACCGAGATGATCGCGCCGACCGAACGGTGCCCGTGGCGCAAGAAGATCCTCTGCGGCGAGGTGCACGACGACAACGCCTACGCCATGGGCGGCGTCGCCGGGCATGCCGGCGTATTTGCGTCGGCAAAGGACCTCGACGGCCTGCTCTGCCGGTTGAAGGACTGCTATCGTGGGGACAATCCGATGATTCCCCAACGTATCGTGCGCGAGTTCTGGACACGCGACGAAACGGTCCCGGGGTCGACGTGGTGTCTTGGATGGGACAGCCCGTCGCCAGTCGGGTCGAGTGCGGGCACGCAGTTCTCTCCACACTCGGTCGGACACTTGGGATTCACCGGCACGTCCGTGTGGCTCGACCTCGAGCACGACCGTCACGTCATTCTGCTGAGCAACCGCGTTCATCCGAGCCGCGACAACGAGCTGATCAAGGCGTTTCGTCCCTTGATTCACGACGTGATCGTCGCGGCACTGCAATGACGACCAAGGCAAAAGTCAAAACGCAAAACGCAAAAGTCAAAAGTTGGGAGATCTCTGCGCTTTTGCCTTTTGCCTTTTGCCTTCTGCCTCTTGCCTCTTGCCTTTTGCCTTTTGCCTTCTCCCCGTCCTCATGACGAACGCGATCCCCGCAGCTGTGCGCACCGGCGCCGCGCGCCGCATCCACCTCATCGCCATCTGTGGCGTTGCCATGTCGGCGCTCGGGGGCATGCTGAAGCAGCGCGGCTACGAGGTGTCGGGGTCAGATGAGAATGTCTATCCACCGATCAGTACGCTGTTGGAGCGTCTCGGGATCTGCATCCGACAGGGATTCCGCGCCGCGAACCTCGCTGATCATCCCGACCTGGTCGTCGTGGGTAACAAGGTGTCGCGGACCAACCCCGAGGTCGAGGCGCTGTTGGCAAGCGGCATCCCGTACGTCTCGCTGCCGCAAGCGCTCGCCGAGCTGTTCATTGCCGAGCACCGCTCCGTGGTCGTGGCCGGCACGCACGGCAAGACGACGTCGACGGCAATGCTGGCCTGGGTGCTGCAGGCAGCGGCCCGCGATCCCAGCGTCGTGGTTGGCGGGGAGGCATTGAACTTCGGCGGCAACTACAAGCTGGGCGACGGCGAGTGGTTCGTCATTGAGGGCGATGAGTACGATACGGCCTTCTTCGACAAGGGACCGAAGTTCCTCCACTACCGCCCGCAGGCGCTGCTGCTGACTGCCGTCGAGTTCGACCACGCCGACATCTACCGCGACCTGGAGCACGTGAAGCAAGCGTTCCGAGAGTTGGTGGCGATCTTGCCGAGCGCGGCGCCGCTCGTCGTCGCCACCGACTTCCCGCACGCGCGCGACGTGGCCAAGAAGCACAAGCCACTGACGACCTTCGGACTGGGCGCCGACTGGCAGGCCGTCAACCTGCGCGACAACGGCACGCACACGATCTTCGACATCACACACAAGGGTGTGACCGAGTGCAGCGCTCGCATCCAGCAGCCCGGTGGCATCAACGCGCGCAACGCGCTCGGCGTGTTCGTCATGGCGCGCGCGCTGGGTCTGAAGACGGCAGAGATCCTGCCCGGTCTGGCGAGCTTTCGCGGCGTCGCGCGGCGGCAGGAGACGGTCGGCGAGTGGCGCGGCGTGACCGTTGTCGACGACTTTGCCCATCACCCGACGGCAGTGGCAGGGGCGATCGCTGCGCTCCGCCTACGCTACCCGCGGCGGCGCTTGTGGGCCGTGTTCGAGCCGCGCTCCAACACCAGCCGCCGCAAGGTCTTTCAACGCGAGTACGTCCAAGCGTTTGCCAGCGCCGACCAGGTCATCATCGGCGGCGTCTTTCGCAAAGACACCGACCAGGTCGCCGAGGCCGACCTCTTTTCGCCCGAGCAACTTGTCGCCGATCTGGTGGCGCGCCGCATCGCCGGCCGCACATTGTCCGACGCTGACGCCATTACACGCGTCCTCCTCGATGAAGCCCGCCGCGGCGATGTGATCCTGCTGATGTCCAACGGCAGCTTCGGCGGCTTGCGCGACAAGCTCGCCGGCGCACTAGCGGCCAACGCCGGTGACTGAGCAGCCAATCTCGCTTCGAAAACGGCCGACGAGTCGACAGTTCACAGGGGAGAGTTGCCGTGCGCACAGAGCACTCGCACGATGTAGTACACCCACATCGGAATCAGCGTTGCCCAGTACGCTGTCATCCAAGTCAGGCCGATCAGTCCACCCCAGGAATCGGCATCCGTTCGTCTGTTTTTCACCCAGACAGCCCGCTTCAGGCCGCTTGCCAACCGCATCGAAATCGACGGCGAGCCTGCTCCGGTCCTCCCGCTGTTCCTCCTCGCATTCGCTCGCAGGGTAGCGAGGTGAATGGCCTGCCAGGGCAGATAGACAGTGCCGAAGAGCAGGTTCAGCTGGAGAAGAACTTCCCTACCGCCGAGTGCATCGACGGTCAGGTAGAGGTATGCACTGGCAATCATGTTCGTCGCGAAGATGAGCGCCCAGCCTAGTTCCTCGTAGTAGTAGAGCTCGAACTGCTCGGTCAGTATCGCAGCCCAAACGAAACCCTGGCTGATCACGACCTGCGCAACCATCAGCCAGGAAAGAGCGATCACCCATCCCACTTGTTCGATATTGAGCAGGCGAAGGACGTGAGAAAATAAAAAGATGTAGGCGATCTCAGAGAATGTGGCGAACAGCCGCGTCACGAAGATCGAAGAGAATATGGAATCGTGCAAGACCACGTTGTGCTCGTACCGAACTGGGAACAGGCACCGATAGGCTGACACGGCAAAGAGAATTTGCGCAGGCAGGACGATGTACGCATCCGCGTCACCCGACGCGAGCGGAGGCGTGTTCACCAGAAAATATAGATTGATCAAACTCCCGAGCTTCAACAGCCAAAGAACAATGGTGTAATCGCGAAACATTGCCCTGCGAGTCTCTGCCTCCGAAGCGCTTAGCGCAATGCCGCGCCATGATCAGGCGCGCAACGTAACGCCCTTGCTGCATCGCAACCGGCCCCACGCCGGGTAGTGGCGCGCTCGAAGAGGTAGAGTGCGCGCCTCTGTTTCTACGACGTCAAAGACTGTACACCAGCGCATGCAGCGTTGTGTGTCGGCAGCGACCGCGTTAGGTGCAAGGCGGATGGGAAAAGATGGTGGGTGGAAGAGCAGGGGAAGCCTGGATCGGCGCACCGCTCTGCCCGCAATCTATGCGGTCATTGCTGTCGCCGTGTTCGTCGGCATCGCGCGGCGTTGTCTGCCGAGGTACCCGGTGACCTGATGAACCGGCGTGCGGTGTTCCTGACGTTCGTCGTGCTGGGCGCCCTGGCCGCGTACGTGTTCAGCAACATGGGGCGCCTGGCCATCCAGGACGCCACTCGCGCGCGGCAGTTGCGGCTGGAGCGGGCAGTGATGGCGGTGGAAGGCACGTTCAGCAGCATGACGGATGCGGGGTACATTGAATGGACACCGACGAAGGCGGCAATTGAGCTGGTCAGGACCATGACCGCCGCGGAGAAGCTGACGCCGGAGGAGGCCAAGGAGTTCGGCCTCCGCGCCTCACCGGCGCCGACGCGCTACGTGATCGGCAAGCCGACCGGGCCGTGGCAAGTCGTGTTGCTGCCCGACGAGGCGCACAAGCTGGTGCGGGTCGAAGGCTACGGCGCCGACGTCGAGCGACCGCTCATCGTGAGGCAGATTGCGGTCGGCGACTGACCCAGGCCGCGGCGCACTAACGGGAGGAGCCTCGACGAGAGCGAAAGGGGGGACTCGCCCCCGTCGAGGCTGGGGGAGCTATGCTCGCGCCGCGTACGGTGGCGGGAGATGGTGGGCGTGGCGCCTCCCGAATTTTGGCGGCGCAGCGGCCAGCGTCTGCACAAGGGCTGCGACAAACGGATACGCCGCCTGCAACTGTCGCCACGGGAGGCCCACCGCGTGCACAAAGCCGCGCACCACGGTGCTGCTACCGCGAGGCCGGTGTGGAGCCCGCCGCGCGTGTCGCGATCTTGCTGACATCGCCGCAGCCGGCACAGTGCCGGCCGCATTTCTCTTCGCTACGGTCCGGTTCATGGCTTTCTCCGTTGTGAAGCCTGCTGAACGAGCGGCGCGCTATTGGACGCGCCACTCTGGCACGCCAACGACGTTGTGCTGTGCACACGAACATCCACGCAATGCGGATCAGCAAACGTTCGGGCAACGACGTCCTCGAGATCGTCACTGCCGACCTTCAGCGTCACCGTGACCTCAAACTCGCTAGCGGGCCAGACGCTGGCTTGTGGAGACTGTGTCATGCCGATCATTCCTCACCTCTTCCATGAGCTGGGACTGCTCGCACCGGCAACGGCGCACTCGCTGTCGAATCGCACGTGTAAACGGTTCTCCGCACGCGCTGGTTGACGCCCATCCAACAAATTTCCTGATTGGCTGGCCCAGTGCGGCCGCGGCGCCCGGCTTTGTCCGCGCCAGCGCGGTCATCGAATCATAACACGCTCGCAACCCGGGCGTAATGTAACTGCGCCCCATCACCGCGTCTTGGCTGGCGAGATGTCCATGGCTCGACGGCTCAACCATCAGTCGGCAGAACCTCGCAGGGCGACGCGGCTACGCCAGAATGCCCCGCGCAACGTCTACGAGCGCGGCTATCTGCGCATCGACTTCGACGCCTATCAGGTGTGGGTGGACGGCCGACCCCTGCACCTGATGCGCCGCGAGTTTCAGCTGCTGCGCTTCCTTGTCCAGTCGGCGAACCGCGTCTTCGACCGCACGCAAATCTTGGCGCAGGTGTGGCCGCGAGCGCGGGTCAATGCACGCATGGTGGATGTGCACATCTACCGGCTGCGCAGGTCTCTCGAACGCGCTCCCGAGCATCCCAAACTGTTCGTCACCGTCCGAGGAGTCGGCTGGAGGTTCGACGAGCGTCCATTGCTGGAAGCGCAGGGTACGACCGACCCGAACCACGAAGACTCACACGACCAATCACGACAGCGCGATTGCTTGTTGAAGGTCACAACCGACAACCCGAGGAGAGGGGTCACATGTACAGAGTGAAGGTTTGGCTGGGTGCTGTGGCAGCCGGCAGAAGGGCACGGGCCTGTACTCCGTTCGACGGTCGCAGCAGCCAGTTGGAAGATGACCAGTTGCGCTTCATTCGGCGAGCGCTGGCACGAGCCTTCTTGGTGCTGCTGGTAGCGAGCGCATCTCCAAGAGGTGTGGTTGCGCAAGGAACGGACCCGAACGCCAAGGCGCCCTTGCTGTGGACTGACCCGGAAACAGGTCAGGTGTTCACGAAACCGGGTCCGGGACGCGTCCCGTTCACCCCTTCCGGTACGCCGCCGAACGAGCAGACAGAGAGCCAGATCAAAGCGTTGCAGCACGATCTCGAGCAGCTGCACCAGCAAATGCAAAAGGGCGGTATCCAGCTGGGCGGGGTCACCGTGAAACTCGGGGGCTTCATTGAAGCGGCAGGCATCTATCGGACGCGCAACGAGGTCTCCGACGTCGGCTCGGACTACAACCAGGGCATTCCGTTCAAGATCTCGCCGTTGGCGCATGAGAACGAGACGCGCTTCTCCGCGCGTCAGAGCCGCATCACCTTGCTGACGACGGGCGATGTCTCTCCCGATACGCACCTGGCCGCCTACCTTGAGACGGACTTCCTGGCCTCCGGTTCGTCATCGAATTCGCGCGAGAGCAACAGCTACACGCCACGCGTTCGGGTCATCTATGCCACCGTTGACAAGGACAACTGGGGCCCCCATCTCGGTGGTCCGGCCTGGGGCTTCCATTTCCTGGGCGGTCAGAGCTGGAGCCTGATCACCACGAACACGACGGGCATCATGCCACGCCAGGAACAGGTTCC
>Ga0335082_10008826_pt1 | contig 10959 bp, 6 predicted proteins | sample Lox_Sample_41_FD_206718 | JGI IMG/M metagenome (GOLD analysis project Ga0335082, IMG submission 206718) | Soil microbial communities from Loxahatchee National Wildlife Refuge, Florida, United States - Lox_Sample_4.1 | ecosystem: Environmental > Terrestrial > Soil > Wetlands | place: USA: Florida... | reverse complement strand
CCACGTCTCGTCGAAATACTCCCGCAGGAAGCCGCCTTCCCGGTCGATGAATTTGGTGAGGCACAGATCGACGATCTCCTCCGCGATTTGTTCCCACGCCGCGCCGGGCTCCGCCTCGCACCAGGCGAGCATGGCCTCCAGGAAATGCATGTGCGGGTTGCTGCGGAACGGCTGGATCGACGATTCCACGAAACCGCCGGCGCGATGGTGCCGCATCTGTCGGATGCGATCGAGCAGGGCGTGGGCCGTCGCCTTTAGGTCGGCGCGCTCGGGCAGCACCTTGACGATTTCCGCCATGGCCAAGAGCGCGAAGGCCTGGTCGTAAAGCAGCGTCGAGGCATCCAGCACCTCGCCCTGCGGCGACAGCAGCGTGCAGAACTCGCCGGTCGTCGCCCGGTAACACCGGATGAGGTAATCGATCCCATGGGTCGCCGCCTGCCGCCACGGCCCGCGCCATCCCAGCCGGCCCGCCAGCGCGTAGGCGTAGCTCTGGCGCGATTGGACCCGCGCCCGGCGCGAAACCTCCGGCACGCTGCCGTCGAGTCCCAGGAGTTCCCGGTACCCGCCCCGCTCGTGGTCGGCCCCGCGCTCCCACCACAGCGGCAGCGTCGCGTCCACCAGCCAGCGATTCAAACGGGAGGCTTGTTCGCGCAGTTGTTGATTTTGCAATTGATACTCTATCGCTTAGGGTTATGGCCACAAACCGCGGCGCCGGTGCGAAGCTAAGGCAAGTCGGCGGCGCCCGCCATGCGCTTGTTGGACCGGGATTCGGCCCGACGGGCGTTGCCCGATTCGCCGGGATCGGACCATGCTGGTGCGGGCGATGTCGCAAAGGAATCAAGGGATGTTCGGCCTCTCGGAAAAGCAGGATCGGCGGTTCGCCTACGGTCTTTGGCGCTACGGCGCGGACGAGGTCGATGCGGCCATCGAGGCCCTGTCGTTCTTGCGGGAGAACGACGTCTGCCATTTCGATACGGCGGACTGCTACGGCGGAGCCAGCGGCTTCGGCGGTTCGGAGCGGCTGCTCGGAGCCGTCCGCAAGCGCGCGCCGGAGCTGCTGTCGGGGGCGGCGATCGCCACCAAGGCCGGCGTCGAACCGGGTTCGCCCTACAATTCGTCGGGCGCTTATCTCAAGGCGGCCTGCGATGCGTCGCTCAAGCGCCTCGGCGTGGAACGGGTCGATTTGTTCTACATCCACCGTCCCGATCTTCTCACCCATCCGGCGGAGCTGGCCGGGGCGCTCGACGGCCTCGTCGAGGCGGGCAAGATCGGCGCGGTCGGGGTGTCGAATTTCACGACCCATCAGGTCGCGGCGCTGGCCGGCTTCCTCAAGGCGCCGATCTGCGTCCATCAGATCGAATTCTCCGTGGCGCACATCGAGCCGCTGTTCGACGGCACGCTCGATCAGGCGATGGAGCGCGGCATCGCCGTCGCCGCCTGGTCGCCGTTCGCGGGCGGGCGTTTGGGCGAGGCCGGCCCGCCGGAGCTCGAACGGGTGCGCGGCGAGCTGAAGCGGATCGCCGAGGAGCACGCGGCGCCGGCCGTCGCCGTCGCGCTGGCCTTCATCGGGCGGCATCCCGCGCCGGTGACGCCGATCCTCGGCAGCAAGCGGCCGGAGCGGTTGCGCGACTGCCTCAAGGCCCGGTCGCTGTCGCTGTCGCGGCGGGATTGGTATGCGATCGTCGAAGCCTGCCGCGGCGAGGCGATGCCGTGAACCTGCCGAACGTTATCGCGCGGCGAGTTTGGCTGCCCAGTCGCGGTCCGGCTTCGGGAACGCCGGCGCGGCCAGTTCGCCCTTCGCATCGGCCGTGAGGTCGATGGCTTTGCTCCAGCGGCCGTTTTGCGGATCGAACCACGTCCAGGCGTAACGCGCCCTCGGCTGCATGCCCGCGAGGTGCGGGCGCGCCGCGTGCCGCTCGAAATAGGCCAGGGCGAAGCGCCGGTCCGGCGTGCGCATCAGATACGCCCAGCCGTCCAGTCCGTCGGCCACGGCGGCGGCGCTCGCGCGCGGACGGAGATCCGCCGAGGCGAGGGTCAGTTGCTGGGAGCGGCCGCCTTCCGACAGCACGAAGTCGCGCAGAAACCGCATCTGCCCGCCGGATTGGTAGCGCAGCGCTTCCCAGATGGGGGGCCGCCAGCCGCTCGCTTCCCCGGTCGTGGTCACATCGTAGGCGCCGGTGCCGTAGACGTGCCCGGCCAGCCCGCCCGACAGCACCGAGCCGTACATCATGGCGCGGGCGAAGTAGGTGTCGCGTGCGGAATCCGCCTCGGGCGCCTCGCCGCCCGGATGGTTGATCTGATGGTTCCAGCCCGCGTAATAGGGCTCCATATTGGCGGCGGGATAGGGCGGATCGAGCCGGAATTCTTCTTCCAGCAGGGGATAGATGCCGTGCGCCCGCGGCTTGTTGCCCACCGAGTGCATGGTGAGCCAGGGCGCCTGCGCGCCGTGGCCGAACACGCGATAGGTCGATCCGTCGATCAGCGACGTCACCGGCTGGCCGAACGGCAGCGGGCCGTAGCTCTTGAACCAGCCCGCCAGCGCCGCGTTGTAGTCGTCGCCGGAGAGGCCGAACTTGGTGGTGACCCAGTCGAGATGGATGCCGCTGAAGATCAGGTTGAAGGCGCCGTAGCGCGCCGCGAGGTAGGCGATGTAGCGCGCGTACGACGCCTTGAAGTCGAAATAGGCCTTCCACGACGGCCCGGTGTCGCGCCGCACCGGCTCGAACATCGGCACGAAGCCGGCGTCGGAAAGATAGCGCATCTTGCGGTCGAGGCTGCGGAAATAGGCCGGATTGATGCGGTCGAAATCGGCCATCCCGTCGTGATCGGGCACGATCGCGAAGGGCAGGTTGCCGGATTCGTCCGGCATGTCCTTGGCGGTCGTCGTGGCGCCATCGGCGGTGCTGACCGCGGCGTCCGGCGCCCAGACGCCGAACTTCTCCCACGCGTTGCGCAGGTAGACGCCGCGCGAATCCGCGAAGGTGGCGCCGCGGTTGTCGGCCGCCCAGTTGGGGAACGCCGCGATGAAGCTGATCGAGTTGAAGCCCTGGCGCCGGCGATAGGTCACCGCGTCCTGGAAGGTGATCCCCGGTCCCGGCAGGTAATCCGCAGGCGGCGCGTAGGCGCCGGCGAACGGCAGCCGCCAGGTCGAGGCGGCGAGCCAGGTATCGCCCGTGAGGAAGAACGGCGCGCCGTCGGCATATTGCAGCGCGTGGCCGTTGGCCGTGGCGCGGATGAAGCCGCGCCGGTTGGGATTGTCGCGCTTCTCGGCGTCGCTCCAGCCGTCGGCGCGCAGGGCGCCCGCGCCGCCGTTGAGCCCGGCGTCGCCGGGCTGGTTCGAGCCGGTACGCCAGCGCCATTCGCCCGGCGCCGTCGCTGCGAAGCGCACGCGCCAGGTGCGCCCGCCGTCCCAGAAGCCGTAGACGCGCTTGGCGAAGCCCGGACCTTCGAGATCGATCCAGCATGCCACGTCGGCATAGGGATTGGCGTAGTCGTGCTGGGCTTCGAGAACGATCTCCTGCATCTCCCAGACATGGGCGTCGCGGTGCGGCAGCGCCGCCGAGGCCGGAGCGAGGGTGAGCAAGATCAGCAGAATGCGGAGGAATCGCGCCATCGCCGTTCTATAGGACCGCGCCGCTGGCGCCGCAATCAACGCCGGAAGATCCAGAAGGCGAGCGTCAGCACCGCGCTGATGGCGAGGCAGGTGACGATCGGCGCATGGAAGGTGAAGTTGCCGCGGTGGACGACGATGTCGCCGGGAAGATGGCCGGCCCAGCGCGCCAGCCACGGCCACGCCAGGCCCGCAGCGACCAGCAGCACTCCCAAAACGATCAGAACGCGCGCCATGGCTGGTCCGCTCCGGCTGTCAGTGTCCTTCGCAAGGCGCGGCGTTTCAAGGGGTTATGCGGCGCGGCGGAGCCTCCCTTGACGCTTCGGCGCATTGCACGATCATGCGCCGGGTTTTCATGCCGCACGAAATCGAAATCAAGCTGCGGATTCCGCCCGAGGCCCTGCACGGCGTCGCGCGGCTGGCGTGGCTGCGCGAAATGGCGAGCGGCCCGGCCAAGCGCGCCAAGCTGGTCTCGGTCTATTTCGATACCGGCAAGTTCAAGCTGCGCGATCGCGGCGTCTCGCTCCGGCTGCGTCGCGTCGGACGCAAATGGGTGCAGACCGTCAAGGCGGACGGTGGGGGCGGCGCCGGCGCCTTCGGCCGCAGCGAATGGGAACATGCGGTCGCGGCCGACCGGCCCGATTTCGACGCCGCGAAGGATACAGCGCTGGACCCGCTGGCGACCGGCAAGCTGAGGCGGCGGATCCGCCCGGTGTTCCGGACCGAGATCTGGCGCACGGCGATTCCGCTGCGCTGCGGCGACAGCGAACTGGAGCTTGCCGTCGACCGCGGGCAGATCGTGGCGGGGCGGCGGCGGCGGATGGTCAGCGAGATCGAGATCGAGCTGAAGCGCGGCGATCCCGTGGAGATCGCGCGCCTGGCGGGGCGCATCGCGCAGGCGGTCCCGGTCGCCTACGAGCCGCTGACCAAGCCCGAGCGCGGCTACGCGCTGTGCGCCGGCACATCGAGCAAGCCCGTGCACGCCGATCCGGTCGTGCTGCGCCCCGATTTCACCACCGCCGAGAGCTTGCGCGTCATCGGCCTGGAATGTCTTCGCCATCTGGCGGCCAACGAGCGCGCGGTCCGTACCGGCGAATCCGAGGGCGTGCACCAGATGCGGGTCGGGCTGAGGCGGTTGCGCGCCGCGATTTCGGTGTTCAGGGAGCTGGCGGACGACCGCGAGACCGATGCCGTCAAGACGGAGCTGAGATGGCTCACCGAGCAGCTCGCCCCGGCGCGGGATTTCGACGTGTTCGTCACCGAAAGCGTGGCGCCGCTGGCCGGGGCGCATGCCGGCGCCTCGGAGATCGCGCTGTTGCGCGCCGACATGGAGCAGCGGCGCGATGCCGGGTTCGCCCGCGCCAAGGCGGCGGTGGAAAGCCGGCGCTATCGCCGGCTGGTGCTCGATGTCGCGCTGTGGCTGGGCAACGGACGGTGGTCGGCGGACCCCGACCCGCTGCGCGAGGCGCGGCGCGCGCGGCCGATCGTTCCGTTCGCCACCGAGGTTCTCACCCGGCGGTCGCAGAAGATCGTCAAGCAGGCGGCGAAGCTCGAGAAGCTCGACATGCACCAGCGCCACCGGCTGCGCATCGGCATCAAGAAGCTGCGCTACGCGACGGAGTTCTTCGAAAGCCTGTTCGCCGGCGCCGGGCAGCGGGCGCGCCAGAAGCGGCTGGTGGAGACGCTCAAGGTGCTGCAGGACGTGCTCGGCCAGCTCAACGACATGGGCGTGTACCAGAAGCTGGCGGGCGAGATCGTCGAGCGCGGCAAGCACCCCGACCGCCGTCCCGAAAAGGCCTTCGCCATGGGAATGGTCGCCGGGCGGGGGCAGGTCAAATACGAAGCCTCGGTCGGCGCCGCGATGAAGGCGAGCGCGCGCTTGGCGGCCGGCCGTCAGTTCTGGCAATAGCCGCCGCCGCAGCAAAGCGAAGGGGAGTCGGAATGCTGAAGACGCGATTGGCCGCGGCGTTGATCGCCTTGGCGGGTTTCGGGATCGGGGCGCAGGCCGCCCCGCTCGATGCCGCGAACGTCCTCGCCGTGATGCAGCGCGCCGCCGATTGGCAGCTTGCCCATCTCGGTCAGCCGTCGTCCCGCCCCGAAACCAGCGATCCGCGCGGCTGGGTCGTCGGCGCATTCGACGTCGGCCTCGCGGCGCTGGCGGATCGCTCGCCCGATCTCAACTACGCCGAAGCCGTTTACCTCCAAGGCGCGCAACAGGATTGGCGGCTGGGGCCGCGGCTTTACCACGCCGACGATCACGTCATCGGCCAAAGCTGGATCTGGGCCTACGAACGCAACCACGATCCCGAAATGATCGCGGCGGTGAAACACGCGTTCGATGCCATCCTCGCCGCGCCGCCCGCGGGCTCGCTCGATTTCGACACGCCCGCCGCGGGCAAGGAGGCTTCCTGCCAGGATCGCTGGTGCTGGAGCGATGCGTTGTTCATGGGCCCGCCCGCCTGGGCGGAACTGGCGCGCGCCACCGGCGATCCGCGCTATCTGGCTTATGCCGACCGGGAATTCCGGGCGACCGTCGCGCGCCTGTTCGACCAGCAGGAGAGCCTGTTCTATCGCGACACGCGCTTCATGGCACAGCGCGGCCCGCACGGCGAAAAAGTGTTCTGGAGCCGCGGCAACGGCTGGGCCTATGCCGGGCTGGCGCGCCTCATCCAGTTCCTGCCGCCCGACAATCCGGAGCGGCCGAGATACGTGGAGCTCTTCCGCAGGATGTCGGCGCGGCTCGTCGCGCTGCAGAAGCCCGACGGATATTGGCCGGTGTCGCTGCTGGCGCCGCCCGAGGGCACGCCGCCGGAAACCAGCGGCACGGGGTTCTTCACCTTCGGCCTCGCTTACGGCGCCGCCGCCGGCATCCTGGCGGAGCCCAGATACCGCGCGGCGGCCGAGCGCGGCTGGGCGGCGCTGGTGAAGGCCGTCGAGCCCGACGGCAAGCTCGGCTGGGTGCAGCAGATCGGTGCCGGGCCGGATGCGGTGGCGCGCGGCGACACGCAGCTCTACGGCGTCGGTGCTTTCCTCCTGGCGGGGTCGGCCATGTTCGATCTGGCGCACGAAGGCCGCGCCGTGACGCTCGTGCTGCACAATCCGCTGGCGCTGGCGCGCCGGGCGGCGCGCATCGAAATTCCCGCTTCGCTGCTGCCGCGCGCCATGACCGGCGAATGGGTGGCGGCGGCGGCGGGCGAGGTGGCGCCCGTGCAGCGCACGGAGCGGGGCGCCGTGACGGCGCTCGATCTGCCGGCGCGCGCCGAGATCGCGCTCGCCTTGCGCCCGCGGCTCGGTTTCGATCCGCCGTTTGCGGGCGTGGCGCATGCCAGCATTCCGGTGAAGACCGACGACGGCTATCGCGAGCTGCCGCGCTTCGTCGTGCCGCCGACCCATGTGATCCACGATGCGCTCCTGCCCATCGAAGGCGCCGGCTGGGAATCGGACCGCATCGCCTATCGCGTCTATCTCGACAAGCGCAATGCGGTGGACATCTACGGCAAGCAGCAGCCGGCCGCGATCCTCGGCGCCATCGGCCATGAGGGCCAGCCCAGCTATCACGACGAGGCCGATTGGGGCATGGACGTCTGGCGCGTCGGCGACAGCCTGGGGGCGGGCGGGCTCGGCGTGCTGCGCGGCAGGATGGCCGAGCAGCTCGGCGACATGAAGCGCATGGTCGCCTCGGTCGCGGCCTCCGGCCCCGTTCTCGCCGATCTCAATGTCGAATGCCGGGGCTGGACGCTTGACGGAAAGCCCCACGCTCTCGCGGCCGATTACACCATCAGCGCGGGTTCGCGGCTGTCGGTGGTGTCAGCCTCCGCGCCGGGCACCCCGCTGATCGCCGGCTTCGGCAAGTACCCGAACACGACCTATTTCCATTCCGAGAAGGGCGCTTGGGGCTACATGGCCGATTGGGGTTTGCAGAGCGAGAACGGCAAGGACGTGCTGGGCGCCGCGCTGTTCTATCCGCTGGCCGAAGTGGCGCGCACCGGCGACGACGGACGCAGCTACTACGTCGTGTTCAAGAACCCGGCCAAGGCGCGCTACGTCTTCGCCGGCGCCTGGGCGCGCGACGGCGGCGGCATCGCCGACCTCGCGGCTTTCCGCGCCTTCGTCGAGCGCACCGCTCGCGAGCTGAGCCATCCGGTGAGCGTCGCCGGCCGCTGAGACAGCGGCCGGCATGTTGGCATTCGAGCGGCGTCGGGCGGCGCGGTCAGTCCGGCTTTCCTTGGGCCTTGGGTGGGCGGCGATTGCCGACGTAATAGGTCAGTCCGCCCATGACGCGCGGCCGCTCCGAGGTCACGTCGAGCTGCGTGAACGTCACCTCTCCCTGCTTGAAATCGCTGCCCTTGGACAGGATCTTGACGGTCACCAACACCTGCTGCCTGGGCTTGAGCGGGAACGGCTTGCCCAGGCTGATCTTGTCCGCCGCGATCTTCCAGCCCCTGGGCGCATTGACGTTGAGAACGGCCCTGATCGCCTTCGTCGTCGGATTGCGCACGAAGAACCGGTCGACGAAGCCGTTGTCCGCCATGGTGGTGGGCAGATCGTGGTAGTTGCGGTGGGTGGCGTTGTTGTCGTTCGGCGTGATGTTGTCGACGACGAAGCTCGCCCTGGACGCGGCCGAAATCGGGTCCTGCGGCGAGTCGATCAAGGCAAACATGCAGAAATGGTTCGGATCGGAGGGATTGACCGTGGGCGCCGGGAAGTCGAACTCGACGACCTGGGCGGCGTCGCTCATGGTCTCGCCCGGATCGGTGGTATCGCCGTCGCCGTTCAGATCGGTGCCGCAGGTCGGCTGCGCGCGCCCCGGGCATCCGGCGGCCGAGGCCCCCGAATAGGCCAGATTGTTGATGGTCCTGACCCCCAACGGGTGCCACTGGGTGGTGTCCGCGGAATCGCCGGGGAAGGCCGTCCAGAAGTCCGCAGGCAAGCCGGGAAGCGCCGTACCGAACTGCGCCCAGTGCAGCTTCACCGTGACCGTGCTGGCGGTCACCGGCCCGCGATTGTGGACGCGCACATAGACGTGGTTCACCTGGCCCGGGATGGCCGAGGGCGTTTCGTCGACGAAGGCGTCGAACTGCGCCGAGGTCGTCGGCGCGGGCTGGTAGGGCGGCGCATCGACCTTGATGTCCATGCTCGTCCAATGCCCGATGAAGCCGCGCGTCGGCTCCATCAGCACGTTGCTGGGCGTATTGCCCCAGTCGAGGCGGTTGTCGCGCATGAAGATGTCGACGCCGCCCTTGCCGCCCTGCGCCACCGGCGCGGCGATGCGCACGGCCTCGAAGGCGTTGATGCGGCCCCAGCTATGGGTGGCGATGCCCGAGACGGGTGAGCTGAAGCCGACGTTGTCGGCATAGGCGCCGAGCGAATCCTCGATCTTGTCGGCGGTATCCTGCATCAGATGCCGGACCTGCCAGCGCGTCAGGCCGGGATCGACCGACAGGATCAGCCCGGCGACGCCGGACGACAGCGGCGTGGCGGAAGAGGTCCCGCTGAAGCAGCTGGTGTAGTTGCGGTCGGCGCCTTCGGTCAGCCCGCCGATGCATTCGATGTCGGTGTTGTTGTAGCCGTCGTTGCCGGTCCGGTCGGTGGTGGTGATGGCCAGCGTGCCGCTGGTCGGCGCGCTTTCGCTGAAGCCCCAGCGGGTCGGCGCCAACAGGCCGATGCAGTTGCCGAAGGCGTGGGTGGGCACCTTGCGGTCGAGGTTGGTGGAGCTGCTGATCGCGAACACGTTGTTGAGCGCCGGCAGGTTGTTCGCGTTGCAGTAGGCCGAGCTGCCGGAATTGCCCCCGGCGAACAGCACCAGCGTGCCTTGCCCGGAGGTGGTGTTGATCGCCGAGATGATCGCGGCCGCGGCCACCGAACCCGGGGGGCCGCCCCAGCTGTTGTTCATGATCTTGGCGTGCATCGCGCCGGCATAGGTGATGGCGGCGGCGAAGGCCGCGTCGCTGGCGACGCAATCTCCCAGCAGATCGCAGTTGTTGAACACGACCAGCGGCACGAACTGGCAATTCGGGCAGGAACCCGTGCCGCCATGCGCGTTGTTGGCGCGCGCGACGGCGACGCCGGTGACGGCGGTGCCGTGATTGTCGCCGGCGCCGACCGGCAGGACGTTGTTGTTGTTGTCGAGGAAGTTCCAGCCGTGGACGTCGTCGATGAAGCCGTTGCCGTCGTCGTCGATGCCGTTGCCGGCGATCTCGCCCGGGTTGGTGTAGAGGTTGGCCGCCAGGTCCTCGTGGGCGATGTCGAAGGTGTCGTCGGCGATGGCGATGACGACCGTCGAACTGCCCATCGTGAAGTCCCAGGCGAAGGTGGCGCGCGAATCCGCGGTCGCCGTGCCGCCGCTCTGGCCGGTGTTCTTCAGGTGCCATTGCGCGGCAAACAGCGGATCGGTGGGGATCGTCTCGTTGCGCGTGTACATCCGCCAGAAATTGGGCTGCGCGAAGACGACGGCGCCGCTTTCCTGAAGGCGCTTCGCCAGTTGCAGGGAATCCGGCGCCGAGGCGGACTTGGCGCGCAGGATGAATTTGTTCTTGGCCAAGGGCTCCTTCTTGGCCACGGCCAGCTCGTTCTTCTTGAGGAAGGCCTCGACGGCGTCCGGCGACATCTCGGGCTTGAACTGGACGATGAGGTCGTCGCTCACCAGCGACGGCGTGGTTTCCTTCCCGACCATCGCGACCATGCCGACGTCGCGGAAGATCTCGTGGCCCGCGGCGCGCAGCGAACGCGTCAGCTTCGCCAGGCCGGCCCGGTCGAGCGGCTTGGGCAGCGCGTAAATGTAGAACCCGCCGGAAAGGCGACTGACCACCCTGAGGCCGGCGTGCTTGGCGAACACCTCGACCGCGTCCGCCTTGGCGGTGGGCCGGGCGATGGCGCCGATGCGATCGAGCAGGATCGAGACGGGAACCTTCTCGGCGAAGACGTAATAGAAGTCCGCCTCGGACGGCGGCGTGGCGCTCTGCGCCCGCAGCGGCGTCGCCGCTGACAGAAGTGCAAACAGAGTCGCGACCAGGACGATCAGTTTCCGCATGGCCATTTCTCCCGTGACAAAGCAACCATCGCCCGCGACGTCGGCCGCCGCGTCGAGATCATTCGTGGGATTGCGCGGTACGCGAAAACACTTTCGCTCGTACCGAAATCCCAATGTTTTCGAGCCGGATTACGCTCCGATTCCGGAAACTACCCTAGATTGATAGGCTGCACAACATATCTCTAAGATTGTTTTTCCTCCGCCGCAATCCTGGAATCGGTTGCGATCGAATTAAGCCAGATACTCAAGGGTCATGGCCTGTCGTGGGGCGCGCCCCCCGGGCCCCACACCGCGGGGTGGGGGGGGGCGATGAGAAAGG
>Ga0335082_10008823_pt1 | contig 10960 bp, 9 predicted proteins | sample Lox_Sample_41_FD_206718 | JGI IMG/M metagenome (GOLD analysis project Ga0335082, IMG submission 206718) | Soil microbial communities from Loxahatchee National Wildlife Refuge, Florida, United States - Lox_Sample_4.1 | ecosystem: Environmental > Terrestrial > Soil > Wetlands | place: USA: Florida... | reverse complement strand
CTCTCGGCGATCGCCGCGCTCAAGCTGCCAAGGACTTCCTCGTGCAGCTCGGCATCGGCGCAGACAAGCTGAAGACCATCAGCTACGGCAAGGAGAAACCGGTGTGCACGGATGCCAATGAGGATTGCTATCAGCGCAACCGGCACGACCACTTTGCTCCCGCCCAGTAATTGCTGGGTAATCTGACCACTATCCGGCGGGTCCGGCCGCGTGCCGGGCCCGCCGTTTATCGAGGAGTCGTATGAAATTGATCCGTGTTCTGTTGATGGGCGTTCTGGCGTTGCCCCTGGCACATGCGGCCAGCAAGGAGATTGTGGAATTGCAGCGCGACGTCGCGCTTCTGCAGGATCAGGTGCGCACGTTGCAGAGCTCGCAGGACCAGAAGATCGCGTCGCTGCAGACCATCGTGCAGCAGACGCTGGATACCGTAAACCGGCTGAGTACATCGCTCGCCGTTCTGAGCAACAATATTCAGGCCAATGCGGATAAGACCACCCCGGCCGTCGCCGGACTCAATGGCCGCCTGGATCAGTTCTCCACGTCCTTCGCCGATCTGCGCGACAACGTGCAGGATCTCGCCGCGCGCATCGGAAAACTCGACGCCGCGGTTGCCGATCTGAAGAACGCGGTGAACCTGGCCGCGCATCCCGCGCCGCCGCCGCCCGGCGCCAATATGAATCCGGATGCCCCGCAGACCGGCGCGCCCGCCACCGGGACAACACCCAGCGGGCCTCCCGCCGGGATGACGGCCGACACGTCCTACACGAACGCCGTCCGCGACTACAGAGGTGGGCAGTTCGACCTCGCGCTGCAGGAGTTCCAGGATTACCTCCAGTACTTTCCCACCACGCAGTTCGCGCCGAACGCGCAGTTCTACATTGGCGATATCTTTTACCGCAAGGGCAGCTATGACAAAGCTGTCGCCGCCTTCGACGCCGTCAATGAGAAGTATCAGGACAATCTGAAAACCTCCGACGCGCACTACATGAAGGGTCTCGCGCTCATCAAGATGGGCCGTCGCGATGCTGCTGCCAAGGAGTTTCGCGAAGTGATCGCCCGCTCGTCCGATTCTGAACTCGTGGCTCGCGCAAAGAAGCAGTTGCAGGACATGGGACTTTCCACCGCCGCGGCGCGCCGTAAGGCCCACCGCTAGCCCAGGTGGCGCTGGCTTCAGCCTCTGATCCGCTCCGGCTGAGCCGCGACTGTCACGGAGCGGTTTGTACGGCGTTTTCCCGTTGCATCGCCAGGCTCCGCTCCGCTAAGATCGGGGTTCCAGTTTCGACATCCTCATGCCCCTCAAACCCGCTCTGCCGAGGATTTGTATCGCGCTGGGCCTGCCCACCGCCGACAAGCTGCTCGATCAGGCCCGCCGGGAAGTAGAGGCCGGCGAAGGCTTCTTCGAGTTCCGGCTCGACTACCTGCCCAAACCCGAGCAGGGCGCAGCGGTCATTTCCGATCTCCTCGCCGAGTTTCCCGGCTGCCTCATCCTCGCCACCTGCCGCCGGCACCAGAACCAGGGCCGCTTCAACGGCAGCATCGAAGAGCAGATCCGCGTGCTCGAGCTCGCCGTCGATCAGGGCGCTAAAGCGGTCGATATCGAGGTGGAAAGCGCGGCGGCTCCGGGCATCCGGGGCCGCCTCGACAGCCTGCGGAATCGCGCGAAGCTGATCGTCTCCTATCACAACTTCGAAAGCACGCCCGCGCTCGATGCCATCCTGCGGCGTCTTGTGCAGGTGCCCGCCGACGCGTACAAGATCGTCACCACCGCGCGCAAGCAGTCCGACAATTCGCGCGTGCTCTCGCTCGCGGCCACCCATCCCAAAACGCCGCTCATCCTGCTCGCCATGGGAGAAACCGGCTTCCCCACGCGCGTCCTTTCTCCTCTCCATGGCGGCCTCTACACCTATGCGGCCCCGAACACCCAGGACGGAACCGCATCAGGCCAGTGCTCCTCGCGCGCGATGCGCAGCCTCTACCGCGTCGAGAAACTCACCAAAACCGCGCGCGTATACGGCGTCATCGCCGATCCGGTGCGCCACTCCCTGTCCCCCGCAATCCACAATCGCGCACTGCAAGCGCGCCGCATCGACGCCGTCTATTTGCCGTTTCTGGTTTCCGCCACCGGGCTCAAGGATTTTTTCGTGTTTGCAGACAGCCTGCCCGTGGCTGGATTCAGCGTGACCATCCCGCACAAGACGCGGGTGATGCGCTACCTCGACGTGGTGGAGCCGCTTGCCCGCCGTATCGGCGCCGTCAACACCGTCTGGCGCAAGGCAGGCAAGTGGCGCGGAGCCAATACCGACGTCCGGGGCGTCACCGTTCCGCTCGGTCGCCGGATGCGTCTGGCGAAGGCTTCCGTGCTGCTGGTGGGCAACGGCGGAGCGGCTCGCGGCGCGGCATGGGCCCTGGCCGAGGCGGGCGCGAAACTCTCTGTAACCGGCCGCAATCCCGATCGTGTCCGCGCCTTCGCGCGCATGTGCGGCGGCGAGGGTCTTACGCCCGAACAGGCCGAGCGCGGCCACTTCGACGCCGTCGTCCACGCCACGCCACTGGGCATGTTCCCAAAGGTGGACGAATGCTTTTTCCGCGACCGCGTCCCCGGCGATGTCGTTATGGACATGGTTTACAACCCCGCCGAAACACTGCTGCTGCGTCGCGCCGTCGAACAGGGACACGAAACCGTGCCCGGCACCGAGATGTTTCTTGAACAGGCTGTTGCGCAGTTCGAATTGTGGACTGGCGAATCGGCCCCGCGCAGCGCCATGGAGAAGGCGCTGGCCGAAGCACTGGCCAATCACCACTGAGCCGTTCCAGCTTTTTTCACACGCGTTTTGAATCGACAACAAATCCCCCGCTTCGTCCGTGTCTCTACAATCGTGCCAATGAGAGGATGGTGATTTTTCCGGTGACTGTCCGGAAAAGCGCGGGCGTTGTATCCTCGTACCGATGACCCGAAGAGAGCTTGCCGCGTTTCTGGTCGCGTCTCCTGCCCTGGCGGCGCCTGCGCAGAGCGCTCCGGAATCCGCCCCGCCCGAGGATCAGCTCGCCCGGGAGAAACGGGAGATTCGCGAAACCGTGGCCCGGCTCGCCAAAGCGAAGCTCGATATCGCCGAAGAACCCGCGTTCCGCTTCCAGGCCTGACCATGGCAGCCGACGACCTCTTCTTCAGCACTATCGGCGAGCTGAACGCGCGCCTGCGAGCCCGCGATATCTCCGCCAGGGATCTCGTGGATTCGTTCGGCGACCGCCTCACCGCGCTCGGCCCGAAATACAACGCCCTCGCTCTGCCGCTCCTGGACGCCGCGAAAAAGGCCGCTCGCGACGTCGATGGCGATATCAAACGCGAACGTTTCCGCGGCCCGCTGCAGGGCATTCCATGGGGCGCCAAGGACCTGCTCAGCGTGAAGAAGACGGTCACCGCGTGGGGCGCGAAGCCATACGCGAGCCAGGTCTTCGACTACACCGCGACGGCCGTCCGCAGGCTGGAGAAGAAAAGCGCGCTGCTGCTGGGCAAACTCGCGATGGTCGAGCTCGCCGGTGGTCCGCTCGGTTATCACTCGGCCGCCGCCTCGGTCACCGGCCCCGGCCTGAACCCATGGGACACCACTCGCTGGTCGGGTGGCTCGTCAAGCGGATCCGCCACCGCCGTTTCCGCGGGACTGGTGACCTTCGCGCTCGGCTCGGAAACCGTCGGCTCCATCGTGACCCCCAGCGCCTTTTGCGGGGTCACCGGGTTGCGGCCTACCTACGGGCTGGTCAGCCGATATGGCGCCATGCCGCTGTCCTGGACGCTCGACAAGATCGGTCCCATCTGCCGTTGCGCCGAAGACTGCGGACGCGTCCTCGAAGCCATCGCCGGCGGTGACGAAAAGGACTCCGGCTCGGCCGGCAAAAGCTTCTACTACGCGCCCCAATACGCTCGCGATCTCAAGATGCTCCACGCCGGTTTCGCCGCCGTCGATTTCGACGAATGGGCCGAGCCCGCCGCGCGCCTCGATTTCGCGAAAGCGCTCGACACCCTGCGCGCGATGGGCCTGCAGTTCGTCCCCGCGAAACTGCCCGACTTCCCGTACGGCCCGATGATCACCGCCATCCTCGGAAGCGAGGCCGCCGCCATCTTCGAACCACTGGTCGCAAGCGGTCAGGTAAACCAGCTCGCCGATCAAAAACAGATCGCCGGTTTCCACGCTGCGCTTGAATTGCCTGCCGTGGCTTATCTCAACGCCATGCGCCTGCGCCGCACCATGCAACAGGCCCTGCGCCAGTTGCTGTCCGAGATCGACGTGCTGGTGGCGCCGGCGCGCTTTGGTCCAGCGAACAAGGTGAGCGAACCGCTCGATCAGCCGGGCGATCCGAACCGCCAGATGCCGAAGGATCCCGGTCTTACCGCTCTTGTCGCTGCCGGGAACCTGGCCGGTCTGCCCGCGCTTGTGGTGCCGTGCGGCTTCGCCGATGGCATGCCCATCGCGATCCAGATCGTCGGCCGTGCCTTCACTGAGAACACGCTGCTCGCCATCGGCAGGGAGTTCCAGAACCGCACGGACTGGCATAAGCGCCGCCCGCCCACACTGACCTGATCGGATTCTCAGCCCGCCAGATACACGAAGCGGGCGATGAACAGCGCCGTGAGCAGGTAGACCACCCAGCTCACCGAGCGCCACTCGCCGCGCGCGATCTTCAGAATGGTCCACGCCGTGAAGCCGAGTGCGAGCCCGTTGGCAATGCTGAACGTCAGCGGAATGGCCAGGATGGTGAGGAACGACGGGATGGCCACCTGAGGCCGCTCCCACTCGATCTCCACCGCATGCGCGGCCATCATGGAACCGACCACAATCAGCGCGGGCGCGGTCGCGGCGGTCGGAATCGCGCCCACCACCGGCGCGATGAACAACGCGACGAGGAAAAGCAGACCAGTGGTGATCGACGTGACTCCGCTGCGTCCGCCCGCCACCACGCCCGCGGCGCTTTCGATGTAGCTCACCACTGTGGATGTGCCCGCCAGCGAGCCAGCCACCGTGGCCGAGGCATCAGCGAACAGGATACGGTCGATGCGGGGAATGCGCCCGGCATGGTCGAACAGGCCCGCGCGCTTGCCCACCGCCACCAGCGTGCCGAGGTTGTCGAACAGATCGACGAACAGAAACACGAAGACGATCTCCAGCGCGCCAATGCGCAGCGCCGCGCGGATATCGAGATGAAACGCCGTAGCCGAGATCGCCCCGAGGTCGAGCGGCTGCGGCTGCCATTTCACCAGCCCGGCGGCCACGCCCGCTGCGGTGGTCACCAGAATGCCGATGAGGATGGCCGCGCGCACGCGCCATGCCAGCAGCGCTGCGATCAGCATCAGCCCAAAGATCGCCAGCGCGGTGTTGGGCGCGCGCAGGTCGCCCATGGTCACCAGCGTTGACGGGCTCGCCACTACAATGCCTGAGTTGTGCAGACCCACAAAGGCGATGAAGAGCCCGATCCCCACCGCCACCGCTGCGTACAGCTCCGCCGGAATCGCCGCGAGAATCAGTTGCCGGACGCCTGTCAGCGTGAGCAGCAGGAACGCGACGCCGGAAACGAACACCGCACCCAGCGCCGTCTCCCACGGCACGCCCATGCCCTTCACCACGGTGTAGGTGAAGTACGCGTTCAGGCCCATACCGGGAGCGAGTGCGATCGGATAACGCGCCAGCGCACCCATCAGGATGCTGCCGAACGCGGCGCACACGCACGTGGCCGCCATCACTGCGCCCACGGGCATTCCCGTCTCGTGGAGAATGGAAGGGTTCACGAAGACGATGTACGCCATGGTGACGAACGTCGTCACGCCGGCCAGGATCTCGGTGCGCCAGTTCGTGCCGAGGCGCTCGAACTCAAAGTAACGTTCCAGGTTTTCGCGGGAGCTCAAGGTGAAGGGGCATTTTAACAGTTACTTCCAATCCACCCCGGCGAATCCGCTTATCCTGTACAGATATGGCTGCGACTTCCCAGACGAATCAACTCACTCCCCTCGCCTTCTTCGAAACGGCGAACGCTTTCCATTCCACGGCCGCCATGCGCGCGGCGATCGAACTCGACCTTTTCACCGCCATCGACGAGGGCGCTGCCACGCCCGCGGCCCTGGCTACGCGATGTTCGGCCAGCGAGCGCGGCATGCGCATCCTGTGCGACTACCTTGCCGTTGAAGGTTTCCTGGACAAAGCCGGAAACACCTATTCGCTTCCCGCCGAGTCCTCCATGTTCCTGAGCCGCAAGTCCTCGGCGTTTGTAGGCTCCATGATCACGTTCCTCACTCACGAACAACAGCTCGCGAACTTCCGCAACCTGACCGCGGCGGTGCGGAACGGGGGCAGCACCGACGCCACCGAGATCGAGACCGATCATCCGATGTGGGTGGAGTTCGCGCGCTCCATGGCGCCGATGATGTTCATGCCATCGCAGGAGATCGCGGAGATACTGGGCGCGGGCAAAGGCGAGCCATGGAAGGTGCTGGACGTGGCCGCAGGCCACGGTATTTTCGGCATCGGCGTGGCGCGCAAGAACCCCAATGCGCAGATCGTCGCGCTCGACTGGCCGCACGTTCTGGAGGTTGCCAAAGAGAACGCCGCGAAGATGGGCGTAGCGGACCGGCACTCCACCATCGGCGGCGACGCGCTCAAAGTGGATTGGGGTTCGGGCTACGACGTGGTGCTGCTCACCAACTTCCTGCACCATTTCGACCGCGCGGCCTGCGAGGCCATTCTCCGCAAGGCGCACGCCGCCGTGAAGGAGGGCGGCCGGGTTGCGATTCTCGAGTTCGTTCCCAACGACGACCGCGTGTCTCCGCCGCGCGCCGCCATGTTCCCGCTGGTGATGCTGGCCAACACGCCGGCAGGCGATGCCTACACGCTGCGGGAACTGACAGAAATGGCCGGCGTCGCCGGACTCGGCGGCGTGACCGCGCAGTTGCTTAGCAACGGCATAGAGACGCTGGTAGTGGCGACGAAGTAGTTCTTCGCTCCGCTGCTGTCGCGGTTCGGTTACCGGGCCGCGACAGTGGCGCGCGCGCCTTCCTTCAACGCCGCGGCCTTGTCGGTCGCTTCCCAGCTAAAGGTGTCTTCCTTGCGGCCGAAGTGCCCGAAGGCGGCGGTGGCGCGGAAGATGGGCCGGCGCAGTTTCAGGTGATCGATGATGCCGCGCGGCGTCAGCGAGAACAGCTCGCGAATCAGGCCGACCAGGCGCTCATCCTCCACCGCGCCGGTGCCGAACGTATTCACCATCACCGAGACGGGCTCAGCCACGCCGATGGCGTACGCGAGTTGCACTTCGCAGCGGTCGGCGAGACCGGCCGCCACCAGGTTCTTGGCGATGTAGCGTGCCATGTAGCAGGCCGAGCGGTCCACCTTCGTCGGGTCCTTGCCGGAGAATGCGCCGCCGCCATGACGGCCCATGCCGCCGTAGGTGTCCACGATGATCTTGCGGCCGGTGAGGCCGGTGTCGCCGTGCGGCCCGCCGACCACAAAGCGGCCGGTGGGGTTGATGTGGATCTTGGTGCTGGAATCGACCATCGCGCCCGGCACTACCGGATCGATAATGTGCTTCTTTACCGCCTTGCGCAGGTCCTCGGTGGAGACTGCGTCGGAGTGCTGGGTGGAGATGACGATGGCTTCGAGGCGCTTCGGCTTGCCGTCGGCGTACTCGACGCTGACCTGGCTCTTGCCGTCCGGGCGGAGGAAATCGACGATGCCCGCGCGGCGCACATCGCTCAGCCGGCGCACAAGCTGATGCGCCAGCATGATGGGCAGCGGCATCAGCTCGGGGGTTTCGTTGCAGGCGTAGCCGAACATGAGGCCCTGATCGCCCGCGCCGCCGGTGTCCACGCCCATCGCGATATCCGGCGACTGGCTCTGGATCATGTTCAGGATGCCGCAGGTCTTCGAATCGTAGCCGAAAGTCGCGTCGTTGTAGCCGATGTCCTGAATGACCTGGCGCGCCAGTTTGGGGACGTCCACGTAAGTGGTGGTGGTGATCTCGCCGGAGACGACGCAGATGCCGGTGGTGACCAGCACCTCGCAGGCAACGCGGCCAGTGGGGTCGTCGGCGAGAACGGCGTCGAGGACGGCGTCGGAGATCTGATCCGCCATCTTGTCGGGATGACCCTCGGTGACGGATTCGGACGTGAAGATGTGGCGCAAACTGGACAAGGAATTAGCCTCCTGATGGCGGGCCGGTTTCGTTGCGGAAGAGCCGGTCAAAAACTCAATCCCCAGTCTAGCTTGACGGCCCTGGGGGGTCAATTGACCGAGGAATGAGGCGAGGAGCGGGTGGACGGGGTTACCGGGAGGTGAACGGTGCAAGCCGGGCCGCACCCGCTCCGGATCGATGGCCATCCAGACGATTATTGCAATGCGCACTAGAACATGCGCGGAGGAATCCTCGTAAGCCGTCTATGGAGGCGGCAGTGTCGTCGTAACGCAAATGACACATTCGGAAGATATGCTGGCAGTGATCTCCAACCTGCCGTACGCTGTGGCGGTTTGTTCCATGAGAGCGCGGGCGACGACCTGCGTGGGGGCGCTGACGAATGAATCCGCGTAAAGCTATCGGGCCGTTGCTGGCGATTCTGCTGCTCGGGGGCGTGGCCATTGCCATCCGCACCTCCATGCGCGAGAAGAAGAGCACGGCTGCGCGCATCACCTTGAAGATACTCTCGGGCTCGGAGAAGGTCCCCTTCCTTACCGATCCGGAACTGGCAAAAGTCCTCGACGCCGACGGCATCACCCTGGACGTACAGAAGGCGGGGTCGCGCGAGATCGCCACGCGACCGGACCTGAAGAGCTTCGACGCAGCGTATCCGGCGGGCGCGCCGGCGGCGGTGAAGATCTCGCAGAACACCGGCTCGAAGCGAGTGTTCTCCACTTTCTACACACCAATGGCAGTGGCGAGCTGGAAGACGCTGATCCCGTTGCTGGAGAAGAACGGGCTCGTTTCGCGCAAGGACGGCTCGTATTACATCGTCGACATGACGCGGCTGCTGGACATGATGCAGAAGGGCACACGCTGGAAGGATCTGCCCGACAACACTGCCTACGCCGTGGGCAAATCGATTCTGGTGACCTCCACCGACCCGCGCAAATCGAACTCCGGCGGCATGTACCTGGCGTTGATGGCGTATCTGGCCAATGGCAACAACGTTGTCGACAACGACGCCGACGCCGCGAAGGTGGCCGATAGCATGGTGAAGCTGTTCTCAAAGCAGGGCTTCCAGGAATCGAGCTCGGCGGGACCGTTTGAAGACTACACATCGATGGGCATCGGTAAAGCGCCGCTGGTGATGGTGTACGAGCAGCAGTTCCTCGAGTATGTGCTGGCGCATCCCCATCCCGATCCGGACATGGTCCTGTTGTACCCGGTGCCGACAATTCTGACCAAGCACACGCTGGTCGCGCTGTCGGACAACGGCGCGCGTTTCGCCGACGAACTCATGTCCAATCCGAAGGTGATCGCAATCGCGCAGCACTACGGTTTCCGCACGCAGGACAATACGCAGCTCTTCGCCGCGGTGGAGGCGAAGAAAATGGTCATTCCGCACACGGTAGTGGACGTCATCGATCCGCCCAGCTACGACATCCTCGAAACACTGATCACGCGCATCGACACAGCGCTGTCCCGATAAGGAGTGAATGTGAGCACCGATCCCCAGCAGCCCCAGACCATCGCGGCGCCCGAACCGCCGCTGACGCTGAACATGCCCGAGCCGATGACGCCGGTGAAGGAAGCGGACGCCGCCACCGCCATGGTTCCCTTCAAGGACGAGACGAAGCTCGCGGTGAAGAGCCAGGCGGATCAGTTCATCGCCGACCTGCTGCACATGGACGTGACCAGCGGCGACTTCCGCGCGCGCGTGGATAGCGCATTCCGGCTGGGCCGCAAAGAGATCGGCGACAGCGCGCTGCTGACCGGCAAGTTCATGGAAAAGGATTTCGTCGGAGAAACCGACAGCCCGGCGTTCAAGGTGATGAACGAGATGCGGGCGTTGTTCGAGGATCTGGACCCGGGGAAGGAGGGCGATCTGCTCTCGCCGCATAAGATTCTCGGCATGATTCCGTTCGGGCGGCGGCTGGAGGCCTACCTGCGGCGGTTTGACAGCGCCAGCGGTTCACTGCGCAAGCTGATCGACAACATCTACGCGGTGGAGGACGAATTGGCGCGTGACGACCAGGAGCTGTTCGCCACCATGAACAAGCTGCTGGATTCTATGACGAAGCTCAGGGCCGTGGACGCGTTCATCGAAGAGCTGGACGCAACGCTGACCGATGCGGTGGCGAAGCTGAAGACCACCGATCCGGCGCGGGCAAAGGCCATCGAGCAGGAAGTGCTGTTCTACGCGCGCCAGGCCAGCATGGACGTAAAGACGCAGATGCTGGTTTGCATCAACGGGTACAAGATGCTGGAGGGGCTGCGCAAGACGGGGCGAGAGCTGCAGAACGGCTGCGACCGCATGGCCACCATCGGCATGTCGAGCCTTTCCATCGCGGTGACCCTGGCGCGCGCGCAGGGTTACCAGATGAAGGTGATGGACGCGCTGAAGCAGGGCTCGGCCGCGATTGAGGGGCTGATCGCCTCCACATCGCGGATGTTCGGCGATCACGTGGACCGCGTGGTGCAGTTCCAGACCAATCCGCTGATCGGCGTGCAGACGCTGAAGGCGTCGTTCGACACGGTGTTCAAGAGCCTCGACAAGATGGATGAGTTCCGCTCGAAGAACATCGAGACGATGGGGACCAACATTACGCTGCTGAAGGGCATCCTCGCCGAGGGCGAGTCCAGGATGAAGCGCGAGGAGACGGCGGCGCAGGCGATTGCCGACGTGAAAGCAGCGCCGTCGGGTCCGGTGAGCCTGTAGGAGGCGGTCATGAAAAAGCTGCTGATAGCGGCGTTGGCGGCCGTTGCGCTGCTGGGGCTCGCTTCGTGCCGGAAGGCTGCTCCGCCC
>Ga0335082_10008822_pt1 | contig 10961 bp, 3 predicted proteins | sample Lox_Sample_41_FD_206718 | JGI IMG/M metagenome (GOLD analysis project Ga0335082, IMG submission 206718) | Soil microbial communities from Loxahatchee National Wildlife Refuge, Florida, United States - Lox_Sample_4.1 | ecosystem: Environmental > Terrestrial > Soil > Wetlands | place: USA: Florida... | reverse complement strand
CGCACCGACAACACCGCCACGCCGTCCGGTGTGCCGGTGGGTTACGGCGAGTTCGTCTCGAACATCCACAACACCCCGACCACCGACTTCGGCGCCTCGCTCGTCTGGTCGACGCGCGTGAACGAGTACCTTCCGCTAGTGTCGTTCGGCGCGGACTACCGGCTCATCGACGGCGAGGACGTCGCGAACATCTACGACGAGACCGGCGTCCAGATCAGGACCGACATCGGGCGCGGCAAGCAGCAGTTCGCAGGTGGTTTCGCCCAGGCGAGCGTCTTTCCGGTGCCGGCCCTCGAGATTCTCGCCAGCGTGCGCTACCAGTACTGGAAGAACTTCGACGGTTTCCTCAGCCTGCCCGGCTTCACCGGCAATGTCCCGGACAAGACCGCGACCAACTGGAGCCCGCGTCTCTCCCTGCGCTACGAGGTGGTGCCGCAATTCGCGCTGCGGGCGGCCGCGTACGAGGCCTTTCGCGCGCCGAACCTCGACAATCTCTATCGCGCGTTCAGCACGCCGTTCGGCATCTTCCTGCCGAATCCGGCCCTCAAGCCGGAGACACTCAACGGCTGGGAGGCCGGGTTCGACGTGCAGACCGGCAGTGTCCGCAGCCAGGTCACCTACTACGACAACACGCTCAAGGACCTCATCACCAGCCGCAACCTCGACGTCACCGAGCTTCCGGGCGGATTCTTTTTCGGCACCGTGAACATCAACGCCGGGGAGGCCCACGTCCGCGGGGTCGAGGCGACGCTCAACTGGGCGTTCGCGAAGGGGTGGAACGCGATTCTCGGCTATAACTATGCCGATTCGCAGATCACCAGCAATCCCCTTGACCCGACGACCGTCGGCAACCAGCAGGGCGGCGTGCCGCGAAACCAGGCGAGCGTCGGCGTGAGCTACTCGCAACCGCTCGGGTGGCAGTTCCTCGCCCGGTGGCGCTGGGTCGAGAAGTTCTTCAGCGATAACGCGCAGACGCTACCGGTCGATCAGGCGAGCGTCGTCGACGTTTCGGGCGCCTACCGGTTCAGCAGGCGGGTCGAAGTGTTCGCCAACATCCAGAACCTGTTCAACTACAAGTACGTGGCCGACAACTCGGGCTTCAACCCGCCGCTGCTGGGACTCCCCTTCAGCCTGTTCGCCGGCGTGCGCGGAAGGTTCGACTGAGGCCGTCGATGGACTATCGATCCGACGCATCGCCGCCGGCGGCGGTGGACTTGCGGGCAGGAGACGCCGCCAGCGGCGGGATCGCGCGACCGCGGGCGCCGGATCGCCATCTGCCGGCACTGCTCAGATGGCATCGCCGCCTCGGGCTGGTGGCGCTGACCGGCGTGGTCCTGTGGTGCGCGTCAGGGGTCCTGCACCCGATCATGACGCGGCTACAGCCGGAGCCGGCTCGGTTTCGGGCCGCGCTACGGCTGCCGGCGCTCGGAGCCGGGCCGCGCCCGGCCGACGTTCTGCGCGCGAACGGGATCGGGACTGTGGCTGATCTCCGCGTGGTCGTCGCGGATGGCGAACCGGCATACCAGGTCACGGTGCCCGACGAGCCGGAACGGCGGTACTTCGCGCTCAAGGACGGCGCACGACTCGCCGACGGCGATCGTCGCTACGCGGAGCGCCTTGCCCGCGGGTACCTGAGCGACGCGCACGCCAGCGTCGCGGACGCGCGGCTGGTAACCGAATTCGGCTACGAATATCCGTACATCAACCGCCTGCTGCCGGTGTGGCGGGTCGAGTTCGATCGGCCCGATCACATGCGGGCGTTCGTGGACACCCGAACGGGCCGCCTGGGCGCACTCTCGCACGACGCGCACGCAATCAGTTCGGCGACGTTCTCCATCCTGCATCGCTGGCTTTGGCTCGACCGGCTGTCGCCGGCGGCCCGGCTCGTGGTGCTGAGCGTCCTGATCGCCTCGGTGCTGTCGGTCACCGCAATCGGCGCCTGGCTCTATGTCATCCGCTGGAACGATGCCGCCGCGCAGTGGAACCTGCGCCGCGTCCATCGCGCTGCCGGAATCACCGTTTCCGTCGTGGTGCTGATGCTGCCGCTCACCGGCGTCTACCACCTGCTGCACATGGGGATCCGTGGCGACCCGGCGGACCGGCACGCTATCCCGCTGCCACGGGTCGCCGCACGGGACCTGGTCTTGGCGCCGGGTGACGCGCTCGCGCGTGCGCGTATTGGCGACGTCGAGTCGCTCTCCTTATCGAAGATCGGCGACGAGGTGTATTACCGCGTTCAGCCGGCCACCTCCGGCGCTCGCCCTTTCCAGTCGCACGCCGGGCACACCGACCACGCGCCCTCGGGCAAGGTGACGCCAGGGCGCGTGGCCGCCGGCTCCGACGCGATCTATGTTTCGGCGGCCAACGGCACCATCGATGAGGCCGGCGAGCTCAAGCGCGCCCTCGCCGTTGCGCAGTCGGCGGTCGGACGGGTCCCCACCGGCGAGGTGCGCACGGTGACGCAGTTCGACGACGAATACGGCTTCGTGTTCAAGCGATTGCCGGTGATTCGCGTCGACTTCGGGGGAGGTGTCGCGGCATTCGTAGACCCGAGCGACGGCGCGATCGCCGCAGTCGTCGACCGCGCCGACTGGACCGAAGGCTGGGTGTTCGCGTACGTGCACAAGTTCGAGTGGCTGGTGCCGTTCGTCGGCCCCGACGCGCGCGACGCTATCGCGGCGTCGCTCGCCGTGCTCCTCGCCACTGCCACCGTGCTCGGCGCGGTGCTCTATGCGCGGCGCTCGCGGTCGTGAGGCGCTGAGCGCCGCGGCCAGGAGCGCGCGCCCGAGCGCGTAGCGGCGCCGGATCGGACGCGGACACCTGCGCCGCCTTTTGCCGAATACCGCGCTGCCTGGCGGTCGGTTATCGTACGGGGACACCGCAACGGGAGACGGACATGCTGCTGATCCACGGCGGCCGCGTGCTGCGGCCGGATCTCGACTGCGCGACCGCCGACATCCTCGTCGACGGCGACGCGATCGCCGACATCGTCACCCCGGGCAGGGTGAACGACGGCAGCGTCCAGCGCATCGACGCAACCGGACGGCTCCTGATCCCCGGGCTGGTGAACGGTCACAACCACACGCAGACCAATCTGGCAAAAGGGCTCTTCGACCGCCACAACCTCGAGACCTACCTCAACGGGAGCCCGTGGGCGACCGGGCGGCGCACCGTCGAGGACCATTACCTCGCGGCGGTGATCGGCGCGGCGGAGATGGTGCGCAAGGGTTGCACGGCCGCCTACGACATGTTCGCCGAGTTCCCGGTGCCGTCGGCGGCCGGCGTCGAGGCCGTCGCGAAGGGCTACGCGGACGTCGGCATGCGCGCGACGATCGCGCCGATGATGGCCGACCGCAGCTTCTACGAAGCGATCCCCGGCCTTGCCGACGCGCTGCCGGAGACACTGCGCGAGCAGGCGCTCAAGATCCGGTACGGGCATCACGAACAGAGCCTCGCCGCGTGCCGGCAGATGATCCGCGACTGGAAGTACGACCGCGACTTCATACGGCCGGCGCTCGGTCCCACGATTCCGCATCACTGCTCGGACGAATTCCTCGCCGGCTGCCGCGACCTCGCGCGGGAGCTCGACGTCGGGCTGCAGATGCACGTCGGCGAGACGAAGATGCAGGCGGTCGTCGCCAGGAAGAAGTACGGCAAGACGATGGTCGCGCACCTCGACTCGCTCGGGCTGCTGGGGCCCGGCTTCTGCGTTGCGCACGGCGTGTGGCTCGACGACGACGATCGCGCGCGGCTCGGCGACCGCGGCGCGTCGGTGTCGCACAACCCCGGGTCGAACATGAAGCTCGGCTCGGGCATGGCGGACGCGCGCCGCATGATCGATCGCGGCGTGAACGTCGCCATCGGCACCGACGGCGCGGGCTGCTCCGACAACCTGAACGTCTTCGAGGCGATGCGGCTGGCGTCGTTCGTGTCGCGCGTCGCCGACCACCCGCCCGAGCGCTGGCTGTCGAGCCGCGAGGTCTTCCGCGCGGTGTCCGACGGCGGCGCGAAGGCGCTCGGCTTCGGCGGGAAGATCGGGCGCATCGAGAAGGGATACAAGGCGGACCTGGTCTTCCTGGATCTCGGTCACGTGCACTACGTGCCGCTGAACGACGTCGTGAATCAGCTCGTGTTCTGCGAGGACGGCACCGGCGTGCACAGCGTGATGATCGGCGGGAAGATGGTCCTCGAGGCCGGCCGGTTCACGACGATCGACTTCGCGCGCATCGCGGCGCAGGTCGAAAGCGCGCTCGCACGGCTCCGCGAGGCGAACCGCGGCGCGCGGGAGCTCGCCGAGAAGCTCGAGCCGTACGTGAGCCAGTACTGCGGCGGGCTGGCGGCGACGCCGTATCACGTTCATCGCTTCTGCGGTCAGGCCTGAAGGCGGCGCACCGATGACGGGCGCGTCCCCGACGCGCTTTCCCGTCTGGCCGCTCCTCGCGATGCTCGCCACGCAGGCGCTCGCGACGATGGCGGCGTACTCGCTCCCGGCAGTCGCGCCGGCGGTCGCGCGGGACCTCGGCGTTCCCGGCGCACTCGTCGGCGTCTTCATTTCGACCGTCTACGGCGTGGGGATGGCCTCCGCGCTCCTCTCGCCGGGCTTCATCGTGCGCTACGGCGCGGTGCGCGTGAGCCAGGCCGTGCTGCTGGCGACGCTGGCCATGCTGCTCGCGGCCGCCGCGGGCAGCGTGGCTTCGATCGCGCTCGGTGCGGTGCTGCTCGGGCTTGCCTACGGGGCGGCTGCGCCCGCAGCAGCGCACCTGCTCGTGCCGCGCACACCGCCGGGAATGATGAACCTGGTGCTGTCGATCCGGCAGATCGGCGTGCCGCTCGGCGGCGTGCTCGCCGGGCTCGCGATGGTGCCGCTCACGCTCGCCGTCGGCTGGCAGCGGGCGCTCCTGTGGCAAGCCGTGCCCGTCGTTCTCCTCCTCCTGCTCATCCAGGTTCCGAGGCAGCGCTGGGACGGCGACCGCGATCCGGCCCGCGTGATCATCCAGCGCCGCCTCGGCGCGCCGCTCGCGCTGCTCGCCGAGAGCCCGACGATCCGCCGGCTCGCTGCGGCGAGCTTCGTCTACTCCGGCCTGCAGCTCTGCTTCATCTCGTTCATGACCGTGCACCTCACCGGCCGGGCGGGATTCGACCTGATCGTCGCCGGCCAGGCGCTCGCGGTCTATCAGGTTGCCGGGGTCGTGAGCCGGCCGATCTGGGGGTGGCTCGCCGATCGTTTCGCCCCGGCGCGCGTGCTCCTCGCCGTCCAGGGGGTGATCATGTGCGGGGCTGCGATCCTCGCCGGACGCTTCGCGCCGGGCTGGTCCCTACCGCTGGTGCTCGTCGTGTGCGCAGTCGCCGGCGCGACCGCGAGCGGATTCACCGGTATCGCCTACGCCGAGTGGGCGCGGATCGGCGGCGCACGGCGCACCGAAGCGACCGGGCTCGGGGCGGGAATCATGTTCGCCGGCGTGATGGTGATGCCCTCGGCGTTCGCGCTCGTGGTGTCCGCGAGCGGCGAATACGCGGTCGCGTATGCGGCCGTCGGGCTCCTCGCCGGCGTGTCCGGCATCCTGCTGCTCGGAGTCAACGGTTCGCGTCTCGGCTAGGCGTCTCCGGAATCCCCATCTTGCAGCGGGGTCGCACCGACCTCATATGCGAGAAACGCCGGGCGGGCGCCCGGCGTAGAATCCGGCAGACCGCGGCGCCGTCCGGCGCCGCGTTTCGTTTCCAGTCCCCGGAGCACATGGAGCACCGTCCCGCGCACGAGGCGATCGCCATCTACGGCGCGCGCCAGAACAACCTCAAGAACCTCGACGTCGCGATCCCCACCGGCGAGCTGGTCGTCGTGACGGGCGTCTCGGGCTCGGGCAAATCCTCGCTCGTGTTCGACACGCTGTACGCGGAAGGCCAGCGTCGCTACGTCGAGACCTTCTCGCCCTACGCGCGGCAGTTCCTCGACCGGATGGACAAGCCGCAGGTCGACCGGATCGAAGGGTGCCTCCCGGCGATCGCGATCGACCAGACGAACCCGGTCCGCACCTCGCGCTCGACCGTCGGCACGATGACGGAGCTGAACGACCACCTGAAGCTCCTTTTCGCGCGCGCGGCCGAGCTGCACTGCCGCGGCTGCGGCCGCCCGGTCCGCCGCGACACGCCGGACACGATCTTCGACGAGCTCGCGCGGCGCGCCGCCGAGGCGGGCGACCCGCGGCTCGTCCTCGGGTTCCCGGTCGAGGTGCCAAAGAACTTCAGCGAGACCGAGATCCTCCAGCTCCTCGAGCGGCAGGGCTACACGCGCATCCATGCGCGAAACGGCAGCGTGCTGGAGGTCGTGCAGGACCGGATCCGGATGTCCGGTGCCGAGCGTGCCCGGGTGATGGAGGCGATCGAGGCGGCGCTGAAGGTCGGACGCGGGCGGGTGAACGTGCACGTAGTGGCCGAAGCGCGCGACAGCGCGCGCCCTTCTCCCTCCTCCCTTCCCCCTTCCCCGCAGGTGTGGCGCTTCTCGAGCGACCTCCACTGCGCCGAGTGCGACATCCACTATGCCGACCCGAGCCCGAGCCTCTTCTCGTTCAACTCCCCGATCGGCGCCTGCGAGACGTGCCGCGGCTTCGGGCGGGTGATCGGCGTCGACTACGGGCTGGTGATCCCGGACGAGTCGAAGACCCTTCGCGACGGCGCGATCAGGCCGTGGCAGACGCAGAGCTACCGCGAGTGCCAGGACGATCTCGAGAAGATGGCGCGGAAGTACGCACTTCCGCTCGACGTCCCGTGGCGCGAGATGGAGGAGGCGCACCGGCGCTGGGTGATCGACGGCGACACCGACTGGGTGAGCTGGCGCAAATCGTGGCCGGGCAAATGGTACGGGGTGAAGCGCTTCTTCGCCTGGCTCGAGACCAAGGCGTACAAGATGCACATCCGCGTGCTGCTGTCGCGCTACCGCGCGTACACGCCGTGCGCGACGTGCGGCGGCGCGCGGCTCAAGCCCGACGCGCTGCTGTGGAAGCTCGGGCGGGAGCAGCATTCGATCCACGACCTGATGCTGCTGCCGGTCGAGCGCCTGCGGACGTTCTTCGCCGCGCTCGAGCTGCCCGCGCCGCTCGACGAGGCGACCGACCTGCTCCTCACCGAGATCCGCACGCGCATCGCGTTTCTGGGCGAGGTCGGCCTGAGCTACCTCACGCTCGACCGCCAGTCGCGCACGCTCTCCGGCGGCGAGGTGCAGCGGATCAACCTCACGACCGCGCTCGGCACCTCGCTCGTCAACACGCTGTTCGTGCTCGACGAGCCGTCGATCGGGTTGCACCCGCGCGACATGGGCCGCGTGATCGACGTGATGAAGAAGCTGCGCGACGCGGGCAACTCGCTCGTCGTCGTCGAGCACGACCCGCAGATCATGTTCGCCGCCGACCGCATCCTTGACCTCGGTCCCGGGCCCGGCGAGCGCGGCGGGCGGATCGTGTTCTCGGGCACGCCGGACGAGCTGAAGCGCGCGAACACGCTCACCGCCGATTACCTCTCCGGCCGGAAGCGTGCGGACAGCAGCATCGCGCCGGTTCCGCCGGCGCGTGGCGGGCCGCGCATCGAGCTCCTCGGCGCGGCCGAGCACAACCTGAAGGGCGTCGACGTCGCCTTCCCGCTGCACCGCCTCGTCTGCGTGACCGGCGTGTCCGGCTCCGGCAAGTCGACGCTGATGCAGGACGTGCTGCACGCCGCGCTCAGGAAGGCGAAGGGCAGGCCGACCGAGACGCCGGGCGCGCACCGCGAGCTGCGCGGCGCCGACCTCGTCGACGAGGTGGTGCTGGTCGACCAGTCGCCGATCGGCAAGACGACGCGCTCGAACCCGGCGAGCTACGTCGGCGCGTTCGACGCGATCCGCAAGCGCTTCGCCGATGCGCCGCTCGCGAAGGAACGCCGCTACACGCCGGGCACCTTCAGCTTCAACGCCGGCAACGGCCGCTGCCCGACCTGCGGCGGGAACGGCTTCGAGCACGTCGAGATGCAGTTCCTCTCCGATGTCTACCTGCGCTGCCCCGACTGCGACGGCAAGCGCTTCCGGCCCGAGGTGCTGGAAGTGAAGTACCAGGGCCGCAGCATCGCCGACATGCTCGAGCTGACGGTCTCGGAAGCGCTCGCGGTCTTCGCCGGCGAGGCCGATGTCGCCGCCGTGCTCGCGCCCCTCGCCGAGGTGGGGCTAGAGTACCTGCGGCTCGGCCAGCCGGTGCCGACGCTCTCCGGCGGCGAAGCGCAGCGGCTCAAGCTGGCCGGGCACCTTGCCGAATCGGCAAGCGCCCTGCCATCCCGGCGAACGCCGGGATCCAGCCGGAGCCCGGGCTCGACCCCGGCGTCCGCCGGGGCGACGGGCGCGCTCTTCCTCTTCGACGAGCCGACGACCGGCCTCCACTTCGACGACGTCGCGAAGCTGCTCAAGGCGTTCCGGCGCCTGATCGGGGCGGGACACTCGCTCGTCGTCATCGAGCACAACCTCGACGTGATCCGCGCCGCCGACTGGATCGTCGACCTCGGCCCCGAGGGCGGCGAGGCCGGCGGCGAGATCGTCTGCGTCGGGACGCCGCGGGACGTCGCGGCGGAACCGCGATCGCACACCGGGCGGGCGCTGCGGGAGTACGAATCCGCACTCGAGATGGCGCCGGCGGCGCCGGTCGCGCGTGAACCGGTGGTGGGGACGCCCCTCCAGGCCGCGCTGCGCGAACGCGCGCGCCGGAGCATCCTCGTCCACAACGCGCGCGAGCACAACCTGCAGAACATCGACGTCGCGCTGCCGCGCGACCGGTTCACCGTGATAACCGGCGTCTCCGGGTCGGGCAAGTCAACGCTCGCGTTCGACATCGTTTTCGCCGAGGGGCAGCGGCGCTATCTCGAATCGCTGAACGCCTACGCGCGCCAGTTCGTACAGCCGGCGTCGCGGCCGGACGTCGACGCGATCTTCGGCATCCCGCCGACGGTGGCGATCGAGCAGCGGACGAGCCGCGGCGGCCGCAAATCGACGGTCGCGACGCTGACCGAGGTCTATCACTTCCTGCGGTTGCTCTACATGAAGCTCGGCACGCAGTTCTGCCCGGATTGCAACGTGCCGATCGAGCCGCAGAGCGCGGACGCGATAGCGGCGCAGATCCTGCGCGACTTCCGCGGCCGGCGGATCGGGCTCCTCGCGCCGCTCGTCGTCGGCCGCAAGGGCTACTACACCGACCTCGCGAAGTGGGCGCGCGGCAAGGGCTACACCCACCTCCGCGTGGATGGCGAGTTCCTCCCGACTGCGAGATGGCCGCGGCTCGACCGCTTCAAGGAGCACATGCTCGAGCTGCCGGTCGCGGATCTCGTTGTCGGGCCCGAACGCGAGCGCGAGCTGCGCGAGGCGCTTGCCCGCGCGCTCGACTTCGGCAAGGGCGTCATCCATCTGCTCGAGGGCCTGGACCGGCTGCAGGCGGCAGCCGACAAAGCCACCGGGGATCGCGTCGAGCTCGACCTGCCGCTGAAGGTGTTCTCGACGAAGCGCGCGTGCCCGTCCTGCAGCCGCAGCTTCCCGGAGCTCGACCCGCGCCTCTTCTCGTTCAACTCGAAGCACGGCTGGTGCGACGCGTGCTACGGCACCGGGCTCAAGCTCTCCGGCTTCGACGAGGAACAGACCGGCGAGGAGATCTGGTGGAATGCGTGGTGGGAGGGCGACGCCGAGCCCTGCCCCGCGTGCCAGGGGAAGCGCCTCAATCCGGTGGCGCTCAACGTGCGCTTCCGCGACCGCTCGATCGCCGACCTGACCGCCCAACCGGTGACGAAGGTCGCCCGCTTCTTCCGCGAGCTGGCGCTCGAGGGCCGCGAAATCGAGGTCGCGCGCGACCTGGTCGCCGAGCTCTCCTCGCGCCTCGGCTTCCTCGACGAGGTGGGGTTGTCCTACCTCGCGCTCGACCGCTCGGCGCCGACGCTCTCCGGCGGCGAGGCCCAGCGCATCCGGCTCGCCGCGCAGCTCGGCTCGAACCTGCAGGGGGTGTGCTACATCCTCGACGAGCCGACGATCGGCCTCCACCCGCGCGACAACGCGATCCTGCTCGACACGCTCGCGAAGCTCGAGGCGAAGGGCAACACGCTGCTCGTTGTCGAGCACGACGAGGAGACCATCCGGCGCGCCCACCACGTCGTCGACCTCGGGCCGGGCGCGGGCAGCCGTGGCGGCCACGTGGTCGGGGACGGCGACGCGGAGGCGCTGATGAAGAACCCGGAGTCGGTGACCGGCCGCTTCCTCAAGGCGCCGCTCCGCCACCCGCTCCAACCCCGGCGCAAGGTGAACGGCGCAACGCCGTCGGTCGAGGTTCGCGCAGCGCGGCTTCACAACCTGCAGGGCATCGACGCACGGATCCCGCTCGGACGCCTGACGGTGATCACCGGCGTGTCGGGTTCGGGCAAGTCGACGCTCGCCCGCGACGTGCTGCACGCGAACCTCGTCGAGCTGGTCGCCGCGCGGCGCACGAAAGCGAACGGGGGCCTGCACGGCTGCGAGGCGATCGACGGTGCCGATCTCGTCGGCCGCGTGCTCGAAGTCGACCAGACGCCGATCGGGAAGACCCCGCGCTCGTGCCCGGCCACCTACGTCGGTTTCTGGGATACGGTCCGCAAGCTCTTCGCCGACACGACCGAAGCGCGCATCCGCGGCTACACCGCGAGCCGCTTCTCGTTCAACACCGCCGGTGGTCGCTGCGAGGCATGCGAAGGTCAGGGAATGAAGAAGGTCGAGATGAGCTTCCTGCCCGACGTGAAGGTGAACTGCGACGTGTGCCGCGGCTCGCGCTTCAATCCCGAGACGCTGACGGTGCGGTGGCGGGACAAGACCATCGGCGAAGTGCTGGCGATGAGCGTCGACGAGGCGGTCGAGTTCTACGCCGCGCATCCCTCGATCCACCGCGCGCTCACGCTGCTGCAGGACGTGGGGCTCGGCTATCTCACGCTCGGGCAGCAGA
>Ga0335082_10008821_pt1 | contig 10961 bp, 8 predicted proteins | sample Lox_Sample_41_FD_206718 | JGI IMG/M metagenome (GOLD analysis project Ga0335082, IMG submission 206718) | Soil microbial communities from Loxahatchee National Wildlife Refuge, Florida, United States - Lox_Sample_4.1 | ecosystem: Environmental > Terrestrial > Soil > Wetlands | place: USA: Florida... | reverse complement strand
TATCCAGGGTGATCACGTCGGCCAGGTGCGCGCGGATGTACTCGGCGATGACGTCGACGGCGCCCGGGCGCAGTTCCCCGGCCGGCCCGCGGCACGGCACCGGGCCGTTGCCGTACCGGCGCAGCAGGTGCCCGGCCAGCAGGTGGGCGAGCGTGCTGGCCTCGATGTCGGTGAGGGCCCCGGCTCCGGAGTCTAGGTGCGCCCGGCGCAGCCGGGAGGCGACGGCGAAGACCACCCCGTCGGGTGCCGCGAACGATGGCCGCACCTCGCCGGGAATGGGCCGCGTGTCCCGAAGACCCCCGGCCAGCCGCCGCACCAGGTCGCGGTCCGGGTAGATCTCAAGCGCCTCGGTCGGATCGCTGACCTCGAGCCAGGTGATCGGGCTGCGGCCGGTCACGTAGACCGCCCCCGGCGGCGCGTCATGCCGTCCGGCACGGCCGTCGATCTCGCGGACAAGACCGAGGTGGCCGCTGAAGTCGATGCCGACCTGGTGCGCGCCCGTCGTGGTCACCCCGGCCTGCGGCCCCAGCACGGCGTACACGGACACCATGCCCGGCCACCGGATCGTCGAGCTCCCCGCATACGGCAAGTCTGGACCCTCCGTTCCCCGGTACCGGCGTGACAAGCTGCCGGAAGAAGGCGGTACCTCCAGGCTAACGAGAGAAACGGACCCATGACGATCGAGTTCACCCGCCGCGTAGCGGTCACGCTGCGGCTCAACGGCCGTGACCTGACCACCGTCGTCTCGCCCCGGACCACCCTGCTCGACTGGCTGCGCGAGGATATCGGCCTGACCGGCGCCAAGAAGGGATGCAACGAGGGCGCGTGCGGCACCTGCACCGTGCTCGTGGACGGGCGCCGGATGAACGGGTGCCTGACCCTGGTCGTGCAGTGCGAGGGCCGGTCCGTCACGACCGTGGAGGGCCTGGCCGGCGCGGGTGGGGAACTGCACCCGGTGCAGCAGGCCTTCGCCGAGTTCGACGCGTTCCAGTGCGGCTACTGCACCCCGGGCCAGCTGCTGTCGGCGGTGGCCTGCATCGCCGAGGGGCACGCCGCGGACGACGCCAGCGTCCGCGAGTGGATGAGCGGCAACATCTGCCGGTGCTCGGCCTACCCGCAGATCACCGCGGCCGTGCTGGCCGCCGCGCGGGAGGAGCCGGGCCGGTGAGGGACTTCTCCTACGCCCGGGCGGACACGGCCGAATCGGCGGTGGGCACCCTGGCCGACCCCGGCACGTCGGTGATCGCGGGCGGCACCGAGCTGCTCAACTGGTTCCGGCTCGGCATCGCCGCCGCGGACCGCGTGGTCGACATCGGCGGCCTCGACGAGCTGCGCGGCATCGCCAGCGACGGGGCCGGCCTGCGCATCGGCGCGCTCGCCACGCTGAACGAGATCGGCGAGCACCCGCTCGTCACCCAGGCGGCCGGCGCGCTGGCCTCGGCGTGCCTGCAGGCCGCCTCGGCCCAGATACGGAACCGGGCCACGATCGGCGGGAACGTGCTGCAGCGCACCCGCTGCCCGTATTTCCGGGCCGAGGAACCGCTGCCCTGGCCGTGCCACAAGCGCGATCCGGGCAGCGGCTGCACCTCGCTGGCCGGACGGCACGAGCGCCAGGCCATCTTCGGCTGGACCCAGGACTGCGTGGCCGTGCAGCCCTCCGATCCGGCGGTCGCCCTCGCCATGCTCGACGCGCAGGCGGACGTACTGGGCCCGGCCGGGCCGCGGACGATCCCGATGCGGGAGTTCCACCTGACCCAGCGCGAAGCGGCCGAGGCCGGCCAGCCGATGCGCGAGACCCGGCTCGAACCCGGCGAGCTGATCACCGGCTACCGGCTGCCGGCCGGCAGCGGTACCGACGGCCAGGCTTACGTCAAGGTCCGGGAGCGGGCGTCCTACGAGTACGCGATCGTGTCCGCCGCGGCGGCCGTACGCCTCGACACGCTGCTGCCTGGCGCTGTGCTCCCTGGCGCCCCTGGCGCGGGCGGCGCGGGCAGGATCGCCGCGGCGCGCGTCGCGCTCGGCTCGGTCGCCCAGCGGCCGTGGCGGCTGGACGCCGCAGAGGCCGAACTGCCCGGCACCCCGCTCACCCGCGAGGCGCTCACGCCGGTCATCGAGCGCGCGATGGCCGACGCCGCGCCCCTCCCGCAGAACGGATTCAAGGTGACGATGGCGAGAAACGCGGCCGTTCGGGCCCTGCTGACGGCGGGTGGTGCGTCGTGACCGCCACCCGGTCCGCCGGCCCTCGCCAGATGCGAGTCGAGGGACCGCTGAAGCTGACCGGGGCGGCCCGCTACGCCGCCGACCACCGGCCCGACGGGGTGCTGCACGCGATCCTCGTCGGCGCGCCCGTGGCGGCCGGGCGGCTGCGCGGCGTCGACGCGGCGGCGGCGCTGGTCCTGCCCGGCGTCACGGCCGTGCTGACAGCCGCCGACCTGCCCCGCTTCCCCGAGCTGCCGCCGCCATCCGCGGTCCGCGTGATGCCGTTCTCCGACGACCGGATCCGGTACGAGGGCCAGCCGGTCGCCATCGTCCTGGCCGAGTCGGCCGAGGCGGCCGAGGCAGGCCGGGCCGCCGTGGTCGTCGACTGCGAGCGCGAGGCGCCGGTGCTGATCGGGCAGGGCCGCCGCGAGCCCGCGATGGACGAGGACCGGGGCGACGTGGACGCGGCGCTGGCCGAAGCCGAGATCAGGATCGAGCAGACCTACCTGCAGGCCCCGCGGCATCACCACACGATGGAGACGTCGGGGACGGTCGCGCGGTGGGACGGCGGCCGGCTCACCCTGTGGGACTCGGTGCAGGCGAGCTCGACCGTCATCGGCGTGGTGAGCACCGCGCTCGGCATAGACGCCGAGGACGTGCGCGTGGTAGCGCGGCACACCGGCGGCGGGTTCGGCGCCAAGGGCTACATCTGGCCGCACGAGATCCTCGCGGCCGCCGCGGCCCGGATCGCCGGCCGTCCGGTCAAGCTGCACCTGCGCCGCCCGGACCAGTTCAGCAACGTGGGGTACCAGCCCTGGATGGAGCAGACGATCCGGCTCGGCGCGACCGCCGACGGCGTGCTGACCGGCCTCGAGCACGAGGTCGTCAACAACACGGCCCTGGCCGACACGCACGTCGAGCCGGCCACCGAGGCCAGCAAGTCGCTGTACGCCGTGCCGGCCCTGCGGCTGCGGCAGCTGGTCGAGCGGGTCAGCCTGAACGTGCCCACGCCGATGCGGGCGCCGGTCGAGGGGCCGGGGTTGTGGGCCCTGGAGAGCGCTATGAACGAGCTGGCCGATGCGGTCGGCCTGGACCCGCTCGACGTCCGGCTGGCCAACTTCGCCGAGGTCTCGCCCGCCGACGGCCGGCCGTGGTCGGGCAATGGCCTGCGCGAGGCCTACGAGGAGGGGGCCCGCCGCTACGGGTGGCGAACCCGGCACCAGCGGCCGCGCCGGGACGGCCCGTGGGTGATCGGTCACGGCATGGCCACCTGCTCGATGGGCAGCTTCCGGTTTCCCGGCGCCGGCCGGGTCCGGCTGCGCCGCGACGGCGCCGTGGTCGAGGCCAACGTGCACGACATCGGGACCGGCGTGCAGACCGTGCTGAGCCAGATCGCCGCCGAGGAACTCGGCATCTCCCCGGACCTGGTGGAGACGCGCTGGGGGGATACGGACCTGCCCGCGACCGGGCCCACCTATGGATCTTCGACGACCATGGGGACGGGCAGCGCGGTCGCGGCCGCCGCCCGCGACGTGTCCAAGCAGCTCGCCGAGCTCGGCCTGGGCGGCCGCGACCCCCTGGACGCGCTCGACCGCGCCGGGATCGACGAGCTGGTCGGCGAGGGGACCTTCGAGCTGCCCGGCGGCAGCCGGTTCAACGCGGACGGCGCGGGCACGCCGTACGCGATCAGGACCTGGGGCGTGATCTTCACCGAGGTCGGCGTCGACCCCGACTTCGGGCTGCTGCGGCTGCGCCGCGCGGTCGGCGTCTACTCGGCCGGCCGGATCGTCAACCCGGTCACCGCCCGCGCGCAGATGACCGGCGGCATCATCTGGGGCTGGGGCAAGGCCACCATGGAGGAGAGCGACCAGGAGCCGACCCGCGGGCGGTGGCTGGCCAAGAACCTGTCGAACGTGGCGGTACCGGTCAACGCCGACATCCCGGCCGGCATCGACGTCTCGTTCACCGACGAGTACGACGAGACGGCGAGCCTGATCGGGGCGCGGGGCATCGGCGAGCTCGGCGCGACCGGGGTGGACGCGGCCGTCGCTGCCGCTGTGCACGACGCCGTCGGGGTCCGGGTGCGCGACCTGCCCATCTTGCCGTGGAAGGTGCTGGCCGGCTGATTTCTGCCGAACGGTCCGGCGGAATCGTACCCGTCACCGGCCCGCCCGGATCCCGGCGTCGAGCGCGGCCGCCTCGTCCCGGTCTAGCGTGACGTACCCGGGGGAGTCCGCATAGCCCAGGTCGCCGCTCCAGAACATGCCGTCGCGGATCCGGCTCGCGTCCGCCTCGGCGTCATGGTAGTACCCGGCGAACAGGCCGGGACCCGACGTGTTCACCAGCTCGCCGACGGCTTCGGCGGGGTTGAGCAGCTCGCCGGCGGCACCGAACCTGGCCGGCGGGCACGGCCGGCCGGTCTCCGGGTGCAGGACGGCCACCCCGTCGGCCAGCCTGCCCAATGCACCCGGTGGGGTGCCGGGGGTACGGCTGATCGCCACGCCGCCCTCGGTCGAGCCGAACCCGTCGATCACCGTGCACCCGAACCGCTCGGCGAACCTGGCCAGGTCGGCCGGCGCGCCCTCGTTGCCGTAGGCGATGCGGAGCGGGTTGTCGGCGTCGTCGGCGCGCTCCGGCGTGGCCAGCACGTAGCTGAGCGGCTTGCCCACGTAATTCGCGTAGGTCGCGCCGAACGCCCGGATGTCGGAGAGGAACCCGGAAGCGGAGAACCTGCGGCGCAGCGCGATCGCCGCGCCCGCGGCCAGGCCCACCGCCCAGCCGGCCATGATCGCGTTGGAGTGGAACATCGGCATCGACACGTACACCGTGTCGCCGGCCCCCAGACCGAACCGCCCGGCGCGACCGTTCGGTACTCGGGCCGCCTGCCGCCCGGGTTTGCGACGCCGACCCGGAGTAGGTTTGCTGTCAAACTGGGATCAGCGTGATGGCTGCTCGGGAGGAGGGGTGGTGGCCGGAGAATCCACCGCGCAGCCGGGTGGTCCGCTGGCGGGGCTTACGGCTGGTTCCCGGGTGGCCGGGTACCTGCTGGAGAAACTGGTCGGCGTGGGCGGGATGGCGGCGGTGTTCCGCGCGCGTGACGAGCGGCTGGGCCGGGTCGTGGCGCTGAAGCTGCTGGCCGGCGACGAGGTGGTCCGCAAGCGGTTCGTGCGGGAGGCGCGGGCGGTCGCGGCGGTGGACCATCCGCACATCATCCCCGTCTACGAGGCCGGCGAGGCCGAGGGCGTGCTGTTCATCGCGATGCGCTTCGTGGCAGGGGACGACCTGCGAGTGGTGGTGAGCCGGGAGGGCGCCCTGCGGCCGCGGCGGGCGGCGGCGTTCATCTCCCCTGTGGCGTCGGCGCTGGATGCCGCGCACGACGCCGGGCTGGTGCACCGCGACGTCAAGCCCGCGAACATGCTGGTGGACGTGGGGCCCGGCCGGCCAGAGCACGTGTACCTGTCGGACTTCGGGGTGGCCAGGGGCGTCATGTCATCGAGCGGGCTGACCAGGGCCGGGCAGTTCCTCGGCACGCCCGACTACGCGGCGCCCGAGCAGATCAGCGGCCGGGACGTGGACGGCCGCGCCGATCAGTATGCCCTGGCGTGCGTGGCGTACACGCTGCTGAGCGGTACGGTGCTGTTCCGCCGCGAGGTGCCGATGGCGGTGCTCTACGCACACCTGTCCGTGCCGCCGCCGCGGCTGACCGCGGCGCGGCCGGAACTGCCGGATGCCGTGAACCAGGTGCTGGCCCGGGCCCTGGCGAAGGAGCCGGACGACCGGTACGACGACTGCGGCACCTTCGCCGACGCGTTGCGGGAGGCGCTCGGCCTGGAGCCCTACGATCCCTCCCGGCCCGCCGGGGCGCCCGCCGTGCCGCCCTCCCGGAATGCGGCGACGGCGCCGCTGACCATCCCGCCGGACTCGCCCCCGACCAAGCTGCTGCCCGCCTCGCCCTCGCCCATGTCGATGGCGAGCCTGCCGTCGCCCCCTCCGATGGCGGGGTCAGGCTCACCGTCCCGGCCGGCCGCGGCCAGAACCTGGACCGCGATGGTGGCCGCGGACCGCGCCTACTACGACAGCGTGCAGGCGGTCAGCGACACCGACAGCGCGTCGATCGCGTTCCCCGCCTTCGTGCCCGAACGGCGGTTCCGGCTCTCCGGGGCCGAGGTCCGGATCGGGCGGCGCAGCGTGTCCCGCCACATCGAGCCGGAGATCGACCTGACCGGCCCGCCCACCGATACCGGGGTATCACGACTGCACGCCGTGCTGATCGCCGGCCCGGACCAGGGCTGGTCGGTCGTTGACGCCGACTCGGGGAACGGCATCGTGGTCAACGGTCAGGACGTCCCGCCGGGTCAGGCCGTGCCACTGCGCCACGGCGACCGTATCCACCTGGGCGCGTGGACCGTGATCACCATCATCCGCGACTGACCGCCTGCGCTGACCGCCTGCGCTGACCGGCTCGCCCTGACCGGCGGTCCGCGAGTGCGGGAACCGTGGTGGCGGATGTGCGCAACCCCGTGCTTCCAAAATCCGTCAGCTGACCGATGTCTTGCAGTGCAAGTTGCAGCACTATTTTCTTGCAACTGGTACCGAGCATTTCAGCACAACGCCCGGCCCGCGACGATAAGGATCCCGATGAACGCGATGGCGCCGACCCGCCCCACCGAGCTGCAGGTCTGCCGCGTCCGGCTGATCGCCAGCCCGGCCGCGGCGAGCGAAGCCCGCGGCCAGGTCCGGGCGGCCATCCGCGCCTGGGACATCCCGGTCGAGGAGGACATCGCGGTCCTGCTCACCAGCGAGCTGGTGACCAACGCCATCGGTCACGAGCCGGGCGAGACCATCACGCTGGCCGTCACCTGCTCGTTCGGCCAGTTGCGCGTCGATGTCCATGACACGTCGCGTACCTTGCCGGTGCTGGTGGACGCCTCAGCCGACGCGGAGGCTGGACGGGGCCTGATGCTGGTCGCCAGCTTCTCAGCCACCTGGGGCATCTACCGCACCCCGACGGGCAAAGCCGTGTACTTCACGCTCGCGTTCGAGCCCGGTCCTCCCGGGGGCGACGGACGCGCTCAGACGTGGGGACTGTGAGTCATTACCCCGGCGCCTCACAGTTCCCACCGAATTCCCCTGGAACCCCGCGCCCCGGCCGCGGGGTTCCAGGGGAATCTCTGTTCCCGGGCCGGGTCACTCGCCTCCCGGCTGCGTCACCTCGGCGGGATGGTGCGCAGGGCAGATTCCCTGGCTATGTCGATCCGCGAGTTGACGTTGAGCTTCTTGAGGATGTGGGAGACGTGCGTGGCGACGGTCCGGCGGGATAGCAGGAGCCGGGCCGCGATCTCCGGGTTGGACAGCCCCTCCTCCACGAACGCGGCGATCTTGATCTCGGTCGCCGTGAGGCTGTCCCAGCCGCTCTGCGCCCGCCGGTGCTTGGCGTGCGGCCCGCGCCGGATCCCGTGGGCCCGGAACGCGGCCTGGAGCCGGGCGATGTCGGCCGCCGCACCCAGCGACGTGTAGACATCCACGGCAGCGGTGAACGCGGCCCGCGCCTGGGTCCGGTCCTCGGAGTCGATAAAGTGCCCGGCGGCCGCCTCCAGCGCCTTCGCCCTCAGCAGCGGCCTGCTGGCATCGTCATAGCGCTCCGCGGCCACCAGCAGCCGGGCGGCGTCATGGTCCAGCAGGCCCCGGCAGTACAGCGCGTTGGCCAGCCGGTGCGGGATGGTCGATTCGGCGGCGAGGGTGTCGGCGTGGCAGGCCAGGTCCTGTGCGGTACCCGTGTCGCCGGTCTGGATGGCCAGCCGGACGGCATCGGCCAGCAGGTCCTCGATCTCCTCGACTTCCTCGTTGCCGTCGAACGCGTCGGTCAGCGCGGCCCGCGCCTCCGGCAGCGCGTCGTCCTGCTCGCGGTCCAGGCTGCGGGCCAGCGCCAGCGGCCCGATAGGCCTGCGTCCGAGCCGCTTGGCGTGCGGGTCGGACGCAGCGAGGTAGCCGCGTGCCGCGCCGGTGTCGCCGCGGTGGAAGCTGATGACGGCGGCGATGCCGAGATCACAGCAGGCCACGCCGGGTTCGGTCAGGTCCTCGGGCAGCTCGCCCACCTCGGTCAGCGAGTCGTCCCAGCGCCCTGTCTGGAAGAGCAACTGGCCCAGGACGCAGTGCGCCTGGGCCAGTCGGAACGTCGCGCCGACCTGGTCCGCGAGCTGCCGGGCCTGCCCGGCCGCGGTTAGCGCCTCCTCGTGCCGGTCGAGATTGCCCAGCGTGACGGCCTGGTTCAGCTGCTGCAGGAGCCGCAGGTCGGTCAGCGTGGGATCGGACTCGGTGACGGCCAGCGCCCGGTCGAACAGCGGCAGCGCCTCGGTCATGTCTCCCCGCGCCGAGGTCACCAGCGCCAGCACGAGCAGCGCCCAGCCCATGGCCCAGTTGTCGTCCGCCTCCGACGCCGCTTCGAGCGCTTCGGCGGCGACCCGGCCCGCCGTTTCCACCTCGCTGCTGTTGAGGTGGGTCCGGGCGGCGAGGGCGAGCAGCCGGGCGCGGTGCCGGGTCGAGATCCCGGGCGCGGCCAGCGCCCGGTCCAGTGAAGCCAGCGATTCCGGGGACTCACCTGCCAGCATGCGGCACTGGGCCAGGGTCCAGTGCAGGTCCACCAGGAGATCGGGCTCGACGGCGTACTCCAGTACGCGGTTGGCCACCTGCTCGGCCGCGGCCCGGTCACCGAGGCGATACAAGGCGTCGGCGAGCCGACTGGCCAGCCAGCCGTGCTGGGCCGAGTCGGCGGAGGTACTGGCGACGGCCCGGGTGAGGAGTTCGGCCGCCACCCCGGGTGCCTGGCCGACCAGCAGGTCAGCGGTGCGCGCCAGCCAGTCGAGCATCCACTCGTCCACTGGCTCGGCCGGGGCGCCGGAGCCCGCCACGGCCCGGAGCAGCTGACGGGCCACCCGGTCCGTTGGCGAGCCCGCCTCCGCGAGAGCGCGCCCCGCATCGCGATGCCAGGCGGCGCGGACCGACGCCGGCATGTCGTCGTACAGGGCCGCCCGGATGAGCGGGTGCCGGAACCCGAGGCCGCGGCTGGACTCGGCCAGCACGCCGACGGCACGCGCCTCGTCCACCGCCGGGATCAGGTCCGCCACGCCGCGGCGCAGTACGACCGCCAGATCGGAGACCGCGAAATCCACCCCGAGAAGGGCCGCGGCCCGCAGGACCTCGCGCACCGGCCCGGTGACGAAGCCCAGGCGGTCCGCTATCGCCGCGGACAGCGACCCGGGCACGGAGCCGCCCGCCAGCTCGGCTGCTCCCGCCTCGGTGATGGTGAGACCGGAGCCCCGGGCCAGCGCGGCGACAAGCTCGGTGACGTAGAGCGGGTTGCCCGCCGCCCCGTCGGCGAGCCGCAGCAGGCCGTCGTCGGGCCTGCCGCCGGCCAGCTTTGCCACCAGGTCGGCCACTGCCGTCTCGGTAAGCCCGGCGAGCTGGAGCCGGGTGGCGTCGCCTGCTACCCGCCGCAGTGCCAGCACGTCGTCTCGCTGCGGCACTGGGCGCATCATCCCGATCAGTAGCAGCGGCACCTGCTGCGCCGATCTCGCCAGTCGGCCCCACAGGGTGATGCTGGCCTGATCGGCCCATTGCAGGTCGTCGATGACCAGGATGGTCGGCCGGATCGCGCATTGCTCGGCGACCAGAGCCAGCAACTGCTCCGCCAGTACGGCGGGTACGTCCGTGCCCCGGTCAGCGCTGGCCTCGCCGCGCAGGAGCTGGACGATCGTCTTCCGCCTGGGATTGGTCGACGGTTCGCGCACCCGCAGTCCGTCGAGGAACGGCAGCAGCGGCAGCGCCTGGCCCAGCTCGTCACCGGCACCCCAGAACACCTGGCAGCCAGCTTCTTGCGCCTCCGCCACGGCCGCCCGCGCCAGGGTGGACTTGCCGATACCCGGCTCTCCCTCGATGAGGACCGAACCGCCACGCCCCCGCGCCACCTCTCTTATCAACCCAGTCAGCAACGCCATCTCGCTGTCGCGGCCGACCAGTGCACCGGCCGGGGTCACCGACTGCATGGAGGAAACTGTACTACCTGAACATTTACTGAACAAGCGGACATATTCGGACACCAATTCGGCGGATGCGCCTTTTCTGCACTAATGCTATGGGCTAGACTTGGAGCATTCTGCGGCTGTGATGAAAATGCCGCAGCAACTTTCATTGCACAAATCATTGACATTTTCATTATTAATTACAGAAATATTTCCCGCGCAATTATCTGCGCATAATTTTTTATTTGACAAGAAGCGTATCTAGGAACTTACTCTATGTGTATGAAATAGCCGAAGGGCGGCTATAACTCCAAATGGTCACATTCGCCAGAGCAGGACGATGAGGTCGCGCAGTGGGATGCTGACCTTGGAAGATGCATGGAGGAATCATGCGCACGGGTCGAAGCATCGTCATTTCCGCTATCCTATCACTGGGCGCGGCAGGGTCAATCCTGGCAGGCTCGGTGGCACCCATGGTCGCCGCTCCGGCTTCCAGTGTCGTGGTTGTGAGCGCCTACGCGCCGAACACTCACGTATACGGTTAACTCAGGCTGGCGTTCGGGTGTCGGCCTGTTGCCGATTCGGCGAATCCGCGACAGGCCGGTCGGATAAGTGCCGCTAACCGAGGAATGCTTGCTGCAAATCCGGCGGGCTATGCTGCCCGAACGGATCGGGTCACGAGCCCAGCCAAGCGAGCAACTCCAGACGGATTTCTTCACCGTCGTCCCTCTCGCCATGTAGCTC
>Ga0335082_10008820_pt1 | contig 10961 bp, 7 predicted proteins | sample Lox_Sample_41_FD_206718 | JGI IMG/M metagenome (GOLD analysis project Ga0335082, IMG submission 206718) | Soil microbial communities from Loxahatchee National Wildlife Refuge, Florida, United States - Lox_Sample_4.1 | ecosystem: Environmental > Terrestrial > Soil > Wetlands | place: USA: Florida... | reverse complement strand
CCAGGGTGACCAGGGTCTCCTGGGTCGAGAAGTTCGAATCGTACTGATTGAGGGTGGCCCGCCCGGAATAGGGCGACGTGCCGCGCAGGCTGGCCTGCTGCGCGCTGCCGCCCGGCACCATCGCTTCCAGCCCGCGGATGTCCATGGTGTAGAAGGCGACATTGGACTTCACCGCCTCGTTGATGGCGGCCCGAAGCTGCGACTGGTTCTCGATGCCGGTGCGGTCCATGCCGCTGGAAAAATAGATGACCGATTTCTTCTGGTCCAGCCCGCGAAGCATGCCTGCCAGGGAACGCAATGCTTGCAGACGGCGGTCGGTGTTGAAGATGTTGTACTCCGTGTCGTCCGGTGTGAAGGCGGCTCCGGTGTCCGCGGTGCCTTCGGTCGTCCCCGTCGATCCGGCGGCGAAACCTTCTCCGGAGGTCGAACTCATACCGGCGATGGCCCGATGCAACAGCGCCCGGTCGGAGGTGAAGTCCTGGTTGATGTCCAACGAGGTTGCCAGGGATACGACCGCGACCAAGTCGGCGGGCTGCATCTGCTTGTCGAGATAGTCCTGGGCCGCCTTCACCGCCCGATCGATCTCCTCCGGCTGCATGGCGCTCAGGTCGAAGAACAGGACGATCAAGCGGCGGTTGCGCAACTCCGCCGGACGCACCGGCGTGACCGGCGTCGCCGGGCCTGACGCTCTCCCTTCCCTCAGGACTGGCGCCTGGGGCACATCGGGCGCTGCGACCAAGCCCGTGTCTTCCACATCGAAGGACGCGATCTTCTGCTGCTTGCCGTCTTCCAACACCGTGAAATCTTCCGGCTTGAGATCGCGGACCAGATTGCCCTTCTTGTCGCGCGCGGTCACATTCACCAGCACGACCTCAGCCCGCGCCTTGATGGTGTAGGGGGCCTCCTGCGCCGACACACTGGTCAGCAGCAAGATCAAGCCCAGCAGCAAGCTGACTGCCCTGTCCAGCAACCGTACCGGGTTGGGACTGTTTTTCATCAGAACCGGAACCGTGCCAGCATCTGGAGCTTGCGCATCGATGCCGCGCCCGTGATGTGCCCGAATTGCAGGCCATCGTTCACGTTGGTGTCCACGGTCGTGAACTGCGGGGTGTTGAAAACATTGTTCGCCTGCACCCGCAGCTCAAGCGTCTTCGTATCCGTGATCGGGACCATCTTGGTCATCGCCATGTCGAACACCACCATGCCCGGCCCGCTGAATATGTTCCTTCCGGTGTCGCCGAAGGTGCCTGACGGCGGCGCCGCGAATGCCGCAGGATTGAACCATACGCCCGGCGGCAGGCCGGCTACGAAGATCGGCTGTCCGGTGTAATTCGCCCAAAGCGAGCCATTGCTGCCGCGCGCTACGTCGGTGAAGTCTCCGTTCGCGATAACGGTCAGCGGCGTACCCGAGGCGATGGTCCAGTCCCCGCTCCACTGCCAATCCCCGAAGGCGCTGCGCAGCGCGCCGGGATGAGAGAGCCAGCGCCGGTCGTGCCCGAACGGCAGCTCCCAGAGGTAGTCGGCCGTGAACCGGTGCGCCTGATTGAAGCTGGACAGCCCGCGTTGTGCCGCCAGGTCGAAAGCGTTCTGCGCCACCACGGCCGCTCCACCCCCGATGGTGGATGCATTATCGATGGACTTTGAGAATGTGTAGGTGCCGCCGATCGAGATGCCCTGGCGCAGGCGCTTGCGCAAGCGCACGCTCCCCGCGTGTGCCGTTGAGTTTCCCCCGGACAGTTCGAACAGGTACGGGTTCGCCGTCGGGATCAGCAGGCCGGTCGCGGTGCGGTTAGGGTCGTCCACGATATCGAGGTGCGTGCCCTTCGTCCCGGTGTAGTCGAGATTCAGCACCAGGTCGGAACGCAGCTCGCGCTGCACATCCAGATTCCATATCTGCACGTAGCCGAGGCGGTAATCCTTGTCGATGGCGTACCCGTTGGTGATGTTGGTCGGAGGCAGCGGCGGGAATCCGTTCACCAGCGTGAGGCTCGGGGGCGAGCCCGGCGAGATGCGGTTGTTCTGATTGTTCGAGAAAGGCGGCTGGAAAGCGAGGTTCTGCGCCATCGTGCCGTACTGCCCTGTGTTGTAGTTGATCCCATATCCGGCGCGGACCACCGTCTTGTTGAACGGCTTCCAGGCGATGCCGAGGCGGGGAGCGAAATTGTTGCGATCTGGATTCACCAGGGTCTGCGGGAAGAAGCCGGTATAGGGACCGACCTGGCAGGAGGCATTGCCCAGCATCCCGCCGACGCACGCGCTGTTCAGCGGCACCACCGGCGCGACCGCGGTGAAAGTCGGGTTGATGTCCAGAGTCGCGATCAAACCGTTGATCTCGGTGTAGGGCGAGACATATTCGTAGCGCAGGCCGAGGTTCAAGGTCAGGTTGCCGCGCACTCGCCACTCGTCCATCACGAAAAGGTCCCAGGAATTCCCGCGGAAGTGGTAGTTGTTGTCGCCGAACTGGGCGGACGTCTGCTGCGGCAGACCCAGCAGAAAATCGGCGAAATCCCACCCCGTGCCCGGCTGCGCGATCCCGCCGACCACGTTCGCGGTGCTCAGTCCGGTGAAGGTGAAGCTGCCGCGGGCGTTGCTGTCGGTCTGGGTGTTCAGCCGGATGCGGCGAAAGTCGCCGCCCCAGCGTATCGTGTGCTTCTTGTGGGTCCAGATCAGTGTGTCCGAGATGGTGAATGTCTGGTCCCGCCGTCGCAGCGGGTTGAAATCGTTGACGCCTTGAAAGTTCGTGAACAGCAGGTTCGGCAGACCCCAATCGAATGGGTCCTGCGAGACCCCGGTGATCCCCGCCATCCCAACGATGTTCTGCGCGAACGCGTACAGGTTCCGGGTAGTGATCTCATTACGATTGAAATCCAAGCGAAAATTGTTGATGAGCTTGCCGAAGGATTTTACGTAGCCCACCGGCACATCGAAGGAGCGCGTGTGGGTGTTCCCTCCCACCGAGGGGAAGGGATTCGTCAAGTCGCTGTTCACCGAGTGGTAGTGGAATCCGATGGAGATGTTGTTGCGCCGCCCGCCCCGGCGCGGGCCCAGCGCGGCCCCGCCCAGGGAATGCACCAGCCGGATATTCAGGTCGTTGGTGTCGTTGGTGGCAGCGGTGGTGAAGTGGAAGTTCTGCACCTCGCCCGGAAGGTTGGGCTGGGGGATGAACTGCAACAACTGGGCCGCCGCCGGATCGATACTCCCGATCATGTTGCCGGGAAACTGGGTGTGAGTGACGGGGTCGAAGATCTGCACCAGTTGTCCCGAGTTCGGGCCATTGAGGTAGTGGGTCTGGGAGAAATTTCCCTGCCGCTCCAGCAGCGTCGGCACCGTGGAGTAAGAATCGTATGGGTTCTCGCCGCGCGCCCCGTTGTAGTTGAAGAAGAAGAATGTCTTGTTCCCGCTCTTGTAGACGTGCGGGATATTCAGCGGTCCGCCCAGGCTGAAGCCGAACCGGTTCTGCATGTATTGCGGCTGCTCTGTGGCAACCGGCCGGAAACTGTAGGGTGCGGCGTCGAATACCGAGTCGCTGGCGCTGTAATAGACCATCCCGTGCGGTTTGTTGAAGTCGAATCGGCCGCGGCCCCTGCCGCCCATCGCGATCATGGGTGGGCCGCCGCCGAAGCCGCCCGGGGGCCCGCCGGCGAAGCCCGGCCCTCCAGCGCCGCCGCGCTGGTCGCGGTATTCCTGCACCCTGCGCTGGATCTCTTCGCTGCTCATAGACGCAAAATCCTGCGGGCTGGCGTTGCCGCTGACCGCCACGGATTCCGTGGCCGCATCGGCCGACATCCCCGGCACCGGCATGCCCTGGGGAACAACCTGCTCGTTGCCGCCGTTCGGCTCGGTCCCGCCCTCGCCTTGATTCAGCCCGAGGCTCTGGAAGCCGCGTCCGGGGACCGTCGGGCCCATGGCCTGCGCCACGGGATCTTCACCTGGCTGCCGCGCCCGCGACGCTAGGACCATCTCAACGTCGACCTGCGCATTCGGGCTGGCCGCGTTGATGACGATCTCTTTCGTCGCAGGGGCGAACGCGGTGATCTGGGCCCGCAGAACGTAGCGGCCGTTCGACGGCACGTGCACCGAGTAGCTGCCGTCCACATCCGTCGAGGTAACGACTTTCTGCCCGGTCAACGTGTTGGCGGCAGTGATGGCCACGCCGGGCAGCGGCTGCCCGCCCGACTTCACGACCCCATGAATGTCGCCGCCGGCCGCCGCCTGTTGCGCTCCGGCGACGGCGCTGAGGAACAAGACGCAAGCCAGGATGGCCAGTGTCGTCCCTCGCTGCGGAATGAGCCCCGTTTCCATCGGCTGATTGGCAGGAAGATCAGTGCTGCTCCGGCGGCGCCCCCTCCGGACGTCCGCTTCCGCGCATCCCCGGCGGCGGGCCGACATTCAACACGCTGGGCACGAACATCCCATCCTTCAACTGCCCGCGCGCGAAAACGCGGTCGCCGGGCTTCAGGTCCGCCAGGGTCACGCTCTCGCCCTGCTTGCGGAAGGAAGTGTTCTCGTCCACGGTGATGGTCTGCGTCTCTCCGTCCATGCGCGCGATGGTCAGCTTGAGCCCGTCGATCGACTTGATCTCGCCGGCGACGATCTCCTTGCCCATCTTCTCCCGCATCTGGTCGGGCGTCATCCGGGCGGCCATCCCGCTGCGCGACATCACTGCCGCGGCTACCACGCTGTCGTCACCACTCTTCTCGCCGCGGACCATCACCATGTCGCCGACCTTGAAATCGGAGAGCTTGGCGTCCTGCTGGTCTTTGCGATATCGCGTCGTGTCGGTGAGCTTCACCATGACCGTGCGGCCGTCGAAGGTCTTGATGGTCAGTGAATCGCCGGAGATGGCGGTGATCGCACCGCCGATGCCGGGACCGCGCCGTTCTCCTCGCTGCTGCCCCCCGCCATCGGGAGGCCGCGGTGGCGGATTGTCTTGCGTCTGGGCCGCGGCGATGGTCGCGGCGGCCAGAAGGAACAGGATCGCGATGCGCATGGAACCCCTCGAGAACTCCAGGTGGCGGACCTAACTATAAACGCGGTTCCCGGGGTCGAGTTGCCGCGGATTGGTAAAGAATTGTCAACGCTCGCGCTGGAACAGGTACCGCTCTTTGTGCGTGGCCGCGAATGTCTCGGCGACCTTCAGGAACGCCCTGGCGGCGTGAGACAGGCTCGCGTGTTTGCGGTACACCAGGCGCAGCTTGCGCTCGAAGGCCAGTTCCGGCACCGGCACGCGCACCAGCTTGCCTTGGGCGACTTCCGGCTCCACGCAGATCAGCGGGATCAGGGCCACGCCGTTGCCCATCGCGACGTACTTCTTGATGGCCTCCATGGTCGGCATCTCCACCGGCATGTGCAGCGGCACGCGCTTTTTGCGGAATGTCTCCAACACTTTCTCGCGATACGGCGACGGCACGTTGTGCGCCACGAAATACTCCGCCCCCAGCTGGCGGATGCGTGCTTTGGGAGCGCCGGCCAGGGGATGGCTGGGCGGCACCACAAAGGCCAGCTCGTCGCGGTACACGATCACCGAGCGCAGCAATGGGTCTTCAGGACGGAAAGTCAGCACGCCCAGTTCCGCGTTGTGGCTCAGCAGCTCGCCGGGAATGCGGCTGGCCAGTGAACGTTGGATGGTGATCTTCACCAGCGGGTGAAGACGCCGGAATTCGTGCAGCACCGGCAGCAGATAGAGGCAGGTGAACTCATTGGCGGCGATGCACAGCTTGCCGGCCTGAAGCTCGCGCAGCTCGACCAGCGCCTGCAACGCCTCGCTGCGCATGTTGACCAGCCTCTGCGCGTACTCGTGCAGCACGCGCCCGGCATCGGTCAGGATGCCATCTCTGGACGAACGGTCGAAGAGGGGCTCACCGACCTGGTCTTCCAGCTTGCGTACCGTCTGGCTGATCGCCGGCTGAGTGCGGAACAGCTTCTTGGCCGCGCGCGAGAAGCTGCCCTCGCGCGCCACGGTCAGGAATGTCTCCAGTTGGAATAGGTCCATTCGCTACCACTCCACGCGGCCGCACCATCCGCACTTCCTTTATAGCATAAGAAATTATTATGGTCATCAAATAACTATAATCTTGCCTTATCCGAGGAGGCGCCTCTAACCTGCACGGTCCGGCCCTGCATGCCGCCGAAGGAGGGCACCGTCATGGAACGGATCACGATCTTCGACACCACGCTGCGCGACGGCGAGCAGTCGCCCGGGTGCAGCATGAACCTGCGGGAGAAGCTCTCCATGGCGCGGCAACTGGAGCGCCTGGGGGTGGATGTGATCGAGGCCGGCTTCCCCATCGCCTCCGACGGCGATTTTGAGGCGGTGCAGGCGATCGCTCGCGAAGTCCGTGGAGCGCGAGTGGCGGGGCTTGCCCGCGCCACCCGGCTCGATATCGAACGTGCCTGGGACGCGGTCCGGCACGCCGCTCGTCCCCGCCTGCACGTCTTCCTGGCCACTTCCGACATCCATCTCCACTACAAGCTGCGTATCAGCCGCGAGCAGTGCCTGAAGCAAGCGGCCGAATGTGTCGCCTTCGCGCGATCTTTGTGCGACGACGTCGAGTTCTCACCCGAGGACGCCACCCGCACCGATCCCGATTTCCTGTGCGCCGTCGCGGAGGCTGTGGCCGCCGCCGGTTGCGGCACCTTCAATGTGCCGGACACCGTCGGTTTCACCATCCCGCAGGAGATGACGCGGATCATCGCGAGCGTCCGCCGGCGCGCCGGCAGCATGATCATTTCTGTTCACTGTCACAATGACCTGGGACTTGCGGTGGCGAATTCTCTTGCAGCCGTCGCCGCGGGGGCGCGCCAGGTCGAATGCACCATCAACGGCATCGGGGAACGCGCTGGAAACGCTTCCCTGGAAGAATTGGTGATGGCACTGTCTGTCCGTCGCGATGCCATGCCGTACACGACCGGCATCCGCACCGAGCAGCTCTTCCCCAGCAGCCAGCTCTTGACCGAGATCACCGGAGTGGCGGTGCAGCCCAACAAGGCGATCGTCGGCCGCAACGCCTTCGCCCACGAGGCCGGCATCCACCAGGACGGTGTCATCAAGAACCCGCTGACCTACGAGATCATGACGCCGCAGTCGGTCGGCGTCCCGGACAGCAAGCTGGTGCTGGGCAAGCACTCCGGACGCCATGCCCTCGGGCTGCGCTGCGCTCAGCTCGGATACGCGTTTGAACGCCGTGACCTGGACCGCGTTTACAAGAGCTTCGTCTCTCTTGCCGACCGGATCAAGGTGGTCGAGGACCACCACCTGCTGGCCATCATCCGGGAGGAGAGCCCGGCGGCGGCGGCGCGTCCGGCCAAGCCAGGCGGCATGGCAATCGGGGCCGTCGGAGCGGACTAGAGCGATGACCCAAAACACAAGCATGAGGATCACGGTGCTTCCCGGCGATGGCATTGGGCCGGAGGTCACCCGCGAAGCAGTGGCGGTCCTGAGGACCGTGGCGGAGATCCAGGGCTACGACTTCTCCTTCGACGAGCAGGCGATGGGCGGAACGGCCATCCGCCAGTTCGGCACGCCGCTGCCCAAGGCGACGCTGGAAGCCTGCCTGGAGAGCGATGCGGTTCTCCTGGGCGCGGTGGGCGCGCCGGAATTCGAGACGGCGCCACCGGCGGATCGCCCTGAAGCCGGCCTGCTTGCTCTGCGACGCGCGCTCGGCGGATTTGCCAACCTGCGTCCGGTGATCTGCCACCCATCGATCGCGGACTGCTCGCCGCTGCGTGCCGAAGTCGTGCGCGGCGCGGACATCCTGTTTGTCCGCGAGTTGCTGGGCGGCATCTACTTTGGCGAGCCGCGCGGCTGCAATGCCGAAGGCGCCTACAACACCATGCGCTATAGCGAGGCGGAGATCGAGCGCGTCGCCAGGATCGCTTTCAATCTGGCGCGCACCCGCCGCAAGAACCTTACTTCCGTGGATAAAGCCAACGTCCTCGAGACTTCGCAGCTCTGGCGCAGGACGGTGTCGCTCCTCGCAGCCCAGTATCCCGACGTGAAGCTCGAGCACACCTATGTGGACGCCTGCGCCATGAGGCTGGTCAGCGATCCGGCCAGCTTCGATGTGGTCCTCACCGAGAACCTCTTCGGCGACATCCTCTCCGACGAAGCGGCGGTCATCGCAGGTTCACTGGGCATGCTGGCGTCGGCGAGTATCGGCGGCGTGGTCGGCCTGTACGAGCCGGTGCACGGCTCCGCGCCCGACATCGCGGGCCAGGGAGTGGCAAATCCGCTGGGCGCCATCGCGTCGGCGGCCCTCCTGCTGCGCCACGGCGCCGGCCTGGAGCAGGAGGCCTCGGCCATCGAGCGGGCCATCGATCAGGTATTGAACGCCGGCTATCGCACCGCCGACATTCGTCGCAATGGCAACAAGCTCACCATCAAGACCACCGATATGGGCAGAGTCGTCGAGCAGGCCGTCTGCGAATCGCTCGAGCAACAGCACGCCTATCATGCCGTTTAGGGGACCGATGCCGCGCACGTTATTCGACAAGATCTGGGACGAGCACCTGGTGGCGCAGCCGCCAGGCCAGCCGGCGCTGCTCTACATCGACCTGCACCTGGTCCACGAGGTCACGTCGCCGCAGGCATTCGAGGGCCTGCGCGCGGCTGGACGGCAAGTCCGTCAGCCTAGGCGGACGATCGCGACGGTGGATCACAACGTTCCGACCACCGACCGTCTGAAACCTATTGCCGACCTCATCGCGGCCCGCCAGATCGAGACCCTGCGCCGGAACTGCCGCGAGTTCGGCATCCCGTTCTTCGACCTGCACTCGCCGGAGCAGGGGATCGTGCACGTGATCGGCCCGGAGCTCGGCCTGACGCAGCCCGGCATGATCATTGTCTGCGGCGACAGCCACACCAGCACGCACGGCGCGTTCGGTGCGCTGGCCTTCGGCATCGGAACTTCCGAGGTCGAGCACGTGCTGGCCACCCAATGCCTGCCGCAGAGCAAGCCCCGCACCATGCAAGTGTTGGTCCGTGGGATCCTTCCCCTTGGAGTGACCGCCAAGGACCTGGCGTTGGGCATGATCGGTCGCATCGGGACCGACGGCGCTACCGGACACGTGATCGAGTACGCCGGCAGCGCCGTGCGCGCGCTTTCCATGGAAAGCCGCATGACCCTCTGCAACATGAGCATCGAGGCCGGCGCGCGCGCCGGCATGGTGGCGCCCGACGACGTGACCTTCGCTTACATCCAGGGCCGGCGATTTGCCCCAAGCGATCAGGAATGGAATGTCGCCCTCGATCACTGGGGGTTGCTGCGCTCGGACCCCGGAGCCCACTTCGACCGCACGCTCGAGATCGAAGCCTCCGAGCTTGTCCCGCAGGTCACCTGGGGCACCAGCCCCGGCATGGTCGTGCCGGTGACCGGACGCGTCCCGGATCCCCACCAGACCGCGAACGATGCAGACCGTCAAGCCTTCGAGCGAGCGCTCGCGTACATGGATCTGCGCCCCGGCACTGCGATCGAGGACGTCCATCTCGATTGCGTGTTCATCGGCTCGTGCACCAATTCGCGGATCGAGGACCTGCGCGCGGCAGCAGAGGTGGCGCGCGGGTATCGCGTGCATCCCAAGGTCCGCGCCCTGGTCGTGCCGGGCTCGCAGGAGGTCAAACGCACCGCCGAACGCGAAGGTTTGCACCAGATCTTCCGCGCGGCCGGATTCGAGTGGCGGGAGCCCGGCTGCTCCATGTGCCTGGGGATGAACCCGGATGTCCTGCTACCCGGCGAGCGCTGCGCCTCGACCAGCAACCGGAATTTCGAAGGACGCCAGGGCCGCGGTGGGCGCACCCACCTGGTCAGCCCCGCCATGGCCGCAGCCGCCGCCATCGCCGGACACTTCACCGACGTGCGCCAGTGGGAATGCAAGGAGGTGGCCGATGCAGCCCTTTCGCGTGCATGAAGGCCTGGTGGCGCCGCTTCCCCGCCCCAACGTCGACACCGACCAGATCATCCCCAAGCAGTTCCTGAAGCGCATCGAGCGCACCGGCTTCGGCGAGTTCCTGTTCAATGATTGGCGCTTCACGCCGGATGGTGAGCCGATCGCGGACTTCGTCCTCAACCAGCCTCGCTACTCTGGCGCGAGCATTCTGGTCACAGGCAAGAATTTCGGCTGCGGATCGTCGCGTGAGCACGCGCCCTGGGCACTGGCCGACTTCGGGTTCCGCGCCATCATCGCGCCATCATTCGCGGACATCTTCGCCAACAACTGCGGCAAGAACGGGCTGCTGACCGTGGTTCTGAGTGAGACTGAAGTTACGGAGATCACGCGCTGCGCAACGGAAAGGGAAGGTTATCGGCTGGAGATCGATCTGGAAAAGAGAATGGTGCGCGACCAAGGCGGCTTCTCGGCGTCATTCCAGATCGACGATTTCCGACGCTTCTGCCTGCTGGCAGGCCTCGACGACATCGGGCTGACGCTCCGCCATGAAGCCGAGATCCGGGAATACGAGCAGCGCATCGGGAGAGGACCCTGTTGCCGGCCGAAGTTGTGAACATCAATACAGACGGAAGTTGACCTCGATGTTGATCTGGACGGGGACGGGTTGCCCGTCTTTCGTCGCCGGTTGAAACTTCCATTCCCTGACCGCCTTCACCGCCTCTTCGTCGAGCCCCATACCGAGGGGCCGCTGGATCCGGACAGCCTCTATCTTCCCTTCTTGTCCAACAATGGCCCAAAGAACGACGGTCCCCTCGTACCGCGACTGCCGCGCGGTTTCGGCGTACTTAGGGTCGGGCATGACGATCGCCCTCGGCGCAGTCACGCCTGCGCCCACCCGATATGCCTTCGAGTTCGGCTCGCGCTTGGTTGCGGGCGGCTGTTCCATCGCGTTCGCCGTCGTCTCAAGCACGACGTCCGGCGGTCCTACGATCCCCTTCCAGTATTCCGGAACGAGATCTGCAAGTCGGTCGTCCTCTGTAAGGAAAATCTGCCTCGCGGCATCGAGCGCAGCCGCT
>Ga0335082_10008818_pt1 | contig 10962 bp, 10 predicted proteins | sample Lox_Sample_41_FD_206718 | JGI IMG/M metagenome (GOLD analysis project Ga0335082, IMG submission 206718) | Soil microbial communities from Loxahatchee National Wildlife Refuge, Florida, United States - Lox_Sample_4.1 | ecosystem: Environmental > Terrestrial > Soil > Wetlands | place: USA... | reverse complement strand
AGCGCACCGCGTGCTCGAAGGCCCCTTGGGCGAGGCCCACCATCTGGGCCCCGATCCCGATCCGGCCCTCGTTGAGGGTCTCGATCGCGATCTTGTAGCCCTTGCCCGGCTCACCGAGGACGTTCGTCTTGGGCACCCGGCAGCGATCGAGGAGGAGCTCGCAGGTGGAGGAGGCCCGGATTCCGAGCTTGTCCTCCTTCTTCCCCACCGCGAAGCCGGGGAAGGTTCGCTCGACGAGGAAGCTCGTGATCCCCTTGTAGCCCTTCGACGGGTCGAGGTTGGCCATCACGATGAAGAACTCCGCCTCGGCCGCGTTCGTGATCCAGAGCTTCTGGCCGGTGAGCTCGTAGTGGTCGCCCCGCTCCTCGGCCCGGCAGGCGAGGGCGAAGGCGTCGGAGCCCGAGCCCGCCTCGCTGAGCGCGTAGGCCCCCACCCACTTCGAGGCCAGCCTCGGGAAGTACCTCGCCTTCTGCGCCTCCGTCCCCCAGCGCAGGATCGCGTTGTTGACGAGCGTGTTCTGGACGTCCACGAGCACGGCCACCGAGGGGTCGACCCGGGCCAGTTGCTCGACCACGAGGATCGACATGAAGAAGGTGGCGCCGGACCCGCCGCGCTCGTCGGGGATCTCCACCCCCATGATCCCGAGATCGAAGCAGGCGTCGATCAGCTCGCGGGGAATCTCCGACGCCTCGTCCATCTTCCGGACGAGCGGGCGGATCTTCTCCTCGGCGAAGTCGCGGACGACGTCCCGGAAGCCTCTCTCGTCCTCGGAGAGGTCGGTGAGCGGCAGGCTGCGCAGGCTCTCGGCGGTGTCGGCCATCGGGTGGGCTCCTCAGCTTCCCATGCTAGCGCCGAGCCCACGGGAATGGAGCAAGGGGGAGACCGATCGGTCAGCGGCTCGGCCGGGAGCCCTTCCGCAGCCAGTAGTCGCGGAACGCCCGAAGGCGGGGAAGGGCTTCACGGTCCTTCGCGCGGTTGGCCGCTTCCTTGCTGCGGATGATGTCGTCTGGATGGCACACCGGGAAGCCTTCCACGTCGACCCGGCGACGCCAAGCAGCGTCGAACGTCTCGATCCCGTCCGGCGCGAACACGAGGTCGACGTCGAAGGGGCCGTTCCTCAGCTGCACGAAGTCCTTGCCCCGGCGGATGTCATCCGACTGGGGGTCGGTGAGATCAAAGCCGAGCTGGCGCAGGGCGTCGACGACGGCCGCTCCGTTGGCCTCCGTCTTCTCGAGGAAGAGGTCGGCGTCCTGGGTCGTGTCGGGATAGCCAAGAAGGATCGCCCCCGACTTGCCGATGAAGAGGTATCGGACTCCGTGCCGGGCAAAGGAGTCCCGGACCTCTTCGGCCTGGGCATACTCAAACCGCGGGGCCATAGCCTAGCCAGGCCGGCAACTCCGCGGCGCACCACGCGCGATATTGCGCCATGGTGTCAAAAGAACGGTACGCCGCGTCGTCGAGGATCGGCTTGTAGGTGTGGATGAACGCGTAGCGGAGCCGTGTTTTCAGCGGGCGGCGGGCCGCAGCCTCGAACTCGGCCTCCCACTCCCGACACTCGCGTTCGTCCGGCCCCAAGGCAGCCTCCAAGCCTCAATCATAGGCCGCGGGCCGCCCATCGAATACCGACCCCCGCGCCGCTGCCCGAAGTCCTCGATCAGCTTCAAGCGGAGCCGCCCGTCACCACTCCTCCCGCTTCCCGAGCGAGCGGTGGCCTTGACACCCGCGCCGAGCGGTCTATCATGCGTGTTCGTCATGTCGAGGGAAGCCGCCGCGCGACCCGGGGCCCGCGTGAGGCGCGGCCCGTCCGCCCGGCGGGCGGAGCCCTTCGACCAGGCGTAGCCGAAGCCGAAGGGGCTCGTGGAACCCGCCGGGCGAGACCCGGCGGGTTTTCCTTTTTCGGTGGGAGAGGAAGCCGTGAGCGCACGCGTGGGGGTGTTCGGGGCGACGGGGTACACGGGGCGGGAGCTGGTGCGCCTGCTGCGGCGGCACCCGCGCGCCCACGTCGCCTTCACCACCGGCAGCGACGAGGGCCACCTCGGACACGAGGCCGGCCTCGGGGAGGAGGCCGACGCTTACTGCCTCGCCCTGCCCCACGGCATCGCCGCAACCTATGCCGCACGCCTCCGGGAGGCGCGTCCGGGGTCGGTCGTCGTGGACCTCTCCGGCGACCTGCGCCTCCCCACCGCCCAGAGCTACCGTCAGTGGTACGGCCAGGATCACAAGGCCCCGCAGCTCATCGGCCGGGCGGTGTTCGGCCTGTGCGAGGCCTACCGGGAGCGTCTCCCCGGTGCGCGGCTCATCTCGAACCCCGGCTGCTACGCCACGTCGGTGCTGCTGCCCCTCATCCCGCTCCTCCGCGAGGACCTCGTCGACCCCGCCGACATCGTGGCCGACGCCAAGAGCGGGGCGACGGGCGCCGGCCGGACGCTGCGCGAGGACCTCCTCTACTGCGAGCTGGCCGAGGACTTCTCGGCCTACTCGCCGGGCCGCAAACACCGCCACGTGGGCGAGATGGAGGCGGTGCTGGCCGAACGTACCGGCCGGAGGGTCGAGCTGACCTTCTGTCCGCACCTCCTGCCGGTGAAGCGGGGCATCCTGACCGCGATCTACGTGAAGGCGAAGGCGGACGTCCCCGAGCTTCGCCGAGCGCTCGAGGCCGCCTACCACGGCTCGGCGTTCGTGCACCTGATCGACGGAGCCCCGCCGCGCCTCTCCGAGGTCGTGGAGACGAACGACTGCCGCATCTCCGTCCACGCCGCCGCGCCCGGCCGGGCCGTGGTCTTCTCCGCGCTCGACAACCTCGTGAAGGGCGCCGCAGGCCAGGCCATCCAGAACCTGAACCTGGCGATGGGGTGGCCGGAGACGGACGGCCTCGTCTCCGCCTTCGTCCCCGCCGGAGCGGCCTCGTGAGCGTGCGGGTGTACAAGGTCGGCGGGCCTGCTCTCGAGGACCCCGGCCTCGTCGGCCCGCTGGCCGACGAGGTGCGCCGCGGGGAGGGCCGGGCGGTCCTCGTCCACGGCGGAGGCCGGGCGGTGGATCGCCTGCTGAAGGCGCTTCACGTCGAGTCGCGCTTCGTGGGGGGACGGCGGGAGACCTCGCCTGACGCGATGGCGATCGTGGAGATGGTCCTCTCGGGCACCATCAACAAGGAGCTGGCCGCCGCTCTCACTGCGGCCGGCGTCCCCGCGATCGGCCTCTCGGGACGCGACGGCGGCCTCGTCTGGGCGCGCCTCGCCCCCGACCTCGGCCGCGTCGGCACGCCGGAGCGCGTCGATCCCGCCCCGATCCGCGCCCTCTGGGCGGCGGGGTACCTGCCCGTCGTTTCCCCGGTCGCGAGCGGCCCGCTCGGCGAGGCCGTGAACGTGAACGCCGACGAGGCGGCGCTCGGCATCGCCTGCGCCGTCGGCGCGGCGACGCTCGTGTACCTGTCCGACGTGGACGGAGTCCACGTCGGCGAGCGGGCGGCAGAGGAGCTCACGCCCGAGGAGACGCGCCAACGGATCGAGGACGGTACGATCGGGGGCGGCATGGCCCTCAAGGTCCGGGTGGCCCTCGAGGCCTCTGCGGCCGGGATCCCCGAGGTCGTGATCGCGGGCAAGGCGCGCCTGCTGGGGGGGTTCCCCGGCACGCGCATCGTTGCCAGCGAGGAAGGCCCCGCAAAGGGGCCTTCCGGGAACGGACAGATCCCTCGGAGTCCGCTCGACAGGGACTCCTCGGGAGCATGAGGTGACCCGATGACGAGCGCACTCCTCCCCATCTACGACCGCGACATCACCCTCGTGAAGGGCAAGGGGTCGCGCCTCTGGGACCGGGACGGGCGCGAGTGGCTGGACTTCGCCGCCGGGATCGCGGTGAACGGCTTCGGCCACGGCGACCGGAAGGTCGTGGCCGCCGTGCGGAAGCAGGCCGGGCTCCTGATCCACGCCAGCAACCTCTACCACACCGAGCCGGCGACCGCCCTCGCCGAGCGCCTCGTGCGCCTGGCCTTCCCGTCGAAGGTCTTCTTCACGAACTCGGGCACCGAGGCCTGGGAGGGGGCGATGAAGTTCGCCCGGAGGATCGGGAAGGAGCAGGGGAGGATCGAGTACGTGGTCTTCGAGCACTCCTTCCACGGCCGCTCGATGGGCGCTCTCTCCACCACGTGGACGGCCAAGTACCGCGAGCCGTTCGAGCCGCTCGTGCCCGGCGTCCGCTTCGTCCCCCGCAACGACCTCGCCGCGGTGGCCGCGGCGGTGAACGACAAGACCGCCGCGGTCATGATCGAGCCGGTCCAGGGCGAGGGGGGCATCCGGCCGGCGACGCCGGAGCACCTGAAGGGACTCCAGGCCATCTGCCGGGAGCGGGGAGCGCTCCTCGTCTTCGACGAGATCCAGTGCGGCCTCGGACGCACGGGGAAGATGTTCGCCTTCCAGCACTCGGGGGTCGTGCCCGACATCCTCACCCTCGCCAAGCCTCTCGCGGGGGGGCTGCCGATGGGAGCGATCCTCCTGCGGGAGGACCTGGCCGGCGCCCTGAAGGTCGGCGACCACGGCACGACCTTCGGTGGCAACCCGGTGTGCGCGGCGGCGGCGCTCGCAGTCCTCGACCACCTCGAGGAGCCTGGATTCGTCGACGACATCGCGGCTCGCGGCCTCTACCTGATGCGGGGCCTCAAGAAGCTGGCCCGGAAGCACAAGGGCAAAGTCGCCGAGATCCGCGGCCTGGGCCTCATGATCGGGGTCGAGCTCGCGGGCGAGGCGGCGCCGGTGCTGAAGGGGCTCAAGGAGAAGGGCATCCTGGCGGTGAAGGCCGGGGACAGGGTGCTGCGGCTTCTCCCCCCGCTCGTCGTGAAGCGGGGAGAGATCCGTCAGCTGCTCGCGGCCCTCGACGAGGTCCTTGCCGGAGACGCGGGCCCGGAAGGGGTCGGGCGGTGAAGTGAGACGCCGGGGGTTCGCAGGCGGATTCGGGACCTGACCCCCGCCTCGGGAAGGTGGCGGGATTCCACCCGGGAAGGAGAGCGAAAGGCGATGGGCGACGGAAAGGGCGACGTGAAGAAGGTCGTGCTGGCGTACTCGGGCGGCCTCGACACCTCGATCATCATCCCCTGGCTCAAGGAGAGCTACGGCGGAGCCGAGGTCGTCGCCTTCTGCGGCGACGTGGGCCAGGGCGACGACTTCGAGGCAGTGAAGAGAAAGGCGCTCCGGACGGGGGCCAGCAGGTGCATCGTCAGGGACCTCCGCGAGGAGTTCGTTCGCGACTACTGCTACAAGGCCCTCTCCGCCGGCGCCGTCTACGAGGACCGCTACCTCCTCGGCACCGCGCTCGCGCGACCCCTCCTCGCCTACCACCAGGTCCAGGTCGCGATCCGGGAGAAGGCGGACGCCCTCGCCCACGGCGCCACCGGCAAGGGCAACGACCAGGTGCGCTTCGAGGTGACCTACGGCGCCTTCGCTCCCCACCTGAAGGTGATCGCCCCCTGGCGGGAGTGGACGATCCGCTCCCGCGAGGACGCCCTGGACTACGCGCGAAGGCACGGCGTGCCGGTGGAGCAGAGCCGCAGGGACATCTTCAGCCGGGACGGCAACCTCTGGCACCTGTCCCACGAGGGGGGGAACCTCGAGGACGTGTGGGACGCCCCCCAGAAGGGGATGTTCAAGCTCACCGTGGATCCGCTCGACGCGCCGTCGAAGCCCCAGCTCATCAACCTCGGGTTCGAGCGGGGCGTGCCGGTGACCCTCGACGGCAGGCGCCTCAGGCCGGTGGCGATGGTCGAGAGGCTGAACCGGGTGGCGGGGGCCCACGGCGTGGGCCGCCTCGACCTCGTGGAGAACCGCCTCGTCGGGATCAAGTCTCGCGGCGTGTACGAGACGCCCGCGGGCACCGTCCTCCACATCGCCCACCGCGAGCTCGAGCGGCTGGTCCTCGACCGCGACACCCTGCACTTCAAGCAGGCCGTCTCAGTACGCTACGCGCAGCTCATCTACGACGGCCTGTGGTTCTCGACCCTGCGCGAGGCCTTGGCCGGCTTCGTGGACGAGACGGAGAAGGAGGTGACCGGCGAGGTCCGGATCCGCCTCTACAAGGGCACAGCCGAGGCGGTCGGCCGCCGCGCGCCGCGGAGCCTCTATCGGCAGGACCTCGCCACGTTCGGCGAGGGCATGGCCTACGATCACAAGCACGCCGAGGGCTTCATCCGTCTCTTCGGCCTGCCGGAGCGGGTGCGCGCCCTCACCCGCACGCGGGTGCCGGTGGACGTGAAGGCGGTCGAGGTGACGCGGCCGGTCCAGCGGGCCGGCCGGCGCCGGAGGTGAGGTCGGGGTCATGAGCACCGGCGTCACCGTGCCCCGAGGGTTCCGGGCGGCGGCCGTGGCCGCGGGCCTCAAGCCCGACCGCCTCGACCTCGCGCTCGTGGTCGCCGACCGGCCGTGCGCGGCGGCCGGGGTCTTCACCGCGAACCTCGCTCAGGCGGCGCCGGTCGTCGTCTCCCGCGAGCATCTCCGGGGCGGCAGGGCGCGGGCCGTCGTGATCAACGCCGGTTGCGCGAACGCGGGCACCGGCGCGGCCGGGCTCGCCGACGCGCGCGAGACGGCGGTGGTGGCCGGCCTCGCCCTGGGGTGCCCGGTGGAGGAGGTGGTGGTGGCTTCGACCGGGGTCATCGGCGTCCGGCTCCCGATGGAGAAGGTCCGGGCGGGCATCGTCGAGGCGACGGCGCGCCTCTCGACCGGAGGCGGAGCGGACGCGGCGCAGGCCATCATGACCACCGACACGAGGCCCAAGGAGGTCGCGGTGGAGTTCCGGGTCGGGAACGCGACCGCCGTCGTGGGCGGGATGGCGAAGGGCGCGGGCATGATCGCGCCGAGCCTGGCCACGATGCTGGCCCTCTTCACGACCGACGCCGCGGTCGAGGCGTCCCTCCTCCGGCGCGCCCTGCGGGAGGCGGTGGGCGGGAGCCTCAACCGGATCACTGTCGACGGCGACACCTCGACGAACGACTGCGCGGTGGTCCTCGCGAGCGGGGCCTGCCCCGGGGCGGCGATCGGGGGCGAGGGGCCGGGCTTCGACGCCTTCCGTCGTGCCATCGCCGACGCCGCCGGCCAGCTCGCAGGAATGCTGGTGCGCGACGGAGAGGGCGTGACGCGGGTCGCCGAGGTGCGGGTGGAGGGGGCGCGGACGGAGGCGGAGGCCGACCGGATCGCCCGCACCGTGGCCGAGTCGCTCCTCGTCAAGACGGCCCTGCACGGAGGCGACCCGAACTGGGGGCGCATCCTGGCCGCGGTCGGCCGGGCCGGCGTACCCCTCGACGCCGACCGCATCTCCATCTGGATCGGAGACGTGCCGGTGGCCGAAGGCGGGGCCGCCTGCGACTACGAGGAGACCCTCGCCGCGGCGGCGATGAGGACGGACCCGGTCCGGCTGCGGATCCGGCTGGGCGAGGGCGAGGCGTCGGCGTGGATCTGGACCTCCGACCTCTCCCACGGCTACGTCGACATCAACGCTCACTACCGGAGCTGAAGGCCCCCCGGACTTTCCGGGGGCAAGCGAGGTGACGATGAGGCTCTGGGGCGGCAACTACGACGCGGGCCCCGACGCCCTCTTCTGGGAATTCAACCGGTCGTTCCCCTTCGACCGGCGGCTCGTGCGCGAGGAGATCGCCGCCTCCCGGGCGTGGGTCCGCGCTCTCGGTCGCTGCGGCGCCATCCGGCCCGAGGAGGCCACGGCGCTCGAGCGGGGCCTCGATGAGGTGCTGGCCCGGGTGGAGAAAGACCCCGCGGGCCTCGACGTCGACCTCGAGGACGTCCACAGCTTCGTCGAGGAGCGGCTGGGGGAGGTGGTGGGCGAGCTGGCCGGCCAGGCCCACCTCGGCCGCAGCCGCAACGAGCAGACGGTGACCGCCCTCCGGCTCTGGGCACGGGGCACGATCGACAGCCTGCGCCCGGCGATCGCGGGCCTGGTTCGGGCGCTGGCCGAGAAGGGCCGGGAAGGCGCAGACGCCGTCATGCCCGGCTACACCCACACCCGTGCGGCGGAGCCGATCACGTTCGGCCATTGGGCGGCGGCCCACGCCTGGGGTCTGGTGCGCGACTTCGACCGCTTGGCCGACGTGCGAAAGAGGGTCGACGTCCTGCCCCTCGGCTCAGGCGCCCTCGCCGGGGCGTCCCTTCCCCTGGACCGGGAGGCCATGGCCCGCGACCTCGGCTTCGCTGCCGTGTCCGAGAACGCGCTGGACGCGGTCATGGACCGCGACTTCGCGGTCGAGGTGGTGGCCGGCTGCGCCCTGCTCCAGACCCACCTCGCGCGGCTGGCCGAGGACCTCGTCCTCTTCGCGGCGCCCGAGTACGGGTTCGTGACCCTGCCCGAAGCCTTCACCACAGGATCGAGCCTGATGCCCCAGAAGAAGAACCCCGACGCGCTCGAGCTGGTCCGCGGCAAGGCGGCGCGGGTCGACGGCGACTTGGTACGGCTGCTCGCCCTGCTCAAGGGCCTGCCCGCCGGGTACCAGAAGGACCTGCAGGAGGACAAGGAGGCGGTGTTCGACGCCGCCGACACCGCGCGGGGCTCGGTCGCGGTGATGACCGGAGTGATCGCCGGCCTCGGCCTCGTCCGCGAGACGATGCACGCCGCCGCGGCCCGCGAGGAGCTGATGGCCGCAGGTCTCGCCGTCGCCCTCGCCCGCGAAGGGATGCCCTTCCGCCGGGCCCACCACGTCGTGGGATCGCTGGTCGGCGAGGCCCAGAGGGCCGGCCGGTCGCTGAAGGCCGTGGCCGCGGAGAAGCTGCCCGCCGTCTCGCCGGCCGTGGCGGCCCGCCTCGACGCGCTCTTCGATCCGCGGGTGGCGTTGAAGGCGAAGGCGCTGCGAGGTGGAGCCTCTCCCGAGGCGGTGCGCGCCTCGCTCGACGCGGCCCTCGACCGGGTGAGGGTCATCGGAGGCTGAACCGGGCCCCAGCCCGGACTACGTGCCCCCCAGCTCGAAGGTCCCGAGCTCGCGCCAGTCTCCGACCCGCCCCTCCGTCCGCCAGGCGTGGAGGCGTGCGGCCGGGAAGGACCGCGCCACGAGATCGGCCACCTCCGCCGCGAGCGCCCGCTTCGTCGGTTCGGGGAGCGCGCCGTAGACGAGGCTCAGGTGCGGGAGGAAGCCGGGGTCCGGCTCTCGTCCGAACGCTCGCGCCGCCGTGGCGTGGGCGGCGAGCAGCGGAGCGCTCGCCTCCGCCGGCGCGAAGAGGCAGCGAAAGGGCTCGGCACGACCGTCGACGGTGAGCAGTCGCAGAAAGAGGGGCGGAAGCGCGGCGGCCAGCACACGACTCACGCCGAGGGCCTCGTCTTCCGGGCGGCCTTCGATCCCGGCCAGGAGGGTGACGTGGGGCGGGAAGGGCGGGGTCGAGAAGCGCGCGGCCAGGCTCACGATGAGACGGGCGAGGCGGTCGTGGGCATCGCCCGCCGGCATCAGCCACAGCGACATGCCCCGCGCCCGCGGCTCCTCCATGCCGGCGGTTGTACCACCGGATGCCCCGGGGGCCGAGGCCGCGCGCCGGAGACCCGATAGAATGGCTGGGTTCATGGACATTCTCGTCGGCACCAGCGGCTTCGCTTACAAGGAATGGCGGGGCCCCTTCTACCCCGAGAAGATGAAGGAGAAGGACATGCTCCGCTACTACGCGGAGCGCCTCGGGACGGTCGAGATCAACAACACGTTCTACCGCCTCCCCGGGCGTGAGATGCTGCTCCGCTGGGCGGACGAGGTTCCGGCCGGCTTCGCCTTCGTCCTGAAGGCCTCGCAGCGGATCACCCACCGGCAGCGGCTGTCGGCCGAGTCCAAGGAGACGGTCGACTACCTCTTCGACGTGGCCTCGGCCCTCGGGGGCAAGCTCGGACCCGTGCTCTTCCAGACCCCGCCTTTCCTCCGGAGGGACATCGGCCGCCTGCGCGACTTCCTCGGCTTCCTGCCCGCCGGCCGGCCGGTCGCCTTCGAGTTCCGCCACGAGACGTGGCGGGACGACGAGGTCTACGCGACCCTGAAGAGCGCCAACGCCGCGCTCGTGTGCGCCGACACCGAGGAGTCGGGCGAGGCGGGGGCGCCGATCGTGCCCACCGCCGACTGGGGCTACCTGCGCCTGCGCCGCTGCGACTACGACGACGCGGGCCTCGCGGCCTGGGCCGCGCGCATCCGGGCCCAGCCATGGCGGAAGGCGTTCGTCTTCTTCAAGCACGACGAGGGCGACGCGGCCGGCATGGCCCTCAAGTTGCTGTCGGCATTGGCATCGATCCCTTCCCGGGGCCAACCCTTGCACTCCCGGTGAGCCTCGACCAGGTTCCCCCTTCACGACGGCCTGAGAGGCAGGGGCCCGCGCCTCGCGGACCGCCCTAGAACGCCAGGATCAGGCCCCCGCTCACGTCCCCCTGCCAGAGGCTGGAGCCGGAGAAGGTGAAGAGACAGGTCCCGCTGGAGCAGAAGACGCCGCCGCTCCCGCTCACCAGGGTGTAGAGAGCGCGCGCCTCCAGGCGCAGACCCAGGTTCCTCGTAGCGAACGCCTTGACGCCCAGGCCGAACGCAGCCCCGAAGCGCGTCTCGGAGTCGAGCCCGGCGACCCCCGGCACGAACCGCGTCGCCCCCAGCGAGGCCGTGCCGAACCAGCGGGCTCTCCCCTTTCCCGTCTCCTCCTGGAAGCCGGCGAGGTAGCGCTCGATCCTGACGTCGAACGAAGGCCCGAGCCCTCCCCCGAGCCTCGTCGGCTGACGCGAGTAGAGGAGCTCGAAGCGCCAGCCTTCGCTCACCGGGAAGCTGATCGTGCCGCCGTAATCCAGTGCGGCTTCGAAGGAGTGCGTCTCGGAGAGGACCGGATCGGACACCGCGCCCCCGAACGCGTAGCCCGCGAACGGAGTGATCTGCACGGTCTGGGCGCGGGCGTCGGCTGCTCCGAGAGCGGCCACGAGGGCGAGCAGGTGCGGCAGGGCGATCCTCGTGCCTGGCATGGGCGCCCACCATAC
>Ga0335082_10008817_pt1 | contig 10962 bp, 9 predicted proteins | sample Lox_Sample_41_FD_206718 | JGI IMG/M metagenome (GOLD analysis project Ga0335082, IMG submission 206718) | Soil microbial communities from Loxahatchee National Wildlife Refuge, Florida, United States - Lox_Sample_4.1 | ecosystem: Environmental > Terrestrial > Soil > Wetlands | place: USA: Florida... | reverse complement strand
CCGGCACGGCGCGCGTCACGTAGAAGATGAGGGCCGTGAACGCCAGGAGGAGGACGGCGTGCGTGACGTGGTGCCCGAGGCCTCTGCGCGCAGCAGACGCGGCGGTGCTCATGCCGTCACCCTCGCTGGCGGCGGCGACTGCGCTGCACCGCCATCGATCTCCCCGGCTGCCTGCAGCGAGCGGCGCAGACGCGCGGGGCCGACGAATTCACCGAAGGTGGCCGACACCGCCGCGACGACGAGCACCGTGTCCCCGATGGGGCCCGGGAAGCGCAGCGCGAAAGCCAGGCCGATGCTGATGGCGAGCGCTCCCGAGGACATGAGAGAGAGGCCCACGAGGGGACCGGCGCGTCGCGCCGGCTTGGAAGAGACGTAGAGCAGCCAGCCGACGACGACCTTGCCGGCGAGCCTCCCACCGATCGCCGCCGCCGCGATCCAGGGGAGCTTCGGGCTGGCGACGAAGTCGAGGTGTGCGCCCGCGAGAAGCAGGGCCGGCAGCAGCACCGGACGCTCGGTAGGAGCGACCATCGCGCGAAGCTCGGCGCCATGACGCGACAGGGCCGCCATGGCGATGCCGAGGAAGAAGCTCGCCGTCAGCGTCGAAATGGCCAGCCGCGTGGTGGTCCCGATGGCGATCAGCGTCACGCCGAAGAGCACGGCCCACGTTTCGTCGAGCCGCAGATCGCTGCGGACGAGCAGCGCGGCCCCCGCTCCGAGCAGCAGGCCGATGCCGATCGTGATGAGGGGCCAGTCGCGCAGCGGCTCGCGAACGTGCACGTCTGGCGTGGGAGAGAGCGCGAAGAGGATCGCTATCGTCAGCAGCGGCAGCAGGTCGTCCGTGTGCGCGATCTCGTTGAGCCGATCGGCCAGGGGACCGCGCGCGTTCATGCGCTCGACCACCCAGCGCACCGCGTGGCGCGTCGTCTCCGAGCACGCCGCTCCGATGCCGCCGGCGAGCAGAAGGCGATCGGAAGGCGCGAGGGTCGGCTGCAGGCGCGGCAGCGCGAACCATACGGCGGCGCCGACCGCGCCCCCGGTGATGAGCGACCCCATCGTGCCTATCGCGAGGCTCCCCCGGCGTACGCGCTTGTCGCCTGCGTAGCCGAAATCGAGACCCACCGCGAAGGCGAGCCAGCCGAGCGCCACCTGAACTACCGGCTCGAAGGAGGCGAGCATGTCGCCGCCGACGAGGTCGAGCACGCGCGGCCCGAGCACGAATCCGAGCGCGACGTACTCGACTCCCGACGGCAGGCCCGCGCCGCGCACCGTCCGGCCCGTCACGAGGAAGCTGCCGAGGTAGGACAGGACCAGCAGCCCCATGAGGAGGAGGACGGCGTTCATCTAGCCGGTTCCCGTCCTCGACGTCCCTCGCCCGAGGGCGATGCCCTTGTCGGCGATCGCCTGCGCCACCGCTTCGGCCAGGCTCGCTGCCCCCTTCCCGTGTTTCGGCACGCCCGTCACGCGCCAGCGCGCGCCATCGGCGTCTATCGACAGCAGGTCGACGCGGGCTCGCTCGCACGTCGCAACGGAGGCGCCGACGAGCACCTCCTCCACCTCCGCAGGGCGCTCGTGCGCGGCGACGGTGACGTCGATGGTGGCGATGGCGCCCGGGCCGAGCACGCGCGTCGGATGCCAGAGACCGAGGATCTGCGGGATGCGCACCTCGCAGCCCATTCCGTCCTCGAGCACCAGCTCGAGGAGCGTCACCTCGCGCACGACGCCGGTGCGGCCGCCCGCCTCCACGAAGTCGCCCTGCTTCAGGCGCCGCCCGTACACCGCCGGCACGCCCGCCGCCGCGCACGCGAGCACGGGCGTGCACGCCAGCCCCAGGGCGACCAGCGCCACGAGGCCGGCGCGCGAGAGCGCCCCCTCGTCGGTGCCGGTGATGAGCGGCGCCGCGATCACGATGGAGACGAGCACGACGCCGGCGCGCGCCAGGGCGCTCGTGGGACGCGCGAGCTCGCGCGGGAGCCACGCGACGTGCGTCTCTCCGCGCTCGACGCCGGCGAAGAAGAGGCCGACGAAGCGCACCGCGATGCCGAGAGCCACGGCGGCGATCGACGCGACGACGACGAGCGGGAGCGACGCTCCGACGCGCCCGATGAGCGCCGAGAGCGGCGTGAGCACGAAGCCCGCGAGCCGGTCGGTGTAGTCGCGAGTCGCCTCGAATCGCGAGAGCGCGAAGATGAGCCACGAGTACGCGATGGCGAACTGCGCGAGCCGGTGCGCCAGGGCCAGCGCGAGCGAGACGGCGCCGCGAACGGCAACGGGTCGGACGACCTCGATGCGCCCCAGCTTGAGCGCGGGGATCCGGTCCGGGTTGTCGCGCACCCAGGCGCGCGCGCGCACCGAGAGATCCCCGACGCGGCGGAAGAGCAGGAACGCGAGCAGTCCCGAGAAGACGAGGAGCGAGAAGGAGAGGACGCTCGTCGCTATCGCGCTGCGCTTGCGTTCGGCCCGAAGCGCCGTGTCGATCTTCGACGCGACGGTCGACGCGTAGACGTGCAGCGTGACGTCGCCGCCCCCGGCCGTCGCGGCGTCCTCGTCGCCGAGCGTGACGACGGGCGTCTTGCCGACGAAGATGACGGCCGTCCCGGACCCCTCCTCCACGCGCGTGAGCGGTTGCTCCGGATCGTCGAGCTCTCCGTCGAGCGCGCGAGTGGCGGCCCGCGCGCGGTCCTGCCCGTTCTGACCGGCACGCCCGGTGTGCAGGGAGAAGACCGTCTTCTCGTGAAGACGCACGTCGAACGTCGGCACCTGGGCCGCTGCGGACGCCGATGCTGACGCGGAGGCCGACGGAGGCGGAGGCGGCCGCGCGGAAGCCGTCGCCGGCGCTGGCGACGATGCTACCGACGAGGGTGCGGGTTCCTGCGCGAACGCGAGGACCGCCGGGAAGGTGATGCACAGCAGGAGCAGCGCGAGCAGCGCGTACGGGACGGTCCTGCGCACGCTCCGCAGGCTACCCGGCTTGGATGGTCAGAAGCCAGCCATGTGGTTCCCACCACCCCTGGTCCGGATCGAAGGGATGCTCCGTGCTTCCCACATTGACGCCCACGACGAGCAGGTGGTCGACGCCATCGAGCATCTCGACGGTGATCGCCGCGCTCGTCGCCAGGTGCTGCGTCGAGATGGGCACGACCGCCGTGGGATGGCCCGCAGCGTCCATCTTCACGACGGTCCACCGCATGCGCGCGTAGTCCTCCCAGGTCGCCTCGAGGCGCAGGCTCGCTCCGGCGGGAGCGCCGGCGTGGTCGATCCACACGTAGCTGGCACCCGTGGGCGCCACCGGTTCCGGGGAGGCGAAGCGGCGCGCCTGCGCCGGCCAGGGCACGCGCCACGCGAGCCGGGGCGGCGGCGACGTGGTCGCGCGGTCGATCGCGAACTGCAGCAACACGTCGTCGAGGTCCGATTCGGTTCCGAGCGCCCCGGCCAGTGACACGCGCAGCACGTCGAAGCCCGTGGGCGATCCGGCCCACCTCGCTGCGCTCGCCGGGGTCTTCGTCGGCGCGAGCGCCCAGAGGCCCTGCACGATGGCGCCCGGCTGGGTGCCGAAGCTCCGGTCCAGCCAGCGGAAGAACAGCGAGGCTCCCCGGTTGAACGCGCCCGGCCCGCTCGGCGTCACCGCGATGACGGTGCGCTCGGGTTCTTCTTGGAAGGCGGCTGCATCCTCTTCCTGCTCCGGCGCGGCGCACGGGGTGGCGAGGCGAGCGACGGTCTCCGCCTCGGCGACGGCGCTCCCCTCGTCGGTCGCCGGCGCCGCGCGCCAGAGGATCCCCCGCGCGATCGCCCGGGCGACTGCGAGGCGAAGGGAGCACCCGCCGACCGAGCGCGGCACGAGCCCGAAGCTCGATGCGCGGTCGAACCGGGCGACGGGATCCCGGAAGAGCAGCTCTGCCGAACGCTGCGGCTCGTCCTCGACGAGGTACAGATGCCACCGCCCGTCCGCGTCCCGGTCGGGCGCCGGCAGCTGCAGCGGGCCGGTCAGGGCGTCCCAGGCGTCGTCCGTCGCGCCGAGCGCCGCGAGGACGCTCGAGCTCGAAGTACGCGGCGGCGCAGTGACGCACACCTCATGACGCACCGAGCAAGCCTGCACCCAGTCCGGCCCGCCGGGGGGGATCCCCAGTTGGAGCAGCGGCCCCATGACGCCGCTGAGCGCTCGGGGGCTGAAGAAACGGCGCCGTCTCACCGATTTGACACCTTCTTTGTCGCTTCCGTATAAGCTGAAAAGAGCGGGATGGCGGCTACTTCGTTCGACCCGACTCACGCGGTCCGCTTCGACCTGCCCCAAGGGAGCGTCCACGCCGGAGGAGACGGCGAGCGTGTGCTCTTGGTTCCCACCGGTGCGCTCGACGACATCATTTTGTCGGCTCCGCCCGAGGCAGCGGAAGCGCTGGGCCGCGCGCTTGGTTCGGCCATCGGCCGGCGCGCCGCGGCGCGCATGGGCGATCCGCAGCGCGCGTCCATCGAGGCCTTCGTGACGCAGCTCGCCGGCGAAGCGGCGATCGCGGGCGTCGGCGCGCTGAGCGTCGAGCGCTGGGGGCGCGCGCTCGTCGTCGTCGTCGAGAGCTCGCCTCTCAGCGGCACGCTGCTCGCTCCCCTGGTGGGCGCTGCGATGGAGGCTGCCTCCGGTCGCACGGTGTCGTGCACCATGCTTTCCCGCGACGAGCGCGCCGCTCGCATCCTCGTGGGGGGCGATCGCGGCGTCGGCCGCGTCCGAGACTGGATCGCCTCCGGCGTCCCGTGGGGCGAGGCGATCGCACGGATGCAGGGGAGCGGATCGTGAACACGTCGCAGACGGTTGCCCGACTGGAGGCGCTGCTGGCGCGCGTGCGCAGGCACACCGCCGAGCCGCGTCCTGCACGCACTGCCTCGATCCTCGCCGTCGCGCCGCAGCCTCCGCCGCCCATGCCTCCGCAGCGGACGGAGGCCGATATCGTCTTGGAGGTCGAGGTGGCCGAGGCGACGCAGGACACGATCGTGGCCGTCGCCACCGACGACGTGGTGGCACCCGCCGCACTCGACAGCCGAGAGCGCCTGGTCGCAGCGGAGCCGCTCGCCACAGAGGCGCCCGCGGTGGACGCATCGCCCACGGACACGGAGATACGTGCCGCGAAACCCATATCGACCCCGGAGCCGGAGGCTGCGCCAGCCGAGCTGAGCGAGGACGATATCGAGGAGGCGCCCGCATCGTCGCGGCGACCCGTGGGGCCACAGCCCGAGGAGCGCCTGGCCGAGATGGCGTTCGGAGCAGAAGAGCCCAGCCCGCCTCGACACACGCCGCCGCCGGAGTCAGGACGCCTGCCGGCCGCCCCTTCGGAACCAGAGTTCGACGTCGACATCACGGGCGTACGCGAAGCCGCCAAGCCCGCGACGATACCCCCCGAGCCGCAACCAGAGCCGCAGCGCACCGCCGAGACGGCGCCCGTGGCGGTGCGCGGTGACATCGCGGCCAGCAGCGCCGTGGCCGACGTGGTGGGGCACGCCGAGCGAGCCACGCCCTCGAGGTTCGTCGAGCTGCTCGACGCAAGCCTGGCCCTTTGAGGCCCGCGCTCGCCATGGGGGACGATTCCCGCTTCCAGGTCGTTCGCCCGCTGGGTGGCAAGGCCGGCGGCGTCATCGCACGCGACGTGTCGGCCAGCCCTGCGCGGCTGGTCATCGTCGAACGCGTCGCAGCCGCACCCGAGGAACGCGCGAGGCTGCTAAGGCGGGGCCGCGCGCTGGCGGCGCTCGAGCACCCGAAGGTCGTGCGCGTGCGCGAGGCCTTCGAGAGCAACGGCGAGGCCGTGTTCGTCTCCGACTTCGTGGACGGCGAGTGGCTCTCGGCGGTCGTGAGCCATTCGCCGCGCACGCCGGTGGAGGCCCTGCTGCGCGTCTGCGTCGACGTCCTCGAGGGGCTCGCCGCGCTGCACGACCTTCGCGACGAGCGCGGCCAGCCGATGAACTTCGTGCACGGCGGCGTGTCGCCCGAATGCGTGCTGGTCGCCGAGGACGGCGTCGGCGAGATCGCCCGCACGTGCACTCCGGGGACCGCGGCCAAGGACAAGTACGTGGCTCCCGAGCTGCGTCGCGGCGAGCGGGCCACCGACCTGCGCTCGGACGTCTACTCGGCCGGGGCGATCCTGCGCGACGTGCTGGCCGCGGCGCCCTCGACGGCCAAGTGGGCCGAGCAGCTCACCGACGTCGCGTTCCGCGCGACCTCGGTCGACCCGCAGAACCGCTGGCCGAGCGCGGCGGCGATGGCGACGGCGGTGCGCAGGATCGCCGGCGCGAAGCTGGCCACGGCACACGACGTCGCGACGAGCTTGCGCGGCGCTTACGGGTCACGCATGCGGGCACGGCGCACGGCGCTCGACATGCTCGAGGACGGGCCGGCGCCGTCGTCGGAGGAGCCCATCTCGATCCGCGGCTCGGAGCTCATCGTGATCGATTCTCCGTCCCAGCCGACGCTCGTGGAGGAGCGTCCCGGAGTGAGGACGGTGTCGGTACCGCCGCCCGTGCCCTCGCGGGCGAACGTCGCCAGGGTCGCCCTCGTGAAGAAGGCCGTGCCGCAGCCCGAGGCGGACGACGATGGTGAGCTACCGACGGCGCGCTTCCCGACGGGAAGCACGACGCAGAAGGGCATCCAGGCGCTGGCGCCGCCCTTCCCTCCCGCGCCGTCGGCCGAGCCGCCGCCGGTCGAGCCCGCACCGAAGAAGAAGCCGTCGCTTCCGCCGCCGGACATCATCCCGCCCGCGTCACTGCCGCCACCGGACATCCAGCCGATCGCGGAGAGCACGCTCCCGAACTCGCGCAAGGCCGACGACGCGTACCGGCGGCAGCTACCCACGTTTCCGACGCAGATCGTGGTGCAGCAGCGGCGGGGCTTCGCGGTGCCCATCATGGGCATCGCCGCGGCGATGGTGATCACGTTCGGCGTCGGCTGGTGGCTCGGTCACAACCATCCGCCGCCCGGTGAGGGCGCGCAGGGGGAGGCAACCATCGCCCCCATCGCGACGACGCTGCCCGATCCCACCGCGGCCCCTAGCCCCGCGACCGTGGCGACTGCTCCTTCGGCGGTCGCATCGGCGGCGCCGTCGACAGCTCCTTCCGAGACTCCGTCGGCGACCGCCTCGACCCCCGCCGCTGCGAGCGCGCCGACCGCAGTGGCGCAGCAAGGGGTCCCGCAGCCCGCGGTCCCGGCACCGCTGGCACCCGCCACGGTCGCCGTGGCGGTGCCGCAGCCGCCTCACCCCACGGCGGCTTCGTCCTACGTCCAGCCCCCGGCGCCGAAGCCGACTGCAGCGGCGAGCGCAGAGCCGAAGCCGACGCCCGCGCCGAAGCCGACAGAGACGAACGGGTACACGCCGAACGAGCTCTAGGGGCGCATGAACCAGCCCTATCCGGCGCAGTATCCCCCGCAGCAATACCCGCCGCAGCACCCTCCCACACTGACGGCGCAGGACGAGAGCAACCTGAACGTGCTCGGCGTCCTGTTCTTCGTCTACGCGGGTCTGGTGGGCATCGGCGCGCTCTTGCTGAGCGCCCTCGCCGTCGTCCCCGCGCTGCTCATCTCCGGCGCCGCCGCCGGAGGGAAGACACCGGGGGCGCCGCCGCCCATGCTCTTCGGCGGAATCTTCGCGGCGATCTTCGGCCTCGTCGCGCTCTTCCTCGCGGCCAAGTGCATCATCATGATCCTCGCCGGCCGCGCGCTCGGACGGCGCCAGCACTACGTGCTGATCATGGTCGGCGCGTGCACGGCGCTGCTCAATCTTCCGTTCGGCACGGCGCTCGGCGTCTGCACGATCCTGATGCTGCAGAAGCCTGCCGTGAAGGTCGCCTTCGGAATGGCGTAGTCGTTGGTCGGGTCCTTGCTTGGGAGTGCCTTCGCTCCCATGCGGATGGCCCGACGTCTCCCACTTCTCCTCGCATGCCTCTGGCCCGCCGTCCCTGCGATGGCGCTCGCCGAGGACCGGGATCCCGACGCGGCTGCCCACCCCGACGCGCCCCGCGCGCCCATCGTGGAGCCACTACCCGCCGAGCGCGGGCTGCAACTCGGCGTGCGTCTCGGGTACGCGCTGCCGGGGGGACCTCTGTCGAACAGCGCCTCGCTCAACACGTCGATGAGCCACCTCGAGACTGCCTCGGTGCCGATCGGCATCGACGCCGGGTACCGGCTCTCCCCTCACGTGTACCTGGGCGGCACCCTCGCATGGGGGGCGGGCCTCCCGCCGAACACGGCTGGCACCTGCCCCACGAACGCGTCGTGTTTTCGCCAGGATGCGCAGCTCCGCGCGGAGGCGCGCTACTACTTCATCCCCGAGCGGAGAGTCTCCTGGTGGGCGTCGATCGGCACCGGCTGGGAAGTGGCCGCCTTCTCGGAGAGCGCGCAGAGTCGTAGCGCCACCGCGACCCTGACCGGACCGGTGCTGGTCGACTTCCAACTGGGGTTCGACGTCCGACGTCGAGCGCTCGGCATCGGCCCGTACCTGGGCCTGTCGCTGGCTGAGTTCCTGACGCACGGGCTGAGCCCGGCGGAGACGCCCGAGCCGACGTGGATCGACAGTCCGTCGCCCCACGTGTGGTTCACGCTCGGACTCAGGGGGGCCTACGGCCCGTGGTGAGGAGCATGACATCGCGGTCACGACTGAGGTGACCTGGGGTTCACAGGAGGGTTTCGCATGAGAGCTTGCTTCGTCTTCGGGGGTTGGATGGTAGGGGCGCTGGCGGCGGTCGCGACGATGCTGCCGCCCCGTCCGGCGCGCGCGTGCGGAGGGTGCTTCCACGTGCCGACGCCCAAGCAGGTGACGGTCGTCACCGGGCACCGCATGGCCTTCTCGATCTCGCCCCAGCAGTCGGTGCTCTGGGACCAGATCGAGTACTCGGGCTCGCCGCAGGACTTCGCGTGGGTTCTCCCGGTGAAGGCGGGAGCGCAGATCCAGCTCTCTCACGACGAGTTCTTCGCGGCGCTCGATGCGCTGAGCAGCCCGGTGATCACGGGGCCGACGCCCAACTGCGCCAACGGCGGCAACGGCGGAGGCTTCGGTTGCGGCTCGAGCTCGTCGAACGGGGGTGCCTCCCTCGCGTTCAGCCCGGCCGGAGGAACGGGAGGAAGCGGCGTCCAGGTCCTGAACCAGAGCGTCGTCGGCCCGTACGACACGGTCACGCTGCGATCGACGAACCCGAGCGCGCTCTACGACTGGCTCGTCGCCAACAAGTACGACATTCCCGCGTCCACGCGACCGATCATCGACGCGTACGTGAACGAGAAGTTCGACTTCATCGCCCTGCGCCTCGCTCCGGGTGAGGGCGTGCAGGCGATGCAACCCGTACGCGTGGTGACGCCGGGCGCGGGTCTGTCTTTGCCGCTGCGCATGGTCTCCGCCGGCGCCGGCGCGAACGTGGGCATTACGCTTTACGTCATCAGCGACGGGCGATACCAGGTGCAGAACTTCCCGAACGGCGTCGTCGACACGACGAAGCTCGTGTGGGAGCACGCGCAGAACCAGTCGAATTACGAGGCGCTCGCCGAGCAGGTGATGCAAGGAGGCGGCGGCCGAACGTGGCTCACCGAGTTCGCGCAGGGCACGTCCACGACCGGAACGGCCGGCGACTACGCGTCCGGCGGCGGCTACTCTTGCGGCTCGCCCGGCGGCGCGGGCAGCGCGGGGTCGAGCGGCGGCGTGACGTTCTACGGCTCGGCGCAGTCGCTGGCGGCGGCCTACTTCGCGCAGTGCCTCTGCGAGGGCGGCGGGGCGCTCTGTCCGCAAGACCTCTTCGCCCAGGACGCGGGGGCGACGCAGGAGACCGGAGTGGGCGAGGCGGGCGAGCCCGGTGAAGCGAGCACGGATGCGTCGAGCTCGAACGAGGCGGGGGACGACGCGAGCGCCTCGCAGGACGGCGCGACGGGCGGCGGCGACTCGGGAGGCTTCTCGCCGCCGGACGGGGCGTGCGGCACGAGCGCGTGCGACGGCTTCGACGACCTGTCTGTCGCCTCCGTGGGCCTCGACCCGAACAGCACCTGGGTGACGCGCATGCGGGCGATCCTGCCCGCCAGCGCGCTCACCGCGGCCGACCTCGTACTCGAGGCATCGCCCTCGCAGGTGACCGTGTCCAACCAGCTCACGGCGCCCGTGTACGACGACCCCACCTACGACCCGTGCGCGGGCGGCGGCGGCAACGGTGGAGGGAGCGGGGGAGGCTGCGCCACGACGGACGCCGCGTCGTGGCTCGACGGCCCCGCCGTCGTCTTGGGCGGCCTCGCCTTCGTCGGCGCCTCGCTCGTCCGCCGTCGGCGCGCGCTCAAGCGAGTCGCTCGACGTCCACGTGATTGAGCCACGTGCGCTGGCGCCGCGCGAACACACGCGTCGCGCGGACGATGGCACCCTCCAGCTCCTCGCGCGGCAGCTCCCCGGCGAGCATCGCCCGCACCTGTGCGTAGCCGACGCTGCTCATGGCGCGCGCGTCGCCGTAGCCGCGAGCGAGGAGCGCCTCGACCTCCTCGATCCAGCCGCCTGCGAGCCAGGCGCGAACACGCTCCTGAATTCGCTCGGTGAGCGTCCCCGGGTCCCGCGCAATCGCGAGCAGGCGCGCCCGGTGGCGCTCGAGCGCGAACGCGTGCTCGCGCTGCCAGGCGCTCATCGGCTTGCCCGTGAGCTCCCACACCTCGAGGGCACGGCTGACGCGCACCAGGTCGTTCGGGTGCAGACGCGCGGCAGACTCGGGGTCCACCTCGCGCAGGCGGGCGTGGAGCGCCGGACGGCCCTCGCTCTCGGCGACCGCGCGCAGCCGGTCGCGCAGCTCCTGGCTCGCCGCCGGCGTCTCGGCGAGCCCGTAGAGCAGCGCCTTGATCCAGAGGAACGTGCCGCCGCAGACGATGGGTACGCGACCACGCGCGCGCACGTCGTCGATCGCGCGCGACGCCAGCGCGGCCCAAGATGCGGCGTCCATGGGCTCGAGCGGATCGATGGCGCTCACGAGGTGGTG
>Ga0335082_10008816_pt1 | contig 10963 bp, 5 predicted proteins | sample Lox_Sample_41_FD_206718 | JGI IMG/M metagenome (GOLD analysis project Ga0335082, IMG submission 206718) | Soil microbial communities from Loxahatchee National Wildlife Refuge, Florida, United States - Lox_Sample_4.1 | ecosystem: Environmental > Terrestrial > Soil > Wetlands | place: USA: Florida... | reverse complement strand
TCAAGATCAAGGTCTATAACACAACGGATCCCTTAAATCCAACACCGGTGACGACGATCTCAAACGCCACCTTGGATAGTTGTTCTTATCCGATCGGCCTGGTCGTTCAACCCGATGGTGGCGGCAAACTGTTTATGGCCTGTCACAGCTCACCCGACCAACTCATCATGGTGGATACGGGCACATACGCGGCCACACAGACGGCCACCTTTGCGACCGAGGGGGACGCCGCTGGGTACAACTACATGGCTGTACTACCGGGTGGGGACCAAGTCTACGTCGTGAGGAACACGTATCCGTCGGGCACGGTGGAGGCGTTTGACGGCGTTACGGGAGCGAGTATTGGGTCGGTCCCGCTGCCTTCCGGCACCAGCGCCGGGCTCGCGGTGCCCTCGATTGAAGGGAGCCTGCTGTTTGCCGAAGATTATTTGTTAGGGATCCACGTGATCGACACCGCGGGTCTGACGCTGCTGGAGACCATGGATCCGGCGACGAGCGCCGGGGCCGATATCGCGATCAACGCGAACGGGTCCCGCTTGTATTCGGCCTATAATACCCAGATTTTTGTCAACGATGCCTCGGACTTTACGAACATCACCACGATCGGTTTGGTTTGTACGATCAATTGCTATGAGAGTGTGCTTCAGATGACCATGACCCCGGGTCATGCCCCCGGGCCGGTGCCGGACGTGGTGATGACCGACGTGACGCCCAATGCGCCGGCGGTCGCGGCCGGCTACACCCTGTCGGTGACCGACACGGTGAGTAACCAGGGAACCGGATCGACCGACAGCAACTTTATGATCGGCTATCACCTTTCGACGAACACCACCTTCGGGGACGGGGACGACATTCCGATCACCACCACGCGGACGGTCGGCCCGTTGTCGGCGGGAGTGGATGACACCGCGACGACCGATTTGCTGATTCCCGGCACGACGGCTCCGGGGAACTATTATGTCTGCGCCATGGCCGATTCCACCAGCGCGCTGGCCGAGAGCAACGTGGACAACAACACCCTTTGCAGCACGGCTACGGTTATAATCGCGCGTCCGGATCTGGTGATGACCAACGTGACCCCGAACGCCGGCTCGGTGGCGCCGGGGGGGACGCTTTCGGTGACCGACACGGTCCAGAACCAGGGCAGCGCGCCGAACGGCGCAAGCTTCGCGATCGGGTACAGTCTTTCAACCGATACGACATACGGAAACGGGGATGACGTTTCAATCACGACGACGCGGGTCGTCGGTGTCGTGGGGGCGGGGGGATCGAATACCGCCACGACCAACCTGCTGATCCCCTTGTCCACGCCATTGGGGACGTATCATGTCTGCGCCAAGGCGGACGTGAACGGGGTGATCAGCGAGAGCAATGAGACGAACAACAGCCTGTGCAGCACGTTGACGGTCGGCCCCGCCGCGCCCGATCTGATCCTGACGGCCCTCACAAAATCGGTGACCGCGGTAGCGCCGGGCGGAAGCGTCACGCTTTCGAATTCGGCGAAGAACCAGGGGAATGCCGCGGCCGGAAGCTTTACGATCGCCTTCAGCCTTTCGACGAACGGGACGTACGGGGACGGGGACGACATTGCGATCGTCAAGACCCGCACGGTGGCGTCGTTGGCGATCGGGGCGACCAGCACCGCCTCCACCTCGGTCGTGGTGCCCGCCGGGACGCCTTTGGGGGACTATTATTTCTGCGCCAAGGCGGACAGCGCGAACAGCGTCCTGGAGGGGGATGAGACCAACAACACCCGCTGCACCGCCGCGGCGATTCATGTGACACAAGCGGATTTGATTATGACCGACGTGACGCCCAACGCCGCTACGGTGAGCACCACGGCGACTTTGTCGGTGAACACCTCGGCGAAGAACCAGGGCCTTGTGGCCGCGGGCGGTTTCGTCGTGGGCTTTGTCCTTTCGGGCAATACCACGTACGGGGACGGGGATGATATCGCGATCGCCACGACCCGTTCCATCACTTCGTTGGCGGCGGGGGGAACCAGCACGGCCGCGAAGACGCTGGTGATACCGAACACGACGCCGCCGGGGAATTACTATGTCTGCGCGAAGGCGGACTCGGCCGGCACGATCACGGAATTGGATGAATCCAACAACACGCTCTGCAGCCCGGGGACCGTGAACGTGCCGCAGTCGGATCTGACCCCGACGGTGGTCTCCACGTCGGCGACGGTCCTGGCGCCCGGGAGCGCCTTCACCCTGTCGAACACGATCAAGAACCAGGGGGTCTTCCCGGCGTCGAGTTTCACGGTGGCGTTCCATCTGTCCACGAACGCGACGTTCGGGGACGGGGATGACATCGCGTTCAGCACGACGCGAACAGTGGCCTCTCTCGCAACGGGGGCGACCAGCGTGGCCAACACGAGCCTGACGATCCCTGCATCGGCGCCGGCCGGAATGTACTACGTCTGCGCCAACGCCGATGACGGCGCCGCGGTGTCGGAGTCGGATGAGGGCAACAACAGTCTTTGCACCGGAACGACGGTCCAGATTTCCGGACCGGATCTGATTATGTCGGCGGTGACGCCGGGGTCGGGGACGGTCAATCAAGGGGCGACCCTGTCGGTGACCAACACCGCGCAGAACCTGGGGTTGATAGCGGCCGGGGGCTTTAAGATCGCCTTCCGCCTCTCGCTGAACACGACGTACGGGGACGGGGACGACGTGGCAATCACGGCAACCCGTTCGGTGACCTCCCTGGCGGCCGGGGCGAGCAGCACGGCCACGACCAGTCTGACGATTCCGGCCGCGACGGCGCCGGGGACCTATCATGTTTGCGCGATGGCGGACTCGGTGGCTCAGGTGACGGAGTCGAACGAGGCGAACAACACGTTGTGCGACGGTACGGTGACCGTTCCTGAGCCGGATCTGATCATAAGCGCGGCCTCGACCACGGCGACCACGGTGGCTGCGGGAGCCAACTTCACCCTTTCCAACTCCGCCAAGAACCAGGGCGGGTCGTCGGCCGGGACGTTTACCATCGCCTACCATCTGTCGAGCAACACGACCTATGGCGATGGGGATGATCTGGTGATAACGCAGACCCGCTCCGTGGCCTCGCTGGCGATCGGGGCGACCAGCACGGCCTCCACAACCTTGACGGTTCCATCGTCGACGTCGCCGGGCGCGTATTATGTCTGCGCCAACGCGGACGACGGCAACACGGTGGCGGAGTCGAACGAAGCCAACAACAGTCTGTGCACCGCCACGCCGATCCAGGTCTCCGGGCCGGATCTTATCATGACGGCGGTGACGCCGGGCGCGGGGACGGTCAACCAAGGGGCGATGCTGTCGGTGAGCAGCACGGCGCAGAACCAGGGATTGTTGTCCGCGGGAGCCTTTAGAATCGCCTTCCGCCTCTCGCTGAACACGACCTACGGGGACGGGGACGACGTCACGATCACGGCAACCCGGGTGGTGACGTCGCTGGCGGCCGGGGCGAGCAGCACGGGCACGACGAGTCTTTCGATTCCGGCGACGACGCCTCCGGGGGACTATTACGTCTGCGCGATGGCGGACTCTCTGGCGGCGGTCACGGAGCTGGATGAGACGAACAACACGCTGTGCAGCGCGGCGACGGTCAGCGTTCCGCCGCCGGATCTGACCATGACCGTGACATCGACCACGGCGACCACGGTGGCGGCGGGGGCCAACTTCACCCTTTCCAACACCGTCAAAAACCAGGGCGGCTCGTCGGCCGGGGCGTTTGTGATCGCGTTCCATTTATCGACGAACACGACCTATGGAGACGGGGATGACCTGATGATTACGCAGACCCGTTCGGTGGCCTCGTTGGGGATCAATACGACAAGCGCAAACCCAACAACGTTGACGGTTCCTTTAGGCACGCCCACGGGAATGTACTATGTCTGCTCCAACGCGGACGATGCCAACACGGTGGCGGAGTCAAACGAGGGGAACAACAGCCTTTGCACCGGTACGCCAATTAACGTGCCGTAAGCGGAGGGGGGAAAAATTGCCTTGAACCGACCGGGAGAAGATTGATATACTCCTGAGAGGGGAAAATGTTTGATAGGTTCAAGGAAGGAGAAACACCATGACCGTTGATCGATGGAACCCGGTAAGCGCGGGAGTGTGTCTTTCGCTCGCCCTGGGACTGGCCATAGCCGGAGGGTGCGCGCAGGAATCGTCCAAGTTCCCGGTCGCCAAGGACCCCCAATCCTACAAGCTGGTCGGGATCATCCAGGGGGATTCAAAACAAGCCGGGGCGGTTTTTGAGGATCCCCAAACCAAAAAGCAACGATTTGTTCCGGTCGGACAGGCTCTGGGGGGAGCCACGCTGACGGAGGTCCGCCGCCAGGAAGTCCTGCTCGATCGTAACGGCGAGGTGATCACCCTTCGGCTGGCCGCCGGAACTCCGCCGGAGGATCATCGCGAACTGGGTCCCATAGCGATCCCCGCCGCCCAGAACGATCCCATGAAGGCGCGCCAGATCGTCATATCGAAGGTGATCCCTCCCTATGACGACCGGGTGGAAAAGGCGAAAATGGCCATCTCGCGAAATGACGTGAAACAATTCGTGAGCTATTTTCAGGATCAGCTGAAGGAGGGGGCGCCGGTCCTGACCACGACCCCCCTGGGAGAGGCCGTTCGCTTGTCGGAAGTCGACGGGGATATCCTCCGAACCCTCGGTCTGGAGTCGACCGATCTGATCGTGGGAATCAACGGAATGGGCGTGGATTCCACGGACCGGTTCCGTCAGATTCTGGAGATCATGGATAAGGGCAAGGGGAATCGGGGCGTCGTGTTCAATATGGTCGTGCTCCGGGGCGATGTGGCCCAACCCCTCTATTACGGAATCAACCCGAAATCGTGAATCGACCGGCACCCCCCGGAATGGCGTCGGCCAACGAAAAATTCCTTTCAGACCGGTTCGCCAAAATGAAAAGAAAAAATCGGCCCGTTATCATGGCGGGCCGCGCTCTATCCGTTCTCCTGATGATGGTGAATTTCCTCGGGGGAGCGGAACCCGCCGCCGGGGCCCCACCGTCGGAAGGGCTTTTTGTCTCCCAGATCGCGATCGATCCCCTCGACACCCGAAACCTCTTCGCCCTGACCACCTACAGCATCGGGGTCATGAAAAGCACCGATGAAGGAAAGACCTGGACTCAGGTCAATCGAGGAATCCGGACCTATTCCCTCTATCAACTCACCGTTCATCCCAAAAACCCGAAGATCCTCTATTTGGGAGCCGGCGGGGCGGGATTGTATAAAAGCACCGACGGCGGGTCCACCTGGGTCGGGATGAACGCCGGTCTTCAGAACACGGACATCGGCGTATTGGTGCTCCATCCGAACGATCCCGAGACGGTTTATATCGTCACCTCCACCGGTCTCTACAAAAGTCCGGACGGGGGGAAGAGCTGGATCGCGCTGAATCAAGGGGACGACTTCACCTACAGCCAACAGTTCCAGTCGCTGGCCGTTCTCCCGACCACGCCTCCGACGTTTTATCTGGCCTCCAAGCAGGGTCTCTATACGCGGAAAGAGAATGACGCCGGTTGGGTGTCGGTCGGTCCGCCGTTTGACGGAAAGCGAATCTCGGCCCTGACCCTCGATCCCCGAACGGGCCGTCTTTATGTGGCGGTCCTTCACGGGGGATCGCTCGGCACCCTCCATGACGGAGGTTTGTTCGTCAGCGACGATCGAATAAAGACCTGGATCCGATTGGATCATGAATTCGACCAGGACTGGCTCCGGGAAATCCTGATCGATCCGGTCCATCCGGAGGTGCTCTATGTTTCCACCACCGGGCGGGGGATCCTGAAGAGTTTGGACGGGGGCCAAACATGGAAAGAATCGAACGACGGGCTCCCGGTTTCGGTGCGCGACATCCGCTCCCTGGTCATGGATCCGCATGATCCGTCGGTCCTGTACGCCGGTTCCCACGGGAACTGGATTTTCCGGTCCCGGAATGGCGGAAAGACCTGGGCGCCGCTTCCGCTCGGGCCGCACAAGACGATGCAACAAATCCTCGCCGGCCTGATTCAGGAGGATGAAACGGCCAAGAAAGATTCGAAGGTCAAGCCCCCTGCGGAATTCCAAAAGTGCAACCGGTGCCACGGCTGGATCGATCCCCGGATCAACAGCACCCGGGGTACCTGGCGGGTCGCCCCGAACCGGAGGGACTGGGCGCCCACGGTGAAACGGATGAGCAGGGGGGCGTTGCTCACCGCGGCGGAGGAGGCCACCATCACGGATTTCCTGAACCGTTACACCCACGGAGCGCCATGACGGGGTCGGGCGCCATGACGGGACGGGGCCATCCCGTTCTGCCGCGCGTGATCATGCTGGTCTACTGGATCGGGTTTTTTCATCCCGCCGCACCGGTCTTCGCGGAGCCTTCGAAAAGTCCCACATTGCCGGAGATCCCGATCTCGGTCCTGAACGCCACGGAAGAAGAAGATCCGGTCGTCACGTCCGACGGGAATAACTATATGGTGGTCTGGCAGAGCAATCGAAAAGGCCCCGAAGATTACAATGTGTATGCCAAGCGGGTCAGCCCCGACGGAAAGATCCTCGATCCCCAGGCGGTTCCGGTTTCGACGGCGGCTTCCAACCAGATCTTCACCGATATCGCCGCGGGCGACAGGCAATATCTCGTCGTCTGGCAGGATCTCCGCAGTCACGCGCGGTGGGAAGTGTACGGATCGCGGCTCGGTTCCGACGGGAAATCGCTCGACCCCGACGGGATCCCCATCGCGACCGGACGGGGTAACGCACGGCATCCCCAGGTGGGTTGGGACGGGAAGAATTATCTGGTGGTTTGGATGGAAGAATATCCGGGGCGGGGATGGGATGTCGCCGGGGCCCGGGTGAGTCCGGAAGGGAAAGTTCTGGATCCGGACCCGATTCCCGTTGCGCAGTCTCCCGGCGATCAATCCAATCCCGTTTTGGCCTGGGGCGACCACCAATATCTGGTCGTCTGGATGGACCATCCCCCGGGCGGCTCCCCTCGCATATCCGGGGGGCGTATCTCCGCTTCCGGAACGCGGCTCGATCCGAATGGTTTCGTTCTTTCACGATCCTCCGTGAATCCCAGTTTTCCGGCCGTGGCTTGGGGGAAAGACCGCTATCTCGTCGTCTGGGCCGATCAGCCTTCTACGGTCCTCCACACGCTGGCCGGAATACGGGTCGATTCCTCCGGGAAGGTGGACGAAGCGAACGGGTTTGTGGTGGAGAGCAGTCCGAACCTTCACATGTTTCCTTCCGCCCGATGTTCGGGGTCGCAGTGTCTTATCGTTTGGGAAAAGCATCAGTCCAAAGGAAAGCCGCGGGGTATTCAGGATGTCATCCGGGACGTGAAAGGGGCTTGGATCGATCTTTCGCAGAAAACGGTGACCCCCCGGGAGATTATGATCGCGCCCAATGCGGTCGGAAACCATTTCGCAAAGGTAGCTTCCATCGGGCAGGAGTTTCTTGTGGTCTGGAAGGATTATCGGAACGCCACGGCCGCCAGTCTCGGTCGCCTTTTGACCAATCCTCATTGAACCATGGCCCTTCCCCCGTTCCAATCAAAACTCCTTCTCACGGTCTTCGGCCTCGTGTGTTTGATCGTCTCCGGTCCGGCACAGGCCGCGCTCCAGGAGCCCCTTTTGATCAATCAGATTTTGATCGATCCTCAGAATCCCAATATTGTGTACGCCGCGGCCAGGCCCCAGGGGCTGCTAAAAAGCGAGGATCGGGGAGCCAGTTGGCGGCCCGCCCGTCGAGGTCTGATGAACACCAGCGTCTATTATTTGGCGGCCGATCCTAAAAACCCGAAGACGCTTTATCTGGGCACGTTCGGCGGGGGAGTCTACAAGAGCGAGAACGCCGGGGACGATTGGTTCGAGGTGAATGCCGGACTGGGCAACACGAACATCCACGCATTGGCGATCAATCCCCTTCAACCCGCCCAGCTCGTTGTTTCGACATCGACGGGGGATATTTATAAGAGCGATGACGCCGGCGGAAGCTGGCACCCCTTCAACGAAGGTCTGCCGTCGTTCCAGGGCGATGTGATCGCGACGTTTCTCATTTTTCCGAATTCCCCCGGCGGATTTTATCTCGCCCAGGGCGGACTTTTTCTGAGGCCCTTCTCGGCTCCGGCCTGGCGAGGGGTCGACGGCAACCTTCGGAGCGATATTCTCACGGCCCTTTCCTACGATTCTTCGGGCCGGATCTTCTATGCCGGGACAATGAATCGAGGTCTTTTTAAGGCCCTTTTGAATGCCGATGGAAACCCTGCCGATCCGACCGCCATTCGGTCCCCATTGAACTGGACGCCGACCGGGGAGCCGTTTCAAAAACAACAAATTCGCCTGATCGCCCCGGACCCGGGGAAGCCGACCACCCTGTATGCTTCCGTCGTCAACCGCGGGCTTTTTAAAAGTTCGGACGGGGGGGCCTCCTGGGAGGCGATCAATTCCGGATTACCGGAACCGGAGATTGAGAGCCTGGCCATTGACCCGGAGAACTCGATGGTTCTTTACGCCGGGACGCATAACAAGGGGGTTTTTATTTCGAAAGATGGCGGCAAAACCTGGAATCAACCCGCGAAAGTGGAGGTGGAACCTTTAAAAGAGGTGGTCGCCTCCCTAATGAAACCGCCGTCTCCGCTCCATCCCAAGCCCCTGCCTGTCGCGCCTCCGCCCTCTTTCTTCAAATGCAATAAATGTCACGGATGGGCGGATGCGGCCTTGAATCGAAAGGCGACCTACTGGCGGGTTTCGCCCAACCGCCGCGACTGGAGGCCGACCGTTCAGCGAATGAGTCCGGGAGCCGGATTGACTCCGGCCGAGCAGGAAGAGGTGATTCGATTTTTAACCGCATACGGGCAACAACGAAGCGAGACACTCAAACCATGAGAGGCGCCCATGCCATCCGGATCGCGTTCTGCTTCATCGCACTCCTTCCCTTGGAATCGGCGGGGGCGGCCGAGCCGAAGGAAGGCCCGTTTGTGATTCACCGGATCGCGATCGATCCGAAAAACCCTCAGGCCGTCTACGCGGCGACGAGCAATTACGGGATTCTTAAGAGCGGAGACGGGGGAACGACCTGGGCCTTGATCAATCAAGGCCTCGGCAGCTACACCCATCATGCGGTCACGATCGACCCTTCCGATTCCAAAATCCTTTATGTGGGGGCCTGGGGCGGCGGGGTCTCGAAGAGCGTGGACCGCGGGATGCATTGGACCGATCAAAACAGCAAACTGGGCAACACCGCGATCGAGGACCTCGTGCTGGATCCGGCCCATCCTGAAACGATTTATGCGGCGACGACCGCGGGCGTCTACCGGAGTCCGGACGGGGGGGCGGGCTGGGTCTTCTACGGCGAGGGACTTCCGATCGCCCGGATCGAGATTGTTGAGCGTCTAATCGATCTTCCCTCCGGTCCGATCGAGCTATTATTGGGAACGAGCCGGGGGCTATATAAAAGGGAAAGGAAGGCCGAAAAATGGGAGGCGGTCGGCGGGGCCGTTGAGAAGGAACATATTACCGCGTTCGCTTGGGATCCGAAGACGGGTTCGGTATTTATGGGAACGGTCAAGAACGGATTTTTGCGGAGTCGGGATGGCGGGGAGCACTGGACCGCGTTGGGGAGGGGTTTAAAAAACATCTGGATCAGCGACATCGTGATCGATCCCCGACATTCCGGGACGATCTACATCGCGACGCGCGGGAACGGCGTCATGAAAAGCCGGAACGGAGGCGCCACGTGGAAGAAGGCCGACGACGGCCTGCCCATCCAGGATATTCGAAGCCTGGCCATCGATCCCGATCATTCGGAAATTCTTTATGCCGGAACGACGCATCATGGAGTTGTGAAAACGGTCGATGGCGGAAAGCGTTGGGATGTGCTGACGGGTTTTCCCGTATTGAGCATCGCCGAGATCCTGGCCTCCCTTTCCCCGGCGCTTGAACCGCCGAAAAGTTCTTCCGGCCCGACCGTTCCGGTGGAGTTTTTTAAATGCAACCGTTGCCACGGCTGGACCGATCCGAGGCTCAATTCGAAGAAGACCTATTGGCGGGTCCCGGCGAACCAACGGGATTGGGGACTGACTGTGGCGCGCATGAGTCAACGGGCCCATCTGACGCCCGAAGACTTCAAGAAGATCGTTGATTTTCTGACCCGATATACCATGGCCCATTGATTCAGTCCGGGTTTTCGGCTTGACACGCCCCACCGTTTGTAGTAGCGTGAATCGAATTTGTTGATTCACGAGGCCCAGTGAAGGCATGACCCCTGATAGCGGTTTAATTCCCCGCAAGTATTTACTCCCAATCCGAATCCTTCTTCGGATCCCACTTTAATCGACGGTATGGAATGACCCTTCTCATCTGCGCGATCTTCTTCATTTCAGGGTCGTCGGCACTCATCTTCGAGACCCTCTGGTTTCATCAGGCGGGGCTGGCGCTCGGCAACAGCGTTTGGGCTTCCAGCCTGGTTCTCTCGGGTTTCATGGGCGGGCTCGCCTTGGGCAATGCGCTGGCCGCGCGATACGGGGATCGCCTCGGTAACCCGGTACGCGTCTATGCCATGGTCGAATTGGCCATCGCAATATCCGGAATCGGCCTGGTCGTTCTGTTCCCGGTCCTCGGAGCGGAGCTTGCGCCCTGGTTTCGGCCGCTGTTGGAACATCCATGGATCTTGAACCCCGTTCGGCTCTTCCTGGCATTCATCTTGCTGCTCATTCCCTCCACGGCGATGGGGGTGACGCTGCCCTTGTTGACGAAGGTTCTTACGGCCTATGATCCCAATTTTGGCCGGGTGCTGGGGAGGCTCTATGGATGGAACACTCTCGGCGCGGTGATCGGGGTGGTGGTGGGCGAGACCTACTTCATCGGTGTTTTCGGAGTGCACGGGACCGCGTTGATGGCGGGAATGTTGAACATGGCCGCCGCCGCCGTCGCGGTGGGGATCTCCCAAATGGCCTCCCC
>Ga0335082_10008815_pt1 | contig 10963 bp, 8 predicted proteins | sample Lox_Sample_41_FD_206718 | JGI IMG/M metagenome (GOLD analysis project Ga0335082, IMG submission 206718) | Soil microbial communities from Loxahatchee National Wildlife Refuge, Florida, United States - Lox_Sample_4.1 | ecosystem: Environmental > Terrestrial > Soil > Wetlands | place: USA: Florida... | reverse complement strand
GTCCGCAGGCGCTGGCGCAGGCTGCGCTCGCCCACCTCGAATTCGGCGCCCGCCGTCTGCCCGGCCGCACGCTGGTGCGCGTCTTCAATCCGCAGATGGCCAGCGACGGCTTCGAGTGCCCGCATACCCTCGTGTTCACGGTCACCGATGACATGCCGTTCCTGGTCGACTCGCTCGGCGTGGCATTCGTGCGCGCCGACCTCGCGGTGCACATGATCGTGCATCCGGTGCTGGCGGTACGGCGCGACCGCCGCGGGCGGCTGCTTGACCTGGGCACCAACGGTGCCGCGCCATCACGGGCCGAGTCCTGGCAGCTGTACGAAATCGACCGCATCACCGAGCCCGAGGCCCTGCGCCGCCTGCAACGCGACCTCGAGGCGACGCTGGCCGATGTGCGTGCCGCCGTGCGGGACTGGCCGAGCATGCGCGAGCGCGTGCGCACGATCGTCGGTGCGCTCAGCAGTAAGCCGCCGCCGCTGCCGCCGCCCGAGATTCACGAGGTAGCGCACCTGCTTGAGTGGATGGAGGAGCGCCACTTCGTCTTCCTCGGCTACCGCCACTACCAGCTGCAACGGGGCCGCAGCGCTGATCGGCTGGTGCCCGAGCGCGCTTCGGGCCTGGGGATCCTGAGCGCGCAACGCGGTCAGCGTGCCCACGGCCGTGGCGGCACACTGCTGCGCGGCGACATTCGCGCCAAGGCACGCGAGCCTGAGCTGCTCATCATCACCAAGGCCAACTCCAGCGCCACCGTGCACCGCGGCGAACTGCTCGACTACGTGGGCGTCAAGACCTTCGACCGGCGCGGGCGCGTCAACGGCGAGCACCGCTTCCTGGGCCTCTGGACCTCGACCGCCTACCACAGCAGCCCACGTGACATCCCGGTGTTGCGGCACAAGGTGGATCGGGTCATCGAGCACTTTGGCCTCGATCCGGCCAGCCACGATGGCAAGGAAGTGCTCAACGTGCTCGAGACCTATCCGCGCGATGAGCTGTTCCAGGCCGGGGTGCCCGACCTGATCCGCATCGTGCGCGGCGTGGTGAACCTCTACGAGCGGCGCACCGTGCGGCTGCTGGTGCGCCGCGACCCCTACCATCGCTTCTATTCCTGCCTGGTCTACGTGCCGCGAGACCGTTACAACACCGAGGTGCGCCAGCGGATCGAGGCCATCGCGCGCGAGGGCTTCGGTGGCAGCGGCGTCGAGAGCCAGGCGCAGATCTCCAGCGCCAGTCACGCGCGGCTGCACGTCGTGGTGCGCACCGACCCGGCCAGGCGCCAGGCACCTGACTTCACGCGCATCGAGCGTCGCATCGCCGAAGCGGCCCTCACCTGGTACGACCGGCTGCGCGAGGTGCTGGTGAACCGCCGCGGCGAGGCCGAGGGCCTCACGCTCGCGGCCCGCTACCAGCAGGCCTTTCCGCTGGCGTACGAGGAGGACGTGGCGCCGGGCGAGGTGCTCGAGGACCTCGCGGACCTTGAGACGCTGCGCGCGCAGCCGCGCGCACTGCGCCTGAACCTGTACCGTCCGCCGGGTCAGGCGGCGGCACGCGTGCACCTGAAGATCGTCAAGCTCGGCGACCCGGTGCCGATCTCCGACGTGCTGCCGATGCTGGAGAACTTCGGCCTGCGCGTCATTGCGGAGCGGCCCTACGAGCTGCGCTGGCCGGAAGGTGGCGCCGCCTGGATCCAGGACTTCGAGCTCGAGCATCGCGACGGCCTGATCGTCGAGATCGAGCGCATCGAGGACATGTTCCGCGATGCCTTCGCCGCGGCCTGGAGCGGTGCGATCGAGAACGACGGCTTCAACCGGCTGCTGCTGAGCGCGCAGCTGAGTGCGCGGCAGGTGGTAGTGCTGCGCGCCTATTGCCGCTACCTGCTGCAGACCGGGGTGCCCTTCAGCCAAAGCTACATGGAGCGCACGCTTGCGGCCAACCCGCAGATCGCCGCGCTGCTGGTACGGCTGTTCGAGGCGCGCTTCAATCCAGCTGCACAGCGCCAGCGCGGCAGCGACCGTCGCGCCGTGGGTATCGTCACCCAGATCCGCACCGCACTCGATGCCGTGAGCAGCCTGGATGATGACCGCATCCTGCGTGCCTACCTGACGCTGGTGCAGGCGACGCTGCGCACCAACTTTTACCAGCGCGCCGCGGACGGCCTCGCCAAGTCGTACCTGTCCTTCAAGTTCGACCCGGGCAAGCTGCCGGAGCTGCCGCTGCCGCGGCCGAAGTTCGAGATCTTCGTCTACAGCCCGCGGGTGGAGGGAGTACACCTGCGCATGGGCTACGTGGCACGCGGCGGGCTGCGCTGGTCGGACCGCCGCGAGGACTTCCGCACCGAGGTCCTGGGCCTGATGAAGGCGCAGAACGTCAAGAACACCCTCATCGTACCGGTGGGTGCCAAGGGCGGCTTCGTCGCCAAGCGTCTGCCAGCGAGTGGTACGCGCGAGGAAGTACAGGCCGAAGTGGTGGCGTGCTACCAGATCTTTATCCGCGCACTGCTCGATCTGACCGATAACATCGCCTCCGGCCGTATCGTGCCGCCGCCTGAGCTGGTGCGCGCCGACGGCGATGACGCCTACCTGGTGGTGGCGGCGGACAAGGGGACGGCGACCTTCTCGGACATCGCCAACGCCATCGCCGCCGACTACCAGTTCTGGCTCGGCGATGCCTTTGCCTCCGGCGGCTCGGCCGGCTACGACCACAAGAAGATGGGCATCACGGCGCGCGGCGCCTGGGAATGCGTCAAGCGGCACTTCCGCGAGATCGGTCTCGACACGCAGAAGATGGACTTCAGCGTCGTCGGTATCGGCGATATGTCCGGGGACGTCTTCGGCAACGGCATGCTGCTGTCGCGGCACATCCGCCTGCAGGCGGCCTTCGACCACCGCCACATCTTCCTCGATCCCGACCCGGATACCGCGGTGAGCTTCGCGGAGCGCGCGCGCCTCTTCGCGTTGCCGCGCTCCAGCTGGGATGACTACGACCGCCGCAAGCTGTCGCGCGGCGGCGGCGTCTTTGCGCGCTCGGCCAAGTCCATCGCCCTCTCGGCAGAAGCGCGCGCCCTGCTCGGGCTGGAGAGTGCCAGCGCCGCGCCCAACGACGTGATGCGGGCGATCCTGCGTATGCCCGTGGACCTGCTGTGGAATGGCGGCATTGGCACGTACGTGAAGGCGAGCGACGAGCGCAACGTCGAGGTGGGCGATCGCGCCAACGATGCGCTGCGCATCGACGGCAACGAGCTGCGCGCCAAGGTCGTCGGCGAAGGCGGCAACCTCGGCCTGACGCAGCGTGGGCGCGTCGAGTACGCGCTGGCGCATGGCCGTCTCAATACCGACTTCATCGACAATTCCGCTGGCGTCAACACCTCCGACGTCGAAGTGAACATCAAGATCCTGCTCAACCCGCTGGTGAGCGAGGGCAAGCTGACGCGTGGCGAGCGCAACCAGCTGCTGGCGCGCATGACGCACGAGGTGGCCGCGCTAGTGCTGCGCAACAACTACCTGCAGAGCCAGGCCATCAGCACGCTCGAGCTGCAATCGACCGCGCGCCTGCCGGAATTTCAGCACCTGATCCGCCTGCTGGAGCGCTCCGGAGAACTGAACCGCGCGCTCGAGTTTCTGCCCACGGACGAGGAACTCACCGAGCGGCGCAAGAGCGGCGCCGGACTCACGCGTCCGGAACTGGCGTTGCTGCTCGCCTACAGCAAGATCTGGCTCAACGCGCATCTGCTGGCCTCCGACGTGCCGGAGGACCCGTACCTGGCGACCGAGCTGACGCGCTACTTCCCGACACCCATCCAGCAGCGCTTTCCGCGCGCCATCGGCCAGCATCGCCTGCGCCGCGAAATCATCGCGACCGCTACCACCAACAGCCTCGTGAACCGCATGGGGCCCACCTTCGTGACGCGCGCGCTCGAGGACACCGGCGTCGAGCCGGCGCAGGTGGCGCGCGCCTACACCGCGGCACGCGAGATCTTCGCCATGCGCGAGGTCTGGGAGCGCATCGAGGCACTCGACAACAAGGTACCCGCGCGCCTGCAGTACGAGGCCACCTTCCAGACCAGCCGGCTGCTACGCCACGCCACCTATTGGCTGCTGAGCGCGCGCAGCCGCCTGCAGATCGACGCCGCGGTCGCAGAATTCCGCGACGGCGTGCGCAGCCTCGAGAACGACATCCACGAGGTGCTCACCGGCGCGGAGCTGGTGCGCTTCGAGGAGAACCGCAAGCACTTCGCCGAGGGTGGCCTGCCCCAGCCGCTGGCGCTGCGTATCGCGAGCCTGGAAGCCCTCAATGCGGCGTTGGACATCGTGGAGATCTCCAGCGGGCACCGCGAGAGTGTCGCCGAGACCGCGCGCGTCTACTTCGAGGTCGGCACGCGCATCGGCTTCGATTGGATGCGTGCCCGCATCGAGAAGCTGGTGGTCGAGGGCCCCTGGCAGGCCGTGGCCCGCACCGGGTTGCGCGACGCGGCGCTGCGCGTGCAGCGGCGCCTGACCGAGCGCGTGCTGACGCGCAAGGTCAGGGGCAATGCCCAGGTGCGGGTGAGCTCCTGGGTCGAGGCCGCGGGTAAGGACCTCGCCCACTGGCAGCGTACGCTCGCCGATATGCGGGCTGCAGGCGCCGGGGACTTCGCGACCCTGACGGTCGGCGTGGAAGCCGTGCGCAAGCTCGCCAACTGAAGCGCCATGCATAGCGAACAGCGCGCGCCCGGCAAGCTGATCCTGGTACGTCACGGCCAGAGCATCTGGAACGTCGAGAACCTCTTTACGGGCTGGACCGACGTCGACCTGTCTGACCTCGGCCGCGAGGAAGCCGCGCGCTCCGGTCGCGAGCTGCTGCGCGAGCAGTTGCAGGTCGACATCGTCTTCACCTCGGTGCTGAAGCGCGCGATCCGCACCCTGTGGATCATGCTCGATGAGATGGACCGGATGTGGCTGCCGGTGGAGCGCTCGTGGCGGCTGAACGAGCGCCACTACGGCGCACTGCAGGGACTCAACAAGGCGCAGACGGTGGCGCAGCACGGCGAGGCGCAGGTGAAGATCTGGCGTCGCAGCTACGACATCCCGCCGCCGCCACTCGAGGCGCAGGACAGCCGCCACCCGCGCTTCGACAGCCGCTACGCCGGCGTGCCGGCCGGCGAGCTGCCGGCGACGGAGTCGCTCAAGGACACCCTCGGACGCGTGCTGCCCTACTGGCATGCGCGCATTGCCCCCGAGCTGCGTGGCGGGCGCAACGTGCTGGTAGTGGCGCACGGCAATAGCCTGCGCGCCATGGTGAAGATGCTCGACGGCGTGAGCGAGGCGGAGATCACCGAGCTCAACATCCCGACCGGCGTGCCGCTGCTCTACGAGCTCGACGCCCAACTCAAGCCGCGCGGCAGCCGCTATCTCGGCGACCCGGCGGCCGTCGCGGCGGCCGCCGAGGCCGTCAAGCGGCAGACCGAAAGGCGTTAGGCCGCCCAGCCGTCGTAACGACCGCCAAGTTCGGTGGCGATCGCCGTGAGGCGGCGGCTTATCTGCTGCATGTCCGGGACAATGAGGCGCATGGTCTTGGTGGCATGCAGGCTGAAGCCACTCTCTTCCTGCATCGGCTTGCTGTCGACCGCAAACTCCGGTTCGAGCTGCGCCCGGGCGCGCTGGCAGGCGGCCTCATCCGGCAGGGCGAGAAAGAAATCCACGCGGTAATCGTTGAACGGCGCATAGCCCTGCGAGCGCAGCTGCCCGATCATCTGCTCATCCCAGCTCTCGGCGCGCGAGCGCCGCACAGCGCGCAACTTGAAATAGACCCGCAGTGCGATCAGCACCAGCGCACCCAGCAGCGCGAGAGAGAAGATGTTCATCTGCGCAGGCGGCCGTCGGCGTGCCGGGCCTAGCTGGGAAACTGCGCTCGACGCTTGCCGAGGAAGGCGCTGATGCCCTCGCGCCCCTCGGCGCTGATCGCGTGCGCCGCGATGGTCTCGCTCTCCAGGATCATCTGCGACTCGAGCGCCCCGAGCGAAGCCGCCAGCAATCGCTTGGTCGCCCCGTAGGCGCGGGTGGCACCGCCGGCCAGCTGCTCGGCAATCGCCAGCGCGCGCGCCAGCACCTCCTCGTCCGCCACCACCTCGTTGACCAGTCCCCAGCTCAAGGCTTCCTCGGCCAGCAGGGTGCGATTGAGCAACAGCAATTCCATGCTGCGCCGCGCCCCGACGATGCGTGGCAGGAGGAAGGAAGTTCCCGCATCGGGCGTCAGCCCGGCGTTGGTGTAGGCCAGGTTGAACTTCGCGCCGCGTGCGCACACCGCCAGGTCCGCCATCGCCACCAACCCCACCCCGGCGCCGGCCGCAGTACCGTTGACCGCGGCGATTACCGGCGCATTCATGCGCATAAAGTGGGCAATCGCCGCGTGCAGATAGGTGGTCAGCTCGCGGATGTAGTCATCGCCGCTGCTCTCGCGCGCTGCCATCGCCCGCAAGTCCCCGCCAAAGCAGAAGTTGCGCCCGGCACCGGTCAGCACCACGGCGCGCACCACCGTGTTGCGCGCACAGGTGAGCGCCGCGGCGAGCAGGTCCATGGCCATCTGCAGGTTGAGCGTGTTGGCACTCTCGGGACGGTTGAGTGTCACGAGTGCCACCGGGCCGCGGGTCTCGACTTGCACGTTCGGCGCTGACAAGGGGCTGGCCTTCACTCGTCCGGCGCGATGGTGACACGCAGCCCCGATAGCTCGGGGGTGAATTCCAGCTGACAGGAAAGGCGCGAATTTTCCCGATAGTGCGACAGCTCCGACAGCAGCTCGCGCTCATCCGACATCATGGCCGGTACACGCTCGCTCCACTGCGGATCAACGTATACGTGGCAGGTGGCGCACGAACACATGCCGCCGCAGATTGCGGCAACCCCGTAGTCGAGCTCGCGCAGGTTCTCCATCACCTTGAGGCCGGTCTTCGCCTCGACCTCATGCTCGACACCGTCGCGATCAACGACCCGCAGAAGCGCCATGCAGCTACCCCGATCTCCATTGCAATTGTTTGAGGCGAAGGTGCCCCGGATCTGGTAGTTTGCCGGTTCGCCATGCGACCCGCCAGCCCAGCAACGGTCACGCCTTCAGGCGTCCGGCAGCGGGCCCAGCACCTTCATCACGAACACGGCCCGCTCCGCAGGTGTTCCGAGTGCTGCAAAGGTCGGCCGCAGCTCGCGCAGCAACGCTCCCATTACAGCCTCGTAACTGCCGAAGATTTGGGTGCTCATGCTGTTGGTCACGACACGCAGTTGCGCGTCGCGGTTGAGTCGGCCAATAAATTCGCGGATCGCGGGCGCGAAGTCCGCCCGCAGCGGGTACAGACTGATCTCGACGCCGATATCCATGCGTTCCGCCCGTCGCTGACGCCAGCGCGCAGTATTGCACGCCGCGGTCGGGTGGCTGCGCCTATGATCGGCTGCGGATTAGAATGCGCAGCTCAGGGTGCCTGAAGGCGGACGATAAGCATGACCCGGAAGATCCAGGTGCACCAGGTGGACGCGTTCACTCGCGAGCCTTTCACCGGCAACCCCACCGGAGTGGTTCTGAACGCCGACGTGCTGGCCGAGACACAGATGCTGGCCATCGCCCGCGAACTGAATAACGCCGAGACTGCCTTCATCCTGTCCCCTGATGGGGATGACCACACCGTGCGCGCGCGCTTCTTCACGCCCCGCAGCGAAGCCGGTTTCGTCGGCCACGCCACGGTTGCCGCGCAGTACGTGCTGTCACGCCGGCACGATGCGCCCCGCTGGCAGCGGCAGAAGTCCAAGGCCGGCATCGTCGACATCGAGGTACGCGGCAACGGTCCCGACCGGCGTATTGCCATCCGCCGCAGCCCGCCGCCGCTGGGGCGCGAGCTCAACGACCGCGAGCGCCTCGCCGTGCTGGACGCCCTGGCGCTGGACTCCGCCAGTCTGGACTCGCGCATGCCCCTGCGTATCGTGGGCGCCACCGGTACGCGGCTCTTGATCGGTGTGCGCGGACCGGAACCGCTCAAACACCTGAAGCCGGACCTGCAGCGTCTCACCACGCTCTCCGCCCAGATCGGGGCGGCGGGCTATTTCGTGTTCGCGCTCACGCCGGAGGACTCCGACCATCTGACGGAGTCCCGCATGTTCTGTCCGGCACTTGGCATCGCCGAAGATCCGGTCAGCGGCAACGCCCACGGCCTGCTGGGTGCCTATCTGGCCCAACTGGGCGTGCTCAAGAAGAGTAGCGAGCGCGCCCGCTTCACGGGTGTGCAGGGGCACTCACTGCACCGCCCCGGTCGTGTCGAGGTGGAGTTGGAGTTCACCGGCGAGGGCCTGGCCGGCGTCTGGATCAGCGGGCAGGCGGTATCGATTTTCGAGACCGAGATCGAGCTTTGATGGACGCCCCGGCATGGCGCGTCGCGACATCCTGCGCCGCCGCCGCGGCACCTCGCCTTATGCGGACCGTGCGCGCCGCAACAACAGCACCGCCGGCAGCGTGACACACGCCCCGACCAGGAACGGGCCGGATGCCCCGAGCAGCGCATACAGCGCGCCGGAGCTGAAGGGTCCCAGCACGCGCGCCAGGCTAGCGCTGGCCGCGTAGGTTCCCAGAACCGCGCCGCGGTCGTGGCCGCCGGATTGCTTGGAGGCCAGCGCCGAAGCGCTCGGGTTGTAGGCACCGAGCCCCAAGCCGCACAGCAGCAGTCCCGTAATCGTGACGCCCAAGTTCGCGCCGGTGCCGAGCGCCACGAGCCCGGCCACGTAGACGACGATGCCCGCCGCGGCGAGCCGCACCTCGCCCAGGCGCGGCACCAGCACACGCACCAGGCCGCCCTGCATCAGAAGCGCCGGCAGCGCCACCGCGAACAGCAGAAATCCGACAGCGCGCGGACCGAAACCATAGCGGTGCCAGGCCCAGATCGCGAAGATCGATTCCAGGATCGCCTGCGAGAAGGTGACTGTCAGGGTTGCCGCGGCCAGGTATGCGAGTGTCGGTCGCTCACGCAGCAGCTCCCAGGCGTAGCGGCGTCGCTGATCGGGCTGCTGCGCGCGGTGCTCGGGGGTGTGACTCTCGGGCAGCACTTGCTGCACCAACGCGATCGCCAGCAGGCTGAGGCAGCAGGAGGCCAGCGCCGGGAGCCCGAAGTTAGCGCTCATGGCGTCAGGGCCGGCGAGCAGGCCGCCGAGCGGCTGCCCGAGGGTGAAGCCGATGCCAATTGCCGCGCCGACCAGTCCGAGGCTCGCGGCCCGCCGCTCCGGAGCGCTCACGTCCGAGGCATAGGCAAAGGCGGCGGAAATGTTGCCGGCCATCAGCCCGGCGAGTACCCGCGAGGCGAGCAGCCACCACACGTTACCGGCTAGGCCGAGCAGTGCGTATGACACGCAGGCGCCGGCGAGGCTGCTCATCAGGATCGGTCGTCGGCCGTAGCGATCACTCAGCCGTCCCCAGAAGGGAGCAGCGAGCAGCTGACACAGCGAATAGCTGCCGAGGATGGGCGTGATGTATTGCGGCGCTATGCCGAAGCGGGTCGCCATGTACGGCACCAGCGGGATGAGGAGCCCAAATCCCAGCGTGTCGATCACGCAGAAGGCGAACAGTGCGCCGAGTTGCCGTCGCATCGCGCTGCGTCGCTGCCAGGCGGCTCAGTGACCGGGCACGAGTGCCGAGACTTTGCTGGGGGGTGCAGCCGCGGGTAGCTGATCGCGCGCGGCGCCGATGATGAGATTGGGGATGCGCACCTCGTCCCAGTCGGCTGCGCGCCCCTGCGACGGACCGGTGCACACGATGCCCAGCTGCAGCGATGGCACGATCCACATGCGGTTGCCGCCCTCCTCGCCCACCGCGAACGCGTCGCGCGCCGCGTATGGCTCGCTGCGTGCCGAGGGGCGCAGGCTCACCCGCACGAAGCTGCCGAAGTCGGCATCGCTCTTGGCTGGAGTGCGCATGAACGTGACCCAGCCCGGACGCATCAGCTGTTGGCCGCGGTAGGCACCGTCGCGCACCAGCAGCTGCGCCACCCGTATCCAGTCACCCTGCCGCGCGAACATGCAGCAGTCTGCGTGCGCCGCGCCGCCTGGGTGATCCAGCCACAGGTATGCGTCGGCGGCTCCCAGCCGCCGCCACAATGCGGAGGACACGTACTGCGCATAGCGCTCGCCGGTGGCACGCTCGAGCGCGAGCGCCAGCAGCTGGGCGTCGCTGGCCTCGGGAACGCGGGTGCTGCCCGGAACCTGCACGAGCGGAATCCCCAGGACCGTCGTCGTCAGATCGGCAGAGGCTTTCAGATCAGCCCCGGAGGCCAGGCCGCTGGAACGCTGCATGAGGTTGCGCACCGTGATCACCCCGCGCGGGTCCTCGCGCCACTCAGCCAGCAACAGGCTGAGCGGCTCGTCCGGCCAAGGGATGCTCCGGTGTGAAACCGCCACGCCGGTGGCCAGCACCGCGAGCAGTGCCGTGAAGTCCTGTGCGTCGCTTACCGTATCGAACTTGCTGCCGCCCCAGTAGCGCTCGAAGACGATGTGATCGTGGCGCGCCACGATGAGGGCGCGCGACCCGTGCGCGCCGGCGTAGCTGGCGGCACTCTCGAGTGCCTGCGGATCAAGCTGCTCCAGCGCCGGCGCGACCCGCGGTGCCACCGGTTCGTTGCCGCCGGCGACGCGCTCGCGCGGCTGGTAAAGCGGCGCGCTGCGGCGGGCGAGCGCCTCGAGGTAGGTGCGCCACAGGGCCGGTCCATACGCGGCCAACACGCCGAGTAGCAGCGCCAGCGCCGCCAGCACGGCGGCCGTTCGTAGCGGGGAGCGGTGCATGGGCGGGCATTGGACCACAGTTGCCCGCCGCGGGTTTGCGCATTTTCCCCGCGGGCCAGCCACTGGGCCGATGTGTGACCGGCGCGGCCAAAACGTATGATGGCGCCCCAGGTTGTTACTCCCGAGCGAGATCGTTGGACACCGCAGCCCACGCCGCTGAGCACGCCCCTTCCGCAGCCGGTGCTCTG
>Ga0335082_10008814_pt1 | contig 10964 bp, 12 predicted proteins | sample Lox_Sample_41_FD_206718 | JGI IMG/M metagenome (GOLD analysis project Ga0335082, IMG submission 206718) | Soil microbial communities from Loxahatchee National Wildlife Refuge, Florida, United States - Lox_Sample_4.1 | ecosystem: Environmental > Terrestrial > Soil > Wetlands | place: USA... | reverse complement strand
CCGAGGATCGCCGGCACAGACTTCATGGTTCGCGCGAATTCGACTGCCGGGCGCTCAGCTCCATCGCCACGAGCCGGCCGATGAGAATGGCCGGATAGAGCTGGCCGACCAGCGCTTCGAGGTTGGACAACGACCGGACGATCGGGTGCACGGGGGTGATGTCGCCGTATCCGACGGTCGTCAGGGTGACAAAACTGAAGTAGACGAGGCTTGGCATCAGTGCGCCGTGGCGTTCTCCCATCTCCGCCGACTGGAATGCGCCCGGCACCTCGAGCAGGACCAACTCGTAGGCCAACGCCCATATCAGCCCCATCAGCAGATAGACCGCGATAGCGCCCTGGATCCGGTGCCCGGTAATCGGTCCCTTCCGGAAGACCTGGAGCATTACCACGCCGGCCAGCAACCCGATGCACACGAGCGCCGAAGAGATGCTGGCCAGCTCGATCTCACGGTTTGGAACCAGATGCGTCATCCACCGGAGCCCGAGCGTGACGATCACAAGCCCTGTGACCAGCAGCGTCGGGGCCCGGTGCTCCGAGACCGTCGCCATGCCGGAAATGAGAAGGAGGGAGAAAAAGACGCTGACCGGCAGTCCGCCGGCGCCGATCAGATGGCTGATCGGCAAAATGAAGAATAACGTGACGACGAGCAACACCAGGAACGCGGTCAAACTCCACTCGCTCGACCAAATCCCGGCGAGCTGCCGGAAGAGTCGCCCCCAAAACCGATCGTTGCGGGATTTCATGGGCGAGCGACCCGCACTTCGGGAGATGCGATGCGGGAGTCGGGATACGTGATCCGGGATGCGCGATGCGAAATTTGTGTTTCGTGAACCGGGACGCACGATTCGCGATTCAAGCTCTCTCGTATCATGATCCTCTTATCCCGAATGTCGCATCCTATCGCCCGCATCCCGCTTCGTCATTTCGCCTGTTCCGCCTCGGCCCGGATCGCCGCGGCGATGTCGCGGCTCACCTGCGCCAGCGCGCGGCTGTGCGCGGCGGCCAGCGCCTCGAACCCCGCCCCCTGCGCCGGTTCCTGCGCGACCGTCCGGCCCGAGCGCGCCGGCCCGCCCGCCGCCGGGCGCACGGTCCAGACCGCGTCGATGAGCGCCGACCGGCCCGGCGCCGACTCGAATTGCTGGATGTCGAGGGTCACGCGGTAGTCCGGATCGAAATGCGCGAGGGGCTCCACGGCCACCCGCGGCGTGCCGAGCAAGGCCGAGAGATCGCCGGCGACGACGCGCGCGATCGAGTTCTCCAGCGGCGCGACCCAGCGGTTGAATTCTTCGACCGAGACACGGTTCGGTCCGTCCTGGACCACGAACTGCGGCCGGTCGACCGCGGCCGGGATCGAGACGGGGCCGACCGAGACGGAGTAGGCGGCGGACGGCGCGCCTTCCGGGGTCGCCGTCGAATCAAGCGTGTAAAAGTGCGACGGCGCCGAAGCGCCGCACGCCGCCAGAGCGATCGAGACCAATGCGATCAAGACAAGACGTGCATTGCGAAGTGTCGTCATTTCTTCTCCTCCGCCTTGCCGCGAATGAGCGCCTCCGGATGGCGCTCCAGATAGTCGGAAAGCACACGCAGCGACCGGGCTGCGCCGTCCACTTCACGCAGCGCATTCGTCAGCTCCTGGTTGAGCCCGGAGTTCGACTCGATGAGCGTGTCGGCATGGTCGAGCGTGCGGTGCGCGCTGTCCAGCGTCTGGTCCACGTCGGCCATTGTCTTGCGCAGGTCCTGCCCGATCTCCTGGTAGGGAACCTGGTCGAGCTTTTTGACGAGGCTGGCGATATTGGCCTCGATCCCCTCCAGTTTGCCCGGAATGGTCGCCAGGCGGATCGGACTCTGTGACCAGTCCACCATGAACGGCGGCGCATCGGGGAAAAAGTCGAGTTCCACGAAGAGGGCGCCGGTGATCAGGCTGCCCGTCTGGAGCTGGGCGCGAAGCCCCCGCGACACGAGGGCGTCAATCAATTTCCGGTGGGCGGCGTCGCGATCCGCGGCCGTCGCGCCCTGCCCGCGGACTTTGACGCCGAGCCGCTGCGGGTCCGCACTGACAGTGACCACCACCGAAAGCTCGAATGTCTTTAAATCGATCTCCGCCTGCACATCCGTCACCTCTCCGATTTGAATCCCACGGAACTCCACCGGCGCGCCGACCTTGAGTCCGCGGATCGACTGATTGAAGACGAGGAGGTAGGTGGTCGGATAGGTGGGGGGCGGCTTGTAGGCCTCGGCCCGGTTTCCGTACAGCGTGAACTCCGTGTTCGCCGCCGCCTGTGGCAGCGCCTGAGCGGCATCAGGCGTCTCGAACGCAAGACCGCCGACCAGCATCGACAGAACCGACTGGGTCTGGACGCTCACGCCGCTCGCGGAGAGCGACACATCGATCCCGCTCGCCTGCCAGAAGCGCGTTTCGGCTGTGACGAACTGGTCATAGGGCGCATTGACGAAGATTTTGACGGTGAGTGTTTTGCCATCCTTGTCGAGCTCATACGAGACCACCTCCCCGACCTTGAGCCGCCGGAAATAGATCGGCGTGCCGTAGTCGACCGAGCCCAGGTCCGTGGTCTTCAAGACAAAAAAGCGGCCGGCCACGTCGCCCGTCACCAGCGGCGGCGCGGGAAGCGCCGTGAAGGCGCTCTGCTTGTTCGGTGATTTGCCGATCTCCAGTCCGATGTAGGAGCCGGAAATGAGCGTGCCTAAACCCGACACGCTGGCGCCGGAAATCCGGGGACTGACGACCCAGAATTTTGTGTCTTCGACAAAAAAGGCCTCGGTCTTCGGCGCCATGCTGGCTGTGGCAATCACGCGCTTGTGGTCGTCCGTCAACCGGATCGATGTGATCGTGCCGATGTCGACACCGTTGTAACGGATTTTTGTTTTTCCAGCTTCGAGTCCCTCGGCCGAACGAATGCTGATCGTGATCTTTGGCCCTTCCTCCATGATCTTCACGACGGCGACCCAGGCGCCGATGATGGCGGCCACGATCGGAATGATCCAGACAAGGGAAAGCCCCGTCTTCTTCCTGGCAAGGGTTCTTGACTCGGGTATGTGATATGGCGGTGCGTCGCGATCAGCCATGGAGACCCTCTCCTGAGGATGCAGAATCCCAGATCAGCCGGGGATCGAACGATTCGGCCGCGAGCATGGTTAATACCACAACCGCCGCGAAGAAGACCAGCCCGGCCGACGGCTCCACGGCCATGAGCGGCTGGAGCTGAACCAGCGACGCGGTAAAGGTGTCGACGAAAACATCGACCATCGACCAGCGGCCGATGAACTCGACCATCCGGTAGAGCAGGACGCGCTGGCGGTTGTTCGTGATCGAACCCCGCTGGACGGTGATCAATAAATAAGCGAGCGCGGCGATCTTCCCGATCGGGATAATGATGCTGGCGATAAGCACGATGAGCGAGAGCGGCCATCCGGTCGGCGACCAGAGAAGCACGACGCCCTGTAGAATGGTATCCGATTCGGCGCCCGCGGCCGTGGTGGTCGTGAGCACCGGAAGCAGATTGGCCGGGATGTAGCAGATCGCCGCGCCGATCAGGAACGCCCAGGTCCGCTGCAGGCTGGCGGGCTTGCGGAAGGTGAGCTCCTCGTCACAACGCGGACAACGGCCTTCGTGCGAGCCATGGGCGGGACGCGAGAGCAAGCCGCACCCTTCGCAGCTCTGAAGGTCCTGCTGCAGGGCGGTCAGTGCCGTCACGCTCATGACGCGGCCTCCGTCATCGGCTCCCCGGCGGCCGGCTGCCGCGCGGCCTTCTCCGCCCACTCGACCCTGTCCCACACCTCACGGGGATCGAAGCTGGCTTCGATCGCCGCGATGAGAAAGATCAGCGCCCCCAGCACGAAGAGCGCCAGGCCCGGAATCACCTTCGCGTAATCCGCAATTTTGATCAGCGCGACCAGCACGCCGAGGATCATCACCTCAATCATGCTCCAGGTGGCTACCTGTTCGTAGTAACGCAGGAGCGTCCCGACCCAGCGCGGCGGGCGGGCGCGGCGCGCCCCAAGCAGGATCGCCAGCATCAGGCCGATCTGCAGTCCAGGCGCCGCCACGGCCGTGAAGAACACCAGCGCCGAGACGCCCTCCCAGCCGGCGCTCCAGAGATGAGCGGCGCCGCCGAAGACGGTGGTGAACGCCTCGTGCCCGACGACGGTCAGCCCAAGCATGGGCACGCTGTTCGCAACCACGTAAAGAATCGCGGCCGCGACCGTCAGTGCCAGCGGCCGGTCGAGCGAATGGGCATGGCGGCGCCACAGCTCCACGTCGCAGCGCGGGCAGCGCGCCGACTCGCCCGGCGCAATTTCCGGCAACCGCTGCAGCAGGTCGCAGTCCGGGCATGCGATGAGCGAGGAGTCGGAAAGAGGGCTATTGTACATGGCGGGGTCCCACATCCGGGCTGAAACCAATCATATTATTCTAAACGCGAAAATACCAATCAGCGCGCCGCACAGGATCACCGTGATCGGACTGATCCGGGTGGTCAGGACAAGCAGGCATGCCACCCCTGCCATGACCGCAGACAACCATTCCTCCAGCGTTCCCTCGGCCATGCTGATGGCCCCGGCCAGGAGCAAGCCGACCGCGACGGGAGCGAGGCCCCGCTGGACGGCGCCCGCCCAGCGCTGTTGACCAACCCGTTTCCAGAGACGTCCGATGCCCAGCGCAATCAGGCTGGTGGGCAGCAGAAAGGCGACGACGGCCACCAGGGCGCCGAGCGGTCCCGCCACCCGTTCGCCGAGCGCGGCGATCATCATATTGGGGCCGGGTGAGATCTGACCGATGCTGAACAGATGGATGACCTGCTTGAACGATAACCAATGATAATCATCGACGGTCAGCGTCTTGAGCTCCGGGAAGGCCCCCATGAGGCCTCCGAACGTCAGCAACGACAGGTAGGAGAAGACGCCCATGAGCTGCGGAATCTGCCTCATCGCTTGGACGCCTCCACGGCAGTCGTGCGGGGCCGATGCCACCAGATGGCGAGCGCACCGGCACCGAGTAGCACATACGGAACGCGCAGGTGCAGCAGATGAACTCCGATCACCACCAGAGCCACAATCGCGAGATCGAACAGGTGCTTGACGGACTCCCGGCCGATCTGCACCGTGACGGCCATGACCAGCCCGACGGCCGCCGCCGCGACACCGTGGAGCATGGCGGTGACATCGGGCCGCTCGCCATGGATGCCGTAGAGCACACCTGCCGCGAACATGAAGAGCGCGGCCGGCAGGCAGAGCCCCATCACCGCCGCGACGGCGCCGGCCGTGCCGCGGAGCCTGTCCCCTATAAAGACACCGATGTTGACCGCGTACGAGCCGGGGAGGGTCTGGCTGATCGAGATCATTTCGACAAAGGCGGCCTCATCCAGCCAGCGATGTTTGTTGACAATCGTGTTGCGCAGGTAGACGATCAACCCGCCGCCGAAGCTGATCCCGCCGATGACCAGGAAAGTGCGGAAGATCTTGAAGAGCGAATCGCGTGCGGGCATGGTCGGATCACTGCTCGTGGTACCGTCAAGTGGCATCGTAGTGTCGCGCATGGTTTCTCTTTCACCTTCCTTACCGGATAGCATCTACACAATCCAAATTAAATCCGAAATCCGAACATCGAAATCCGGAAAAAAATTCAAAATTCGAATGTTCAAAAAACGAACCGATGAATTCTTCTGTGTCGGTCATGTCCCTTTTGAACATTCAAATTTGTTTCGAATTTCGGATTTCGTGCTTCGAATTTGCCATGCCGACTGCCCCCTGCAGAAAGGTTCATGTCTATCATCCGTCCCCATGTCAACTTCAGTTCTTCTTTTCAAACAACGATGTCGGCAACAGGACGGCAACCTGAAACCGGATCTGCCAGTCGGCCCCCAAGTCCGGATGCGCCACGTTGTAATAGGCTGACGTCTGAACATTCACCGGCACCTTCCCCCACCGCATGATCTGGCCGATGCCCAATCCCAGCGGCACGGTCCACTGCTGCCCGCTGTCGGCTTTCCAGTTGGCCGTGATAATCGGCGAAAAGGTGAAGTAGCCGCCGGGTTGAGATGGCAGGTTATAGTTGATGAAGGGCTGGATCAGCATCTGGTTCACGTTCGGCCGGTTCCGATCCCCCGCCACCGACCAGACGTTGTTGACCAGCGCGCCCAGCACCCACGGTCCGGTGATCTTCAGCGCCACCCCCGTCGGGCCGAGGCCCCACTTTCCTTGACCGAACTTGTCTTCCGAGGCGGTGTCCATCTGGATGATGGGTCCGACACCCCAGATCAGCCTTTGGGGCTTTGCCGGGGAGAGAAACAACGACAACTGTATATCTCCGAGGCCGCCGTCGCGATTCTGGCCCGGGGTCATCGGCGGCTGTGAAATCACCGGGATGATCGTGCGCGTGATGAGGTTCCACTCGGATGTCAGATGCACGGGGATGACAGGCTGTATGTTGAGGATATTCTGGGTGCCGCTGAGTGGTCCGAAGTTGAAGTTGGTATTGTTCTGAAACGGAATGCTGATCAGATCAGAGACCGGATTCTGAACCTTTTGGGCCAGCTTCGTTGCTTCCTGCCCCGCGTCCTGTCCCCCCGCCTCGCCATGGGCATCATGGGGAGCCATGAACAGGAATCCTGCAAACAGGATCACTGGTGCCGAGAAGATCGTTTTGAATTTCACAGTCCTCCCCCTCTTTGGATCGCTAATTGTTTGTGAAGCTCCAATCAGATGAAACCGTGCGGGACGCCATTGACTGATCCTGCATGACATCAGCTCCGTCGTGAAGGCCCGACGCCCTCATCACTTTTCAAACGCAAAGATCCGGTTCCAGTCGCGTGTCATCCTGATCACCACCCAGCCCGGCTTCTTCGCCTCGGCCATCAGTGCATCGCTGAATGTGCCGATCTTCGATTGCGGGCCGCAGGCCCATTCGCGAGTCGCATCATCGTGATGGACCAGCGTCAGCCGGGCGCAGCCCACCCGATGCACACTCGGACCTCATGTCTTCCATCCTGCATCCCGCATTCCGCCGGCTCCGCTCTTCTCATTGCGCCCGGACCCACGTCTGCGTTCTGAAAAAAACACCGATATAGCCGCGAACCTTCAATGTTCCGCCGTCAAGCCAGACTTCTCCTTTATAGATCTTGCCATCATCCGGATCCAGGAGCGTCCCGTTCTTGTACCGATCGCCTACCGGACTGAGATTCTTGAGAATGACGAGTCCGACCACCGGTTGGTCTTTGTCGTCGCCCGTGCACGGGGTGCAGCGCTTCGGCTTGCCTTCTTTATCATTGGGCTCGGGCAGGCTGATGATCTTGCCGAAGAGCTTGCCAGCCTGCTCATACAGTTCCACTTCGGACGTAACCTTGCCGTTCTTTTCGTCAATCGTGTTCCACTTGCCGACCAGCGATTCGGACGCCAGAGCAAGGTCTGCGTACAAAATGCCAACCAACAATCCAAGACAAAAACAACGCGTCAACATGTGTGCCCCTCCCACCGGGAATCCCGGATGGTGTGTGTGTCGGTTCCTTCCCTCGCATCTCGTATCCCGTTCTCCCGTCTCGCCTCCCGCATCCAGGATCTCGCGATCAATTTCCCGGGCCTCTACCTTCAGTTTCGCCGCCATTGCCATTGTGGGAAGGCTATTGTCGCCCCAAAATTTATGGTCATCTGTGGAGCAACCGGCGCATTCCGGCGATAGGCCATCCATTCCCCGCTGATGAAGAAGTTGACCGGCGGGTATCCCTCACGAACGATCACCCGGCCGATGCCGAAGTTGAGCGGCACCGTTGTCGCGCTGCCGTGATGCCAGCCGAAGCTCCACGTGGAGTCGGCGGATTTGACATACCACCCCCCGGAGACGTTCAGGAGCAGGACCGGTTGAACGTAGAGCGTGTTCAGTGCCTGTCGGTTGGAGGACGTATACGCAAAGGACACCGGGTTTTGAACCAACCCCCCCATGAGCAGCCAGGGGATGCCTTTGTAGATCGTGCCGAATGCCGGGCCGACCTGCCACGCCCCCTGGCCCGCAGACTTGTCGGTGGCGGTCGGAAACACAAAGGACGGCCCGACCCCCATCATCAACCCGGTGTTGCGGCCCGGCCACGGGAGCACGGCCAGATCGAACAATTGCATATCGCCGAACGCCGTGCGCGTCTCACTACCCTTGCCGGTCGGGACAGTGTTGAGGAAGAAACTCGGCCGCACGAGCTGGACGAACGGGAACCATGAGAAGCGGGAGATGCGCGGGACGATCGCTCGAAGGACCACCTTGTTGGTCTGCGCCTCGGTGCCGAAGTTCTCCGGCGTGTAGGAATCCTTGAGAAAAATCTGAGGCAGCGTCGTCAACGGATCGGTGAAGTCCCGCGCGAGCTGTGCCCGGCGGTCAAGCGCAGCCGGCTCCTCCTGCTGATCCTGCTCCTCCTGTGCGAAGGCGGCGGGCGCGTGAAGGAGCCGCGAGCCCGCCAGCAGCGCGATAGCGACAAAGACTGCCGGGATCAATCGTCCACCCGGCAATGGATGATCCGGGATTCGGGATACGGGATCCGGGATTTGTATTGCATGTTCAGGATTGCGTAATGCGGGGATCCACAGCACGGATTTTCCATCCTCTATTTCGGGTCTCGCGACTTGGATCTCGCATTTCGTTCTTCCATCGCACGTCATGAAACATGTATTTTCACAAGTGTTGTCAATGTGTTAATTTTTTGGTTGACATATAACCATATCGATGATATGGTTTTCCATATGAAGACGACCCTCAATATTGACGATTCGGTCATGGCCCAACTGAAGCGCGAAGCGGCCCGGCAGGGGCGCACGATGTCCGAGCTGGTTGAGATGGCGCTGCGCATGCTGCTCCGGGCCCGGAAGAAAAGGGAAGCGATCCCTCCCCTGCCGACTTTTTGCGGCGGCGCGCTGGTCGACGTGGCCGACCGGGATGCCCTGTACCAGGCCATGGAAGGACGGTAGTGCTTGTCGTCGATGCCAACGTCCTGGTTTACGCGGCTGATGAAGAGTCTCCGTTTCATGCCGCCTGCCGGAAATGGCTGGAACGCCGCCGCGCCAGTCCCGATGCCTGGTACACCACATGGGCGATTCTATATGAATTCCTGCGCGTGACAACCCACCCGCGGGTTATGCGGCGGCCCTGGAATCTTTCGGACGCCTGGACGTTCGTCACGGCGCTTCTCGCATCGCCCGGGCTTGATCTCCTTGTTCCGACGCCACGCCACGCCGACGTGGCCGGGCAGGTGATCGCGGAGCTTCCCCACCTGTCCGGCAATCTCCTGCACGACGCGCACACGGCCATCCTGATGCGTGAGCATGGGATCCGGCGGATTTGCACCCGCGATGCCGATTTTCACCGGTTCTCCTTTCTTGAAGTTGTCGATCCCATCCAGTCTTAACCCTTTGCCCAACTCTCCACGTGCGTTCGTGCTCGCCAGTGAGTGTGGCGGCGGGGAAGTCCGTTTGTGTTCCGAAATCCGGGATCCAACATTCGAAATTTGCAATGCATGATCCGGGATTCGCAATGCGGGATTGACACCACGCATTTTGTGTCTCAATCTTGTTCCTTCCATTCCGAAATTCGCATCTCGGATCTCGTTTCTCCCACGAAATGTCCAAGCTCGCAGCGGCGGGCGGCCCTTATGAACCGCCCGCCGCCGCGATACAACCTAATCGGCTTGATGCTTGGCCATGGCTTCGGCGATCTTGGCCTTCACGGCATCGAGGTTGAAGCTTGCGCCCTTCTGCATGGGTGGATACTCGATCGCCGTTTGCGCGAGTTTTCCGACTTCCTGCTGGACGAAGACGAAGCGCCAGAATTCGTAGACGAACCAATCAAAGTATGCATAGCTCCCGCGATTCCCGTCCACGGTCGGCCACGATGTGTGCTCGAAGGGATCGAGGCGAAGGTTCGTAAGAATCGGCATGTCGGGATGGTCCTTGGTGCCGATCCATCCGCCGGGTTGCGTGATGAACTGATACTTGAAGTCGTCGATCCTCACGGCAGCGAGCTGACTTTCCGTGAAGTAGAAAATCTCGTGCCGGGCCGAGGGTCCTTTACCGGTCAGCAGGTCGAGCTGGTTGTACGAGTCGAGGTGGTTCTTGTAGGTTCGGCCGCCCATCTGCTTGCCCTTCAGCAACTCCTCCTTGATGTTCGCATTTCCCGCGGCAGCCACGAAGGTCGGGAACCAGTCGAGGCCGGACATGATGCCGTTTTCCACCTTCCCCGCGGGTATGTGGCCGGGCCAGCGAACAATCGCCGGCACACGGAAACCGCCCTCATAACCGGTGCCCTTCGCGCCGTAGAACGGCGTCTGGCCGCCGTCGGGCCAAGTAAAGGACTCGGTGCCGTTGTCGGTCGTGAACACGACGATGGTGTTATCGTCCAGCCCGTTGTCCTTGAGGTATTTCATGACCGAGCCGACGGTATCGTCGAGCTCGGCCATGCCGGCCTCTTCAATGGTCCAGCCATTCTTCGAGTTTCGCAGCGCCTCGTACTTCGGCGAGAGGTGCGTGACGACGTGCATGCGCGAGGGATTGAGCCAGAGGAAAAATGGCTTGCCGTCCTTGCGAACCTTGTCCAGCCACTTGATGGACGCGTCCAGAAATTCCCCGTCCACCGTCTCCATCCGCTTCGGGTAGAGCGGGCCCGCGTCCTCGATCTTCTGCTTGCCGACCTTGCCCCAACGCGGATCGACGGTAGGATCATCCTTGTCCGTGGCCCAGCTGTGGACCAAATTGCGGGGCCCGATTACGTTCAGCAGCTCCTGCGGGTAGGCTGGATGAGCCGGATCTTCGCTCGCGTCAAGGTGATAGAGGTTTCCGAAAAACTCGTCGAAGCCGTGAACGGTGGGGAGGAACTCATTTCGATCACCGAGGTGGTTCTTGCCAAACTGCCCTGTGGCGTAGCCCATGGATTTGAGCGCGGTCGCAAGGGTTGCAGCCTCGGCCGGCAGCCCGATT
>Ga0335082_10008813_pt1 | contig 10964 bp, 6 predicted proteins | sample Lox_Sample_41_FD_206718 | JGI IMG/M metagenome (GOLD analysis project Ga0335082, IMG submission 206718) | Soil microbial communities from Loxahatchee National Wildlife Refuge, Florida, United States - Lox_Sample_4.1 | ecosystem: Environmental > Terrestrial > Soil > Wetlands | place: USA: Florida... | reverse complement strand
TCTCCCAGTATAATAATTTTTATGTTACCAATACTGAATCATTGACAGTTGAACAGGTTGGTAAACTACGTCGCATCTGCTTCGATAAGAAAGTAGAAATGAAAGTAGCTAAGAACACGCTTATCAAAAAAGCTCTTGAAAATATCGACGATAAGAAATATGCCGGAATGTACGAATCTCTGAATGGAGTAACTGCCCTCTTGTTTTCCGAAAGTGCAAAAGAGCCGGCGATAATCATCAGCTCTTTCCGTAAGGAAGGCAATATGGAAAAACCCGTTTTGAAAGCGGCTTTTATCGATGGCGATGTGTTTGCCGGCGATAATCAGTTGAAAGTACTTTCAACGTTGAAGAGCAAACAGGATCTCATTGGTGAAATCATCGGACTGTTGCAATCACCAGCTAAAAATTTAATGAGCGGTCTGAATGCAGGTGGTAAACTTGCGGGTCTTGTCCAGGCTGTAGGAGCAAAAGCAAAACCGGAATAAAGCAGAGCGCTAAACACAATACGCTGCATTCAGCGTTTAGCCTTTAGCGTTAGGCATTCATATAAACCCAGGCCTGAGGGTAAATAAAGGCAAAATTTTTTTAAACCATCCGCCGGATCTGCATTGGCTGATATGAAGGCGGAAAAAATTTCAAATCATGGCAGACTTAAAAACATTCGCAGAACAGTTGGTCAACCTGACTGTAAAAGAAGTTAACGAATTAGCAAAAATCCTGAAAGAAGAATATGGCATTGAGCCTGCAGCTGCCGCTGTAGCCGTTGCTGCTGGTCCTGCTGCCGGTGGTGCTGCACCTGCTGCTGAAGAAAAAACATCATTCAATGTGATTTTGAAAAGCGGCGGTGCAAACAAACTAAACGTTGTTAAAATCGTGAAAGATTTAACTGGATTGGGCCTTAAAGAAGCTAAAGATTTAGTGGATGGAGCTCCAAAACCAGTAAAAGAAGGGGTTAGCAAAGCCGATGCCGATGCTTTGGTTGCAAAACTGAAAGAAGCCGGCGCTGAAGTAGAAATTCAATAATTTCTTTCTGAATAAAATCCTTCATAACCCCGGTTAATCCGGGGTTATTTTGTTGGTAAAGGGGAGATAAGATTTATTGTTTTTTCGTCTTTATTTTATACCTTTGCCCTCCGTTTGCTCTAAAGGTTTAATTATAAAGCAGTTAGCAATATATAACGCGGTAAAAATCAATCCTTTGGGAATTGAATAGATTCTCAGGGCATTTTCTGCTTAAGGCGATTTAATGTTCGAACATTTATAAAACCGGATTTATTAATATGTCTTCAACAAAGTTGCACAACAGGATCAATTTTGGTAAAATCAAACATCTTGCTGAAACTCCTGATCTTCTCGAAGTACAGATCCAATCATTTAAAGAGTTTTTCCAGTTAGAAACCACTCCCGACAAACGCAATATCGAAGGTTTGTTCAAAGTGTTCAAGGAAAATTTTCCCATCACCGATACGAGGAATATTTTCATGCTGGAATTTCTGGATTATTTTATCGATCCTCCCAGATATACCATTGAGGAATGTATGGAACGTGGTTTGACTTATGCTGTTCCTCTGAAAGCCAAACTTCGTTTGAGTTGTAATGACGAAGAGCATGTGGATTTCCAGACCATCGTTCAGGACGTATTCCTTGGAAACATCCCTTACATGACTCCCAGAGGAACTTTTGTTATCAACGGAGCGGAGCGTGTTGTTGTTTCTCAACTGCATCGTTCTCCCGGAGTATTTTTTGGTCAATCTATTCATCCTAACGGAACAAAAATTTATTCCGCAAGAGTGATTCCTTTCAAAGGCGCGTGGATGGAATTTGCAACGGATATCAATAACGTGATGTTCGCTTACATTGACAGAAAGAAAAAATTCCCTGTAACAACTCTCTTGCGTGCGATCGGGTATGAAACAGATAAGGATATCCTGGAACTGTTTGGTATGGCCGACGAAGTGAAGGTTGATAAAAAAACATTGCACAAATATATAGGCAAAAAACTGGCTGCAAGAGTTCTCAGGACCTGGGTAGAAGATTTCGTCGATGAAGATACGGGTGAAGTAGTTTCTATCGAGCGTAATGAAATCGTATTGGAACGTGATACCATCCTTGATGAAGAAGCAATCAGTCTTGTAGTTGATATGGATGCGAAAAGCGTTTTCATCCAGAAAGAAGATGTGGGTGGAGATTATGCGATCATCTATAACACACTGAATAAAGATACTTCCAACAGTGAACTCGAAGCTGTACAACATATCTATCGTCAATTGCGTGGTGCCGATGCTCCGGATGACGAAACAGCCAGAGGAATCATTGATAAATTATTCTTCAGCGATAAGAGGTATGATCTAGGTGAAGTTGGTCGCTATAAGATCAACCGCAAACTCAATCTCAATCTCCCACTCGATCAGAAAACTCTGACCAAAGGAGATATGATTGAAATCATCAAATACCTGGTCCGTCTTACCAATGGAAAAGCTGAAATAGATGATATCGATCACCTGAGCAACCGCCGTGTTCGCACAGTAGGTGAACAATTATATGCACAGTTTGGTGTTGGTTTGGCACGTATGGCAAGAACCATTCGTGAGCGTATGAATGTGCGCGATAACGAAGTCTTTACTCCGGTAGATCTGATCAATGCAAGAACTCTTTCATCTGTCATCAATTCCTTCTTCGGGACATCTCAGTTATCGCAGTTCCTGGATCAAACTAATCCTCTCAGTGAAATCACACATAAACGTCGTATCTCAGCGCTTGGCCCCGGCGGATTGAGTAGGGAAAGAGCGGGTTTTGAAGTGCGTGACGTACACTATTCACATTATGGACGTTTGTGTACGATTGAAACACCGGAAGGACCGAATATCGGTTTGATTTCTACTCTTTGTGTACATGCGAAGATTAATGAAATGGGTTTTATCGAAACCCCCTATCGCAAAGTGCACGAAGGCAAGGTAGACATGAAAAAACTGACTTATCTGAGTGCTGAAGAAGAAGATATTGCAAAGATTGCACAGGCAAATGTGCCATTGGATGATAAAGGTAATTTCGTAGAAGAAAAAATTGTTTCACGACAAACCGGCGACTTCCCCATTCTCGAAAAGAATGAAGTTGAATTTATGGACGTAGCACCCAACCAGATTGTTGGTCTGAGCGCTTCCTTGATTCCTTTCCTCGAACATGACGACGCCAACAGAGCTCTGATGGGATCGAACATGCAACGCCAGGCAGTACCTCTTATCCGTCCCGAAATGCCAATCGTTGGTACAGGATTGGAAGCAAAAGCTGCACGCGATGCGCGCATACAAATTCATTCAGAAGGTGAAGGTGTAGTTGAATTCGTGGACGCAAATGAAATTCATGTCCGCTACGAAAGAAATGAAACGCAAAAGCTGGTTAGTTTCGAAGACGATTTGAAAATATATAAACTCACCAAATTTATTAAAACAAACCAGGAAACCTGTATCAACCTTAAACCTGCAGTAAAGAAAGGACAACGTGTAAAAGAAGGGGACTTCCTTACTGAAGGATATGCAGTACAGAATGGAGAAATGGCTCTTGGACGTAATCTGAAAGTAGCTTTCATGCCATGGAAGGGTTATAATTTCGAAGATGCCATTGTTATTAGTGAGAAAGTAGTTCGTGAAGATTTATTTACTTCAGTACATATTTCTGAATATGAACTGGAAGTTCGTGATACAAAACTCGGTGAAGAAGAATTAACTCCTGATATTCCGAACGTCTCTGAAGAAGCAACAAAAGATCTGGATGAGAATGGTATTATCCGTGTCGGAGCTCAGATCAAGGAAGGAGATATATTGATTGGTAAGATCACGCCGAAAGGAGAAAGTGATCCTACTCCGGAAGAAAAATTATTGCGTGCAATTTTCGGTGATAAAGCCGGAGATGCTAAAGATGCATCACTGAAAGCTCCAAGCGGGACTGAAGGTGTGGTCATCAATAAAAAATTATTCCAGCGCGCAAAAAAAGACAAGAATGCAAAGATGCGCGAGAAGGCAGTTCTTGAAAAGATTGAAAAAGTGCATGAGAAGAATGTAGCCGATCTGCTGGAGGTGTTGGTGAATAAATTGCAGGTCTTATTAAAAGATCATACTTCCGCAGGAGTTAATAATAATTTCGGTGAAGTTCAGATCGGGAAAGGTGCAAAATTCACTGCTAAAAACCTGGCAGGTATTGATTATCTGAATGTAAATCCTTTGGGATGGACAACCGATGCAAAGACTGATGAACTGGTCAATATTTTATTGCATAATTACAATATCAAGTACAACGAAGAGCTGGGAAGATATAAAAGAGAAAAATTCAACGTTTCTATCGGAGACGAATTGCCTGCCGGTGTATTGAAACTGGCAAAGGTTTATTTAGCCGTGAAACGTAAATTGAAAGTGGGAGATAAAATGGCTGGTCGTCACGGAAACAAAGGAATCGTTGCAAAGATCGTGCGTGCAGAAGATATGCCCTTCCTGGAAGATGGAACTCCGGTGGATATTGTATTGAATCCTTTGGGTGTGCCTTCACGTATGAACCTGGGACAGATTTATGAAACCGTATTAGGCTGGGCAGGAGAAAAATTGGGATTGAAATTTGCGACTCCGATTTTTGACGGAGCATCTGTAGATGAAATCGCTGAACATATAGAAAAAGCAGGTCTGCCAAGTTTCGGTCATACATACCTGTATGACGGAGAAACCGGTGAACGTTTTGACCAAAAAGCTACCGTGGGTATTATCTATATCATAAAATTGCACCACATGGTGGATGACAAGATGCATGCCCGCAGCATTGGACCTTACAGTCTCATCACACAACAGCCACTGGGAGGTAAAGCACAGTTTGGAGGTCAGCGTTTTGGTGAAATGGAAGTATGGGCATTAGAAGCCTATGGAGCATCCAACATACTCCAGGAATTGCTGACATTAAAATCTGACGACATCATTGGCCGTGCAAAAACCTATGAAGCAATTGTCAAGGGTGACAGCATTCCAAGAGCAGGTATTCCTGAATCTTTCAATGTATTGGTGCATGAATTGAGAGGATTAGGACTCGACCTGAAATTTGAATAACTCGCTAACTGATGAACAATACGCGCCATCCGCCTAAGGCGGATGGCTTTTTTTTGAAGAATGAAATCGCTTTTTCCAGATTATTGCCGGACGACTCTTTCAACATGCTTTTGATAATTATTGAAAGTCACTTCCAGCAAATAAACACCTGCAACAATATTTTTTTGTGAGAGATCGATGCGTAGTGTAGAAAGCCCGGATGCCTCCCAAGTCTTCCGCAACAACTCTCTTCCAGTAATATCCAATAATCTTATTTGTGTTTTTCCGGTTACCTGTTCTCCAAATTGTATGTCGATATAATTCGTAAAAGGATTGTTGAGTATCTTAAACACATTTGCAAACAGACCTTTGACCAATATTATTTTGCTTAACACAAATTTGTTATCAAGATCAATTTGTTTGAGCTGGTAATAATTATTTTCCTGCGCAATATCGGGATCAATGAAAGAATAATTTTTTGGAGATGAACTATTCCCCACTGCTTCAACATAACCTATTTTGCCGAAATGAACTGCATCATAAGAACGTTCTATTTCAAATCCTTTGCTATTTTCTTCTGAAGCCGTACTCCAGTTCAATAAAACATTTTTATTTCCTAATCTTCCTTCAAAATCCAATAAGGAAATAGGCAATGCAACACCAACAACACCCGCTCCAAAACCAGAGAATCCGGTTGTAAAATTATAACTGAGCCCCGTATTCGTACTCAATGTGCTGATTGCCGGAGTACCAATAACGACAGTCCCCCCTCCGGTGGGATTTAAAGGTGTGACTGATGATATTTGTCCTGTTGTTTTTACCAGTTGAATATTGCCAAGACTTTGTCCGGTGGTTGTTTGCCATCCATTTATTTCTGCCTGGGTATAATATAAAGTGATGATATAACTGCCAGACGGATTATTATTTGTTGGCAATACCCTGAATGTTTTATCCATTAAATAATTCGCAGTATTATTATTCCAAAACTGAGTGGCATTCGTACCAGCACGGTCAAGGATTACTTGCGTGCATCCATAATCGAAAGCGCTCTGGTTTTGTATGCGGGCCATTAACTGGTTATTGGATTGATCATAAAAATAGATGTCCGAATTCGCGCCTAGATATTGCTGTTGTGAAGAATTCAGAGTGGTTTCAACAACAGTGCCGGGTATTCCGTAAGTTAATTTTATAATCGGCTTCCGGCCAAAGGGAGCATAAGTCACGGAACTGAATGACTGCGAACAATTCACTCCATCCTGAAAGAAAAGGTTTCCCTGGGAATTTGTTCCTCCGTCACTGTAAAATGCAACCAGATCGCCTGCATCACTTGCAGAAGCCGTACCATTATCATAACATATTTCTACAACAAGATTGCTGGTTCCATCCCATGTATATGGCGCATCAAATGTGAAATTATTCCAACCTGCTGTTGTATTATAAGATGCAAGTGTTTTTACAACAGTCATGGAAGAACCAAGAGTGACACTACCATTCACAAGATAATTCACGGTAGCCGTACCCAGACTAATATTCATATTTGTGAAACTCCTCGTACTGAGTTTGCTTGCTATATCCAATGCAATTCCTGACAAACTCCCGGCAGGAACTCCGGCAGCAGTTAATTCAGAAGCCTTGTAAAGAAATTGAACTCTTTGAGATTGTTGCGTGGCATCAAAAGGAGTAACTACATAACCAAATGCTGCAGTCCCGATATTTACCGTCCCTGTAGTTGTACCTGCAAGCGGTGCAGCATCGTTGTCGTAAATAGTAATTGTGAGATTTGTCCTCCCATCTCCCATGACTGCATTTCCGCCACCACTGTTAACTATAAAGCCCAATGTAAATGTTTCTGTATTTTCCACACTGGCATCATCATAAATGCGGATAGTGAATGATTGAGATGAATTTGATCCTGCAGGAAATGTCAGTGTTTTACTAGGTGATGCAAAACTTCCATTTGTCGTGATATCAAAGTCCAATCCTTCCGTTGCCGTTCCCGAAACTACGCTTAGGGTAGCCGTTGCCGTTATAGATGGATTATTCCCGATCACCATATTGTATGAATAATCCTTATATGCCCTGCATCCCGAACTCCCAGCAGTTGTTTCCGTTACCTGACTGTTGTCCAATTCAAAGTCGATTTTAGGTATACAGGTGGTTGATCCCGAATTTGGCGGGGTTCCTCCCAAAGAATTAGAAAGACTGAGCCTGTTGACACTGGCAGCCGATGCAAGCATTCTTGTTTTTTGTCCGGCCGTAAAAAGAGTATTGCAATTTGTATAATTCATGTAATTGTCTTCGGTATTGATACTATAAGGTGTGCTGGTACATGGATTGGTTCCGGCTCTGCAAACAAATCCGACCGGCTCTGTAATCGGATCCGTATCGCATACCTGGTCTCCGTCAACAGTACAATCCGTATTGGACGCACAGGTAGTTCCGCTCGGATCGCTGGGATTTTCAAAAGGATGATATAAACTAAATGCATGACCGAGTTCATGCGGAAGTGTTTTCTGTCCTGATTGCATTTGTGTTGCCAGGATTATGGTTCCATCGTAATTAGGATTTCCTCCGGGCAAATAAGCGAACCCTGCAATAAAAGTTCCGGAAGTTCCGTCATTGCCGTCGATCTTATCAACGACCCAAATATTGTAGTATTGAGTGGGATCCCAACGAATAAGATTTTTTACATTGATCTCGTCTGTACCAACCGTCGTCTTCACATTTACCCCTCCGGAAATGTAATTTGCAATTCCTGACCCGTCTATTCTGTTAATGCCATTTGTAGGATTGCAATTCGGATCGCGTTGAGCAAGCACAAATTGGATTTGTAAATCCCCTGCCCCAACCGTTCCGGGATAAGTTCCGTCATAAACCTGGTTGAGATAATTGATGACTCCCTGGATTTGTACATCAGTGGGATTATAAATCGTTCCAACAGCGCCGCCAGTATGCACAACATGAACTACAACCGGAATGGTGTAAGGAGGGCCACTTAGTATTTTCTGTTTTTCTTTTGAAGGGCTAAGATTATTTTGCTGAATATATTTCCTGAGATTATTCTCATAATTGATCATCTGTTGACGATACACAGGGTCTTCCTTCATCTTTTTATGATGAATCGGATCAAAACCACAAATAGCCTGTGAAAAAGAAAGATAAGAAAATGACAAAGCTAGAGCAGTCAGGGAAAGCTTTAAAATGCTCATTGGCTGGGTTTTTGACAGGATAGCGATTGACAAAATATAAACGCCTAAAACCCTTTTTTAATATATAATTTTTAAAATAAATAGCTTCTGAAGTAAGAGTAAAAAATTAGGAATTTGGGAAGGATGGAAATTACTTTGCAGACAGGAGATAATCCTTCAGATCCCCATAGCTAACTGACATCTTTATGCGCTTTTTTTCTTTGTTCAAGAGCGCCTGAACCGAATCCGGAACTTCTATCTTTTTCTGAATAACCGGTTCAACCTCATCATAAAATTTTACCGGATGGGCTGTTTCAAGGAAAATTCCCTTTTCGTCAGGGAATTGTTCCAGGTATTTTTCCAGTGACAGGTAACCCACTGCTCCATGTGGATCCAAAATATAATGATGATCTGTATAAACTTGCTTGATAGTGATTTTTGTTTCATCATCCGAAATACTATAACTACTCAGTGATGAACGGATGGCATCGAATTTTTTGTGAAACAACTCAAGTACACGAACAAAATTGCTCGGATCGCCGACATCCATTGCATTCGATAAAGTGGGTACTGCTTTTTTAGGTTGATAGTTCCCGTTTTTTAGGTACGAAGGAATAATGTCATTGGCATTACAGGCAGCTATAAAATGTCTAACAGGAAGGCCTGAACGATTCGCCAGCAATCCGGCGCAAATATTTCCAAAGTTCCCGCTCGGAACAGATATAACAGGCGGATGTGTTTTATATTTCCATTGTTGATATGCAAAAAAATAATAAAATTGTTGTGGAAGCCACCTCGCCACATTGATAGAATTTGCCGAGGTGAGAAATATTTCACGATTCAGGCCGGAATCGGCAAATGCCCGTTTTACCAGTTGCTGGCAATCGTCAAAGCTGCCATTCACTTCCAGCGCAGAAATATTTTTGCCCATCGTGGTCAATTGTAATTCCTGCACATCACTCACTTTACCGGAAGGGTAAAGGATTACCACCTTCACTCCCTCAACCCCATAAAATCCACTGGCTACTGCTCCTCCGGTATCACCGGAAGTAGCGACCAACACCGTTATTTGCTGGTCACTATTCCTGGTAAAATAGCCCATACAGCGACTCATAAATCTTGCACCTACATCTTTGAATGCCAATGTAGGTCCATGAAAAAGTTCAAGTGAATAAATTTGATTGCTTAGTTTGACAAGTGGAAAATCAAAATTGATTGTTTCAGAAACAATTTTTTTTAACTCATTGGAAGGAATTGTGTCGCCTACATATGGCTGAATAACTTCATAAGCAATTTCTTCTTTCGGAAGCTGATCAATACTCTTAAAAAAATCATTTTTAATCTGCGGAATAAATTCTGGAAAATATAATCCTTTGTCAGGTGCTTGTCCGCGGATGGTTGCTTCTTTAAAATTTACTTTTGGAGACTGCCCATTGAGACTATAATAATTCATCTTAATTTTAAATTTCAAAATTCAGAAAAGAGTAGAATAAACCAGATCTGTGAATTCCATTGCATCGATTATTTTCTGTTCTCTATTTTCACTCCTTCCTGATTAATTGTTGTTACATACACATGATGTGTCAATCCGATTCTGTTATAAATTTCATGCATTACATTTTTGACATCATTTGCTGTGGGCTCATCCTTGCTTAGCATGAAAATCGAAGGACCCGAACCTGAAATTCCTCCTCCCAATGCGCCAGCGTTTTTGCATTTTTGTTTTATTTCATCAAATCCGGGAATCAGCATGCTTCGAACCGGCTCAATAATTACGTCCTCCATAGAACGGCCAATAAGATCATAATCATTCTTCATAAATCCTGCTATTAAACCACCTATATTTCCCCATTGCCTGATAGCATCCTTTAACAAAACTTCTTTCCGGAGAATTTGTCTCGCATCCGAAGTTCTTACCTCGATCTGTGGATGAACAACGCTGACGTATAACAAAGGAGATGGAATAGGAACAATATCCAATGGAAAAATGGATCTGATCAGGGTAATCCCTCCATAAATGCATGGAGAAATATTGTCTGCATGCTTTACACCTGATGCAACCTTTTCTCCGACCATAGCAAACCGGACCATTTCCTCTCTTGTAAAAATATTCCCCAAGAGATGATTGGCGGCCACAACAGCTCCTGCCGAACTTGCGGCACTTGAACCAATCCCGCTACCTGGTTTAATTTGTTTGTTAATGGTTACTTCAAAACCGATTTGCTGATCTGTTTCTTCGAGTATGGATAACAGTGGCGCCCCGGCCGTATTCTGCGCCGGATCTGCTGGCAAATTGTACCCGTCTGCACTACGAATAATTACCTCCTTTCTGTCGAGCAACTTCACTTCCATAATGTCGCAAGGTTCATTCAGACACATGCCCAATACATCGAACCCACAAACAAGATTTGCAACAGTAGCAGGACTCTTTATTACAATTTCATTCATAAACATCATTTATCCATCGAATTTGCTCTGAACCGAGCTCTTACATGCAAACAGTCATGGTTATACGCTGGCTACCCTGATAATATCGGCAAAAACTCCGGATGCTGTTACTTCAGCTCCGGCTCCGGCACCCTTAATTACGAGTGGCTGGATGGGATAGCGATCCGTATAAAACAAAACTATATTGTCCTTACCATATAAATGGTAAAAATCATGGTCAGGACTGATATGCTGTAATCCTACGCTCGCTTTACCATTTTCATAT
>Ga0335082_10008812_pt1 | contig 10964 bp, 10 predicted proteins | sample Lox_Sample_41_FD_206718 | JGI IMG/M metagenome (GOLD analysis project Ga0335082, IMG submission 206718) | Soil microbial communities from Loxahatchee National Wildlife Refuge, Florida, United States - Lox_Sample_4.1 | ecosystem: Environmental > Terrestrial > Soil > Wetlands | place: USA... | reverse complement strand
GCGACGAACAGCATCCCGATCAGCGGGATGAACGTCAGCCAGATGTAGGCCGGCCCGCCCGTCCCCACGCCGAGGACGAACAGGGAGTAGATCCCCACCATCGGCGAGAGGTAGGTGAACGCGACGGCGAAGCTCGAAAAGAGCCCGAGGACGCGGTTCAGCTGCGGTCTGTAGCCGAGGCTCGCCAGCCTGGCGTCTTCGTTGGCGACCGCGCTCGAGACGGAAGTGCCTGCCTCCTCCATCGAACTCTCCTCCTGCCGTGACGGGGACGCGCAATCTATGCGGCGCGCCCGGGGCGATGTCAAGTGCTAGAGGCTTGACGTGGAATGCCGAACGCCTGCGAGCACGGGTTCACGGCGCTCGAGCACACGCTCGAGGTCGAGGGCGTCTGCGAGCAGTGTCGCGCTCAGCCGCCGCCGACGAGGTGAGGGCCAGTGCCGCGGATCATCCTTTCGGATCGTCCCTGCGGCCGATGTGGAGGCGGTGGTTCGGCGGGCATCATCGATCCGTGATTCCGCGTTTCGATCGCCCTCGGTGGACGCTCGTTGCCGTCTGCGGCGCGACGTTCATGCTGCTCGTCGACCTGATGATCGTCCAGGTCGCGCTGCCAACGATCCACCGCGAGGTCGGCGGCAGCTTCACCGACCTGCAGTGGGTGATCGACGCGTACGCCCTGACGCTCGCTGCTTCGATCCTGATGTTCGGCTCGATCGCCGACCGCGTCGGCCGCAAGCGGGTGTTCATCGCGGGCGTGACCGTCTTCACCTCGGCCTCGCTCCTGTGCGGGGCGGCGAACGGGATCGAGTTCCTGATTGCCGGGCGGGCGCTCCAGGGTCTCGGCGGCGCCGCCATGTTCGCCACCGGGCTCGCGCTGATCGGTCAGGAGTTCCAGGGCCGCGAGCGCGGCAGGGCGATCGCCCTCTGGGGGGCGACCGTCGGGTTCGCGGCCGCCGTCGGGCCGCTCGCCGGCGGCTGTCTGACCGATGCGTTCGGGTGGCGCTGGATCTTCTTGATCAACGGGCCGATCGGCGTCGCGACGGTTGCGGTGGCGGTGTGGCAGATGGTGAACGTCGCCGACGCGTGCGCCCGGCGGCTGGACTGGGCCGGGCTGGTCACGTTCTCCGGCTCGCTGTTCGCGGCGATGCTCGGGCTCATGCGCGGCAGCGACCTCGGCTGGGGCAGCAGGCCGATCGTCGCGCTGTTCGCCGGCTCGGCGCTGCTGATGGCCGCCTTCATCGCGATCGAGCTGCGCCAGTCGCGGCCGATGCTCGACCTCTCACTCTTCCGCAACCCGGCGTTCGTCGGCGTGTCGATCGCGACCCTGGCGATCGGCCTCGGCCTGTTCGCGGTGTTCCCGTACATCACGCTCTTCCTCCAAAACGGCCTCGGGTACTCGCCGCTCGCGGCGGGACTGATCCTCCTGCCCGCGACCATTCCGTGCTTCGTCGTGCCGCTGGCAACCCGGCTGTGGGCGGAGAGGCTCTCTCCGGGCCTCGTCCTCGGGGCAGGCCTGGCGACGTCGGCCGCGGGGCTCGCCGTGATGCACGGTCTCTCCGCCGACAGCACGTGGACGGCGCTCGTTCCGGGCCTGCTCCTGGCCGGAATCGGCATCGGCATCGCCAATCCGGCGATCGCGAAGACCGCGCTCGGCGTCGTGCCGCCGGAGCGCGCCGGAATGGCGTCGGGCATCAGCAATACGTTCCGGATCGGCGGCCTTGCGACCGGTGTCGCCGCGCTCGGTGTCGTCTTCGAGCATCACCTCACGGCATCGCTGGGATCTCGAGTCGCATCGGGAGAGGGCGACGGTCTCACCCCTTCGCACGAGTCGTTCGTATCGAGCATCGACCTGATCCTCGTCATCGGGACCGTGCTCGTAGTCGTCGGCGCGCTCGCCGCCGTGACGCTCGTGCGCGCGCGTGACTTTCACCGGGTGACCGCATCGCAGCGCCCGAGCCTGGCGCCCGAGCCCTGTTAGGAGGGTCTCGTCCAATGTCGCGAGGCCAGGCCGTGCCGAAGACTCAGCGCGGTGCCGGGGCAGCGGGCGGCAGCGACATCGTCGCTTTCTCTGCGACCAGCGGGCTCGCCGGCACCGTGATCAGCCCGCGCGTCGGACGGTCGAGATCGAACGTCACGAGCACGAGGAGGCTGACGAGCACGGCCGCCGCGATCACCGGGACCAGGCCTTTGCCGAGCATCGAGAGGTACAGCGCGAGCAGGCCGAGCGCGACCGCAGCGCCCAGCAGCTCGAGCCAGAGCACGGCGTTGGGGACGCGGTTGTTCAGGCCCGATAGGCGAACCGTCTGCTGGTCGATCATCGCGTTGAGGCTGTCGACGTAGAGCCGCGGGGCGCTGTCGGTCGGATCGGCGTTGAGTGTCTCTCCGGCGAGCCGCCACAAGGCGCGCTGCACCTCGCCCTGTTTGGCGGTCGTTGCGCGAAGCGACGAGGAGCCCGGTCGCTCGTACGTGACCCGGATGGCGAGATCGTTGTAGGCGCGGAGAAGCGCGAGCGAGCGCCTTCGTTGCGGGTCCCGAATGGTCTGCGCCCGTAGGTACGCGGTGCCGATCGTATTCGCGTCGTTCACGACGTCCGAGCGGCGGTCCTGGTAGCGGCCCACCGCGAGCGAAAGGCCGAACGCGAGGATGAGGCCGACGACTCCGAGCAGTGCCCCCTGGAGCGCGCCGATCGGCTCACGGTAGGCGTCCGTGCGTTTGCGTAGCTCGCGGCCGACGAGCGCACCGAGCCCGCAAGCGCCACCGATCACGGCGAAGATGAAGAGCCACAGCTCCCAGCTCGAAAGCGTGAAGAACACGGCACCAAGCTAGGGGCGGACACGGACGACGCGCCGCGGCCTCAGGTCGTCGTCGAGTCTCGAATGACGCACCGGAAGCCGATGTGGCTCATGCCGGTGTCGATCATCTGAGGGCGGCGGGCGGCCGGCCGGTAGCGGAGGCAGTACGTGTCCGCGCAGAGGTAGGAGCCGCCCTTGATCACCTTCCGCGGGACGCGGAACTGGGGTTGGGCCGGGTCGTAGCTCGCCTCGAGCGTCCCGCCGCCCGGGTCGTTCGGCACGCAGCAGGGGGCTTCGTCGGCCGAGTCGCGCTCCCCGTACCAGTCGCTCGTCCACTCCCACACGTTCCCGGCCGTGTCGTGCAGCCCGTATCCGTTCGCCGGGAACGAGCCCACCGGTTGTCTCGCGCCGTAGCCCGGGTCGGCCCGCCAGGGGAAGTCGCCGTGCCAGTAGTTCGCGAGCCGCTCGCCCGGCTGCTCGGGGCTCGTCCCCCCAGACGTAGGTCGCCCGGTCGAGGCCGCCGCGCGCTGCCAGCTCCCACTCGGCCTCGGTGGGTAGCGATTTGCCGGCCCATGTCGCGTAGGCCTCGGCGTCCTCATGGGCGACGTGGACGACGGGCTCGTCGTCCCCTCGCTCGAGCGTGCCGCCCGGGCCGTTCGGCTGCCGCCAGCTCGCGCCGGGCGTCCACGTCCACCACTGGCTCAGGTGCCGGAGGTCGACGGGGCCTGGCGTGATCGTGAACACGAGCGAGCCCGGCACGAGGTTCTCGGCGGGCGCTCCCGGGAAATCGGCGGGATCGAGCGGCCGTTCCGCCACCGCGACGTAGCCGGTCTGCTCGACGAACTCCGCGAACTGCCGGTTCGTGACCTGGAAGCGGTCGATCCAGAACTCGCCGACCGACACGGTGCGGACGGGCGCCTCCTCCGGGTAGTGGCGGTCCGAGCCCATGCGGAACTCCGCGGCCGGAATCCGAGTCATCTCCGGTGGCGCCGACACGACCGGCGTCTACCGCCCGCTGGCGAGTGTCGCCTCGAGCTTCGCGATCGCCTGGTCGATCGTGAACGTGGCCGCCTTCTGGCGCGGCGGGAACTCGACGAGCGTGTCGAGGAACTGCTTCATCACGAAGGTGGCTGCAAGTGCGATGTAGTCGTTGTCGATGGAACCAGTCGTAGTACGTGTTCGACGTGATGTCGGCCCGCTCGAACGGGTCGGTGCGCAGGTTGAAGAGCTTCGGGACGCGCAGCGGCACGAACGGCTCCGCCCAGAGCTGCAGGGTGCCGTGGGTTGCGTTAGCCGAGTGGTTTCAGCACCTCGCGGTGCGCAGGCGAAGGGCGTGGAGATCCCCGTCGACGATCGCTCCGGCGCGTCCGGGCATCTCCTCCCAGGCGTCGAGGGCCGCGTGGATGTACCTGCCCGAGAGGCGGTCGAGCGCCCCCGAAGCCAGGAACGCGACCAGGTCGGCTGCCCGTTCCGGCGGCGTCCAGACGTCGGGGTCGTCCCAGATGTCCGCGAAGACGTCTTCGGTCATCGACGTCTTGACCATCCCGGGCGAGATCGCGAACACCTGCACGCCGTAGCTGCGCGCCTCCGCTGCGAGCGCTTCCGTCAGCCGGACGAGCGCGGCCTTGCTCGCCTGGTACGCGGAGTCGATCTGTGCGTTCCAGTCTTCGTCGAGCTGGAAGAACGCCGCGTTCGACGCGACGTTGACGATCCGGCCGGATCCCCGGGCGCACATTCCGGGCAGCACCGCACGGGCACAGAGGAACGCGCCGAGCACGTTCACCTCGAAGACTCGCCACCAGGCAGCCGGTTCCTTCTCCCAGGACGGTCCGCCGTCGCCTCCGGTCCCGGCGTTGTTCACGAGCAGCGTCACCGCTCCGAGTTGTGACTCGACCGAGCCGACGGCCGCGGCGACTGCATTCGCGTTGGTGACGTCGACCGTGACCGCGAGCGCGTCAGCGGCGCTCGCGACGCTGGCGAGATCGTCCCCGCTGCGTGCGGCGACCGCGACGCGCCATTCATCGGCCGCGAGCCGCTGGGCGACGGCCGCTCCGATGCCGCGGCTTGCGCCGGTCACGAGTGCTACGCCTGGCATCGGGCGATCCTAGATGCTTGCGGGTCAAAGACATCACGCAACCACGAAAGGAGATCGATGCCCGAGATTCTCTGCGCATTCGGAGTGCACTGCGACGCAGTCGCCGGCTGGCTCGGATCGTACGGCGGCGAGGACTCTCCCTGCGACATCTCGCGCGGCGTGTTCGCGGCCGAGGTCGGGATGCCGCGCCTCCTGAAGCTCTTCGACCGCTACGAGCTCAAGACCACGTGGTTCATTCCGGGCCATACCGCCGAGAGCTTTCCGAACGAGACGCAACGGGTCGCCGAAGCGGGCCACGAGATCGGCCTGCACGGCTACTCGCACGAGAACCCGCTCGCGATGTCACCGCCGCAGGAGCGGGCAGTGCTCGAGCGGAGCATCGAGGTGCTAGAGCGGTTCTACGGACGTCGCCCGGTCGGATACGTCGCACCGTGGTGGGAGTTCTCGCGCGTCACGAACGAGCTCCTGCTCGAGTACGGGATCAAGTACGACAACAGCCTGATGCACACCGACCATCGGCCGTATTACGTCCGCGTCGGCGACAGCTGGACGCCGATCGACTACACGCAACCGGCGGAGACGTGGATGAAGCCGTTCACGCGCGGACGCGAGACCGCGTTGATCGAGATCCCCGGAAGCTGGTACCTCGACGACCTGCCGCCGATGATGTTCATCAAGAAGTCGCCGAACAGCCACGGGTTCGTCAACCCGCGTGAGCTCGAGCTGCTGTGGCGAGACCAGTTCGACTACGTCTATCGCGAGGAGGATCACGCCGTGTTCCCGCTCACAATCCATCCCGACGTGAGCGGTCGGCCTCAGGTGCTGCTCATGCTCGAGCGGCTGATCGAGCACATCAACGGGCACGAGGGCGCGCGCTGGGTCACCTTCGAGGAGATGGCGGACGATTTCGCGGCCCGGTCACCCGCCCCAGACGACCTCGATCGGACGGTCGACGCCGGGAAGGGGTAGCGAGCGAGCCTCCGCCTCGATCGTCTCGCGGACTCCACGCGACAGGCGTGACCAGGCGTCGATCCGCACGGTGTGCTGTGCGCGTCTCCAGGTTCCGCGGATCTCGCCTTCCACGAGGAGCGCGCCGGGCCACACGCGAGACGTCCAGAGCCGCTCCCGCCGGTCGGCCCGCGGGACGAGCAGCGTGCGCTCTGCGCCGTCGAGCAGGAAGTAGGCGTCGCCGCTCGGCAGCAGTCGCGCGGGCGCGGACGCCGTTTCGCCCGCGCGCATCGCCGGCTCGTCGTCCGCCAGCAGCCACTCGTCTCCGAGCGGCGAGCGGACCGGCACGAGCGACCCTTCGAGTGCGGTGAACGCGGCGGCCCCCGAGGCTCGTGAGACGCCCGCCCAGCGCGCGAACCCCTCGGCCGTCGTCGGCCCGAAGATGTGGAGGTAGCGGCGCGCGAGCTCGCGGCGCGCGGCCTCCGCGCTCGTCTGTGGCGCGGCGACCGTCCAGATGACCGGGGCCCGTGCCCCTTCCCAGCGAATGGCGATCGTGCCCGTCGTCGTCGCGTACCTGAGCTCGTTTCCGGTGCCCAGTGCACGGGCGGCCTCGCGGTCCGTCATCCGCGAGCCGGCGAGCTGGGCGCGAAGCCGCCGCGCCATGCGCTCCGCCCGCAGGCGTCCCTTCGCGTCGTCGGGGAGCCGCCCCAGCGAGAACAGCGCGAAGTCGCGCTTGGCGACGACGTACGCGTTGAAGCGGGGCCCCCACAGCTGGGCGAGCGCGGGATGCTCCCACGTCGTCGGCTCGACAGCGGCGACGCGCGCGTGCAAGGAGAGCAAGGCTGCTCGCGGCATGCTGTCCTGCAGGCCGGCCCACGCCGCCCGCTGCAGCGACTCCACGCTCTTCGGTGCTCTCTCCTCGAGCCCCCCGACCCGACGCCGGTACGCCAGGATCTGCTGCCGGGTGAGCTCGAGAGGTGCCTGCGCCAACCTCCGCGGAAGCTACAAGATCGAAACAGGCGAAACGCGGCGTCGCCCGGGTCTCTTGACGTCGAACGACCCGCAGGATAGTTTTACGTCAAGAAGTTCGTCGTCAAACTACTTGGAGGCGGAAGCGTGGCTGCGACGCCGCATTCGGTCATCTCGCTCGAGGGGGCCGCACGGGCCGCGGCCGAGCGAGGGTTCGGGCTCGAGGCGAACCCCGACGCCGACACGGGCATTCGCGGCCGCGTCTACATGCGTCGCGACCTCGACATCGGTTCCTTCGGAGTCAACGCCTTCTACCAGGCGACGAAGGGCGCGATCGTCGTCGGTGAGCACGACGAGAACGGGCCGGGGGCAAGCGGCCACGAAGAGCTGTACGTCGTCCTCCAGGGCGGCTGCAGATTCACCGTCGACGGAGAGGACGTCGACGCGCCGCGGGGCACGGCCGTCTTCGTCCCCGACACGTCTTCGCGCCGATCGGCGCGAGCGACCGAGGATGAGACGATCGTCCTCGTCGTCGGTGGGCGGAGGGGGGAGGCGTTCAAGATCGGCCCCGGAGAGGCACTCGGGCCCTTCTTCCGCAACTACCGCGACGGGGACTACGAAGGCGCGCTTGCCGCCTGTCGCAAGGCACTCGAGTTGCATCCGGGAAACCCGCTGATCCTCTACAACGTCGCCTGCCTCGAGAGCCGGCTCGGGCGGCCGGACGCGGCGCTCGCGGCGCTCGCCGAGTCGCTCGCAGCGTGGCCCGACTACCGCGAGCTGGCGGCACGCGACGCGGATCTCGCTCCGCTTCACGAGACCGAACGCTTCGAGCCGCTCCTGCGCTGAGCTGCGCGCTCGACCAACTGCCGGGCACGGTCGATGATCGTCTGCCCCTCGAGTGCTCGACGCGCGTCCGGATACGCAGACCGCTCGCCACGCGTGAGGTCTCCGAGGGCGCTCGTGATCCGAATCGCGAGCTCGCCCGACTCCTGCGCACGGCGCGTGAGGTCGTGTAAGTCGCAACGGCGCAGCCCGTCCGGGCCGTAGACGTCGAGGACGAACTGCTCCGGGCCGGGCACTTCGAGGGAGAGCTCGACAGTCGACACAGCGCCGCCGAGATGCTCGAGCTGCAACATGACGAACCCGCCGCGCTCGCTTCGCGAGGCGGCCGTCTCGGCGACGGGCCCGAACGCGGCAAGTGCGATGTCGATCGCATGCGGGCCGATGTCGGCGAGCGCACCGTCCCGATGACGCCAGGGCGAAGCGGAGAAGGGGCCCGATAGGAGCGCATCGGAGACGTCGACGACGCGGCCTCCGAAGGTCGAGCCCGAGTCGACGGAGGCCAGGAAGGAGTTGACGGCCGGGGCGAATCTCGAGGTCAGCATCACGAGCGACGGCACCCCGAGCTCGTCCAGCGTTTCGACGAGCGTTGTTGCATCGTCGAGGTTGGCCGCGAGTGGTTTCTCGAGCAGCAGCGGTCTCCCCGCCGCCGCCGCTGTCAACGCGAGCTCTGGTTGCACATCCGGGGCGACCGCGATCGCCAGCATGTCGGACACTTCCAGGAGCTCCTCGAACGAGTTGAAGAACCGGGTCCCGAAATCCTCGGCCAGCGAGCGTGCGGCCTCCGGACGACGCGCCCAGACTCCGGCGAGCTCGGTCCTGTCTCCGCCGGCGAGCAGCGGCGCATGGAACAGGCGTGCCCAGGGACCGGCGCCCGCAAGTCCAACGCGCACGGGCGCTTCGAGCGACGACATGCAGAGAAACTAGTCGAGGCGCTGGGGGCCCTCGCTGCCCGGGTGGCTTCCTTTCGAATCACGCTGTCGCTGACGACGCGCCGCCGCTGTCGTAGGCTCGGGCCAATGGACGCACGCATCGAAGAAGCTGGCCCCGTGGCGGTCGTCCTCGTGACACGTCCAGCGTTCCGAGGGAGTTCGCGGCGCCGGCCGTGTTCGAAGACCCAACGAAAGAGGAGGGCTCATGCTGCAGACGGTCGACCCGGCGACCGGCGAGGTGATCGCCGAAGTTCCGGACGCAACCTCGGCGGACGTCGATGCGGCGGTCGGGCGCGCGCGGGAAGCCTTCGACCCGAAAGGGGCGTGGCGCACACTCGCGCCGGCCGCGAGGGCCCAGCTGCTCTGGAAGATCGGCGACCTGATCGACGCGCACGGCGATGAGCTCGCGCAACTGGAGACGCGCGATCAGGGGCAGCCGCTCGGCATCGCGCGCAACGTCAGCGTCGCGGCGGCGGCGGAGCACTTTCGCTACTACGCCGGCTGGGTGACGAAGATCGCCGGCGAGACAAACCCGCTCTCGTTTCCTCAGACCTTCAACTACACGTTGCGGGAGCCTGTCGGTGTCTGCGGCCTGATCATTCCGTGGAACTTCCCGCTGCTGATCGCGGCGTGGAAGGTTGCGCCCGCGCTCGCATGCGGCAACACGTGCCTGGTAAAGCCGGCCGAACAGACGCCCCTGACCGCGGTGTGGCTCGGCGAGCTGATCGCCGAGGCGGGGATTCCCGAAGGCGTGGTCGAGATCGTCACCGGAGGGCCGGAAGCCGGCGCAGCGCTCGCCGAGCACGCGGGGATCGACAAGATCTCGTTCACGGGCTCGACCGAGGTCGGGCGATCCGTGATCAGGGCGTCTGCCGGAAACCTCAAGCGCGTCTCGCTCGAGCTCGGCGGCAAGAACCCCGCAGTCGTCTTCGACGACGCGCCGCTCGAAGCTGCGGTCGTCGGTGTGCTGCAGGGCGGGTTGCTGAACAGCGGCCAGGTGTGCGCGGCCTACAGTCGGGTCTACGTGCAGCGGCCGGTCGCAGACGCGTTCGCCGAGGCGGCGGCAACCGCGGCCTCGTCGATGACGATCGGCTCGGGCTTCGACCCCGCGACGCAGCTCGGACCGCTCGTGACGCACGAGCACCGCGAGAGCGTCGAGAGCTACATCCGCGCCGGCGTCGAGGAGGGCGCCGAACTCCTCTGTGGCGGCACCCGGCCCGGCGGCGACCTCGAGCGCGGCGCATTCTTGACCCCCGCCGTGTTCGCAGGCGTGCAAGACGAGATGACGATCGCGCGCGAGGAGATCTTCGGGCCGGTCGTATGCGTACTGCCTTTTGACGACGACGACGAGGTCGTCTCGCGCGCGAACGACACGGCGTACGGCCTCGGGGCGTCGATCTGGACGCGCGACGTCGCGCGTGCCCATCGCCTCGCCGCCGCGACGCACGCGGGCAACGTGTGGGTGAACATGCCGAACCCGCTCGATGCGGCCGCACCCTGGGGCGGCGTGAAAGCAAGCGGCTGGGGCCGCGAGATGGGCAAGGAAGCCATCGATCTCTACACCGAGGTGAAGAGCGTGTGGGTGTCGCTCGCATGAGCGACCGGACCGCGGATGTGATCGTCGTCGGCTCGGGTTCGGCCGGCGCGGTCGTCTCGCGGCGGCTGGCGGACGCCGGGGCGCGTGTCCTTCTGCTCGAAGCGGGCGGTCGCGACGACAACCCGGCGATCCACGACCCGGGGCGCGTGCACGAGCTCTGGCTCTCCGAGGTCGACTGGGCCTACGTGACCGTTCCGCAGTCCCATGCGAACCGCCGCCGGCTCGCATGGCCGCGGGGCAAGGTGCTCGGCGGCTCGAGCTGTCTCAACGCGATGATCTGGGTGCGCGGCGCGCCCGAGGACTTCGACACGTGGGCCTACCTCGGGGCAGACGGCTGGTCCTGGGACGACGTGCGTCCGGTCTACGAGCGGCTCGAGTCCGAGCTGCAGTTGCTCCGGAGCTTCGAGCCCGACCCGATCCATCGCGCGCTTGCCGAGGCTGCGCAGGAGTGCGGCATCCCGCTCAACCCGGACTACAACGGCGAGACGCAGGACGGCGTCTCGTTCATGCAGTACACGATCCGCGACGGCGTCCGTCACAGCACGACGGCGGCCTTCCTCCGCGATGCGAATCAGAACCTCGAGATCGTCACCGACGCGCAGGCGGAGCGGCTGCTGTTCGCCGGAACGCGCTGCGTCGGGGTCGAGTGGGCGACCGGGAGCGCGCACGCGGGCCTGGTGGTCGTCAGCGGCGGGACGGTTGGCTCGGCCGAGCTCCTTCTCCGCTCGGGCATCGGCCCGGCCGATCATCTGCGCTCGGTCGGCATCGACGTGGTCGCCGACGTGCCTGGCGTC
>Ga0335082_10008811_pt1 | contig 10964 bp, 9 predicted proteins | sample Lox_Sample_41_FD_206718 | JGI IMG/M metagenome (GOLD analysis project Ga0335082, IMG submission 206718) | Soil microbial communities from Loxahatchee National Wildlife Refuge, Florida, United States - Lox_Sample_4.1 | ecosystem: Environmental > Terrestrial > Soil > Wetlands | place: USA: Florida... | reverse complement strand
AGGATGATCCAACTGATGTTGAGCACCATCGCGGCGGCGGCCAGCGACACGCCCAGAGTGACAAAAAACGCGATGGCGGTTTTGCGGCTGGTGATGCGCATCGAGACGAGGTCAGGATAGCAAAGAAGCGGATCGTGGTCAGTGGCTAGTGGTCAGTGGCTAGTGGTCAGTTATCACCGTTAATTCCGAATCGAGAATGAATGCACAAGACGCGACGTAAACGCGGCAACAAGTAGAAGAAGGCCTCACAGAAAGGGCCGCCCCGTGTTGCCAGCCTAACCACTATTCACTGGCCACTGCCTTACTGCAATCCCGCCTGCTTCAGCATCTCGAGGAACTGCCCTTGTGTGCGCATGTCGATGGATTGGGCAACCAGCTTCCCTTCCCGGTTGTAGACGAAGCTCTTGGGGATGCCGTCGACCTGGAATAGTTCATTCACTTTGCGTCCGGGATCGAGCATGACGGGGTAGGTGATGTGGCGCTCGGCAAGGAATGGCTGGACCTTGGCGGCTCCTTCGTCGGAGATGGCAAGGATGATGAAGCCCTGGTCCTTGAAGCGCTGATAAAGTGCGTCGAGGTCAGGCATTTCTTTGCGGCAGGGCGGGCACCACGTGGCCCAGAAGTTCACCAGCACGACTTTGCCGCGCAGGGCGCTCAGCGTCCAGCTCTTCCCTGTCAGGTCTGTGAGTGTGAAGTCGGCTTTCTGCCGGATGGCGTCATCGGCTTCCAGCTTGGCCATGGCCGCGGTGAATTGCGGGGCCTTCAGCGTGGTCTGCACGTGCTCGTAGCGGACCAGTTGCGCCAGCTCCATATATGGGGCCGCAGGCTGGCCGTTCTCGTCAGGCTGTGGTTGCTGCTGTAAAGTGTCGGCCAGGGTGGTTGCGACTTCCTGCAGAGTGTCGTGTCCGAAGTCGCCCTCGGTGGAGAGATTGGCCAGCCCGTTGGCCAGCTCGAGCTGGTTCGGGGTCGCGGGCAATTGGCGGATTTCGAGCGCAAGTTGTCTGGTCGTCTGCGCCCTCACGTCGTCGGGCAATTTGCGGAGATTGTGAATCTGCTCGGCGATGGGCTTCTCTTGCGGGCTCCAGACGGGTTGCTGGTTTTGGGCGAAGAGCTGCGGCGTGTGCAAAATCACCAACAGCAATAACAACAGTGCGGACAGTGATGAGAGGCGTGAACACTCGGAATGGGAGGCCGGGGGAAATCGATTCATCGCAACGTTACCCGAAACCTCATTCTAATGCAGCCAGGAGCGCCTGCCCCTTTTGTCCGGGCGCTAAACAAAAATGGACGGCACGTGCGATGCCGTCCATAGCAGGTTTCACCCCGTGAAGCTATGCCGAAACCAGTTCCTCTTCAGCGACCAGCTCAGGCTTCAACTCCGGCTTCATTACGGGCTGGATGCGGGCCTCGCCCAGCTTGGGCAGCTTCACATCCCAGATGAGTCCCAGTGCTTGCAGGGTCCTGATGCCGTACCAGTTGACATCAACTTCATACCACGCCAGGCCGTGGCGCGCCGACTGCGGGTGGGCATGATGATTGTTGTGCCATCCCTCGCCGAAGCTGAGATAAGCAACCCACCACAGGTTGCGCGAATCGTCGGTGGTGGCAAAGCGCTTCGAGCCCCACATGTGGGTGCCGGAGTTCACGAACCAGGTGGAGTGCAGCAGGAATACCGTGCGGAAGGAAACGCCCCATAGCAGGAACGGAAGACCGCCGACCGCCAACAGAACGACGCCCAGCACCAGCATCGGCACCCAGTGGTATTGGCTGATCCACATGTGAAACTTGTCTTTGCGGAGGTCGGGAACGTAGGCCAGCAGGTCAGTGTTGTTGTTGTGGAATGTCTTGCCCGTCAGGATCCAGCCCATGTGCGCCCAGAAGCCGCCGTCGCGCGGCGAATGCGGATCGCCCGGTTTGTCGGAGAGCTGATGATGAATGCGGTGGGTCGCCACCCAGAAGATCGGGCCGCCTTCCAGCGCCAGCGTGGCGCAGACGGTGAGAAAGTATTCCAGCCACTTCGGACACTTGTACCCGCGATGGGTGAGCAGACGGTGATAGCACATGCCGATGCCGAGGCTGCCGGCAACCCAGTAAAGCACGAGGGCCACGGCCAGCGCCTTCCAACTGAACATGAACAGCGCCGCAATCGCGCCGATGTGAAATGCAACCATGATGAGGGTGGTGGACAGGTTCAATTCGCGTGGTCGAAGCATTGGTCTCCCTGGAATGTAGCGCGTCGCCCTCGACGGCTGATGAGGCTGGAGCGACTCTTCCAGACTAACAACCAATGTAGGTTTCGTTTGTAATAGTTTTGTCAGCGGGATTTGTGACGTGGATTACAGGGCTCGCCGGCATGAGCGAAGGAACCCACAGCAGAAACCAGAAGCGTTCATTCCACGACAGGGATCCCTCGTGCTCGAGCATCCCACGGTGCGGGATGCACCCGTCGCGCGGGAGGACACTTGGAAGAGGCATCCCGGGGCGGTACCCTCCGGCTACTTCCCTGCCGTGCTGATGTAGTAGTCGGTCATCTGCTTCACGACATCGTAAGGAACATTGTTGCCGAAGCCCTGCAGACGACGTCCATCGATGAAGAACGTCGGCGTGCTGGTGATGCCCAGCTTCTCGCCCAGGGCGATGGATTGGGTGACGCGCTTCAGCGTCTCCGGCTGGGCCGCGCAGGCGGCGATGGCCGCAGGATCGCCTCCGGCTTCCTTAACGTATCCGTTGAGCATTTCGGTTACATTCTGCTCATTTACTTCGGCTTGATGCTCATAGACAAGGTCGATAAATTTCCATACCGCGGAGTTGCTCACTCGTGCCAGACAGTCCACGTATTTGGCTCCGGTGAAGGCCCACTTGTGAATGGACTCCAGGGGAAAATTCTGGAAGACGAGGCGGGCCTTGGGCTCGTCCTGCATGAGCTGATTGATATGGGGCTGGGCGGCCTTACAGGCCGGGCATTGCAGGTCGCCGAACTCGACGATGGTCACCACCGGGTCCTTCGCCCCGCGCGACGGCCCGTTGGCATTCTTCAGCTCGGCACGCGCGTCGGCGAACGGGTCGGCGCCAAAGGGGAGAAGCTCGCCAACAAACGCGAATTTCTGGTCCTGGGTGACATAGAGGCGCATCAACTGCTGACCGCGAGGGGTGTTTAAGATGGCCGTCAGCTCGGAGATCCCGGCCGCTTCCGACGGTTTGATGGAGACGATTTTCCAGGTCAAGTCCTGGTCGTAGCCGAACATCTTCTTGAGGAAGGCGTCGAAGGTGGCCTCATTGGGAAGCGACGCGGAGGCGGAAGCGGGCTTCTGGGTTGTAGCGGCCGGTTGTTGTGCCGTGGCAATGAAGCCGGCGAGCGCCAGAGTGAGAATCGATAGTATTTGGGTACAACGTTTCATGGTTCCTTTCAAAAACAGTAATTAGCAGTTGGCAGTTGGCACACAGCATCGAGCCGGAGTAGTTATGAACCCTAAATGCCAAGTGCTAATTGCCAGCTGCTAGCTGCTTCTTCGTCACATCTCTGTTTTGGCCGCAATCGGATACCGGCGGCCGAAGCCGAACGCCTTCTCGGAGATCTTCAGTCCCGGGGCGGCCTGCTGGCGTTTGTATTCGTTCATGTCCACCATGTGAGCCACTTTGCGGACGAGTCCCAGCTCGTAGCCACGGTCGGCGGCGATTGCCTCCGGAGACTTGTTGTCTTCCACGTAATCTTCCAGAATGGCATCGAGCACCTCATACGCCGGCAACGAGTCACTGTCCTTCTGGTCGGGCCGCAACTCTGCCGAAGGCTCCTTGGTGATAGTGGACTCGGGAATCACCGGCGAGCGCTGGTTCACGAAGCGCGCCAGGCGATACACCAGGGTCTTAGGCACATCCGAAATGACCGCCAGACCACCGCACATGTCGCCGTAAAGGGTGCAGTAACCGACGCCAATCTCCGACTTGTTGCCCGTGGTGAGCACCAGCGCGCCGAACTTGTTGGACATGGCCATCATCAGTGAGCCGCGAATGCGCGCCTGAATGTTCTCTTCGGTCACGTCGGGCCCGCGGCCCGCGAAAGCCGGCTTCAGCGAAGCCAGATAGCAGTTGAAGATGTCGCCGATGGGCACCGTGTCAAAGTGAATGCCGAGGTTCCTGGCCAGTGCCTGGGCATCGTCAATGCTCCCCGGCGACGAATAGGGACCCGGCATGGCAACGCCAATCACGTTTTCAGGCCCCAAGGCATCCACGGCGATGCACGCGGTCAGGGCGGAATCGATGCCGCCGCTCAGCCCAAGCACAACCTGCCTGAAGCCGCACTTGCGAACGTAATCGCGGGTGCCCAGCACGAGCGCCGAATAGGCGCTGGCCTCGACGCTCTTGTCCTGCTCGTGCATGTCTCCGCTGAGCGAGTCGGTGTCGACGCTAACAAGATCTTCCTCGAACGAGCGCGCCTGCGCGATGACCTTTCCGTCCGGCCCGAGGGCGAAACTGGAGCCATCGAAAACCAGACTGTCATTGCCGCCAACCTGGTTCACGAAAGCGACGGGCACGCGATAGTTTCTGGCGATGGTGGCCAGCATGTCGTGGCGGAGTTCGCGTTTGTGCACGAAGAAGGGAGACGCCGAAATGTTCAGCAGGATCTGCCCGCCCGCGCTGATCAGGTCCTCCACCGGATCGACGCCGTAGAGCGGGCGGTCCCAGAAGTGCTTGTCGTTCCATGCATCTTCGCAGATGGTAAGCGCCACCTGCTTGTTGCCGAGGCAGACGAGTTGCTGGCGCTCGGCAGGGGCGAAGTTACGCATCTCATCGAAGACGTCGTAGCTGGGCAGCAGCCGTTTGGACTGAATGAAGGCAATTTTGCCATCACGCAAGAGCGCGGCGGAGTTCAACACCGACTTGCCGGTGGCAGAATGCGCGGGAGTCACGAGGCCGCAGATGACGGCAATACCTTGCGTCTGGTGCGCGATAGCTTCGACTGCCTCGCGGTTGCGACCCACAAACCAGGGACGCTCGACCAGGTCACGCGGAGGATATCCGCAGACCGAAAGCTCGGGAAAAAGGACGAGGCCGGCGCCCGCGCTCCGGGCGCGTTGCGCGAAGTCGATAATTTTTGCTGAGTTGCCCGAGAAATCACCGATGGTGGTATTGATCTGGGCGAGCGCAATCCTCACAGCTTCAGTGTAACGGCGTGACCGCAACCGCGCCAAATAGGTGCGGCGGCAGGCCGTCCGGTGAACTCGTCGGCGCGGGCGTGGTCCCGGGACCGGGGTACGGATTGTTCGACGGCGGATACCCGTTGCTGGAGCCGCGATTGTCGGGATACTCCGGCTCTTCGCCAGGACGGCGCAGCGTAGGAGCATTCGCCGGCTTGTCTGCCGGCTTCTTCTGCGCGACCTCGGTCTCGGCTGACGGCAAATCCATTTCCTTCTCCGTGCGCACGATCTTCTCGCCGTCCACAGTCATGATCTCCAGACGGGTAACCACGGTGCCCTGGAAGCGCACGAAGTCCACTTCCTCGGGAGGGCTGCCGTAGATCCACTCCTCGTAATCCTGGCCTTTGTCGTCCTTGTCGCGAATTTTCTTCGGAGGCCGCCCTTTGGCGTAGACGACCATGTCGCGGTCCATGCCCACCAGGACCTTATGGTTCTTGATGGCCTCCTGAACCTTGGGCGGCAAGGTCTTCTCATAGGCCTCGGCCTGCGTGAGGGCCTTGAAATCAAGGACCGGAGCCAGCATCTGGCGCACCTGTTCGCCCGTTAGATCCGGAACGTACTTGTCAAAGTAAAGGGTGACGCTTGAACCCCTGGCGTCAGCGCTCTTGTTCGTGCCACCGGGAGTGCCCATCACGCCTCCCATGCCGACCTGCACGTGCTGATACCATTTGTCCTTCTTTTTGCCGCCTCCGTTGATCTCAAGGACAATCGTCTTGTCCTGAATCTCGACGTTGGTTATGGTCACTTTGTCGCCCGGCTTGGCGGCGGTGCCGTTGTCCCAGACCATCTGCGTCACCTGCGCGTCGCTGGGCGTGACCACGCCATGCTTAATCTCCAGCCCCTTGCGTCCCTGCGGAAATGTCTTACGCGCGAAACAGTGCTCCGCGGTGAGGTCGCGTATCAGCAGCATCTTGGTCTGAGGAGTTATCTTTTCCGCCGGTGGTCCCGGAGGCTTGGGGTCGTCGGCCAAGATGGGCAACGCCGACAGAAGGACAGCCGTGCTCAAAAACAAAAGGCGAGGGCGGTTCATGGCAAGCACCCAGATTGCCTGTATTATATGCCGACTTCAGTTGGCGGTTGTCAGTTGGCTGGTGGTCAGCGGTCAGGAATAGAGGGTCAACTGTTTCGCCGCTGCTGCATGCTGTGCAAAGCTGTCTTCAGAGTAGCGTACGTGGTGTTGGAAGAGAACTTCCGGATGATGTCTTCTCGCTTGTCTATCAGCCTCTCGCCGGCGCTGTCACGCTGGCAAAGATCAATGACGTGCCGGGCGAACATGTACCAATCTGTCGCCACGTAACAAAGTGATTGCATGTCGGCTTCGATGCCCTCCACGCCCGACGGCCAGGTCACCAGAGGACGCAAATGGCACAGGGCCTCGATGGTCTTGACCTTCAGCCCGGTGCCCGCGATGGTGGGATTGATTACAATCCGTGCGTCAGCATAGGCGGTGGAGAGGTCATTGACCAAGCCCAGGATTTTCACCGACGGATCATCCACTTCAACCTGCAAGCCCACCGCGCCCGCCACCCGCAACTCGGCATTCGGCACCTCCCGGCGCACGATAGGCCACGCAAAGCGCAGAAAGTCGCGCAATCCTTTCACGTTTGCAGCGTTGCCCGATCCAATGGCGAGCACAATCGGGTCGGGCACCAGGGCTGGAACGGTTTTTACCGGTTCGAAATCAACCCCGGCCGTTATGACGGATCTATTTGGCGCCAGCCTTCTGAGCTCAATGGCTTCTTCGCTCTGAATGGCAATGACCAGATCGGCGCGGTCGAGCAGACTCGCTTCCTCTTTCGCCGTCAGCGCAAGAGCATCCTCAACTCCGAATTGCACGGTCTTGTCGTGCCTAGTCGAGAAGACATCATGGGTATCGACAACCCGTAGCGCTCCTTTGTGTACCAGGGGCAGCACCCGAGTCATGAAGACATACTCGGCCAAGATGATCTCAGGTTGTAATGCCGCATCGAGGTGGAGAGCCACCTCGCCCATCGCGTCAGGGCAAAACGTGCGAAGGATGGGAAGCAGCCGCGGGGAAACGGAACTGGAATGGTCATCTTCGCGAAGCAGTTCGGCGAGTGGACGCGGTCTCACTCCGTCCAGGCCCTTCATTGGACCATCGCCCTGAGCCAGCTGGTACCACACCGTCCCATCACGCTCGCAAAAAATAAGATTGGAATACGCAGAGCACGCGGGCCCGAGCTGTTCCAGGGTGATCTCACCCTGCTGCAAGGGACATACGAGCAGAAAGATCTCGAAGCCATTTGCGGCCAGCCAGTCCAACATGCGGTGAGTTCGATATTCGTTTCCGGCGCGCGGCGGATAAGGCAGGACATGGGTCATGCAGAGGAGCCGGCCTTTTCCCGCACTCTCTGCCGGACGTTTCGGGTGAACCAGGCTGCTGATTCGGCGTGTCCTGAGCTTTGGCCGCTGCCCATCTTTCAGTCCGATCCCTTTGGACAGCCGCCCCGCTCCTGGCTGAGCATAGCCACTGGAAGCGGTCATTGAGGGGGATGGCCAATCCAAACGCGGCGCGATCGGCAGTCTGGTCGAGGGGAGGTTGCGGTCCGCATCCAGACGGTCTACTTCCGCACTCGCCCCTCGCGCTGCAGGTAGGGTCGGGCGCTTCCTTGGATTGGCTGGATCATCGTACTGCTTTAGATACGCGTCACTGTCAAGAAACGGACTCGGAGCGCGACCCTCGTCCGCGCCGTGTCGCAGATAGTGAACCAGGGGATTTGCGCCTGATTCGGCCACGTCCGGATTCTGCCGCAAGTACCAGTCGCTATCGAAGAATGGATTGGGATCACGTCCTTCCCAGGCGCCTCGGCGAAGATAATGCCGCAGCGCAGGAACGCGCGCCTGGGCAACATCGCGGTTGCGCTGCAAGTACCACTTCTCGTCGAATTGCCGTGAGGCAGCAACCAGCCGCATATCACGAAGCAGCCCGGCGCCTTCCCGGATGATCTTGGGAATGATTTTGTCGCGCAATCGGTAGCAAGCCGACAACAGCTTCCACCCTTGCGAGTTCTGAATCTGATTCAGGGCTGCGTTTCTGCCCTCCAAGTCGCGCTCGGTCTGTTCGTGGCGCTCCTGCAGCGCGGTCAGCCGCTCGGCAAGCTCCTGCCGCTCGGCCCTCAAACAATCGATTTCTTTGCTTTGATCCGACAAGATGCTTGCGGTATCGCGCAGAACGAGATCGGGTGTCCTAATGCAGGCCCATTATAGTCGCGAACAATTCCGGCAGAATGATGCATGATAAGTGGTTGCTTGTGTAGGTCGACCTCAGACATGGCGAACAACCAGCCGCGCGACTGAAGCTTGCGGGCAAGACGGCAGCATTGAATATCGTATGCTATCCTGCCCAATTACCAGCGTTGACGCCGTCCGTAGTGTGGTTTCAGGAAGGCCGCTGGTTCCTAACCAACCATGCAAACGCGGATCGAATCCCGGGCCCTGGACGGCGTCGCCGTCCTCGCGCCGGAGGTGTTCCAGGACGAGCGTGGATTTTTCCTCGAGGTCTTCCGCGCTGACCAATTCGCGGAGCTGGGCCTGCCCGGCAACTTCGTTCAGGAGAATCATTCCCGCTCCAGGAAGAACGTTTTGCGTGGGCTGCATTTTCAATGGGACCCTCCGATGGGGAAGCTGATGCGGGTAACCTGCGGCACGGCCTTCCTGGTTGCCGCCGATATTCGCAAGGGTTCCCCGACCATCGGGCGCTGGTTCGGGCTGGAAGTCTCGGCGGAAAACAAGAAGCAGGTATGGGCTCCGGCGGGTTTCGCTCGCGGCTTCTGCGCCCTGTCGGATTGGGTCGAGATCCAATATCTTTGCACCGGCATTTACAACAGCAAGGCAGAGTCCGGGATCCTGTGGAACGATCCTGCTTTCGGCGTAGCGTGGCCGGTTCCTGCGGATCAGGCGATCCTGTCTGACAAGGACCGCAAGGCGCAAACTCTGGCTCAGTGGCTTGCGACACCGGAGTCGAACCACTTTCAATACTGATTCATCTTAGGGCGTTCTATGAGAATTCTAGTGGCCGGAGGGGCCGGATATCTGGGCTCGGTTCTGATTCCTAAGCTGCTGGAACGCGGTTACTCTGTGGATGTCGTGGATCTCTTCTGGTTCGGCAATCACCTTCCCAGCGAGACCGGAATCCTGCACAAGGACATTTTTCACCTCGAAGTTGCCGACCTGGCGGAGTACGAAACCGTTATCTTTCTCGCCGGGCTGTCCAACGATCCCATGGCTGAGTATTCGCCCAGCAAGAACTTCATCTTCAACGCCGCAGCTCCGGCATATCTCGCTTATATCGCGAAGAAGGCCGGGGTCCGGCGCTTCATCTACGCATGTTCCTGCTCTGTGTATGGCTACACCGTGGACGAACTCTACGACGAGACCCGGCCGGCGGTATCGAACTACCCCTACGGTATTTCCAAGCTGCAGGGCGAGCAGGCGGCGCTGCAGTTGATGGATGACAGCTTCTCTGTTATCTCCCTGCGAATGGGAACGATCTCGGGATACAGTCCGCGCATGCGCCTGGACCTGTGGGAACGATCTCGGGATACAGTCCGCGCATGCGCCTGGACCTGATTGTCAACACCATGTTCAAGTCTGCGTTGAGGGACGGCCTCATAACCGTGAACAATCCGGCGATATGGCGACCGGTCTTGAGCACCCATGACGCCGCCAGCGCGTACATCCGGGCGTTGGAAGCGAGTCCGGCGATCTCAGGAATCTTCAATATTGCCTCCGGCAACTACACCGTAGGCGAGGCCGCGGACATGGTGAAGATGGCCTTGGAACGCGAGCGTGGCGGCAAGATTGGCCTTACCATCAAGCATGTTCACGATTTCCGCAACTACAAAGTCAGCATCCGTAAAGCCGAAAACATCCTCAGCTTTCATCCTCACGACGACGTAACCTCTATCGTCGGCGATTTGCTGGCGAACCGGGCCCGCTTCGAGGATTGGGACAACCCTCTGTACTACAACATCGAGGCCTTCAAGAAGGTGGAAGCAGCGGGCCCCGCCGAGGAAGTATCTCGCTTGGAATCCCGGGAAGTGCGCGTGCGCGGATGAAGATCGTCCTCATCGGAGCAAGCGGTCAACTGGGGACAGATCTGGCACAGGTATTGCGCCGGCGCGGCGACCAGGTCATTCCCCTGCCCCATTCGGAAGTCGATATTCGCGAGGCGGAGAAGTTAACAGCCCTGGTAATCAGCACGCGTCCGGACATCGTCGTCAGCACGGCCGCCTTTCACAAAGTCGAAGAATGCGAGAGGCAGCCGCTCGTCGCGTTTGAGGTCAACGCGGTGGGTGCGGCCAATCTGGCGCGCGCCTGCGAAGGCGCAGGATGTGCGGCAGTGTTCTTCAGCACCGATTATGTGTTCGGAGGTGCGCGACAGCAGCCTTGTTCAGAGAGCGACCTGCCGCAGCCTGTCAATGTTTACGGCGCGTCCAAGCTCGCCGGAGAATACCTGCTGGCTGTTGGATGCAAGAGGCATTTCGTTATCCGAACCTGCGGACTCTACGGACTTGCCGGCAGCAGTGGGAAGGGCGGCAACTTCGTAGAGAACATGCTGAAAAGAGCGGCGTCAGGTGAGCAAGTCAGGGTGGTCCATGATCAGATACTCACACCCAGCTATACGGTGGACGTCGCGGAAGGCGTCGCCAGGCTCATTTCCACGGAGCGGTACGGCACGTACCACGTCAGCAACGAAGGCGCATGCTCGTGGTTTCAATTCACCAAGGAAATATTTCGTCAGCAGGG
>Ga0335082_10008810_pt1 | contig 10965 bp, 8 predicted proteins | sample Lox_Sample_41_FD_206718 | JGI IMG/M metagenome (GOLD analysis project Ga0335082, IMG submission 206718) | Soil microbial communities from Loxahatchee National Wildlife Refuge, Florida, United States - Lox_Sample_4.1 | ecosystem: Environmental > Terrestrial > Soil > Wetlands | place: USA: Florida... | reverse complement strand
GGCCGCAGTCGCAACCGGGTTTCGACGATGAGCGCAGCATCTTCAGATACGTCGGCCGTTTCCCCCGCCCCGAGCGGACAACCGAATCACGGTTGCCTGCCGCGCGGCTTCCGGTTGCGGGAATTCGTGATCGAGCGCGTGTTGGGCGATGGCGGGTTCGGCGTCGTCTACTCCGCGCTGGACCTGCGGCTCGAGCGTCGCGTCGCGATCAAGGAATACATGCCCTCTTCGCTCGCCACGCGCGCCACCGACTATTCGGTGCAGATGCTGACGAGCCAGCGCCATCGCGACGCGTTCGAGATCGGCCTGCGCAGCTTCATCAACGAGGCGCGCCTGCTCGCGCGCTTCGAGCATCCCGCTCTCGTCAAGGTGCATCAGTTCTGGCAGGAAAAGGGCACCGCCTACATGGTGATGCCGTTCTATTCGGCACCGACGCTGCGGGCCTGGATCCGCGGCCGGACCGAGCCGGTCAGCGAAGCGTGGCTGCGCAGTTTCCTGCTCGCCGCAATGGAGGCAGTCGAAGTGCTGCACGCAGAGTCGTGCCTGCATCGCGACATCGCGCCCGACAACATTCTCGTGCTCAAGGACGCGGCGCCGCTGCTGCTCGATTTCGGCGCAGCGCGGCGCGTCATCGGCGATCTGCGCAAGGCGCTCACGGTGATCGTCAAACCCGGCTTTGCACCGCTCGAGCAATATGCCGACACGGTCAAGATGAAGCAGGGACCGTGGAGCGACGTCTACGCGCTCGCGGCGGTCGCGCACTACGCGCTGACCGGGCAGGCGCCCGCGCCTGCCGTGAGCCGCGTGCTCGCAGACGAAGTCGTGCCGCTGCGCCTGCGGTTGAAGGGCCAGTATTCCGATGCACTGCTCGGCGCGATCGACACCGCGCTCGCGGTCAAGCCCGAGCGCCGCCCGCAGACGATCGCGGCCTTCCGCAGCCTGCTGGATTCGGATCAGGCTGGCGAATGGGAACCGACGCGGCTGATCGTGCGCGCGCCTGTCGGCTCGGACACCCATCAATCGATCGTGGCGGCGACCGATGCGGCGCACATGGCTGCGGCCCGGTCCGAGGGCGATGCGCCCCGTACTGCCGCGCCAAGGAGCGTGCAGCGAACCGCCGCGCCCGCCACGGCGCGTCCGCAAACCGCCGCACGGGTGAAGCTGAGCACGGAGGCAACGACACTGCAGCGTCTCGCACAGTCGCACCCGAACGCGATGTCCACGCTCGTCGATGCGGTCCGCACCAGAGTGTCCGGTTCCGCGCGACACAGCCGCTGGCTCGGCGTCGCCGGGTACGCAGGCGTGCTGCTTGCATTCGGCGGCGTGCTCGCGCTGACCGCCTACGGCCTGGAAGCGTATGTCGACGCCAGCACCAACCCGAGGACGGCCGCAGCGGTGATCGAGCGCAAGACCGAACCGGCGCCGCAACCCGCTCCTGCTCCCGCTCCAGTCGCTGAGCGAGCCGCGGCGCTCAACGGCACGGAGGCAATGGTCGAAGCGAAGCCCGCAGAAGTGACGCTCGCGCCGGCGAAGATCGACGCGCGCAGTCTTCCGCCGGTTGCACCCGCGCCAGCACCCGCTCCAGTGGCCTCAGCCTCCACTGCCAAGCCGAAGGCGACGTCGCAGCCGAAGCCATCGACGGTCGACCGCACGCAGCGCGAAACCGGTAGTGCAGCGCTTTTGCTGACCGCGTCTGCACCGGCGCCTACTGCGACGCGCCCGGCAACTGCTACCAAGACGCGCGGCTTGGACGAAATGGTTGCACCGCTGGAGCGCGCTGCCGAAGTCACGCACGTCGCTGCAGTCGAAACGGTCGTCGCTCCGCCGACCGAGCCCGCGCCGCGGGCGCCACAGGCAGTCGAACGGCCGCAGCCGGAGGCGACACCGCGGCCGCTGCGCTTGCTCGAACGCCCTCAGCCGGAGTTTCCCGTCGCCGCACTGAAGGAAGGCATCCGCGATGGACGCGTGCTCGCGCAGCTGAGCGTGAACAGCGACGGCAGCGTCGGGCGGGTCGACATCGTCGATGCGCAGCCGCGCAACGTCTTCGACAGGGAAGTTCGCCGCGCGCTCTCGTCATGGCGCTATGAAGCGCCAGGTCAGCAGCGCCAGGCGACTGTCGAGCTGGTCTTCAAGCTCGATCAGTAACGCTTGCCATGCGGAAGGGGCGCTTACATCACCGCGCCAAGCTGCCAGGGAACGAACTCGTTCTGCCCGTAGCCATGCTTTTCGCTCTTCGTGGCGTCGCCTGAAGCGGTGCGCAGAACGAGCTGGAAGATGCGCTCGCCCATCTCGGCGATGTTCGACCTGCCGTCGATGATCTCGCCGCAGTTGATGTCCATGTCCTCTTCCTGTCGCACCCAGAGCACCGAGTTGGTCGCCAGCTTGAGCGACGGCGCGGGCGCGCAGCCGTAGGCGGATCCGCGGCCGGTGGTGAAGCAGATCATGTTCGCTCCGCCGGCGACCTGCCCCGTTGCTGACACGGGATCGTAGCCCGGCGTGTCCATATAGACGAAGCCGCGCTCGGAGACGTGCTCGGCGTACTCATAGACGGCATTCAGATTCGTCGTTCCGCCCTTGGCCACTGCACCGAGCGATTTCTCGAGGATGGTGGTCAGACCGCCCGCCTTGTTGCCCGGCGACGGGTTGTTGTTCATCTCGCCGTCGTTGATCTTGGTGTAGTGCTCCCACCACTTGATGCGGTCGATCAGCTTTTCGCCGACTGCGCGTGTCACGGCGCGGCGCGTGAGCAGGTGTTCAGCGCCGTAGATCTCCGGCGTTTCCGAGAGGATCGCCGTGCCGCCATGTTCGACGAGAAGATCGACCGCGCGTCCGAGCGCCGGATTGGCCGAGATGCCGGAATAGCCGTCCGAGCCGCCGCACTGCAATCCGATCGTGATGTGTTCGGCACTCACGGGCTCGCGCACGTAGCGATTGGCCATCGGCAGCATCTCTTCCACTTGCCAGACGCCGTGAGAAACGGTCTTCGCCGTGCCGCCGGTGTCCTGGATGTTGAACGTGCGCAGCGTCTCGCCCTCGCGCAGCCGGCTGTTGGCAAGCCATGCATTGATCTGGTTGGCCTCGCAACCGAGGCCGACCACGAGCACGGCCGCGAAGTTGGCATGCGTGGCGTAGCCGGCCAACGTGCGCTCGAGCACCCGCATGCCGGCGCCATCGCTGTCCATGCCGCAGCCGGTTCCGTGCGTGAGCGCCACGACGCCGTCGACGTTCGGATAGTCGGCCAGCGCGGCCGGATGGATATCGCGCCTGAAGTGATCGGCGATCGCGCGCGCCACCGTCGCCGAGCAGTTCACGCTCGACAGGATGCCGATGTAGTTGCGCGTCGCGACGCGCCCATCCTCGCGTTTGATGCCCATGAAAGTTGCATGCTTGTACGCACCGACCGGCTTCACGTCTGCGCCGAATGCGTAGTCGCGCGAAAAGTCCCCCATCACCAGGTTGTGCGTGTGGACGTGTTCACCGGCCGCGATCGGCTGGCTGGCGAAGCCGATGATCTGGTTGTACCTGCGCACCGGCTGCCCGGCTGCGATCGGCCGCACCGCCACCTTGTGGCCGGCAGGTATCAGCCCGCGCACGCTGACGCCTTCGATGTTGACTCCGCCCACGAGCTGGCTGCGCGCGATCAGCACATCGTCGTTGGGGTGGAGGCGGATGAACGGTTGCACTTGTGCAATGCTTTGGGCAGCCATGGGACGACACTCGGGATGTAGGTCAGGATGGCAGGGGAAACGAGCAGCGGCAGCAGGATCGCTATTGTCGTCTTTTCCACCGAAAGCTTGGCGACGCGGGCGAGCACGAACAGAACCATGCCCATTGGCGGGTGCAGCAGGCAGATCGTGAGGTTCAGGACCATCACGACGCCGAAGTGAACGAGTTCACCTTCGCGCTTGCGGATGTCGTTGTCCCATGCTGCTCTGCCCCCAAGCTCCGCGCGCTACTGCGCGGGCGTTACTCAATCGGCACGGCGTACGCGGCGCCAGCTTGCGCTGAAGCGCGCGTGCGCCTTGTCCATGTGATGTTGCATCGCCTGGCGCGCTCCCTTCGCGTCGCGCTTGCGAATCGCGACAAGAACGGCACGGTGCTCCTCGATCGCCGCCTGCCACGAGCGCGGCGACTCGAAATGCCTGCCGAGCTGGCGGAACAGCTTGCCGTCGCGCGCATCCCAGAAACGCTGTACCAGTTCGATCAGCACGCTGTTGCCCGCGGCTTCGGCGACGGCGACATGAAATGCGCGATCGCCTTCCAGCGGGGCGTTGCCGGCCGCAGCTTCGGCCTCCATCGATGCGAGCGTCTCTTCGATCGCGGCGATCTGCTTGCGGGTCGCAAGCTGTGCCGCCTGCGCCGCGACCTCGCGCTCGATCAGCGCCCGTGCGCGGATCAGCTCGAGCGGACCCCATTCACTGTCCGGCGCCGGCCGTGCACCGTTCGCCTTGGCTCGCACGTACACGCCCGAGCCGCCGCGGATCTCGACCAGGCCCTCGACCTCGAGTGCGATCAGCGCCTCGCGCACCGACGGCCTGCTGACGCGCAGCTGTTGCGCGAGATCGCGCTCGGCCGGCAGGCGCTCGCCGGAGGGAAACTCGCCGGCGGCGATCAGCTTGCGCAACTGGTCGGCGATCTGGCGGTACAGGCGGCGGGACTCGATGCTTCGCAGCGGCATGACGGCAAGTGCGCGCGCAAGTGGCCAAATGGTCAGACCAATTTCATGCTAACTTCGCCGTCGCCAAACAACAAGCCCGAACAATCCAGGCACTTTCGGTCCGAGTTGCTCGTGGGGGACACGACCATGCGCCGGATCAAGCGCGTCGAACGGCGCCAGGTCGATCTCGAACCGAAGGTGGTGCGTACCGACGCAATCCAGTCATTCGTGCGGCAGGAGACTCTGCTCGTTACGATCATCGACGACGAGGGCCGCGCGGGCACCGCTTACACGTACACGATCGGCACCGGCGGGTCGTCGGTGTCTGCAACAGCGGTCGGCGCGATCACCAGTCTTGCGTTCTCTGCCATCGGCTCGCGAGTACCGCGCGCGTGGCGCGTGCTCGATCGTGCAGGCAGACGTCGCCCGCATCGGCGGGATCACGCCCTGGCTCAAGGTGGCGCACCTTGCCGAGACGTTCAATATTCCCAACTGCCCGCATTTCCTGATGGAATTGCACGTGAGCCTGTGCGCGGGCGTGCGGAACGCGCTGGGTCGAGTTCATTTCACAGCTCGACCACGTCACGCACAGTCGCGTGCGCATCGAAGACGGATTCGCGCACGCGCCGACCACGGTCGGGCTCGGCATCGAATGGAACTGGGACGCGATCGGCCAGCGCAAGAAGGTCGCGACGACAGAAGGTCGCGACGACGGTCACCGACAGGAAGTAGACGATGAGATTGAAAGGCAAGAGCGCATTGGTGACCGCTGCGGGACAGGGAATCGGTCGCGCCGCGGCACTTGCGATGGCCGCCGAGGGCGCACAGGTCCTCGCCACCGATGTGAAACCGGAGTTGCTGTCGACCTTCGGCGGCGTCGCCAACGTGTGCACCGAAGTGCTCGACGTCCTCGACCGCGCCGCGATCGAGCGCACGATCGGCGGAATGTCGTCGCTGTCGGTGCTGTTCAACTGCGCCGGGTTCGTCTTCAACGGCACGATCCTGCAGACCGAGGATCGCGACTGGGATTTCAGTTTCAACCTGAACGTGCGCTCGCAGTTCTGGGCCATCCGCGCCGCACTGCCGAAGATGATCGCGGGCGGTGGCGGTTCGATCATCAACATGGCATCGGTCGCCTCGAGCGTGAAGGGAATTCCCAACCGGTTCGTCTATGGCGCAAGCAAGGCGGCGGTGATCGGCCTGACCAAGGCGGTCGCGATCGATCATGTCGCACAGGGCATTCGTTGCAACGCCATCTGTCCCGGCACTGTCGATACGCCTTCGCTCGCCGACCGCATCAATGCTTCATCGCGCGCCAGCCGATGGGGCGCCTGGCCAAGGCGGAGGAGATTGCGCCGCTGATCGTCTACCTCGCCAGCGACGAGGCTGCGTTTGCCACGGGGCAGACGTTCATCGTCGACGGCGGGATTGCCATCTGATTGTTTCTCCCACGAAGGCCCGCGATGAAACTGGTGCGATTCGGTGATGCAGGCAAGGAAAAACCCGGTCTGATCGACGCAGACGGTGTGTTGCGCGACTTGAGCAAGGTCGTTCCCGATATCGGTCCCGCGCAGCTTGGCGATGCCTCGCTTGCGCGCCTGCGCAAGGTCGATGTCAAGCGCCTGCCTGCGGTGAAGGGTTCTCCCCGCTTGGGCCCGCCGCTATCCGGCGTCGGCAAATTCGTCGCGATCGGCCTGAACTACAGCGACCACGCGGCCGAGTCCGGCATGGCGATCCCGAAGGAGCCGGTGATCTTCATGAAGGCCGTGACATGCATCCAGGGTCCGGATGATCCCGTCATGCTGCCGCGTGGATCGAAGAAGGGTGACTGGGAAGTGGAACTCGGCGTCGTGATCGGCACTCGCGCCCGCTACGTGAGCAAGCGCCAGGCGCTCGAGCACGTCGCCGGCTATTGCGTGGTCAACGATGTCAGCGAGCGCGAGTTCCAGCTCGAGCGCGGTCCCCAATGGGACAAGGGCAAGGGCTGCGATACGTTCGGCCCGATCGGACCGTGGCTCGTCACGCGCGACGAGATACCCAATGTGCAAAAGCTCGGGCTCTGGCTCGATCTGAACGGCAAGCGCATGCAGACCGGCAATACGAAAACAATGATCTTCAACGTGGCGACCATCGTGAGCTACGTGAGCGAGTTCATGACGCTGCTTCCTGGCGACGTGATCACGACCGGTACGCCGCCCGGTGTCGGCCAGGGCATCAAGCCGGAACCGATCTTTCTGAAGCGCGGCGACGTGATGCGCCTGGGAATCGACGGCTTGGGGGTGCAGAGCCAGAAGGTCGTCGCGTTCAAGCGCTGACGCGGCGTTCGGCTCCGCCGCACGCCTGAGCGACGCAGTCTCACAGCTGGCTGTCGTCGTCGACCGCTGGAGCGCGTGCCAGCTCGGCGAGCTGTGCTTCGTAGGCCTGCAGGAAGGCCTTGCCGAAGAGCGAGTCGAAGTCGTCTTCGACTTCGCGCAGGATCTCGGCGTACTGGTCGCCGAACTGTTCCCACAGTTTCGCGCGGCGATTCACCGGAAGCAGGTGATCCCACATACCCTTCGGCGCAAGGCGTGCCTCGAGTGCGACCGGATCGAAGCGTTCCAGCACCGCCTCCAGGGCCGCGCGCATCCCCGCAAGCACCGCAACCTGATGCGCGCGCAGGTCGCCATAGGCGTCATGGACCGCATCGCGCGGGCCGATGAATCCGCGCAGCGGCGGCCCTAGCAGGTGGGTCAGCGCCGCATCGACGTTGGGCGAGAACTTGAGCGGGTTGTTGCCGCGCGTCTGCAGCATGGTCGCTCCCGCGCCGAGCTCGCGCTTGGCGATCGTCCGCGCGGCAAGCAACCCGAGCGTTCCGGCGAGCGATTCGCGCAACAGTTCGCCGATCAGCTGCATCCGCTGCGCAGAACGCTCCGTAGGTGGAGGCACGGCCATGCCAAGCCCGCTGTACAACGCCTTGACCATGTCGTCACTGCCCGCTGCGCGCTCGGGCGCACCCTCCCTGCGCGCCTTCTCCGCGGTCGGCGGGGCAGGCGGCGGAGCCGCCCGCACGGTGGCTGCGTCGGCCTTGGCCACTGCCGCCGCCTTCGACGGCGGCGCGCCGGCGGGCGCACTCGGCTTCTCGCGCGCTGCGGATGGAGTCCGCGGCGGCGGCACCAGCTGTTGCGGCGCGCCAACCGCGCGCGGCTGGAGAACCGAGCTCTTGAGGAGATCGTCGAACACGCCGCCACGCGCTGGGCGATCTGCGCCACCGAAGATCGCGAGCGGATCGTCGCCGCTGCGCGGCGGCGCTGGCGCGGTCGGCGCTTGCGGCGCGCCCTTGGGCAGCGACTCGTTGAGGGTGCGCTCTACGCGCATCAGATACGGACCGATGCGGATCTCGGCACCGATCTCCAGAGGCGACTCGACGTCGGCGGGCAGTTGCCGGCCGTTGAGGTGGATGTCCAGGTTGGTGCCGATCGGCCGGATGAAATGCCGCCCGCCCTGGTTGGTGACCAGCGCCTGCTTGCGGGAGATGGCGCGGTCCGGGTCAGGAAGCACCAGCGTGCAGCCGACCCCGCGCCCGAGGTCGCCGACCGATTCGCCGAAGCGCGCTGCCAGAGGGACTCCGAGCGCGAGCGCGCTCGCAGGCGTGCCGTCCTTCGACACGATCCGGATCCAGATCATGCGGACCGCGGGTAATCAAGCATGCGCCGCTTATACCACCGCGTGCCCGCTGCTCGCGACGGCAGACACGACCCGCGCGGCTGTCCCGCCGGAGAGACCGGTCGCCAGTCTGTCCGATAGTTGCATTGACACCCGCAAATGCGGCAGCCAAGATTCATCAACAGGCGGGGGCATCGCGCCAGACGGAGCGTGCGCGCGCCCATGGCGAGGAGGTTGCGTGGCCGTTTTTCGTTCGATGGTGCTGGCCGCGATGCTTGCCGCGGCTTCCTGGAGCGCGTCGGCAGCCGACATTCCCGGCACGATCACGATCCTCGAGGGTGAAGCGCAGATCTTTCGCGGGATGTCGCGCTACGTTGCCGCAGAAGGCGTACGTCTCGCCCTCGGCGACATCGTCGAGACAGGCGAGAACACATTCATCCAGATCGAACTCGGTGACCAGTCGGCGCTGCAACTCGGCGGCATCAGTCGCGTGATGATCAACGGCGGAGCAGGCAAACCCAAGCCCGAACGCTGGCTCTATCTCATGAACGGATGGGCCAAGTTCTCTGGCGCGAAACGCGATCCGAAAGCCGACGCATACGATCTGCGCGCGCCGCTGTTCGAGGTGCCTCCCAGCCCCGGCACCGTGGTGATACTGGCCACGCCTATCGAGGTGCAGTTGTTCGTCGAACGGGGCGAAGTGCGCCTCGCGGAGCGGCAGAAGACGGGACCGAACACGCCGGTCGTTCTCAAGTCCGGCGATACCTATCGGCGCAAGGGCGCCGCGCATGGCAGCGTCGTGCAGGAGGCAAGCCCCGACTTCCTCGCCAAGATGCCGAAATACTTCCGCGACACACTGCCGTCGCGCATGGACCGTTATCGCGATCAGGACATCAAGCCAAAAGACGCGCCGGACTTCGGTTACGCCGATGTCGAGTTGTGGCTGAAGGCCGAACCGTCGATCCGCCGCCCGTTCGTGCAGCGGTGGAAGGCAAAGGCGTTCAAGGATTCCGCCTTCAAGGCGGGGATCGTCGCCGAAATGAACTCGCACCCCGAATGGGATCCGGTGCTCTTCCCCGAGAAATACCTGCCGAAGGAGCCGCCCTCCACTCCACCGGCGCCTCAGCCGCAGCAGACCGTAACGCCCGCCTCCATGAACCCGCCACCCTCGAAATAAGAGATTCGTATGAAGCTGCTCCTCAAGTTCAACCTGGTCTTCTTGTTGATCTTTGCCGCCGGACTGGTGGCGACCGGAAGCGTCTCCTGGCGGCTGCTCGAGCGCAATGCGCGCGCCGAAATCGCGGAAAATGCGCGGTTGCTCATGGACACTGCCATCGCCGCGCGCGGCTATACGTCGAAGCAGATCGCGCCACTGTTGCAGACGCAGATGAAGTACTCGTTCCTGCCGCAGTCGGTGCCCGCCTACTCGGCCACCGAAGTGTTCACTGACCTGAACAAGAAACACACCGAATACGGCTACAAGGAAGCGACGCTGAATCCGACCAATCCGCGCGACCGCGCGGTCGAGTGGGAGACCGATATCATTTCGCAGTTCCGCAGCGGCAGCAGCAGCACCGAGATTGTCGGCGACCGCGAGACACCGACCGGCCGTTCGTTCTACGTGGCGCGTCCGCTGCGCATCAGCGATCCGAACTGCCTCGTCTGCCACAGCACGGTCGACGCTGCGCCGAAGACGATGATCGAACGCTACGGCACGGCCAACGGTTTCGGCTGGAACCTGAACGAGGTGGTCGGAGCCCAGATCATTTCGGTGCCGACGCGCGTGCCGCTCGAGCGCGCCGAACAGGCGTTCAAGGTCTTCATGACCTCGATCACCGCGGTCTTCATCGTCATCGGCATCATGCTGAACCTGATGCTCTGGATGATAGTGATCAGGCCCGTATCGAAACTGTCACAGTTTGCCGACCGGGTCAGCCTGGGCGAGCTCGAGATTCCCGAATTCAAGCGAACCGCCAACGACGAGATCGGTGTCCTGGCAAAGTCCATTGGCCGCATGCGGACTAGCATGGTGCAGGCCATGAAGATGCTGGAAACTTGAGGGTGGGCCCGATTGAACAGGGCCACCCCGACTACCAACCACGATGAACAGTCCGCAGCGCCTCGGCAAATACCCGATCACCGGAATTCTCGGCAAAGGGGCGATGGGGATTGTTTATCGCGGGTACGACCCCGTCATCAAGCGCCCGGTCGCGATCAAGACCATCCGGCGCGAATTGATCGAGGAAGACGAGCGCGCCGAATCGCTGGCCGGCCGTTTCCGCAAGGAAGCGCAGGCAGCGGGCGCGCTCAACCACCCGGGCATCGTAGCGATCTACGAGTACGGCGAGGACGCGAACCACGCGTTCATCGCGATGGAATACGTCGAAGGCAACAGCCTGCGCGAGTATCTGGCGCGCGGTGCCCGCTTCGAAGAGCGCGACATCGTGAGCATCATGTCGCAGCTGCTCGACGCGCTCGACTTCGCGCACAAGCGCACGGTGTGGCATCGCGACGTCAAGCCGGCCAACATCATCATCATGGGCAACGGCCGCATCAAGCTGGCCGACTTCGGCATCGCGCGCATCGAGTCGAGCGATCGCACGCTTGCCAACGTCATCATGGGCACGCCGGGGTACATCGCGCCCGAGCACTACCTCGGGCAGCCG
>Ga0335082_10008809_pt1 | contig 10966 bp, 10 predicted proteins | sample Lox_Sample_41_FD_206718 | JGI IMG/M metagenome (GOLD analysis project Ga0335082, IMG submission 206718) | Soil microbial communities from Loxahatchee National Wildlife Refuge, Florida, United States - Lox_Sample_4.1 | ecosystem: Environmental > Terrestrial > Soil > Wetlands | place: USA... | reverse complement strand
GCGTCGGTGACTGGCAATGTGGTTGGTATGTCGGTCTGCAGTCTGCGCTTGCCAAAGACTTCTTGCAGCCCCTCGTTGTAGAGGTCGGTCTGATCGTCGGCCTGCGACTGCACTACCGGCGCAGCCGCAGCCGGTGTGGGAGCCGCTGCGGTATCAGCGGTCTGCGCCTGGTGGTCCTGTAGCAAGCGGCGGGCGTACAGATAGTCGGCAAGTTCCGGGCTGGGACGAACCGGCTTGAATTGCTGCAGCGACGAAGGCGGCACCTGGTTGGTGCGAGCTTTTTCTAACTGCTCGGCCAGGCGCTGCTGCTGATCGTGCTGCGCCAACAGATAGGTCTGCAGTTGCTGGTTGATCTGTTCCAGGTGCTGGTTTTGCGACTCTTGGTGGGTCGATTGCTGGCGCTTGACCTCGGCCATTCGGCGCTGAACGTGGCCGATCAATTTGCGCAAGCGCGGCTGGTTCAGGCTGGTAAACTTGAGATTTTTGTTGCCGGCCGAGATCGAGATGTAGGCGCCGAACAACCGGTGGTTGTAGTCCAACTCGTTGATCATATCAAACCGCAGGTCGTCGACCGTCAGGTAGTTGAGCGGCTTTTTGTCTATCAGGAGCACCCGCACATCGGTCGCCAGAAGCAGCGCAAAGCCGCCTTCGTAAAAGCCGTTTACGCATTCAAAAATTTCTTCGTCCGGCAGTAGTATGTTTTGAAGCTCTCTCACCTCGGTACGGCCCCAGCCGTGGTAGTTGAATCCGACTCGTTTTAGTTGTGCTTCGATTGATTGTAAGCTGACCATGGTGACCCCTCCTTTTAGCGGTCTGCCACTACTTTCATACTAGTTCCGGCGCCTACAAAGAGGAGTAATAATTTTTACTTACAGCATGGGATTTTCGTCACCTTAACAGGGGTAGAATTGACGTTTGGGGCCGGCTCTATCATAATAAGCCCCATGCTGGCCACTTTTAAGCAGACAGCGGAGTTTGTGGAGTTTTTTCGGGAGCACGGCGTCAAGCAAAGCTTTCGCAAAGGCGACTTTGTCATCCGCCCCGGCGCCGCGCCCGACGGCGTCTTTTACATATACCAAGGCCTGGTCAAAGCCTACGACATCACCAAATATAATGAAGAAAACTTGCTGATTATCCGCAAGCAGGACGAGGTCTTCCCGCTCATCTGGGCCATCAGCGGCCGCGAGCACAATATTATCTACCAAGCGCTAGCACCAACTGTGACGTGGAAGGTCGACCGCAAGGCCTTTCTCAAACTTATCAAGGATCAGCCCGAGATGCTCGCTCCCCTGCTCGACATGACCATGGAAATGTACCGCCTGCACGGCGAGCGCATTCTCACCCTTGAATACCGCACCGTCCGCGAACGCATCATTTCATTTTTGCTCACTATGAGCCAGCGCTTTGGCAAGCAGATGAACGGCGGCGTCTTGATTGAAGTGCCGCTGCGCCATCAAGACATCGCCAGCTCGGTCAACGCCAGCCGCGAGACCACCAGCCGCGAGCTGTCGGCGCTGGAGCGCAAAGGCCTGCTGCAAAACAAGCAGTCTTTTACCATTCTCAAAGACGTCGAAGCGCTGCGCAAACACCTTATTTCCACTGCATAATAATGCGCTCGATAGTTTTGAGCACCGTCTGGTGGTCCGGCACGTCGCGCACGTCATAGTAGTGGTCGGTGTCCATGTAGTCCTCGACCACGCTCAGACAGTACAGATCATCGGCCAGGACATGCATGCGGTCGACCGCTCCCACACTGGCGAACGGCACGGCCACGATCAGTTTTTCGGTCTCAATCGGCTTTAAGAATTCGACTGCCAGGTCGACCAAAAAGCCGGTCTTGAGCCCGTCGGACACGATGATAATATTGTGGCCGCGCAGCAAATCCTTACTGATAGTGCCGCCGGCGCCGACCAGGCTGTTAAGGTCGCGCATGCGCGAGAGCTTCTCTTGCTCAATAACACCGTAGTTTTCGCCAACCAGCTCGTCGATCTCGCTGTCCGAATAGCTGTGGTTGTAGGTCACGGTGCCGCCGCCGGTGATCCCGGCGATGGCCTGCGGCTCGCGGGGCAGCAGGATTTCGGCGCTCTCCAGCATGGTCAGCACGCAGTGCAGTTGCATGGCTATCTGGGCGCCGACCATCACGCCGCCATCGCTGAGCGCCACCACGGCGCAGTTCTCGTAGCGGTATTTTTCGGCTATTTGGGCACCGAGCATGCGCCCAGCCTGCACGCGTGAAGCGAAGTACATATAGGGTAAGTGTACACTACCGCTTATGCTTTTTGTAAGAGGTAGAAGCGCTCCAGATTGCCCTTGGCGCCGGCAACCGATGAGTCGGCCTTGCCGGCAATGACAAAGTGCGGCTGCGCCCATGCCTCGAAGTCTTTTAGTATGCTGCGACGCATTTTGTCGTTTTTGATAACACCCTTGTGCTTGAGCTTGCTCTCGGCGGCCTCAAACTGCGGTTTGACCATGGCCACCATCTGCCCGCTCGGCGGGCACAACTTTGCCACTTGCGGCAAAATGTCGCGCAGGCTTACAAACGATACATCAATGACGACAATGTCCGGCGCGCTGCTCAAAGCGTGGATGTCGCGTATGTCCGTCTGCTCGTGCAGCTCGATACGCGCGTCATTGCGCAGTGCGGGATGCATTTGCTCGCGCCCCAGCTCGACCGCAATCACCTGCCGGGCGCCGTGCTGCAAGGCAAAATCCGTAAAGCCACCGGTGCTGCTGCCCACGTCGAGCACGACCTTGTCCCGAAAATCGAGATGCAAGGTCTCGGCAACTGATGCCAACTTGAGCGCCGCCCGGCTAACATATTGCTCCTTGGCCGTCAGTACAACCTTGGCTAGGTCGGCAACCATGAAGCCCGGTTTGGTGACTACCTGGCCGTCAACTTGCACCTGGCCGAGCTTAATGTAGCTCTCCGCCTGGCTGCGTGTTGGTACCAGCCCGAGTTCCACAAGTGTTTGGTCGAGCCGTTGCCTTGCCATATTACGAGGTTACCTAATCCTTGACGCGTTCGCGGTAGGCACCCGTGGCGGTATCAACCGAGATCACATCATCCTGCTTGATGAAGGCCGGCACCTTGATAGTAATGCCTGTCTCGAGCGTGGCGTCTTTGGTGATCGAGGAGCTGGTGTCGCCTTTGACGGCAGTCTCGGTGTACGTAACTTTGAGCGGGACGTTCTTGGGCAGCTCCACCGTGATCGGACGATCGTTAAAAAACTGCAGCTGAACGCGATCGCCTTCTTTTATGTAGCCGGCGCCGTCGCCCACCAGGTCGGCCGGAACCTCAAACTGCTCAAAGCTCTCTTCGTTCATAAAGAAGAACGTATTGCCATCGTTATAGAGGTACTGCACTGCCTGGCTAGTTACATCGGCGCTATCGAGCTGCTCGTTGCCCTTAAAGGTCTTTTCGAGTACCTTGCCGTCGAGCAGGCTCTTGATGCGCACATTCACGATTGAGCCGCCGCGGCCCATAACCTTTTGCTTGTAATCGACCACGCGGAACGGCTCGCCTTCCCACTGGAAGACGGTGCCCTTTTTGAGGTCGGTGATGCTCAGTGCCATATCGCTAGTTGACAGCCACGAACGGCAGCAACGCAATGTGCCGGGCGCGCTTGATAGCGATGCTCAGGCGTCGTTGCTGGCTCTCGGTGAGACCGGTTTTTTTGCGAGCTTCTATCTGTCCGTAGACGTTAACATAGCGCTGCAAGGTCTTAAAGTCCTTGTAGTCAAAATAGGCTACGTCGGTACGGTGTTTAAAAATCTTTGCCATAGTGTTTCGGGTAATGAGACAAACCTACGGTTTTTCTCATCGCGCCGTGCGCCGGAATGAATCCGTCGCGCGGGCTGCTCTTTTCCCTCTCCTTTCTTACTTAATCTAACTTAAAACGGAATATCATCCAGATTAATAGGTTCGTCGCCGATGTCTTCGATGACGACGTCGTCTTTTTTAGCTTTTTTTGATGGTTTTGGTTTGTCGTCGCTCGCGGCTGGTTGCGCACTGTCTGTGCTGCCGCCACTATCGGCATCACCGCCGGCACCGCGGCTATCCAGGAAGGTTACATCGTTGGCGAGCACCTCGACCTTGCTGCGTTTGGCGCCGTCTTGCTCCCAGGAACGGGACTGCAAACGACCCTGCACCAAACAGCGCCGGCCTTTGCTCATATACTGAGCCACGCGCTCGGCCAGCGGGCCCCAGCAAACGCAGTCGACGTAGTCGGTGACCTCTTGCCATTCGCCGCCCGCATCCTTGTACGCCCTATTGAGCGCCAGGCTAAAGCTGGTGACGTTTTGACCGTTTGGGGTCTGCCGCAACTCTGGATCGCGGGTTAAATTGCCCATTAATGTTACTTGGTTAAGGCTTCTTGCCATTACTTCCTCCTTGTTTTACCCTCACCGTACGCCTGCCGCTCCCGTGCGGTCAAGCATAAGCGCACACAAAAGTGCGAAAGTTCACAAATTTTTAATTTACTCATCCTCGGCCGGCTTGTCGTCGGCCGACTCGCCGCGCTTGGCAGCCTGCTCGGCCTTCTCGGCTTTGGCCGCTTCGGCCTTGGCAATCGCCTTGAGGTCCGGCCGCGTGATCAAAAAGCGGATGACCTCGTCGGTAATGTTCAGCGCGCTCTCCACCTTGGCCACAGCCTCGCCGGGCAGCTCAACGGTGTAAAACACGTACACAGCGTGCTCGTTACCCTTGATATTGTAGGCCAGGCGGCGCTTGCCCCAGTTGTCGGTGCTGGCAATCTTGCCGCCGTTGTCGGCGACAATCTTTTTGACACGGTCCTCGGCCTTACTGAGGTCGACTTCCAGATCAGGGTGGTACAGCACCGCGATTTCGTACTGCGTCATGAGCATTGCTCCTTCCTTCGGTTACGCCCACTTTCGTGGACTAGCCCGCGCGCACCAGAGGCCGCGAGCTGAAGTTGATAGTAATCTGAATTATACCTGATCGACCTCTGTTGGTCAACTACCCCGTGATTTGCCCGGCTAACTCAGCAGCCGAGATACGATCTATTAAGGTTTCTATGAACGCTTCATCAAGTACTGTTTCGTCACGTTTATAATCAATGATGCGAGTACCGATTGTCAGCACAAAATTACCGACTCTAACGCCATCTTCTCGCCTAGTCTCATGGGCGACGCCAAGGACCGGATGCTCTTTGATTAAAAAGTCTATTGAGTCAGTGCGAGTAACCCCGCCATCCTCGGGCTCATGCAACGTTCTAAAATCCACTGAATCGGCGGGTATATCAAACGTTCCGGGTTGTATCGCACGTGGGCTTAGTCTTTCTGAAGAATAGCCCGGATCTTCGTTTAGACTTCCACCCCTAGTGCGCGTATTCACAAAATCTATAAATCGTTGCTGAGTAGGAGATAACTCTTCGAAAACATGGCGTAACTCACTCATTTTCAAATGATAATATATTTTAGTATATTATGTCAAATTCTTGATTTAGAATTACTCAGGGAAGTTCTCATCGAGGGCGGCGTCAGCTTCGGAGCTAGCCGCGCTGCCGCCAAACACATCATCCAGGGAGCTGACCAGCACTTCGCGCGGGCGGGAGCCGTCGGCGGCGCCGATGATGCCCTGTTCTTCCATCTGTTCGATAAGGCGGGCGGCGCGGCCGTAGCCGATGCGCAGGCGGCGCTGCAGCAGCGAGGTCGAGGCCTTGCGGTTTTCGATCACCACGTGCACGGCATCTTTGAACATATCGTCGTCAGCATCCTGGCCGCCATAATCGGCGACGATGCCGCCCTTGCCGTTGAGCTGGACGGGTTGTGAGACAACCTCGTCATCATATTGCGGCGGGCGCTGCATACGAATAAAATCGGTAACTTTGGCAGTCTCATCCTCGGCGATCAAAGCGCCTTGGATGCGCCGCGGCTTGGGCGCGTCGGCCGTGGTCAGCAGCATGTCGCCGCCGCCGAGCAGCTTTTCGGCGCCAACCTGGTCGATAATAGTGCGAGAGTCGACCTGCGAGGTCGTCTTAAAGGCGATCCGGGCCGGCACATTGGCCTTAATCAGGCCGGTGATAACATCGACGGACGGACGCTGTGTGGCCAGTACCAGGTGGATGCCCACGGCGCGGGCTTTTTGGGCAATACGCACGATCAGGGCCTCAACGTCGCGGGCGGCCATCATCATCAGGTCAGCCAGCTCGTCGATGACGATGACGATGTACGGCATGCCCTCCTCTTTTTTGAGCGTGTTGTAGCCGGCGATGTCGCGCTTGCCGGCCTCGGACAGGGCGCGGTAGCGGCGTTCCATCTCGGCTACGGCCCACTTTAGGGCGCTGATGCACTTTTCGGGCTCAGTAATAACAGGGGTTAATAAGTGCGGAATTTCGTCATACGGCTTAAGCTCGACCTGTTTGGGGTCGACCAAAATCAGCTTAAGATCGGCCGGCGAATTCTTATATAAGAGGCTGGTCAAAATCGTGTTGATCATGACTGACTTACCGGAACCGGTCTGGCCGGCCACGAGCACATGCGGCATCTTGTCCAGATCGGCCACCACGGCCGAGCCGGAAATATCCTTGCCGATGGCGATCTCCAGCGGTCCGGAGTGCTTTTGCCACTCCGGTGACAGCAGAATCGAGCTGACGCGCACGGTGGCCGCTTTAACGTTTGGCACCTCGATGCCGACGGCGCGCTTGCCCGGAATCGGCGCTTCCATGCGGATGCTGTGCGCGGCCAGGTCCAGCGCCAAGTTGTTCTCCAGCGCGGTGATTTTGGTCAATTTGACCCCTGTTGGCGGCTTGAGCGTGTACTGCGTTACGCGCGGACCGATGTTGGCGCCTTCCATCTCGACCTCGATGTTGAAGTTCTCAAAGGTGTCGTGAATGGCCTGGGCGTTGGCGTTAACGTCGCCGGCGTCAGCCTTGTCCTGCTTTTGGTTGAGCAGGTCAATGCTCGGGAATTGCCAGTTGGGGTCGCTGGCGGTGGTTAGGGCATCGTGATTCTCGTTGCCGGCCAGCTTTTGAGCGGTGTTTTTGAGCGTTGATAAGCGGGCCGGTTCGGGTACACCGTGGTGCTCCACCGGCACGCCTTCGTTCAGCTTAAAGCCTGGCTGCTCGGCGGCTTTGGCTTTGAGCGCAGCCAGGTCGTTTTCTGCCTCGCCCTCCGGCCGTTTGAATAACTCTGCGAGTTTGGCCAGCACTTTGGGATCAATACCAAAGGCAAAAAAGGCTGCTAGCAGCGTAAAGACCAGAAAGATCAGCGAAGCCGGAATTTTATCCACCAGGCCCAGCACGGCGTTGCCGATGATACGCCCGACGTGGCCGCCGTGGCCGCCCTGCCAGCCGCCGCTGGCGGCCTTGCTCGCAAAAGCCGTGTGGCTCCAGGCGGCGGCAAACAGCAGCAAACCGCTCATACCGCTGAGCTGGCCGATACTCAGGCGCCGGTCTTCGGCCGCAAATTTATAAATTCCCCAGGCTGCCAGCACGATCGGCGTCAGGTAGGCCGCCCAGCCGAACAGCCAGTACGCTCCGTGGAACAGATCAACGGGCAGCGGCCCGCCGGTGCCAAAACCGCCCAGCAGCAGCAAGAACGCCGCTAACACCAGCACCGTTGCGCCCGTGTACGCCCAAAACGGCGAGCGCTCCGCCGGCTCGATCGGCGCTTTCTTTCTTGTTGTTTTCTTTTTCTTTTTGGCCATAACGTTCTTTATATTATACCGCTTACGCCATCGGTAGTACAGTCATACAACTATTATAGCAAAAATTACAACCTTTGTCAATGTAGGTCGCTGGCGTTTTGCCAATGTTGTTCAAATAAACCGCTCATCTGTACGGCCAATGGTCGGTAATAAAACCGCACGCCAAAGGCACGATTTTTATTATCCGGATCATAAGAAGTTATATATGTAATTTTCTGATCAATAACTACTAATCGCATCTTAAGATTCGGGAGATACCTAACAGCAGCGCCAAGTTCATGCCACTGCTCCAGCCGCTCGGCTGAAGTCTCACGGCGCTGCTGAACAATAGCCCTGATCTTGACACCCAGCGTAGCGGCTTTACGAAAGGCCAAGACTGTAGCGTCCGGAACTTCCAGGCCGGATACGATAAAGTCAATTGAGTCAGAGGCAGCACGTATGTCGACATCCTCTTGAAGTAGCATATTCATCCGGTCTTTAACGAGCGTAATGCTGGGGCTAGCTGTATGCTTGTTTTGCTTAGGTGGTTTGAATTCTTTCTGGAAGTCCTTAGTAATGCTTGCCAGGTAAGAGTTCATCGCAGCGGCATAGGGTATTGCTTTGAAGCGCACAGGGTAACTATCAAGTTGCTCGACCATACCCAATTGAGCTAATTCTTCTACAACTCGATATACGGCGTTCGGCAGAATATTGAGGCTGTCCGCAATCTCTTTAGCAGTTAAGGCAGATCCGCGACCTAGCAGCTTGTAAACTGCTATCGTTTGGTCGGAAAGAATTTTCTTTACGGTCGCCATAGTTCCACTTTAACAGATTTTGGTTAAAATATCAATTATAAAATATAGTTTTGTAAGCACAATGTTTTAGGAGTGGTATGCCAGAGCGATCAGACGAAGAAGCAAGTAAAGAACGAGGTACACGTACTATAACTATGCGTGTCCCCACGTTCCAGCATGATCTCTTGAAGGTGCTGGCTCAGCGTGACCAAGTCACATTTTCACAGATAATGCGTAGGGCTATATCCAGCCATATAAGTATAGAAGCTGGGGCAGATCCCGCGTTCGCCGAAATTGTTGCCGCATCAGCTCGCCAAGAAGTTGATAATAGTGTCAAGGCAGTGGCCGAAGCGCTCGGCGAACAAGCAGTTGCAGCTCTATTGAACCCTGAATTGGACCAACCACCGGGAGCTTAAAATGGATAAAATGTCTGGCGATCAAGCCGAAGGATATAACAGAGATCTGCCTATTATACAGATTGATGCGGAAGTTGAGCCGAGGCAGGCTTTGGCTCACCTGCATGGCTTACCTCAAGCGTATGTGGTATCAACACTGTATGCCGTGCATCACCGGGGACGAGGCCCGGGTGATCAATTGGTGCGTTTGATTGATCACCTACGTTACAGCGGTCCACAGAGCGGCCCTTGGGATGACACAACCGTTGAGCGCATTGCTGTTGACCAGACACCCCAGACTCGCACTGAAGAAGAGTTCATGTACGTCATAAATCTGAAGGGCTCTTTAATATATCTCTCCTGGATGGCTCTGGGCGCTTCAACTTTGCCAAACGACCTCAAAGCTGATTTCAATCCCTGGGGACATGAAGAATTTACCAACGAGAATTACGACGAGGCAATCGGTCGCCTTGGCGCTTGGGCTCGCGAGAATCCCGATGAAGCCAATAAATCAATCACTGACATTGAGTTGCTTGAAAAGCCGGTTACCCGAGTATGCGAACGCCTGCAGCAATTGGCAGCGTTTTACAATACCCAACAGCCCCTTTTAGCTGTTTACAAGGTCGCCTTCCCCGAAGGCTATATACAGGGTAAACTGAGCCCTATGGATGAGCTAATTAGCCTGAGTGAATATGCCACCGATATGCGACGCTTCTCAATTATCGCCTCACTCTTAGAACTATTCGGGGCTGAAGACAAGTTGGATCGCTTCTTGATCGATATGGGTGTCAGGCAGGCTTAGTCAACTCTAGCGTCTTGGGTGAGCAGGCGGGCGCGCATTTCTTGGAAGCGTTTTTGCTGGTCGGCAGCGACCTCTTCGGGCGATTTGGGTTGCTCAACGGGTTGCGGTTTGCCAGGGGCGCCGTTCTTGGGCTGGGCTGGCTTGCCGCCGCCGGCGCCGCTGACGATGTTGACCACCGGAATGACGATCGGGCTGCGCTGGGTGTGTTCAAACAGATAGTGCGTGATGTGCTCTTTGAGTTCCAGCTTAAAGCGGTCTAGATCGATGCGCTTAAAGCGCTGTTGCACGGCCCGCTTGAGCTCTTGGCGCAGGCCGTTCATGATCTCTTCGTTGTCGCGCATATATATGAAGCCGCGACTGATGATGTCCGGGCTGGTCAGCAGCGCGCCGGTCTTTTTGTCGATGGTGAGCACCACGGCCACGAGGCCTTCCTCGGATAGCAGCACGCGGTCCTTGACGACGACGTTGCTGACAATGGCGCCGGTTTGATCAACCAGGATGGTGCCGTGCGGGACTTCGCCCGTGACTTCCATTTTGTCCGGTGTCAGGCTGATCACGATGCCGTTTTCGACGTTGAGGGTGTTGGCGCGCGGGATGCCCTGCTCCACCGCCAGATCGACATGGTATTTTTTGGCTGTAAAGTCGCCGTAAATCGGAATGAAGAACTTAGGCTTGGTCATGTTGATCATATCGGCGTACTCGTCGCGCGAGGCATGGCCCGAGACGTGCAGCGGACCGATGTTATCGACCTCGCGGCTCTCGTGGCGGTAAACGTGCACGCCTTTTTTAAGCAGGTCGTCAACCATCAGACGGATCTTATTATCATTGCCGGTGTATGGAATCGGCGTGCTGGACAAAATGACGGTGTCCTGCTCCTTGAGTTTGATGTGACGGTGCTCGCCATTGCTCATACGTTGCAGCGCCGAACTGGGCTCGCCCTGCGAGCCGGTGCAGACGACCACCAGATCGCTGTCTTTCAGCGCCCCGGACGAGGCGATCGGCACAAAGGTGCCTTTAGGAATGCGCATAAAGCCATGACGCACGGCCATCTCCAGCGTGCTGACCATGCTGCGGCCGTCGATGGCCACCTTGCGGCCGTGATGGACGGCGGCATTGACGATCATCTGGATGCGGTTCATGTTGGTCGAGAACACGCCGATAAAGATGCGCCCGGGAGCGTTTTCCATGATGTTTACAAAGGTTGGTTCGAGCAGGCTCTCGCTGGGCGTGCGGCCCGGGCGCTCGGTGGTTGTGCTCTCGCTGAGCAGCGCCAGGACGCCTTCGCGGCCGAGCTCAGTCAGCCGTTCAACATCGGTGCGTTCGTGGTCCA